>SXGT01112173.1_pt1 | contig 16722 bp, 14 predicted proteins | sample 3176221 | NCBI WGS metagenome assembly SXGT01 (sample SAMN11356862, study PRJNA531348) | freshwater metagenome | isolation source: freshwater sample F1-120 | place: China: Fuxian Lake, Yuxi | collected 2017-12-25 | reverse complement strand
AGGGTGCTTCCTTGAGGAAGGCACGCGCGATGGTGATGCGTTGGCGCTGGCCACCCGACAAGCGCGAACCCGCGTCGGCGACATTGGTCGCGTAGCCGTCGGGCAGCGCGGAGACGAAGTCGTGGATGCCGGCGAGGCGCGCCGCGCGCTCGATCTCCTCGCGCGTCGCGTCGGGCTTGCCGTAGCGGATGTTCTCCTCGATGCTCGCGTGGAACAGGAAGGGCTGCTGGGAGACGAGCGCGTACTGCTCCGTCCACGAGGCGAGCAGGATGTCGCGCAAGTCGCGGCCATCGACCTTGACGGCGCCCGCGGTGGGATCGACGAAGCGCGCCACCAAGTCGATCAGCGTGCTCTTGCCGGACCCGGAGCCTCCCACGAAGGCGACCGTCTCGCCGGGTTGGATGCGCAAGTCGATGCCACGCAGCTCGAAGCCGTCCTCGGCGCCGTAGCGGAAGCCGACACTTTCGAAGGCGAGGCCGGAGCCCAGACTGGAGATCGACGCGGCGCCCGGACGGTCGACCACGTCGGGCTGCTGCGCGAACAGTTCCTCGATGCGATCAGCCGCGCCCGCGGCTTCCTGCGCGCTGTTCAAGGCCTTCACCAACTCCTTGGTCGCTTGGTACACGGCAGCGATCGACAAGAAGAAGGTCGTGACGCCCTTGGGATCGGAGAACTGGCCGACCTCGAAGGTCAACCATCCCACCAGCACGATCATGAAGCCGATGCCCGCATGGCTGGCGAAGAGGGTCCAGGCCTGGGCCACACCCTGCGCACGCACCAGCTTCATGGACTGGCGGGCGTACTCCTCGCTCGCTTGGCGATAGCGCTCTCTCTCGCGCCTCTCGGCCCCGTACGCCTTCACGGTGCGCACTCCCGAGAAGATCTGGGTCAACAATTGGACGCTCTCGCCGAGTTGGCCAAGGGAGCGCTTGCTGCTGCGGCGGATGCGGCGTGTCTGCTTCCAAAGCGGCACGGCGAGGATCGGCATGGCGACGACCACCGCCAACGTGGGCCACGGTGCGACCACCGCAGCCACCATCAGCGAGGCCGCGACCATGAGGGGTTGCTGCACGAGCTCGCGCACTGCGCTGTTGAGGATCGCCAGCGTCGTGCTCGTATCGGAAGACAATCGCGACAGCAAATCGCCGAAGTGGCGCTGGCCGTGGTACGAGACCGACAGCCCCATCAAGTGACCAACGATGCGTTCGCGCAGGTCGACCACGAGCCGCAAGGCCAACCAGCGCGACAGCACGAGGAAGGCGTATTGCGCCACGGCCGCCAGCAAGCCCACGCCAGTCGCGATGGCCGCCACGCGCCACAAGGACGCCATCGGCTCGTCGCCGCCCACGATCCAGCCATGGAGCGTCGCCACCGCACCGCTCCACCACGCCTCCTTCGACGCACCGTCGCCTTGCGCGTAGCCCGGGAAGAGGATGTCGATGGCCGGATAGACGAGCAGCACCACCGAGCGTTGGCCCAAGGCGGAGATCCAGCCCAAGGCCACCAAGACGACGAAGGCGCCCCACTGCGCGCGGATGTGCGGCGCCAACACGCGCCAAAGAGTGCCTAGGCCCATCGTAGCCGCGCATTCTGGCCTGAAGCGCGCCCGCGGACCAAGCCTGCGCCGCGCAAATGGGCGCGGGCCGCGCGCCTCGCTTGGAGGTGCGCGGCCCGCGCGAGGATTCCAGGCGGCGAGCCATCGAGGCCAGGCGGCCTTCGCGGCTCGGATCTGGACCAGGGAGTCCCCCGGGTTCAGAGCCCTTCGATCTTGGCGCCCTTCGTCGACTGCACGCCGAACGCGTTGAAGGCCACGCGCGTCCAGTCGTCGGTCAGGAGCTCGATGTGCTTGGGCTCGGCGAGGTTCAGCGGGCGCGACGGCGGGGTGCGACGCTTGACGCGCGTGATGTACCAACCCTGCGGACCCTTGAACGGCCCGGCGATCGTGCCCTCGGCCTGGTCGAAGAACACGAAGTCGGTCAGCGAGAAGCCCGTGACCCACTCGCGGTAGCGCGTCTCGCCCACGAAGCCCACGAGGTCGTTCCTGTAGCGCAGGCCGAAGCGTCCCTTGTTCTTCATCGACACGTCCGAGCCGCGCTTGCCCTGGCCTTCGGGGGAAGGCGGGTCCCAGTACTCGCTGGCCTCGGCGATCAGCTCGTCCCAATACACGGCCGGGTCCTTCTCGGCGGCCGGATCGGCTGCGTGGCGACGCTGCTGGTCCTCGAGCTGCTGCTTGAGCTGCTTGGCGCGCTGCTCGGCCCAATTCCAGCCGTCGTCCTTCCACTTGAAGTTGGGGATGTCGAACGCGCTCACGAGCAGCACGTCGACATCGACCTGGCCGAGGCCCATGACCTTGTTGGCGCGGTCGAGGTGGTCGCGCAGCACCTTGGCGATGTCGCCGTTCTCCTGGCGCGCCAGCTCGGACTTCTTGAAGCGCTTGAACGACTCGAGCAGGCACCAGTACTCCTGGAAGCTCTCGGCCGAGGGGAACAGGTACTCCTGCGTGGCGAGGATGTCGATGGTGAAGTAGGTCCCCTCCATCGTCTTCTTCAAGTCGCGGACGGCCTGCTGCTCCTCGTCGCGAGTCAGCAAGATGCCCTCGCCGGCGGCGCGCAACGCGTCGCGCGTGGCGATGGTGGTGGCGAACCACTCCTTGGCCTCGCGGATCTCGGTCTCCGCCAAGGTCGGCGCCACCTTGGCCCACATGTCGGTGGTGCCGACGACCAGTTCGGGCAGCCCATCGCCGTCCTTGTCGCCGGTCAGGATCAGGTCCGGCGGCAAGCCGTCGAACGCCGTCTTGTAGCCGACGGTCGCGAAGCAAGCGTCGCGCACGATCTGGCGCATCATCTGCGTGTAGATCGGGTCCTCCTTGGACAGCGGCTCGCCGGTCTTCTCGGCGTACTCGCGGCGCATCTTGTAGCTGTCGAAGGCGTCCTGGATCATCGCATCGCCGCTGTCGGCGCGCACGGCCTCGACCGTCGTCTCGGGCCAGTTGGCCGGATCGTCCGGGAAGAACACGCGATCGAACAAGAGCGTCTGGCGCAGGTTCTCGCGGTACCAGTCGAGGTTGCGGAAGGCGCGCGCCACCTCCGCCTCGGCGTTGAGCGTCGGATAGCTCTTCACGAAGTCGTCGATGGTCTTCTGGTACTCGTTGGTGAACTCCTCTTCGGGGAGCGCCACCTGCTCGCGCACGAGCGACAGCTGCTGGTCGTACAACTTGCGGTACGCCGCCACGACCTCCTCGGTCTGGTAGAGCAGCGCCTTCTGCGCCTCGCGCTCGTCGCGCAAGGCGACCACGCGCTCCTCGGCCGTGGCGTACGGCTTGTCCTTCTCGCGCGCGGCGATCGCGGCTTCGGCGGCGGCGTCGAGCCGCGCGGCATTCTGGCCGTCGATCTCCTTGAGGGCCGCGCCCTGCGCGCGGCGCGCGAGTTCGTCCTCGATGATCAAGGCCACGCGCTGCATCTCCACCTGCAGGCGACCTGCGCCGTAGATGAGGAAGCGTTGGATCTCGATGTCGGGCACGCGCACGCCGTTGACGACCAGCGGTGCTCCGAAGATCGAGCCGGCATCGCCGGCCACGGGCGCGGGACCGACACCCTGCGCGGCTGCGACGGGGGCGGAGGTGGCCGCGCCGAGGACTAGCGCAAGGGCGGCGAAGTAGGATCGAGTCTGCATGGTGTCGCTTGGTGTGTGTCCGGCCCGCTGCGCCACCCGCGGCCGGTGGGCCACGCAGCAGCGGGGGGGGTGCGTCGGGAACGTGGATGCTCGGGAGGAGGGCGTCGAGGGCAGATGTCGCGGCACCTGCCCGCCCACCACCGCAGGCGGTTTGGGGCGCACAGGATACGGACTCCCCCCCGACCCGTGAGCGGCTGTTTATGGCGCTGTCCCGGCTCTGGGGGGCTGATCTAGATCGGCAGCCAAGGCTTGGAGGTTCTGAGATTTCGTCCCAAGCTCGGGCCCCGAGCGGTATTCCTGTTAGCAAGTTTGTAAGATCGCCGGATAAGGCCGGTTCGATCCCAAGCACCCCTCGACCTGAGGCGCCTTCGGGGTTACATCCTGCCCAACGGACGCGACAGCCCCCCGGTTGCGCCGCACCCGAATCGTGGAGGTACCCGCATGGCTCGCTTGATGCTCTACGCCCCGCGCACGATGTCCCTGATCAGCGAGCTGCACCACGCGGCGCTGCCACACGACCCCGACGCGTACGAGCGCCTGCACCAAAGCCTGCGCCAAGGCGCCCACAGCCCCTACTCGCATCTGCAGTTGACGCCGCAAGGCGCCATCTTCGCCAATCCGCCCGAGAATGGTGGCGCGAGCCTCGCGACCTGTCTCCCGGACCGCATCGTCTTCCGCGAGGAACTGTCGAGCCTGACCCACGACGACTTCGCCGCGCGCGTGCGCGCGGTGGCGCGCCAGTTCTGCGCCTTGCGCGAACTGGGCGAGTACACCCAACAGACCGTCACCGTGCGGACCTTGGTCAATCCGCAAGCCTTCGACGACTCGCGCGCCTACCTGAAGCACGCCGTGTTCGGCTTCGACGACGAGATCGAAGCCGGCTTCGGCCGCCCCGCCGCCCTCTTCGGGCTGCGCCTCGTCTTCCCGCCGACCGAAGAGAGCTCGGCCACGCACGCCTTGCGCATCGAGTCGTGCGCGGCCGATCCGCGTTCGCTGTACCTCGAGGACCACGCCACCTTCTCGGGTGCGCGCAACGACGGATTGCTGGACGCGGTCGAAGCGAACATCCTCGAGACCTACCGCTTCGTCACCGAGTCGACGATGCGCTTCCTCGCCACCTTCGACATCGTCGTGCCGCCGCCCGAGCGCGACGAGGCCGGCGAGGATCTGGACGACGGTCCCAACTGAAGGCCGCTAGCGCTCGAGACGGCTCGGACCGAGCCTGCCTTGAAAGCGCCAAACCTGCACCGGCGGCGCCGAACCTGCACTGACCGCGCCGAACCTGCACTGACCGCGCCAAGCCAGCTCGGGACGCCCTGAACCTGCGCAAGGCGCCGAGGAGTGCAGACGTCGCGTGCGCGTGACTTGCGCGCGCGCGTGAGGTACATCGGCTGCCTCACCCACGACCATGGTCCGCGAGCAGCCAAAGCACAAGCTTCCCCAAGTCGCTCCATCCCCGCTCTTCCCACTCCCGCTCTTCCCACTCCCGCTCGTCCCAGCGCCGGTCCTCGTCGCGGCATCCCATCTGGAATACCGCCGCGTGCTGGCGAGCCTGCTGCTGGCGGCCCTCCACTCGGTATTCGGCGGCTGCGCTCCCAAGGTGGAAACGGACAGCGCGCCGCCCGCGCCACCGGGGACCGTGCTGATGCTCGACGACGAGTACCTTGACGCGGCGACCATCGACGCCGCCGCGGGTGCGTGGGCACGGCTCGATCCCGTGGCGAGCCTGCCGCATCTGCGTCAACTCGCCTTGACAAACGCGCTGTTCCCCCTGCTTGGCGCGCGCCTCGTGGACCGCGCCGGGCGCGCGCAGGCGCTGGCCGCCACCGAACGCGCGCGCGCGGCGGTGCTCTCCGGAGCGCAGTCGGGCGAACTCGAGGGCTTGCTGATCGAGGAGCGCGAGCTGGCGGGCGGCTGGCAGGTCCTCACGCCGGTCTTGTGGAACTGGGCGCTCGATGCCGAAGTGGGCGACCTCTCGCCCGTCCTGGAACAGCCCGGAACGTGGTGCTTCGCGCGCCTCGTCTCGCGCGGCGACGCCACCAATCCGCGCGACTTCGTCTGCGCATTGCGCGTGTATCATCGCGGGTGGCTACCGCCCGACTCGGCTCAACGCGGCATCGAGGAGCGCTTCGCGCGCTCGACGCTGCGCTTCATCGATCCGAGCTGGCGCGACGTGGTGCCCCTCCACTGGCAGAAGAAGCTGAACGCCCGATGAAGCGACTCGTACACCCACTCGCCTGCGCTTGCGTGCTCGGTTGCCTCGCGGCGACGAACTTGGCGGCGACGAACTTCGAGACGAGCAACTTGGCGGCATCCTGCTCCAACGCGACGCCCTCCGCCGCGCAAGACGGCGCAGCGCCCGCGAAGCCCGCGTCGGAAGCGACCGCCGCGACCAAGTTGACGGCTTGGCCCAAGCCCGCCGACAAGGAGGTGCTGCTAGTGGAGATCGAGAAGCTGTGCAAGGCCTCGACCGAGGAGATGGAACGCACCGCGCGCGAGTCGCTGGCGGCCGCGGGCGCCTCGGCGGTGCCGTTCCTGCTCGACCGCTACGGCAAGGAGAGGGCCGACGGAGCGCGCGATCGCCTGCTCGATGTCGCGACGAGCTCCACCGACGCTTCGATGACGCGCCTGCTCGCCGCGCGCTTCGAGGACAAGAACCAACCCGTGCGCGCCTTCGCCTTGTGGCGCGCGGCCGCCTTCCCGGACCCGGAGTTGAAGGCGCCCGCCGAGAAGGCCTGGGCCAAGGTCCAAAAGCTCGGCGAGAAGGCCGACGCCAACGAACGCTACGCGGCCGCCTTGTGCTGCGCCTCGGCCGGTTCGACCGCGGGCTTCGAGGCCTTGCTGGAGGCGGCCGGCGCCAAGTGGGACAAGAAGAAGCGCGAACTGCGCGCGGCCTTGGAGGGCGCGCGCGCCAAGGAAGCCAGCACTTGGGCCTTGGCGCGCGTCAAGCCGGACGACCGCAAGGCGACCGTCGCCGCGCTGCGCTTGCTGGCGGGCTGTGGCGTCAAGGAGGACGCCGGCGCCATCAAGGGCCTGCTCGACAACGAGGACAACTCGATCCGCGTGGCGGCGATCAACGCGCTGCGCGGGATGGTCGATGGCGAAGGGCCGCTCGAGGACATCTCGGCCTTCGAGGCGATCGAGACGGCGAGGAAGTGGAAGGGACGCATCTGATGCCTCGCGCCTGGACACTGCCGTCCTTCGTCGCCGTGCTGGCCGTGCTCTCGCTCCTGACGCCGGGGGCGGAAGCGCAGAAGAAGAAGCGCACCGATCCCGCCAATTGCACCTGGTGCAAGAACGATCCGCAGCTGCTGGCGGCGGCCGGCATCGTCTCGCATGGGCCGTTCCCCTTCGGCAAGAAGGGTTCGGACAGCGCCAAGGTCGACGAGCTCCTGTCGACGGCGGACATCTACTGGATCGAAAGCGCGAACTACCGCGTGGGCTTCGCCGCCGGTCCGATGAAGGTGCGCCGCGAGGAGAAGAAGAAGGTCATGGAGGAGCTCGCGCGCCTCAAGGTGGCGCTGCCCGCCGTCGCCGTCGAGGAGGCGGCGCTCGACGAGTGGCAGCGGCTGCACCTCTACGCGCAGCGCCTCGAGGATCTGTACTTGCGCTTCGGCGAGCTCGCGGGCACCAAAGGCATGGTGTTCGCACCGGGTCGTTCCGGCAGCGCCGGCGGCTACATGGGCGAAGGCCCGTTCATGGGCATGAAGGAGAAGTACGAGATCCTCGTGCTGCCCAACGAAGTCGCGCAGAAGGACTTCCTCGTCGAGCACGCCGGCCTGCAGGTCACGCGCACGCAGCGCTGGCACTACACCGACCGCGGCGCCATCGCCGCCATCCTGCACATCCGCCAGGCGAAGCTGCGCGAGGACTCGGCGCTGCACGCGCACCTCGGCGCGCAGATGGCGCACAACTTGTTCGACGGCTTGAAGTCGTACAACTACGACACGCCCATCTGGATCCACTCTGGCCTCGCGCATCACATGGAGCGCGAGATCGATCCGCTGCACAACAGCTTCGACGCCGACGAAGGCTCGACCTTCGAGACGACCTCGAAGACCAACTGGAAGGCCGAGGTCTACAAGCTGGTGGCCGCCAACCAAGCGCCGCGCATGGCGGAGCTCGTGTCCTTGAAGAACTACGGCGAGCTCAAGCTGCCGGCGCACTTCGCGACATGGTCGATGGTCGAGTACCTCGCCACCGAGAAGCCCGAGGCGCTCGCCAAGTTCATCCAAGGCTTGAAGTCGAACCTCGACGAACGTGGCCTGCCCACGGGCGCCAACCTCCCGGATTGGCATCGCAAGCAGTTTCTCGAGTGCCTCGGGATGAACTACAACCAGTTCGACGAGGCCTGGCGCCAGTACGTCTCGACACGCTACCGACACAATCCCAAGAAGGACGATCCCGCCCAACCAACTGGGCCTACGGGGCCGGGTGGGCTGCCGTTGCGCCCAGGCGGCTGAACAACAATCACCGCAAGCCGTTGACTCACAACATCTTGCGCCAGATGCGGGCAGCGCATGGAGCGCCGAGCCAGCAATTGGGGACGGCAAAGGCTGGTCGGTATTTACCCAGCATTCGCGCGCAGCGGGTATCGTCCTCGTGGCAACGGACCGTGCTGTGACTCCCGAAAGGGTCAGGGCGAGGACCGTACTTGCCGATAGGGGGACACTCGCCGTGCCCTAGTTCCCCTAGCGCAAAACCGCCGACCGCGACGATACTTGCATGACCTTCCGTGCGCGTCAGGGTTGCCCCCTGCTCGCCTTCGGAACTCCTGCACGCCTCGCCAGCACCGCACCGGGATGATCCAACGCCGCAAACGCATCGTGCTGTTCCTGCCCCATCGCGCCGATCCGGCGCAGGGCGTGCGGGTCAGCGCGGACTTGACGCCGCTGGAACTGCTGCAGATCGCGGCCATCCCGGACCAGGAAGGCTACGAGTGCGTGCTGATCGACGCCATGGTCGAACCCGACTACATGGCGAAGGTCATGGAGGCGTGCGACGGCGCCTTGTGCTTCGCGTCCTCGTGCATCCTCGGCTTCCAGGTCGCCCATGGCGCGCGCGTGGCGAAGGCCGTGCGCGAGAAGTTCCCGAGCCTTCCCATCATCTGGGGCGGTTGGTTCCCGAGCGTCGTGCCCGAGCGCTACGTCCTCGAAGGCATCGCCGACGCGGTGGGCATGGGCCAGGGCGAACTCACCTTCGCCGAGGTCGTGCGCGCGCTCGACGCCGGCGAGGATCTCGCCAAGGTGCCGGGCCTCGCCGTGTGGCGCGATGGGCGCATGGTCTACACCGATCATCGCGCGGTCGTGGGCTTCGACAAGATCCCCGACGTGCCCTGGCACCTCCTCGACTTCGAGAAGTACGTCGCGCTGCAGAACGACAAGGGCTCGGGTTGGAAGCTGCGCCACAAGTACGCCGATCCGTGGGACATGCAGCCTGGCACGCCATTGCGCGGCTTCAGCTACTACTCGAGCTACGGCTGCCCCGAACCGTGCACCTTCTGCTGCTCGCCGCTCGTCACCGGTCGGCGTTGGAAGGCGATCCCGGGACCGACGCTCGCCGAGCGCGTGCTGGCGGTGCACGACCGCTTCAAGTTCAACATCCTGCGCTTCCAGGACGCCAACTTCGGCGTGCACGAGAAGCGCAGCAACGAGTTCTGCTCGGCGCTGGTCGCGGCGGGTTCGCCGTTCTGGTGGAACGGCACCTACGAGATCGAGACCATCGCGCGCTACAAGGATCCGTCGCTCGACCTCCTCAAGGAGTCGCGCTTCCACATGGCGGCGCTGGGCGCCGAAGCGGGCTCCAAGGAGCAGCAGGAGCGCATCAAGAAGAAGATCGACATCGAGAACGACCTCGAGAGCTCGTTGCGCCGCCTCAACCAGCGCGGCATCCAGACCGGCGTCTCGTGGATCATCGGGTACCCCAACGAGCCCGTCGAGTCGATGCAGGCGACGCTGCGCGTGGCCGCCGAGATCAAGTACAAGTTCCCCAAGTCGCCTTCGGACATCTTCCCGTTCCGTCCGATCCCGGGCACCGAGGACTTCGACGCGGCCGTCAAGAACGGCTACCAGCCGCCGCGCACGCTCGAGGAATGGGGCGCCGTGCTCGAGTACAAGTACGCCTTCGACGACATCGGGCTGCCGCTGGACGTGGTGCGTTCGTGGAAGCGCTACGGCGTGGCGTCGACCTTCTACGACGAACTCGCCAAGGAAGGCGCCGGCGCCGTGCGCCGCTTGATGCGCTCCATGTCGGGCTGGCGCCTGCGCAACCAGAACTACTCCTTCCCCATCGAACAGAAGCTGTTCCACATGTACGTGCGCGTCTCCGGCAAGAAGACGCAGGGCGACATGATCAAGAAGGACACCACCTCGGGCGTGACGCCCAACGCACCCGCAGCGTGACGCCGTGATCCAGAAGAAGAAGAAGATCGTCCTGTTCCTCCCGCACCGCGCCGACCCGACGCGGGGCGAGATGTTCAGCGCCGACCTGCTGCCGTTGGAGCTCTTGCAGATCGCCTCGGGTCCGGTCGCCGACGGCTTCGAAGTCGTCATGGTCGACGCGATGATCGAGCCCGACTACATCGCCAAGGTGCTCGAGGCCTGCGACGGCGCGCTGTGCTTCGCGAGTTCGTGCATCCTCGGCTACCAGGTCTACGACGGCTACATCGTGGCCAAGGCGGTGCGCGAGAAGTTCCCGAGCCTCCCGATCATCTGGGGCGGCTGGTTCCCGAGCGTCACGCCGCGGATGTACCTCGACGCCGGCATCGCCGACGCGGTGGGCATCGGCCAGGGCGAGCTGACCTTCCGCGAGGTGGTGCGCGCGCTCGACGCGGGCGCGGACCTCGCCACCGTGCCCGGACTCGCCATCAAGCGCGACGGGCACATGGTGTACACCGATCACCGCGCGGTCGTGGGCTTCGACAAGTTCGAGCCGGTGCCGTGGCACCTGCTCGAATACGAACGCTACGCGGAACTGCAGGTCAAGCCGACGCGCATGAAGGTGCGCCACCGCTTCCCGCTGCCCGGGCATTGGACGCCCGAGAACCCGCCGCGCGGCTTCAGCTACTTCTCGAGCTTCGGCTGCCCCGAGCCGTGCACGTTCTGCTGCTCGCCGCTCGTCACGGGACGACGCTGGAAGGCCATCCCGGGCCGGCAACTGGCGGAGGAGATCGCCGAGCTGCAGCAGCGCTTCAAGTTCGACGTGCTGCGCTTCCAGGACGCCAACTTCGGCGTGCACGAGAAGCGCACCAAGGAGTTCTGCGAAGGACTCGTGGACTTGAAGGTGCCGATCCACTGGAACGGCACGATCGAGATCGAGACGATCATGCGCTACAAGGAGGAGACGCTCGATCTGCTCGAGTCCTCCAAGTGCCACCTGCTCTGGCTGGGCGCCGAGACCGGCACCAAGGAGATGCAGGAGCGCATCAAGAAGCACATCGCGATCGAGAACATCCCTCTCGCCATCGGCAAGCTCGCCAAGCGCAACATCGTGCCGGGCACGTTCTGGATCATCGGCTACCCGGGCGAGACGCGCGAATCGATGCTCGCCACGCTGCGCCAAGCGGCCATGGTCAAGCACGCCTACCCCATCGCCGGCAGCGAGGTGTACCCGTTCCGCCCCATCCCCGGCACGGAGGACTTCGAGAGCGCCTTGAAGCTCGGCTACGAGCCGCCCAAGGACTTCCACGAGTGGGGCAAGTGCTTCGAGTACAAGTACAACTCGCACAACACCCCCCTGCCCGAGGACGTGCGCGAGCACTGGCGCCTGTACAACAACACCGCCGCCATCTACGACAAGCACGTGCAGGAAGGCCCCGAGTGGATGCGCGACACGCTGTCGCGCATCGCGGGTTGGCGCCTGAAGAACGGCCGCTACGGCTTCCCGATCGAGCAGAAGCTGTTCGACGTGTATGTCAAGGTGACTGGACAGACCCAGCCCGGCGCCAAGGACTACCAGCCGGCCGTCGACGCCTGAGTCGCGCGCTGCCATGGCCGCCACCGCGACCTTCACGCTGGTCCCGCTCGCGCGCCTCGCCGAGGCCTGCGAGGCCGCCGAGGCAGGCTCGTTCCCGGCCTGGCGCAAGGAGTACGCCAAGACCGCCGCCCAATACGCCAAGGACGGGTGGCTGGTGCCGTGCGCGCTCGGCTACCTGGACGAGGTGGTCGAGGCCAACCTAAGCTCGTCGGCCCACGACGAGGCCGCGGCCCGCATCGCCGAAGCGCTCGACTGCCAGTGCTTCGTGCTCGAGGCGTCGCACCGGGCGGCGCACTACGACGACCTCGACCTGGACAACTTCGACCGCGAGGATCTGCAGGCGCACTTCGAGGAGCTCAACGGCGAATCGACGCCGGGCATCGGCGCCCAGGTGCTCGACGCCATCCGCGCCTTGCGCGAAGCGCTGTCGAAGGTCGACGACGCCAAGGTGGTCGTGGTCACCATCGGCTGACCGCGCCGTGGCGCGCCGCCTCCTCGTCCTGCTCGCTGGCGCGCTGCTTGCGTGGTTCGCCTTCGAGGCCGTCTTGCCGTTGTTCCTGTCGCCGCTCGCGCGCTTGCGCCTGCAGCTCGCCGAGGCCTGCGAGGCCCACGCGGAAAGGCGCGCGGACCCCATCCTCGAACTCGTCGCGCCCAGCTGGCGCGACGTCCCGACGGGCGCCACGCGCTCCGACCTGGCGCGCGCCTTGTGGTGGAGCTTCGACGAGGACCGCCGCGCGGGACCTTCCGCCGCGCGGCGCATCCACCGCGTGCCGCCCGAGTCGGTCGAACTGCTCGAAGCGGACGCCCCGACCTCTGCCCGCGCGCGTTTCGAGGTGCAAGCCTGGCTCGTGCGGCCTGAGGCCGAGGAGCTCGAATGGCGCGCCGCGCTGGAGGCCGACTTGATCGAGGACGGCTTCCGCTGGCGCTTCGAGCGCACGCGCTGGCAGGCCATCGAAGGCCGCGTGCGCTGGTGGTGAGCGGCGACGCGGCAGATGGAGCCTATGGCCGCGGCGCATCGGCCGCGGCGCCGGCCCATCCGATGCTTGGCGCGCGGGCGACTTCCGGGCCGGACGCCCTGCCGTTTGGCGACCCGCTGCCTGGCGACTCAGGGCTTGCCGTCTTGCAGCCGCCAAGGTGGCGTGCCGCGGCTCGGCGCGGGGAACCCCGAGGGAACGTTCGGGGCCTGCGGCAGCAGGTTGCCATCCTTCGCCTCCCGGGTTCTGTTTCCCGCGAAGTCCGTTCCCATCGATTTCTTCTCGTCTCCAGCTCCCGGGAGACGGAGGATGACTTGACTGATTATGCAGCATCCATGCCAACAAGATCCTTGCACTATGGTGACGGAGAAATTTGCAGGCGTTAGGCCTTGCATTATAAGGACTTACTGAATTACCGACTTGCTTGCGATCCATGGTGTAGGTTCCGTAATCCGGTCACCCAAGCCGCCTCTGTTCTGGAATCTGGACGAATCGGGCTGCTGGACGTGCGCTGCGGAACGAGCGCATGACACACCGCGCTCGAACCGGCGTTACCCTGTCCTGATGCGAGCAGCCCCACAGAAGGCTCGACTGTGGCTGTTGGGCTTCGCGGTGGTGGTGCTGGGTTTGCTGCTGGCGCCTGGCGATCTGGCCGATCAGGCCGCCGGCCTTGGGGATGTGCCGCGGGCCGGGACATCTTCTCCCGCACCGACCAAAGCTACCCCACGCGGTACACACCAAGCGGAAAACGTCGCGCTGGCGAGCGAGACCGCCTGCGACTTCCGCGACGGTCCCAAGCTCGTCGACCACCATGCGCGCCACGGCGCCGACTTCGGCAGCCGCACGCCGAGCGACTATCTGGAGGTCGCCTGCCGCCTGCGCGACGCTGCTCTATCGCAGAATGTGGTCGAGTTGCGCCGCAAGGACGGCGTGCTGTGCCGCTTTCGTCGTTCCGATGGCGCCTTCCTTGCCTACCGGTCAGACGGCACGATCCTGACCTGCTTCAAGCCCGAGCGCGGAGAGCGGTACTTCCGCGACCAACTCGAACGCGAGGAACACTGAAAGGCTCCTCGCCTGAAGCTCGCTCGCACGACCAACCACCTCCACCATGCCCACCCAACGCCTCGCTCCCCGTTCGGCCCACCCGCTACTCGCCCAAGGCTGGGTCTACCTCGATGTGCGCACCGTCGAAGAGTTCACGGCCTGCCATCCCGAGGGCGCCTGGAACATTCCCGCCTTCTTCCGCGGACCGATGGGCATGGCGCCGAACCCCGGCTTCGTCGCGGCCGTCGCCAAGCACTTCGGCATGGATGCCAAGCTCGTCGTCGGCTGCGCGGCAGGTGGGCGCAGCGCCAAGGCCTGCGCCGCGCTGGAGGCGGCGGGTTGGACGAATCTAGTCGATGTCGCCGGTGGCTTCGGGGGCGGGATGGGCACGGATGGCGAGCCGGTCGAGGGCTGGCAAGCCTGCGGCTTGCCGTGCTCGACGAAGCCCGAGTTGGAACGCACATGGGAACGACTGAAGTCCTGAACGACTCGCCGGCCGTCGAGCTGCGCGGCTTCGGCAAGCGCTACGGCGATCGCCTGGTCGTCGACTCCATCGACCTGGTGGTGCCGCGTGGCCAGATCGTCGGCTACCTGGGTCGCAACGGCGCAGGCAAGTCGACGACGATCAAGGCGCTGCTGGGCTTCCTCGACTCGTGGGAAGGCGAGGTGCGCGTGCTTGGGCTGGATCCGCGCGTCGATGGTCCGGCCATCAAGCGCCAAATCGGCCATGTCCCGGAACATGCCCTGCTGTACGAGCAACTGACCGTGGCCGAGCACTTGCTGCTCGTGAGCAGGCTGTTCGACCTCGAGCCGAACAAGGCGCGCGCGAGAGCCGAGGCGCTGCTCGCGGGCTTCGACCTGCTCGAACGCGTCGACCAGCGCATCGGGGCCTTGTCGAAGGGCATGCGCCAGAAGCTGATGCTGTGCGCCGCGCTGCTGCACGAGCCCAAGGTCCTGCTGCTCGACGAACCCCTCTCGGGTCTGGACGCGCACGCGGCGGTGATGATGAAGCGGCTCCTGCGCGCCCTCGCCGATCGCGGCACCTCGATCTTCTACTCGAGCCACGCCTTGGAGGCGGTGCAGCGAGTGTGCGACCGCATCGTGATCCTCGAAGCCGGCCGCATCCGCGCCGCGGGCACTTGGGAGGAGCTCTCGCGCGGAACGCACGCCAAGGACCTCGAGGTCTACTTCACCCAAGTGACCGAGCGCGGCGACGAGGAGGAGCGCCTCGCGCGCATCCTCGCGAGCCAGGGCTGAAGCGCGGATGGCGAAAGCACGCGCAAGCAAGGATCCTTGGAAGTTGCCCGATGCGAGCGGCTTCTCCGCCGCCACGAGCAGGCTGCTGGCGCGCGTGCTGGGACCGTCCTTGGCGTTGTTGGGCGTCGAACGCGCCGTCCTGCCGGTGCTGCTCGGACTGCAACATGCCGTCGACCAGCGACGCGCGAGCGAGTCGCAAGGCGGATGGCTGCGCGGGTTGATCTTGGTTGGCGCCCTGAAGTCCGGCCTGTTCGTGTTCGTCCTGGCCTACTTGCTGCGCGAGCTCCAAGGCGAGGACCTGCTCTGGGTGTTCGTGTTCTCGCAGTGCTTCGCGATCTGCACTCTAGTCCTCTTGGTCTTCCACTCCGACTCCATGGTCGACGGGGACGACCTGCGCATCCTGGCGCCTACTCCGGTGCGGCCGCGCACCGTGTACGCGGCGCGCTGCCTGCACATGGCCTCGCATTCGATCCCCTACGCGCTCTTGTGCGGCTTGTTTCCGCTCGCGCTCGGGCCGGTGGTGACGAAGGACGCCTGGCCCTTGGTGCTCGTGCCGGTGCTGATCGCGGCGGCCTTCGCGGCGGCCTTGGGCAGCGTGACCTTGTTGCACGCCTTGACCTTGCTCCTCGTCGGGGCGCGGCGCTTCGCCGACGTCGCCCTGGGCTTGCGCGTGGCGCTGTTCGCGGGACTGGTCGCTTCGAGCCAACTGCTGCAGCGGCTTGGATTGGACAACCTGCGCGAAGCGTGGGCGGCGCCGTGGCGCGCCTGGGTGCCACCCTTGTGCCTAGCCGATCTGGGACCGCTGGTGCGCGGTGAACTCGGACTCGCGGCCTCGAAGGGCGCGCTGTGGTGCTTGGTGGCCTGCTTCGCGCTGCTGCCTTTGTCGATCCTCGCCACTTCGAGGAGCTACTTGAACTCGCTGCAGGCCCCACCGAGCACGCAGCGGCACGCGGGTGGCCTGCGCGAGCGTGGTTGGCTTCCTTGGCTGGGCGACCGGCTCTGCCGCGACCATGCCCAACGCGCCGGCTACGGCTACGCCAGCGCCTTGGCGCGACGCGAACGACCGTTCCTGCGCCAGGCATTGGTCTCCTCCGCGGGCCTCGTCTTCGGTTCGAGCTTCGGCTTGATCCTCCAACGCGACGACGGCGTGGCGGCGGTGGCTTGGATCATCGAGGCGCAGTACGCCTCGCTGGTTTTCCTCGCGATCCTCCTGCCCACCATGCTCGATCTGGCGCGCTTCAGCGCCCATCCCGAGGCGCGTTGGGTCCACGCGACCGCCCCGCTTCCGAACTTCGCCAGCTTGCACCGCGGCGCCCTGCTCGGCGTGGGCTGCTCGTTCTGCCTGCCGCTCTTCTGCGGAACGGCGGCCATCTACATGCTCGTCGCCGGCTTCGAACATGCCGTGGCCGTGATCGCCAGCCTCGGGGTCGCGCTCGTCACCGCCTTGTGGTGCTCGCCGCGCTTCGTGTTCCACCTGCCCTTCAGCGAGCCATTCAGTTGGCACGACGACTCGATGCGCAACCTTGGTGCGGTCGCGGCCATCGCAGCCGTGATGGTGCTCCAGATGATCGCCGTGGGCGCGCTGTACGCCTTGGCGCCAGCGGCCGAGTGGGCCCTGTTGATCCTCGTCGCGTTGCTGCTGCCGCTGGCTTGGCGCCGATTCCAAGCCATCGGCGGCCCGCTCGCGGCCGCGCGCGCTCCCAAGAAGGCCAAGGCTGCGGCACACTAGCCCCTCCGATGCACCTCGCCGATCGACTGGGCCGGCCCCTCGCCGACCCGCGGCTCTCCGTCACGGACCGCT
>SXGT01002513.1_pt1 | contig 16722 bp, 16 predicted proteins | sample 3176221 | NCBI WGS metagenome assembly SXGT01 (sample SAMN11356862, study PRJNA531348) | freshwater metagenome | isolation source: freshwater sample F1-120 | place: China: Fuxian Lake, Yuxi | collected 2017-12-25 | reverse complement strand
AGCGTAATGCGCCACGCTGGATAAAGATGCTGGTCAAGTACGGCTTCATGCCGGCCGCCGCCACCTCTTAATCATGCATATCGCTCGCCGCTCCTCACTCAGGCTTGCGACAGGCCACAATTCCCCACGTCTGGTGGGTGCTGTCTTTCACGCTAAAAGGGGATACACCCATCAGGATCAAGCGGAACGGTGATGAATATTAGCGCCCTGGGGGGTATGTTCGCGTTTTGATCCGACCAGTCCCATAGGGATTTATTCCATGAGCCGTCTCGCCAGCGCCGACTTTTCAGCGGGCGAGCGTGCGAATCTCGAACTGCATTGCGTCGAGATCACCGAGGATCCAAGTCGCTGCCGGGGCACCCAATCCGGCGACGGTGCCGGGATTGACGAGCCAAGTCTCGCCACCCTTGACGTTGGCTTGGGCGCGGATTAAGGGTTCGTGGCTGTGGCCGCAGCAGACCAGGTCGTAGTCGCCTGTGCAGGCCATACCGTTGCCGTAGTGGGGATAGTGGGTCATGAAGATGCGCTTGCCGCCGAGGGAGAACGAGGCATCGCGGCCATGGTAGGTGAACTGCCCCTCGGAATTGCAGGCGACACGAGCGAGTGAGACGATGTCGCCGAGGTTGTTCCCATGCACCAGATGAATTGGTAACTGGAACTTGAGCGAGGCCTTGAGGGTGTTGGTGCCGATCAGGTCGCCGCAATGGATGACGGCTGCGGCGCCTTCGGCCTGGGCTGTAGCGATGGCCTCGGCCAGCATCGGGCCACGGTCGTGGCTGTCGGAAACAATGCAGATTTTCATGTGAACTCTAGATGATGATGGGGGCGTGGTATTCCTCGCCGTCGTTGGCCTTGGTAAAGTCGACGGCGTTCAGGCCGCGCATCACGCGGAGGCGCTCCTCCTCGTGTTTTGCCTGAAGTTGCAGTAACTTGAGGGTGCAATCACCTAGGTTGTCGAATTCTTTTTCGTCGGTGCCGAACTGTTCGGCATCGGTGTAGTAGAACTGGCAGCGGAAGCGGCTGTCGCCAGTTTTAAAGACTACGAAGTGGCAGATGTTCTCCTGCCAGGTGAGTGCCGGACACATCGTCAGTTCTTCCTGGATGAAGTTGAGCTGCACTTCGGCCTGGATGGTCTGGATGGGAATTGGCTTGCCGAAGCGCTCGACCAGCGTCTGGCTAACCAGATGGCGCTCGCGGGCAGTAAAGTCTGGGATGGGGCGCGGCATGGTACTGTTCCTGGCGGGCTGTTTATCGGGAAATAAAAATTACTCCCTTGTGACAAGGGCGCATGGCTGCAACAATATCTGGAATTGCTAATAGACCGATTGTAATAAATTTGAAGGGCCGACAGAGACATGACACAACAATCCGTGCAGGAAGTCAAAAACACGACCTGCTACATGTGCGCCTGCCGCTGCGGTATCCGCGTCCACCTGCGCGACGGCGAGGTGCGCTTCATCGACGGCAACCCCGACCATCCGCTGAATAAGGGTGTGATCTGCGCCAAGGGTTCGTCCGGGATCATGAAGCAGTATTCGCCGGCACGCCTGACCCAACCGCTGCGCCGCAAGGCGGGTGCTGAACGTGGCGCGGGCGAGTTTGAACCGATTTCCTGGGAAGAGACCTTCACGATCCTCGCCGAGCGGCTCGGCAAGATTCGTGCGACCGATCCGAAGAAGTTCGCGCTGTTTACCGGCCGCGACCAGATGCAGGCGCTGACCGGCATGTTTGCGCGCCAGTTCGGCACGCCCAACTACGCGGCGCACGGCGGCTTCTGCTCGGTGAACATGGCGGCCGGCATGATCTACACGATCGGCGGCTCGTTCTGGGAGTTTGGCGGCCCCGATCTCGACCGTGCCAAACTGTTTGTGATGATCGGTACGGCCGAGGATCATCACTCCAACCCGCTGAAAATGGCCTTGTCGAAGTTCAAGCGCGATGGTGGCCGTTTCGTTTCGATCAACCCGGTGCGTACCGGTTACTCCGCGATTGCCGACGAATGGGTGCCGATCCGCCCCGGTACCGACGGCGCGTTTTTACTCGCGGTGATCCACGAGATCATCCAGAAGGGCCTCTACGACCGCGACTTCCTCGTCCAGTATTCCAACGCCGGCGAACTGGTGAACGTCAACGAGGCTAGCGACGAATTCGGCATGTTCCTGCGCACCGAAGTGCCGGAGGAAGAGGCCTGCTACGATCCGCAGGACAAGCTGTGGTGGGATCGCAAGACGAACCAGCCGGTCGTCACGCACGCCGAGGGTGCCGATCCCTTCCTGCTCGGCGAGTTCAAGATGAAGGACGGCACGCCCGTCAAGCCGTCGTTCCAGTTGCTGCTGGAGCGCGTCAAGGACTACACGCCGGAGTGGGCCGAGGGCGTCACCGGCATCCCCGCCGATATCATTCGCCGCTTGGCTTATGAGATGGGCGTCACCGCGCGCGACCAGCGCATTGAATTGCCGATTGCCTGGACAGATAGTTGGGGCAAGGAACACGATACCGTTACCGGCAACCCGGTCGCCTTCCACGCCATGCGCGGTTTGGCGGCGCATTCCAACGGCTTTCAGAGCATCCGTGCGCTGGCCATCCTGATGTCCCTGTTGGGCACCATCGATCGCCCCGGCGGTTTCCGCCACAAGGTGCCCTTCCCGCGGCCGATTCCGCCCTGCGCCCGGCCCCCCAATCACCCGAACGCCGTGCAGCCGAACAAGCCGCTCGACGGTATGGCGCTTGGCTGGCCGGCCGACCCGGACGACCTGTTCGTCGACGCGGACGGCGGCCCGGTACGCATCGACAAGGGTTTCTCGTGGGAGTATCCGTTGTCGGTGCATGGCCTGATGCACAACGCCATCACCAATGCCTGGCGCGGCGACCCCTATAAGATCGACACGCTGCTGATCTTCATGGCCAACATGGCGTGGAATTCGACGATGAATGCCGTCGAGGTGCGCAAAATGCTCAACGACAAAGAAGAGAACGGGGAATACAAGATCCCGTTCATCGTCGTCGCCGATGCCTTCCAGTCCGAGATGACGGCCTTTGCCGACTTGATCCTGCCGGATACGACCTATCTCGAACGCCACGATGTGATGTCGCTGCTCGACCGGCCGATCTCGGAGTTCGACGGCCCGGTCGACTCGGTGCGCATTCCCGTGCTGCCGCCGACCGGCCAGTGCAAACCCTTCCAGGAAGTGCTGATCGAACTCGGTTCGCGCCTGAAGTTGCCAGCCTTCACGACCAAAGATGGCCAGCGCAAATATCGCGATTACCCCGACTTCATTGTCAATTATGAGACCGAACCGGGTTCCGGCATCGGCTTCCTCGCCGGCTGGCGCGGCAAAGGCGGCGAGAAGTCGCTGCGCGGCGAGCCGAACCCGAATCAGTGGGAGATGTACGCCAAGAACAACTGTGTCTTCCACCACGAGCTGCCGAAGAGTTACCAGTACATGCGCAACTGGAACCAGGGCTATCTGGAATGGAGTCAGCGCAACCGGATTACCAGGTACGCCGAACCGATCCTGATCAACATCTATTCGGAAGTGCTGATGCGCTTCCGTCAGGCCGCGCAAGGGAAGGGCTTCTCGCGCAAGCCGCCGGCCCATCTGGCGAAGCGCGTCGAGACCTTTTTCGATCCGCTGCCCTTCTATTACGACACGCTGGAGGCGCAAGCGACGGACAAGCACCAGTATCCGCTGGCGGCGATTACGCAGCGGCCAATGGCGATGTACCACTCGTGGGATTCGCAGAACGCCTGGCTGCGCCAGATCCATGCCTACAATCTCCTTTACGTGAATGCGCACACGGCGCGCGTGAATGGCATTGAGGACGGCGACTGGATCTGGGTCGAATCGCAGTGGGGCAAGGTCAAGTGCATGGCCAAGCATTCCGAAGCGGTCGAGCCGGGCACCGTATGGACCTGGAACGCGATCGGTAAGGCCGCTGGCGCCTGGGGCCTGACGCCGGATGCCAACGAGTCACAGCAGGGCTTCCTCCTGAATCACCTGATCTCCGAAGAGTTGCCGGCCTGTGAGCGCGGCGTCGACCGGCGTGTGTCGAACTCCGACCCGATTACCGGTCAGGCCGCGTGGTACGACGTGCGGGTGAAGATCTATAAAGTCGGCGCTGGCGAGACGGCGGTTACCGAGCCGCAATTCCCGCCGCTCAAGCCTTATCCGGGGCAGGTCGAACGAAAATCGGTCTGGAACTACTTTGCCGGTAAAGGAGCCAAAAAATGACGCAACTGGCTCTTGTGATTGACCTCAACGTCTGCGTCGGTTGCCACGCCTGCGTGACCAACTGCAAAGAGTGGAATACCTCCGGCAGTGCCGGCCCGATGGTCGACCAGAATCCCTACGGCAAGGACCCGACCGGCACCTTCTTCAACCGCGTGCAGACCTTCGAGGTCGGTGAGTTCCCGAACACGGAAACAGTGCACTTCCCGAAGTCCTGCCTGCATTGCGAAGACCCGCCCTGCGTACCGGTGTGCCCAACGGGTGCCTCGTACAAACGCAAGGAAGACGGCATCGTCCTCGTCGACTACGACAAGTGCATCGGTTGCAAATATTGCTCGTGGGCCTGCCCCTACGGTGCGCGCGAGTTGGACGAGCAGCAGAAGGTGATGAAGAAGTGCACCCTCTGCGTTGACCGCATCTACGACACGACAATGACCGCCGAGGAACGTCGTCCCGCTTGTGTGCGTGCCTGCCCGACCAGCGCCCGCCTATTTGGCGACATTCACGATCCCGATTCCGAGGTCTCGAAGGCGATCCGCGAAAGCGGTGGCTACCCGTTGATGCCCGAGTGGGGCACCAATCCGGCCAACCACTATCTGCCGCGGCGCAAGACCAAGTTGCGCATTCGTGAGGACGAACTCGAGCGCGCCGACAATCCGCTCAAGATCGATTCGCAACTGCCCAAGCCGGGCAAGGCCGAGCCTTCTCTAGACGACGTCACTTCCTGGTAAGGAAAACAGTTATGCATCCCGCTTTCTCCGTTGTCTTCCTTACTACGCTGATCGGCGCCGGGCAGGGCCTTTTCCTTGCCTTGTTTACCGTCGAGTCCTACGCGGCCTTTGGCTTGTTGCCGGCGCAATCCGACAGCTTCTATGCCGTTGGCAGCGCCATCGCGACGGTCCTGCTGGCGCTGGGCCTGTTTGCGTCGTTCTTCCATCTGGGGCGTCCCGAGCGCGCCTGGCGCTCTGCCACGAAATGGCGCACTTCCTGGCTGTCGCGCGAGGTGATCGTGCTGCCGGCCTTCATGGGCACGGTATTTCTCTATGGCGTGGCCCACTGGTTTTCTATCAACCCGGTGCTGGCCGAACTGCCCAGCGGTGCGCCGGTGAATATCACTGCCGCGCTGGGCACGCTCGGCACTGTGCTGGCTTTTGCCCTCTACATCTGCACGGCGATGATCTACGCCTGCCTGCGCTTCCTGCGCGAATGGCATACGCCACTGACGGTAATCAACTACATCCTGCTCGGCGGCGCCTCCGGCTTTACGCTGGCCGCTGCGCTGGCCGCCACCGAGGCGCCGGATGTCATGCCGCTACTGGCGATTTGGGCGCTCATCATTACGGCATTGGGTTTGATTGGCCGTGTTGCCACGCTGATACGCAATGCGCGTCTCAAACCGAAATCAACCTTGCAGACTGCGATCGGCATCAAACATCCCAAGATAGTGCAGAAAGCGCAGGGCATGATGGGCGGCGCCTTCAACACGCGTGAGTTTTTCCATGGACAAAGCGTCGCCCTGCTGCGTTCGCTCAAGTGGGTGTTTCTACTGACCGCCTTCGTAATTCCCGTGGGCTTGCTCAGTCTGGGCTTGTCGCAGGCGGTAGGCGGCATGCTGCTGCTGGCGTTCGTCGTCCAGTATCTGGGCCTGCTGGCCGAGCGCTGGTTCTTCTTTGCGCAGGCCAATCATCCGCAGAATCTGTATTACCAGTCGGTCGCTTGATCAAGCGCAATCGAATCGACGGGTCTTTGGTATAAGTTTTCAAATTTGCCGCAAAATCGAATGCGGCTTATGATGCAGCACCGTTTTGATCCACATCCACTTACCGGAGGAACACAATGAATTTCGACAAAGAACTCGATGCACGTGGCCTGAACTGCCCGCTTCCCATTCTGCGTGCCAAGAAGGCGCTGGGTGAATTGACCACCGGCCAGGTTTTGCGCATCATGGCCACCGACCCGGGTTCCGTGAAGGACTTCGCGGCTTTCGCCAAGCAGACCGGCAATGAGCTGCTGTCGAGCGCCGAGAACAACAAGGAATTCGAGTTCTACATCAAGCGCAAGTAAATCACAGAAAGTCGGCGCTGGCAGGTCGGCGCGCTGAACCAGAAGGGCGTCTATGACGCCCTTCTTATTTCTGATTGATGTTGGCATTAATAAATTTGCTTCGATGTTGCAGTGCGATATGCGGCATCATTCCGCTCTGTTGACGAGGAGGATGCATGAGTACCAACCCAGAAATAGAAGCACTGATCAACCAGAAACTCGACGAACTGCTGCCCAAGAAGCTTGAGGCGCTGTTGCAGGAGCGCGAAGAGTCGCGTACCCCGTCGATGACTATCATCGCTACCAAGGGCACGCTCGACTGGGGTTACCCCCCCTTCATCCTCGCCTCGACTGCTGCTGCACTCGGCTGGGACGTCACCATCTTCTTCACCTTCTACGGCCTGCAATTGGTCAAGAAGGATATTTCCGATCTCAAGGTCAGCCCACTGGGCAACCCCGGCATGCCGATGAAAATGCCCTTCGGCCCGGACTGGTTCAAGAGTATCAACTGGAACATCCCGAACGTTGTACAGGCCAACATCCCCGGCTTCGAGAGTGTGGCGACCAGCCTGATGCAGCAGACCATCAAGAATAATGGCGTGGCCGGCCTTGCCGAACTGCGCGAACTGTCGCAGGAAGCCGGTGTCAAGTTCGTCGTCTGCCAGATGACCGTTGAGCTGTTCGGCTTCGACCACAACGACTTCGTCGATGGCATGGACTATGTTGGCGCTGCCTCTTTCCTGCCGGTCGCGCAGAAGGCGGAAGTCAATCTGTTCATCTGATGTGTCGTATTACCGCAACCGATTCGCAGTACCCGGTGATTGGCAGCAAGTATGTCGTGGTAACCACCGGCAAGCACCTTTAGAGTGTATGTAGTTGTATTAAAAATCAACCCAACCACAGTAACCTAAACCCATCAGGGGGGACTATGAAACTCAAGAAAATTGCAGCCCTAATCGCCGTCGCCGGTATCTCTGCTCCGGCTTTTGCCACCAATGGTATGAACCTAGAGGGATATGGCGCTGTTGCTACCGCCATGGGTGGCGCGTCGATGGCATATGATAATGGCGCTGGCGCAATGATGAACAACCCTGCCACGCTTGGCCTGATGAGCGAAGGTCGTGGAATTGGCGTTGCACTTGGTTTTCTTGGCCCGAATGTGCACTCCTCCGTTCCGGCCTTTGGACTTAATGCGGAATCAGGTGGCGACGCTTATTTTATGCCGGCATTCGGGTATGTCAGCAAAACGGGCAAACTCACCTACGGCTTGGGGGTGTATTCCCAAGGCGGAATGGGTACCGAATATAGTTCAAACTCTTTTCTGGCTGCTGGTACAGGCAAGGATGTTCGCTCGGAAGTCGGTGTAGGCCGCATTATCGTTCCGCTTGCCTACAACGTAAGTGACCAGCTGACGGTTGGTGGTTCTGTGGATTGGGTTTGGGCCACCATGGACATCAAGATGGCTGCCGGTGCAGGTGATTTTATGGCGATGGCTACTGGCATGACAGCGGGCTTGGGTGGGGCCATGGCCGGCATGATGGGTGCAGGTGCCAATACCTTCCGGATTGACTTCTCGGACAGCAATGACTTCAGTGGCAAGGCCTTCGGTTCCGGCTTCGCCGGAAAGCTGGGCTTTGCTTACAAGGTTAGCCCGATGCTTTCGATTGGCGGCGTATATCATTCCAAGACCGATCTGGATGACATGGAGACATCCTCCAGTGGAGCTTCATTTTCTGCATTTACTGCGGGTGGTGCGATGGGTGCTCCAGTCGAGGGTAAGATCACTATCCACAATTTCCAATGGCCCGAAACTTATGGTTTCGGCATTGCCTACCAGCCCAACAATAGTTGGTTGGTGGTTGCCGATTACAAGCGTTTGAACTGGTCCGGTGTCATGAAAGATTTCAAAATGACCTACAGCACCGGGAATATGGGGCCAGGAACGCAGTCAGCCGACTTCAAAATTAGCCAGAACTGGGATGATCAGGACATCTTCATGCTCGGCGCATCATATCGCGTTAATGATGCCCTGACAGTACGCATGGGTGGCAACTTCTCGAGCAATCCCATTCCTGATAACCGCGTACATCCACTCTTCCCCGCCATTATTGAGAGTCACTATACAGCGGGGCTGGGTTACATGCTGGGCAAGCAAAGCGGTATCGATTTTTCCCTGGCCTATGCGCCTAAAGTGACTGTCACGGGCAATCAGACAACAGGTGCGCGCGGCTCAGGTATTGGTGCTAACAATGGGGTGAAAATCAGTCACTCGCAACTTAACTGGCAGGTTCAGTACGGCTACCACTTCTGATTGTTGTTGCCCATCCCAAAAGGCCGGCTTTGCCGGCCTTTTTTATCTCCGTAGAAAATCCAAACGTAATAAGGAGGCACCATGAAGAGAGTTATCGTCGGCGCTGCACTAGCGGCCCTTTCCATGCTGGCCCACGCCCTGCAGCCCTATGTCAGTGGCGACAAGGTGCCAGCTTCCGATCTCAAGTCCGTGATGTCAGCAGCCGAACGGAAGCTTACAACAGCAGGCTTTACCGTGATCGGCCGCCATACGCCGGCCGGGTTGCCGCAGTATGCATCAATCATCGTTACCGAGCCGGGCTACTCGGCGGCGCTGACCCAGGTTGGCGGTTCCGCGGTGGTCGGTTTGCCGATCCGCGTCGGCGTGAAAGCCGATGGCTCGGTCAGTTACCAGAATCTCGAATACTGGCAGCGTGCTTATCTGCGGGATAACTACACCAGAGCTGAGGCTGCCATCAAGACGACCACAGGCAAGCTGCAACAAGCACTGGGAGCCGGCAAGCCCTTCGGTGGCGATGTCAAGCAGGAAAATCTGCCGACCTATCGTTACATGGCCGGCATGGAGCGCTTCAGCGACAAGAGCGAACTCAAGACCTACGGCAGCTTCGACGAAGCTGTCAAAACGATCAACGAGAACCTCACCAAGGGGGTCGCAAAAACTGCGAAGGTTTTTGAAGTTGTGATGGCTGATAAAAAACTTGCTGTCATCGGCGTGGCAACCAACGATCCGGAAGATGGCGAAGCTTGGTGGGCCAACAAGATTGGTCCTGACCATATCGCCGCGTTGCCATGGGAGATTTACGTCGTCGATAACAAGGCCTATGCGTTGTTCGCGCGCTTTCGCACTGCGCTGGCCTGGCCGGATCTGGGGATGTTCCAGTTCATGGGCATCAGTAGTCATCCGGACAGCACGGCGGGCATGATGGCCAAGGTGGCTGGCGGTAGCTACACCGGGAAGACCGAGTAACACGCCTGCCATATGTACAGGATCTCCGTCATCGGGGCAATGCCGCTCGCGTTCATCGCAGCGGCATTTTTTTTCCTGGTGTTTCCAGAGATGGATCTGTGGGTCAGCACTTGGTTTTATCGGCCGACAGAAGGGTTTTTCCTGAGAGATTCGCTTTGGGCCCGATTGTTCTACAAGGGGTCACCAATTCTGGTCAACATTTGGATGATCATCTTGACTGCCATGGTAATGCTGAGTTTTAGACAGCAATACCGGCGCTTGCGGCGCCCGGCTTTGTTTCTGCTCACAGTGATTCTGCTCGGGCCGGGCTTGGTGGTGAACATTCTCAAGGACCACTGGGATCGTGCCCGCCCGGGCCATGTTGTTGAGTTCGGCGGTGATCGGCAATTTACCCCGGCTTGGGTGATCTCTGATCAATGTGAAGATAACTGTTCCTTCGTCAGCGGTCATGCCAGCGGTGCCTTTGCGCTGATGGCGCTGGCTTGGGTTGTCCCACTCCGGCGCCGTTTTTGGCTGGTCACGGGCGTGTTATGGGGTACCCATATGGGCGTAGTGCGAATTTTGCAGGGCGGGCACTTCCTCTCGGATGTCGTTTTTGCCGGAATGATCGTTTATTTCACTGCCGACCTGCTGGCACGCTGGGTGTTCTATCGTGACCGATCCGCGTAGGCCTTGAATCCGCTCACCCGCCAGGCTGGTAGAACGGTTTGAGGTGTATTCAGTGGGGCAAGTTCGGCGAATTCGACGAATTCCTGGCGCAGATAGCTCGCATCGAAGTTGCCGACCAAGATTGCACAGTCAAATTGACGTTGGGAGATATCGGCAGTCAATTCGAAATGGTTACGTACCAATCCATTCGGGTTGTAGGCGAGTGCGGCGACAGGGGAATTGATCGCGCGCCGTCCGTAATAGGCCAGCTTGACAAGCGTGCCACGATCAGCGGCAGCAACGGTGCGGCAACCGGTTGCCCGCAGGTTTTCGGCCAGTTGGTGGCCGGTAGATTCCCAGCCGCCCCGGACAGGATGAAACGGATCGGTGCCTTTTCCCAACGGGATGCCAATGCTTGGGGCGATGCGGTGCCAGTGATACAGGGTGGCTGCCATGAGCAGGTTGAGGATAATCGCCCAGACCAGCCAGTGCATGTGCCGGCGGCGCAGAAGCATGGATACGGCCAGTACCGTGGCAGCAACATAGGCGGGCGCAGCCCAGTTGGCGTGGGCACGCGAAAGTAGCGAGAGAAGTAAGAACAGTCCGAGAACCGGCAGGGAAAACAGGGCCATCAGACGGTGCCTTGGGTCGCTGCGCCAGGCTGCCCGGTCGGCTGCTGCGACGATCAGAGCCAGCATCATGAGCGGATTCATGATGACAAACTGGGCGAGAACGAAGCTTGCAAGGGAGTCCGGATGGAACAGCTTGCGATCGAGTTGGGCAATCTCGGCGGTGTGGCGCCAGGTGGCAAACTGGTGATCGAGATTCCACAGGACATTGGGTATCAGGAAGGCGAGTGCCAGCAAGGCGGCGAGCCATGGTTTGGCGCTGGCGAGATGGCGGCGGTGATCCAGCCAGAGTACGGCAAAGGCACACCCGATAAACAGCCCCATGCTGTACTTGGCGAACAGGCCCAGACCGACGGCGCCTCCCAGCGCAATCCAGTCGCCCCACCGGTTGAATTCGATGGCACGCAGGAACAGCAGCAGGGCCAGTGACCACAGGAACAGCAGGATGGAATCCGTGGTCATGGCCCATGAATAAAAACTGGTGAAGAATAGCGTGGCGAAGGCGATACCGGCCCACATGCCGGTGCGCGGGTCAAAAAGCTGGGCGGTCAATGCAGCGATGATCCACGCACTCGCTGCAAATAGCAGGAGCGCCGGCATTCTGATGCAGGCTTCGCTGTCACCGCAGAGCGAGGTGGATGCGGCAATGGTCCAGGCGATGAGGGGGGGCTTGGAGAAGTATCCCCAAGCGGGCTCGAGCGACCAGAGAAAGTATTGCGCTTCGTCGACGGAGAGATTCAGGCCGGCATCGCGTGCTGCGAGAAATCGCCAGACTAGCAAACCCGCCAGTACCATGGCGAGACTCAGGCGGGCGGACACAGCATCATTTCTCACGGTGAGCGTCTAAGAGAAATAGCGGCGCCCACAAAATGCCCTGCAGGGTGACAGCCAGACCGTGCAGCAGCGCTCCCGCCACGGCGATATCGGGGGGAAGTCCTGCCAGCAGGTAGTAGGTAGCCATGGCTGCCTCGCGCGTTCCGTAACCACCGACCGAGAGGGGGAGGGCCGTGGCCAGGAAGACCGGGGCCGCTATGGCGATGAGGTAGAGCACGGGAACTTCCGGGTTTACCGCGTGCAGGGCGGCCCAGAGCGAGGCAATCGTGGCAAGTTGCACCAATAGCGAAGAGAGAAAAGTGGCCTGGGCCAAACGTGCCGTTTCCGAAAACAGTTGCAGGAAACGGGTGGGTAGCGATTTCGGATCGAGGCTTAGTTGTTGGTTGAGCCAACCTGCACCAAATGGGGCGATTACCGCTAGCGACAGAGCGGCGACATGAAAGACGAGCGCACCGGGCTGGAGCGTGAATGACGGGGAGAGAGCAAATCCCAGCCAGGCCAGCCAGGAAATCACAAAAAGCGCCCAGAGACCGGAAAGTCGATCCAGTGCCACCGAGGCAGCCGCCTTGAGCATGGGGTTGCCCAGTTTTTGCAGTGCCACGGCACGGTAGGCGTCGCCGCCTAGTGTGGCACCGGGCAGGATGGTGTTGAGTGTCACCCCTTGGCCGTAGGCCGAGAGCAGGGTGTGTGTATTCGTGGCCAGCCCGAGTTTTTGGGCAATGATTTGCCAACGCCAGGCGGAGAAGATGTTGGCAACGATGCCAAGGATCACAGCGAGGAAAAACCAAGAAAAGTCGGCGCTGGTGAGACGGCGATACACTCCGGCGCTGTCGATGGCCCAGACTATCGTGCCAAGCAGGAGGATCGAGAGCGCAATCCGCAAGAGGAATCGCAGCGCATGCCTCATATTCACTTGACGGCGGGTCTGGGCGTGGTTCGGACGAGGTATTGCGAGCGGCCATATGGTTCGTGGTAAATGCGCACGAGGATTTCGCCGAGCAGTCCCATGCCGACGAGTTGAACGCCGACGAGCATCATGAAGGCCCCGCCGAGCAGCAGTGGCCGTCCGCCAATATCGGTACCGCCCAGCTTGAGGGCGAAGAGATAGGAAAGAATGACGCCGCCGACCAGCATTAGCAGGGTACCGATGCCGCCAAAGAACTGGATTGGTCGTTGCAGGTAACGCGAAAGAAATTGCACCAGCAACAGATCGAGGATGACGCGAAGCGTACGGTCGATGCCGTATTTCGAGGTGCCGCGCTGGCGGGCATGGTGCTGAACGACCACTTCCTTGACCCGGGCGCCGAACTGGTGGGCGAGCGCTGGTACGAAGCGGTGCAACTCGCCGTAGAGACGTACATTGGTGAGTGCGCCACGACGATATACCTTCAGCGAGCAACCGTAATCATGCAATGAAACACCGGTGACTTTCGATATCAGACCGTTGGCGATGCGGGAGGGCAGCTTGCGTTTCAGGGCGGCATCCTGACGATCCTTGCGCCAACCGGACAGGATGTCGATGTCGGGCTCGCTGTCGAGCATTTCGAGCAGGCGCGGGATGTCAGAGGGATCGTTCTGCAAATCGCCGTCGAGCGTGACGATCACATCCCCCTGCGCGGCGTCAAAGCCCGCCTGCATCGCGGTGGATTGCCCGTAGTTGCGTGCCAGATAGATCGGCTTGAGCCAAACGCGAGACGTTGCCAGTTCGGCGAGTCGGACACCGGTGCCGTCCTTCGAACCGTCGTCGACAAGGACGGCCTCGAAGGCGATGCCGCCCGGCGCGAGCGCCTGGTCGATGCGGGCGACGAGTTCGTCTACGTTCTCGATCTCGTTATAGATGGGGATGACGATGGACACGGAAGGTTTCATGGCGTAGATCCGGAAGACGGCGGAAGTTTGCCGAACAGGAATATAACGAGCAAGCTCAACGAGGCGAACGCGACGGCGCGTTCGAGCCAGCGTGCGTCGGCATAACCGCTGTCATAGCCGATGAGCAACCATAATGCACCGGCGGCAAACAGGGCGATTGTAAAAACATGGACGGCGCATGACGCGCAGCGGTGGCAGTGCGGGGCCACATGCAGGCCGGCAAACCCGGCCAGCCAGCCCAGCGTCATGCCGCCGAGTACGTCGAGGGGCCAGTGCGCGCCGACGGCGATGCGTGAGAGGCCGATCATGCCTGCTGCCGACATGGCCAGCAACAGCTTGCCCCGTTCCAGCGTGTGGCCGGCATAGAGCGCGGCGACGACGAAGGCGGCAGTGGTGTGGCCGGAGGGAAAGGAGCGGGCAACCAACCTTGGGCCGATGAGTTGGAACAGGTCGCCTGCCAGCAGGCCGGCCGGGCGCGGCAAGTCGAAGAAATGTTTCAGAGCTTGGGAGAGCAGCGAAGCGATGACGACGGCGATAAGGGCCGCCGCCGCTGCGTCGGGGCGACGCAGCACGAGCGGCAACAGCAGGGCGAAGGCCGGCAGCGTATCGCCCAGTGAGGTGAGGCAGGCCCAGAATGTCGGTGGCAGGACGACGCTTGCCCGGTTGATGGCGAGGTACAGTGGCACGTTGGCGTTGCTCAGTGCGAGCAGCGTCATGGTGGCCAGCGCCAGCAAGGGCAGTACCCAGAGCCGCGGCGACAAAAGTGTCGCCGCAGGCGCAGCGTCTCGCGGGAAGTGGAGGCCGGACAAGACGGGCACGCCGACGTTCATGGCGCATTCACCCGGATCAGTACGATGTGCTTGCTTCTGAACAGCAGATCGTGCGCTGGCAGTTCGCGGAGCCGGTCGACCTGCGTCAGCGCGATTTCGCCCGGTAGCGGAAGGCGCTTCTCGACGACGCGCTGGGCATAGACGCCAAAACTCGGCGTATTGAAGCCGTACATGACGAGCGGCGCGTCGATGCCGCGCGCGATCAGCCCGGCCTGTTTGATCGGTTGTTGCAGCACGCCGCCGAGCGCGGGCAGGAAGACGAAGGCGAGTGCGTAGACACCCATGAGTCCCGCGACCTGCAATTTGGTGGCGATGGCGAGGCGGCGTTCGATGATGAAGATGATCATGACGAGGGCGAAGGCGGCGAACGCAAGGTAATAGACGGTATCGAAATAGCTTCCGAGGTCGGCCAACATGGTCTGGTAATAGGGGTTTGCGCGTTGCCGAGCCGCCTCCAGCCCCTCGGGTAGCAGCAGCATGGCGACAGCCAGTAGCAGCGGCGGTAACAGGTGCCAGCGCGAACGGGCCGTCGGCAGTTGTCGCGCCAGCAACACGACCAGCGCCGAGAAACCGTAGAGCAGGTAGTGCGGCAGCTTGTTGGCCGAGGCCGAGAACAGCACGAAGACAAGGCCGAACAGGATCAGTGCATAGCGGGCGAAGTCGTCTTCGCGCCAAAGTTGCTTTAGTCGTCTGGCGAGCGGAAACAGCAGGGCCGTGTAGGGCTGTGTGGCGAACAGCAACACTGGCAGGTAATAGAAGACACCGTAGTTGTGATACTGGCCCATCGCGCCGGAAAAGCGGCCAACGTTGTGGCGAAAGAAAAAGGTCTCGACGAACGCTGGTCCCTTGACCCAGGTGACGGCAACATACCATGGCAGGGCAACGGCGATGAACAGCAACAGGGCGCGCCAGCGGGTGACATAGACGAGAAAGTCGCGCCAGCGACCCTGACTGGCACAATGCAGGAGCAGGACGGCGAGCGGAATGACCAGCGCCACCGGCCCCTTTGCAAGAAAGCCGCAGGCCATCGCCAGCCAGCCTAGCAACAGATCGCGCGATTGTCCGAAGCGGAACCACAGATACTGGAAGAAGATGGCGGCGGCGATGCAGGCATCCAACAGCGCGTCGGCCGTGGCGATGCGCGCCACGAAGGCAATTCCCAGGGTCGTGGCCGTGACGATTGCCGCCGTCGCGGCGACTTCGCGGTTGTAGAGGCGGCGTGCGAAATGGTAGGCCAGCCCCATCCAGGCTAGCCCCAAGAGCGCCGATGGCAGGCGCAGCGCGAATTCGGTAAAGCCGAACAGCCCGGCCGAAGCGGCTTGCAACCAGTAAATCAGGATCGGCTTGTCGTGGCGCGGCTGGCCGTTGAGGTAGGTGGCGAGGAAGTCGCCGCGCGCGAACATCTCCTGCGTGGCGGCAGTAAAGGCGCCCTCGTCGAGGTCAATCAAGGGCGTTGCCGATAGCCCGGCGAAGAAGGCCAGACCAGCCGCCAGCAGCATCAGCCCGGCGGGGCTGGCATTCCAGCCTCCCGGCAATGTCACGACAGGCGCTCTCGTTGCGCGGCGACCTTCGCCAGCGTCGCGCGGAAGTCTTCCAGCCGCTCGCGTTCTTGCGCCACGACGGCGGCGGGTGCGCGCTCGACAAAACTCGGGGTTTCGAGCTTCTTCTCAGCTTTGACAATTTCACCCGAGATCCGGTCGAGTTCCTTGCCGAGACGTGCTTTCTCGGCGGCGACATCGATCTCGATCTTCAGCATCAGGCGGAAGTTGCCGACGATCTGCACCGGCGCGTCACCTTCTGGCAATGCCTCGACGGCGGCAACGTCAGCGAGCTTCGCCAGTGCGGCAAGATAAGGTGCGTATGCCTCGAGTTCAGCAATATTGCCGGCGCCGATCAGCGGGACTTTCTGGGCGGGGGAGATGTTCATTTCGCCGCGCAGGCTGCGGCAGGCGGTGACCAGCGACTTGAGCGTCGATGCCCAGGCTTCGGCGTTCGTGTCGATGCGGGATTCATCGATGGTTGGGTAGGCTTGCAGCATGATGGTCGCCGCGCATTCTGCCGTCTCGCCAGCGCCGACTTTTCCAGCCAGCGGTGCCACGGTCTGCCACAGTTCTTCGGTGATGAAGGGAATCAGCGGATGGGCGAGACGCAGCACGGTTTCTAAAACGCGCAACAGGGTGCGCCGCGTTGCCCGTTGTAGTGCTTCGGTGCCTTGCTGAAGTTGCACCTTGGCCAGTTCCAGATACCAGTCGCTTGAGCTATTTCGAACACTGGGTTTTGTCGAAGAAGTCTTGCTGTCGCGTCAATATCAGTTCGTCAATCTCAGCCTTGGTCCGGATCTGCCGATCGAGGATACCGACGTT
>SXGT01663944.1_pt1 | contig 16723 bp, 17 predicted proteins | sample 3176221 | NCBI WGS metagenome assembly SXGT01 (sample SAMN11356862, study PRJNA531348) | freshwater metagenome | isolation source: freshwater sample F1-120 | place: China: Fuxian Lake, Yuxi | collected 2017-12-25 | reverse complement strand
GGTACCAGTACAAATTCCCGCGCCAGTTCATCACCAGCGCCGGTCTTGGCGCGATGGGTTTTGGCTATCCCTCCGCACTCGGCATCAAGGTCGCCCGCCCCGACAAGCAGGTGATCGACATCGACGGTGACGGTTCATTCTTGATGAACGTGCAGGAGTTGGCCACCGCGCACATCGAGAAGATCGCCGCCAAGGCCATCATCTTGAACAACCAGCACCTCGGGATGGTGGTGCAATGGGAAGACCGCTTCTACGCCGGCAACCGCGGCCACACCTACCTCGGCGATCCCGAGAACATGAAGCAGATCTATCCGGACTACGTGCAGTTGGCCAAGGGTTTCAACGTGAAATGTGAGCGCGTAATGTTCCGGAAAGACCTCCGTGCCGCGCTCCAGCGCATGCTCGCGACCGACGAGCCGTATCTGCTGGACGTCATCACGCCCTACACCGAGCACGTCCTGCCCTTCATCCCCGCGGGGCGTACCGTGGCGGACATGATCTATCACGAGAAATAAACCCGGCAGAAAACCTCTTCACCGAACGGGCGGCACTTGCCGCCCGTTTGTTTTTTTGTCACGGTCACGCCGGCTATGCCTCTTTTAATAATAATGCTTTTGGCAGTAGCATGGGTTGCCACATCCCCCGCCGCCGAGAATCCCTTCGACTTCACCAAGGCCGTTCCCGGCCAGCCGCCCAAAGGTTTTCGTAGCACGGTGCTCGGCGCAGGAAAACCAAGCTCGTGGCAGATCACCACCACCAACGCTCCCGGAAAAACAGGCATGACGAAGCAGTCGGTGCTCTCTCACTTGGGTGAGGATGCAGATGACAGCCGCCTGCCATTGCTCATCTGTGAGTCAGCCGACTATCGCAACTTCACGGTCGCCCTTCGTTTTCAGATCACTGGTGGCCGCGGCGTGCAGGCCGCTGGCGTGGCGTTTCGCATGGTGGATGAGAAGAATTTTTATCTGCTCGCGGTCCGACCGAAGGATCGGAAGGTGTTCTTTACCATCTTCAAGGACGGCGAGGCCAAAAGTGGTTTGGTTGGGGAGAACATCATCCTCGCCGAAGACGGTTGGCAGGAACTCACCTTCACCGCCGATGCCGGTCGCTTCGCTTGGACGCTGAACGGCCGCAGCTACGATCTCACGCTCGATCCAGCGACCACGCCGATTTTGCCTTCGGGAAAAATCGCCTTTTGGACACGCTCGGACACGCAGGTGCAGTTCACAGAACCGCGCGTGACTGTGAAGGAACCTTTGGCCCAAGTCGCCCTGCGAGAGGTGCTCGATACTGACGAAAATCTTGCCGGCTTGCGCATTCTCGTTGCTGCGAAAGAGGGTGATGAACCTCGCGTGATCGCCAGTCACGAGGGGAAAGAAATGGGAAACCCCGGCGAAAAAGCCGCCAAGGATGCGCTGGCGAAGAGCAGGAATTATTACCTGAAGACCGGCGACACCGTCACGGTGAGCTTGCCGTTGCGAGATAAAAACGGTGACACCATCGCCGCGCTGCAGGTCATCACGCGGCCGTCCGGTACGCAGACCGAGGCAAACGCGGTCAACTACGCTTTGAAAGTGGTGAAGAAACTCGAAGCGCGCCTGAAGTCAGCCAAAGATTTGGCCGACTGAGTTTGCGTCACCGTGGTAACACAAAGTTGTTTGTCGGCCGGGATTTATCCGGCGACGGCAGCGAGGGCGGGATGTCCGATTGCGATGGCCTGCGCTGCCCGCCCACCACGCCCATCCGGCCGGCATCATCCACGGCGAGAGTAGGCCGCTTGGCCGTGTACTCGTGCGTCTGCCGCGTCGCGACGGCTCCGGCGTGGTCGGTGACGCAGTAGTTGAAGGTCTTCGCTCCATTTTGGTGCAGCACGTGGAGATTACCGGCCTGATCCACTTGAAACTCCGGTTTGCTGAAGGAGACCAACGTGCCGATCGGCGTCACGCCGAAAATCTTGAAGCCCGTGTCATCCGTCACACGCACGTAGAGGCGAAGTTGGGTCGGATGCCGCACTTGTTGGAGGATGTATTTGCGCAGTTCTGGCGGCTTGGTGCTGCCGATGGGCGTCGGTATGCCAAACTCCTGTTCCGCGATCGTCACGCCCTTGACCACGTTGACGACCTTCGGTGGATTGGCGATGATCAGTTCGTTCCATTGCTTGATCTTCACGCTCGCACTGAGCGTGTAGGGACCGATTTGATTCATCTCGAAGAACGGCGCGAGATCGAACCACTTGATCGAGGTCGAGGCCGTCGGCACAACAAAAATTCCGCCACCAGCGGGATCGCCCGCTTTCGCCACCGCCATCCGTTTCTGGCCGAACACAGAGAATTTGATCCAGTCTTCCTCCTGACCAAAGATGACCGGTTGGCCGGAACGATTGGTGATGCGGACGCCGACGTAGAGCGGCTCGTTCGGCAGAAAAGTGTTCTGTTCCGTGACCAATTCAATCGCCACGCGCTGGGCCTGCGCGGTGGAAAAAGCGAGCAGCCAGAGAAGCAGAATTGGAAGGGCGCGTCGCACGCGGCGAATCTAGGACAAGCCCCCGCGGACGCAACGGGAAATTATCGCCATACTGTTCACACCGCGCCGTTCAACCGGTGCAACACTTCCGCCGTGACGCGGTCGGGGCCGATGCCGCGCAAACACTCGAGCGGGATCTCGTAGTTACACCGGCCCTTCATGCACGGCGCGCATGGCAGGCCGATGCGCAATGCTTGGTGCTGTTGGCCGTAAGGCCCTGTCTGAAAAGGATTCGTTGGGCCAAACAATGCGACGACTGGTTTCCGCAACGCCGCGGCCACGTGCATCGTGCCGGTGTCATTCGAGATCAGCAGATCGCTGCGGCGAACCCATTCGACCATCTCCGGCAGAGTGGTCTGGCCGGTCAAATCGAGGCAACGAGAGGCATTCACACTCGCCAATGCCGCGCCGCGCACCGCATCGTCGTTGCTGCCGAGAATCGCCACGCGCAGACGTGTGTCCTGTGCCAGCAGACGGCGGATCATTTCGGTGAAATGCTCGATAGGCCAGCGCTTGTTTTCCCAGCGCGCGCCCGGCGCGATCGAAATCCAACGACTGCCGTTCGAAGGCCACTTCGCTTGAAAAGCGGCGGTTGTCACTGGACGCGCCGGAAGCCATTCGAAGTCTTGGTGTACAGGGACGTCAAGCGCCCTCAACACGGAAAGGTACCAGTCCACCGCGTGCGCATTCGGAGATGGCCGATCTACCGTGCAGTCGTAAAATCCGCGCGCACACTCGCGATCCGTGTTTACGCCGATACTGAAGGCGCCTTTGGTCAGCCATGCAACGGCACCGCTGCGGGCCAGTCCCTGCAGATCAATCACCCAATCGAACTTTTGGGCGCGCATCGCGCGAACGGAGTTCAATATCTGAAACCAGCCGCGAACGGTATGAGACGCACGCCGGTCGAATGGGAAGATGCCGGTCAAATCCGAATCGTTCTCTAGCAACGGCAACAGCTTACGGTCAATCCACCAATGGATTTCGCTTTGCGGAAAACGTCGTTTGAGGAGGCGCAAGACAGGCAGTGCTTGCACCACGTCACCGAGGGAACTGGGCTTGAGGATGAGGATCTTCACGCGCGGGCGCGGAGGTTAGCGGCCCAGTTCGAGGCGTGCTGCGAGGCGCTCGGGAAGACCGGCTTCCAGAATCTTCTTCTGTGTAGTGGCGATGTCGTACTCGAGTCGGTGTAGTTCGATCTCGCGTTTGGCCAGATCGTAAGTCGCATAAGAGGCGCGTGGGTCGCCATCGCGCGGTTGGCCCACACTGCCGACGTTCACGAAGTAACGCTTGTTTGGTTCGACAAGAATGCGTGTAAAGCCACCGCCCTGAACGAGTCCTTGAGCGCCCTTCTCCTGCATGAACGCGACGGGCACATGAGTGTGTCCGTGGAAGCAAACATTCGTGGTCTGATAGGCGAAACTTGCCGCCGCAGACATCTTGTCGGTCACATAACCCCAGCGACGCGGGCCGTCCATCGTCGCGTGGACGATGGAGAAACTTTCTATGAGACGGATGTAACGCAGATCCTTCAGCCATTGTTTATCGGCTTCCGTGAGGTGTTCGCGCGTCCAGAGCACGGCGGTCGCCGCCGATTCATTGAAGGAACTGAGATCAACATCCGCCGAGCAATACTCGTCGTGGTTGCCCATCACGCAGGGCATCTGCATCTCGCGGATGATATCGAGGCACTCTTTCGGGTTGGCATTGTAGCCCACCACGTCGCCCACACATGCGTAGTGGGTGCATTCCCGCTGCTTGGCGTCCGCCAATACCGTCTGCAACGCCTCCAGGTTGGCGTGGATGTCGGAAATAATTGCGAATTTCACGGATGGATCTAAACCTCGGTCCTATCGGACAATCTCGAAGCCGCGGAATTCCCCGCTGGCTTCACTCCAGTGCGCCTGTTCGCCACGAATCAGGCGGCGCAATCCTGCCTCACGGATTCCTTCTTGAAAAGCCTCCAGTTCGGTGCGCTCCCCTTCAGCCACCAATTCCACACGGCCATCGAGTAGATTGCGCACCGTCCCCATCACTTCGTAAGCAGACGCCGCTTGTTTGGCGGCGTAACGAAATCCGACACCTTGGACGTTGCCGGTATAGAAAACGTGAAGCCGGACGCGCGCCACATCACACCCCTTTCTTGGGTTTGTGGACCTCGTATTCCCCCTTGCTGACACGCTTGAGTACAGTGAAGCCCGCGTCGTTCGCCTTCGAGATGGAGACGCCCACATTCGGCGAGTTGAACACGGAGAAGACCTTGCGCACCGGCTTGTGGCACGCGGGGCATTCCTTCAGTGGCGGCGCGCTGACTGGACGGTGCAGGGTGAACTTGCCGCTGCACACCTTGCAATCGCCCTCGCACAACTCGTACTCGTAAATTGGCATAATCGGATTAACTCAGCACGCCGCAGGCAATCAAGAGGCCACACAATCGACGAAGCCCTGCCGGATGGCCGCCTCGTCGATGTCGCGCCCAATGAACACGAGTTGGCTCTGCCGCTTCTCGCCCGGATTCCAGAAGCGGTCGGGCGCGTTGTCGAACATCATCTGCACACCTTGGAACACCACCCGCTTCGCCTGTCCCTTGATGTGGAGGATGCCTTTGCTTCGATAAATCTGTTCCCCTGACCTGCCCAACAATTCAGCCAGCCACTGCTCGGTCTTCTTCAAATCCAGAGGACGCTCTTCAGTGATGACGAACGACTTTACTTTGTCATCATGATGTCCGTGCTCTGCGTGGCCGTGGTGGTGATCGTGCTCGCAATCATGCGCCGTAGAATCGTGGGCATGGCTGTGGTCGTGTTCTGAGTGGGAACAATGCTCGTCATGGCAATGCGCGTCGTGCGACTCGGCCAACAGCGGAATCACCGGGGCCGCGAGGTCACGTGCGCGTACGTTCAAGATTTTGCTGACATCAATCTGAGATCGTTCGGTCCGATGGATTTGCGCCAGCCGGTTCATCCGGCGAAGTCGCGTCGTGATCCGTTCCAGTCCTGCCCCATCCACGAGGTCCGTCTTGTTCAGCAACAACACGTCGGCAAAAGCCACCTGCGCGGCTGCTTCGGGCGCCTCGTCCAGTGATTTTTCGATGTGTCGCGCGTCCACCACCGTCACGATGGCGTCCAACCGGACGCGATCCGCGAAGTTTTCCTGGAAGAATGTGTACGAAATCGGACTTGGATCCGCCAGCCCCGTCGTCTCAATGAGGATGTAATCGAACTTCTTCGCCCTATCGAACAAGCTTTCGATGCTCTTCACCAAATCGCCGCGCACACGGCAGCAGAGGCAGCCATTGCTCAACTCCACGATTTCCTCGTCCGCCCCCACCACAATCTGGTGGTCAATCCCCACCGAACCAAACTCGTTGATGATGATGGCGCACTTGTACCCGTGCGGTTGCGTGAGCAGATGCGTGAGCAAGGTCGTCTTCCCTGCGCCGAGGAAGCCAGTCAACACCGTCGCCGACACTATCGGTTTCTTCTTCATAAATAACCGGCCGTAACCTAACAGCGTGCCGGCCGTTTGAGAAGCCTTTCGCTGGTCCGATTACGGACCGCTGTCTTTCGCTTCGAGCACTTTCTGATTCTCTTTCCAAACAGCCTCTCGTAATTTGCCGCAATGGCGCTCGTGCGGATTCTTGTGGATGGTTACAGCCTGCTGCACGCATGGCCCGAGCTGGCCGATGGAAAACCGCGCTTTTCCGCCGCCGCGCGCGACGAATTGGTGGCCCTCCTCACCCAGTACCACGACGCCTGTGGAACGCCTATCAGCATCTTTTTTGACGGTGCTAACGCTCCCGCCGGCGCACCCAAGCCGCTCTCCTCGCGCAACGTCGAAGTGCTCTACTCCAAATCCGGCCAGACTGCCGACGACATGATCGAACGCACGGCACACCGCATGAAACCCTACGGCGAAGTGCTCGTGATCACTGACGACTTTGCGGAACGCGACACCGTCATCGCCCTCGGCGGAATGGCTCAAAGCTGCGATCAATTCATTCGCGTCCTTGCGCAATCTCTCGGCGAGATGAAAGCCGACATCGAGACCTTCAATCGCCGCGAGCGCGAGCGTTTCAGAAAACCTCACTGAAGCCGTCGGGTCGGCCGCCTTCTCCACAGACTTTCACGAAACCCGCAACCAGAGCGTCTTCAAATAAGCCGGTTCTTCGCGGCTGATAGGGAAATCGGGGGGCTGTGGCACGTAGTGTTGCTGCAATACGCGCCGGCCAGTTTCTCGAATGGCCTCCGTTACCGTCGCGACAAAATCCTCCGCTCGCAATGTCGCAGCGTTGGTCGAGGCAAGTAACACGCCCATCGGTCGGAGAAGTTTTAGGGCGGCAACCACTAAGCGGCCGTAATCTTTCTCCGCGCGGAACACGCCGCTCTCCTTTGATTGAGAGAAGGTCGGCGGATCGAGTACGATGGCATCAAACCCCCTGCCCTTCTTCGCCAGTCGCCGCATCCAATCAAATACATCGCCATAGATGAAGTCGTGCGCCGTCGGGTCGATTCCGTTCAACGCGAAGTTGCGACGGCCCCAATCCAAGTACTTGCGCGAGAGATCGAGGCTCGTCACGCGCGCTCCTGCGCGGGCCGCACAGAGCGAAAAGCCGCACGTGTAGGCAAAGGTGTTCAGCACTTCTTTGCCCGTCGGCCCATCGGCGAACAATTGAAAATCTACAGCCACGTGGTTGGAGAGAAAACGGCGTCGGTTATCACGTTGATCGAGAAAGAGGCCGACGGAATAGCCCTCGTTAAAACTGAGTTCAAAGCGCACGCCATTCTCGATGATGGGAAAACGTTCCGGAGCCATTTGGCCCACCACAAATTGAGGTGAAGCAGAGGCGGCCGTTGTCTGTCGGAGTTGGCGGGTAAGCGTTTTGCGATATACGCCACGCAAAGCAGAAGAACCATTCGGCGTGGCAGACATGGGTTTCCCGGTCTCTCCGCAAAGCTGGCCGAGAAGGCTGCGATGCTGTCCATTCAACGGTTGTTCGCTTTGCGATAAAACGAATTCCCCAAACCGCTCCACGTACCAACCGGGCCAGCCATCCGAGGCTCCATGAATGAGGCGATAGGCGTCGGTTTGTGTCGGGTCAATCACCGACGCGCGCAAGTTTTGGCGTGTGTCGGATTCAAAATCTGCTGCGACCGTGAAGCTCAACATCTCGCCGTTTGTAGGATGTTTAAACGCCAGTTCAACCGCATGAAGGCAGACCCGAGGCGCTGAAGTTCCGCCGTACAGTGTGTCACCAAGTATGGGGAAGCCATTCTCTGCCGCGTGGACGCGGATCTGGTGCGTCCGGCCAGTCAGAGGTTCGGATCCGATCAAGGTCCGGCCGTTTACGGATTCAAGCAGGCGGAACTGCGTCTCCGCCGGGTCGCCGTCACGGCAACTCGCATAACGATCTCCGAGACGCGTGATGTTCGATTTCGCCGTGAATTCGTGTCGCGTTACTTTGCGATCCGTGAGCAGCACGTATTTCTTCTGCACATCGCGCTGGGTGAACTGTTCCGTGAGTGAACGGTTCGCCAGAGGTGTCTTGCCGAAAACCATCACGCCGCTCGTCTCTTTATCGAGTCGGTGGAGAATGGAGAGCGCGGCCCAGCGGGGCTCGCGGTGACGCAACCAATCGTAGATGCCTTCGCCGGCGTATGGGCTGGGCGCGTGAGTGTTCCAGCCGGCCGGCTTATTCACCACGAGCAAATGCTCGTCCTCATGAATGACGCAGGGCGGCAGTCCGGGCGGCATTTTATTTGAGGATGGCGCGGACGGCGCGCAACAACATGGCCGCTTCACGTTCGGAACCGATGGTGATACGCAGGTGATCGCGCGTTTCAGCGTGATTGAACCAACGCACGAGAACCTTGCGCGCGCGCAGCATCTCCAACCATTCGCCCGCTGGAAAGCGCGGGGGCTTCGCGAAGAGGAAGTTCGCTTGGCTTGGTAAGACAGCGAATCCAAGCCCAGTCAACTCGCGACGCAACTGTTCACGCGTGGCGATGATGCGATGAAAGTTCCGGCGGTAATGAGGCAGATCATCCAGAGTCGCCAGCGCGGCGATCTGTCCGAGACCGTTCACGTTGTAGCTATCGCGGATTTTATCCAATGCCGCGATGAGTGCGGGATGCCCAACGAAGTAGCCCACTCGCTGAAAACAGAGCGAGTAGGCCTTGCTGAACGTGCGGGCAACCAACACATGCGGAAAGTCGAGCGCGAGCGCGAGCGCGTCTTCCTTCGCAAAATCCACATAGGCTTCATCGAGCACAAGCACGCCTCGTTGCGCCTTGCAGAGGTCCCGCAGTTCCTCGCGTGAATAGCCGCGGCCTGTCGGCGCATTCGGAGTGGTGATAAACGACAGTGCCGCATTGAAATCCCATTGAGCACCGCGTTTTAGTTCGCGCCTCGACGGCAAGCCGAAGTCCGAACGCAACGGCACGGCGTTTCGTTTCGCGCCGTGGATGTCGGCGAGAACGGGATAGAGTGAGTAGCTCGGGGTGAAGTATTGGACCGTCGCCCGTGTTGAATCAGAAGCGCGGCCTGTCCGAGGCTCGACAAAAGCGCGCGTCGCCAACGCCAGCAGTTCATCCGAGCCGTTTCCAACGATGATGTTCTCCGGACCGCAGCGGTGGAGTTTGGCGAGCTTTTCGCGCAGCGCCTGCGCGGTCGGATTCGGATAAAGCCGTAGCCGCCCATCCGCGGCCGCCTTCACCGCACGCAGAACTTTTGGTGACGGCGGATGCGGGTTCTCGTTCGTGTTGAGCTTGATCAGCCCTTTGATCTTTGGCTGTTCGCCGGGTACGTAGCCGTGGAGTTGCTCGACCAGTGGACGCACCAGTTTCATTTGCGCTCCAATCGGATCGTGGCGGAACGACCGTGCGCATCCAATCCCTCGATCGCGGCAAACTGTTCCACCGCCGCGAGCGACTTCTTCAACGCAGCAGCGCTATACTCGACAATGCTGGTGCGGCGCTGGAATTGGTCCACGGTGAGTCCCGCGAACGAGGCGCCCGCTCCGCCTGTTGGCAGTGTATGGCTCGGTCCGGCGACGTAATCACCGACCACCGTGGGCGAAGTGTTGCCAAGGAAGATGGCGCCTGCTGTGAGAATCTTCGTCGAGATCTTCCGCGCATTACGCGTCATCACCTCGCAATGTTCGGGGGCGATTTGATTGGCGAGCTCAATTCCCTGTTCCAAGGATTTTACGTGGATGAGCCAACCGTTGTCTGTCAGCGCGCGTGCGATGAACTCGTGGCGCGCGAGCTTTGGAAGTTGCTTGGCAATCTCCCTCTCGACAGTGCGAAGGAGCTTCAGGGACGGCGTGACAAGCCAAACACGCTCGTGACCGGAGCCGTGCTCGGCTTGCGCAAGCAGATCCGCAGCGGCGAAGCGCGCGTTGGCGGTGTCGTCGGCGAGCACGAGCACTTCGCTCGGGCCGGGTAGCAAATCTATCGCGACTTGGCCGAATAAAAGACGTTTGGCCGCGACTACGTAGGCGTTGCCGGGGCCGAATATTTTCTGCACGCGCCGGATGGTCGCTGTTCCGAGCGCCATTGATGCGATGGCTTGTGCGCCGCCCAGTTTGTAGATTTCCGTTGCACCGGCCAGTCGTGCGGCGTGCAGCAGCGCGGGATTCACGTTCCCATCCTTGCCGCAAGGTGTGCAGACGACAATTTCCCGGCAACCCGCCACGCGTGCCAGAGTGATGGTCATCAAGGCAGTGGAGGCGAGCGGCGCTTTTCCACCGGGGATGTAGATGCCGACGCGCTGGAATGGATCGAATTTCTCGCCGACGGTCGCGCCATGCGAGTTCCGCATCTGCCAGTTTCGGCGGAGCGATTTCTTGGCGAATGCGGAGATGTTTTTGTCTGCAACGACGAGCGCGGCGCGTAACGGCGCCTCAATGGCAAGCGCGGCGTTGAAGAGTTCGGCGCGCGAAACCGTCAGTTGCTCGGCCGTGAGTTTGGCACCATCAAAACGCTCGGTAAATTCAATCAGGGCAGCATCGCCGCGCGCTTGCACCGCATCGAGGATGGCGCGGGCGCGCTGCTCAATCTCCGGATCGAACAGAGTGGAGGCGTGTGGCAGGCGGGCGAGTTTGCTGGCAAAATCGGTGTCGGTGTGGCGAAGGACGTTCATCACGCGCGCAGGTTATGAAATGGATAGGCAAAAGTCAAAGCAGCGAGCTTGAAACCAGAGCCGCGGCTTCCTAAGCTGCGCGGCCTAACAGTGCTATACGAAACATGAGCCAGAACACAATAAGCCCGACCAAACAGTTCATCGTAGACTTGCTGCCGGTGCGTATGTACGCCTGCCAATCCGATTTATCTGCTGATGCTGCCCGCGAAGTTCACGCCTATCTCCGAGACGTTATCGCTCGTCAAGGATGCGCGCGCGTGATTCTCGCCACCGGCAATTCCCAACTCCAATTCCTCGCGCACCTCGCCGCAATGAACGGATTGGATTGGTCGAAGATTACCCTCTTCCACATGGATGAATATCTGGGGCTCGATCAGATGCACAAGGCGAGCTTCCGCCGCTACATGCGCGAGTGTGTCGAAGGGGTCGTGAAACCGGGCAAGTTCCATTATCTCGAAGGTGATGCGGCTGAGCCGATCAAAGAATGCGAACGCTACACGCGACTACTGCGCGAAAAGCCGATCGATCTCTGCTGCCTTGGTGTTGGCGAGAACGGCCACATCGCCTTCAACGACCCGCCGGTGGCTGACTTCGCTGACCCCCTATCGGTGAAAATCGTTCAACTCGATCATGCCTGCCGCATGCAGCAGGTCGGTGAGGGACACTTTGCCAATCTCGAATGCGTCCCGCAATACGCGCTCACACTTACCATTCCAATGCTCTGCTCGGCGAAGAAGATGGTCTGTCTATGTCCAGAGAAGCGGAAAGCCCAAGCAACGAAGGATATGCTCAAGGGGCCTATCAGCACGGCGTGTCCCGCGTCATTCTTACGCCAGCAGCCGCATTGCACACTGCTGCTCGATGCCGACTCGGCCAGCTTGCTGTGAGGCGAGTGCCGCGAAGTCGCGCGCGGATTCTATAGCGCTGGCTCCGCCTTCACTTCCCTGATGAGCCGCTCCAAACGCCGGCCGTATTCGACGAAGTTGTCGAACATCGCCTGCTCGGGCGCCACGGAGTGCGCATCGTGGAAGACAACAGTCATGTGCGGTTCGATCGAGATACCCGCCTCGTATCCGCTGGCAAAAGCGTCCTTCAAGATGCGGCGGACGGCGCCGTCTCCTTCGCCGGGAAAAGTATAATCGGCGTCATTCTTGGCCGGATTCCAGACACAGTCTTTGATGTGAATGTGGGCGACATGCTGCTTCACTTTCGTCCAGAACTCCCACGGATCCTGCTTCGGCCACGGCTTGGGTTTGGCCCGGTCGGTATTGAAGATCGGATTGGCGGTGTCGAAAACCCACTTCAATCCCGGGACTTTGTCGATCAATTCCAGGCCGTGCTGCCAGCTCATCCCGCCGTGGTTCATGCAATTCTCGTGCACCGGCTGAACGCCGGCGTCGAGGAACATTTGGGTCACTTCGCGCACGCGCTCGAAAACAACTGGCGGCGTCGATTCAGCCTCAGCGTCCGGCTTGTAGCTCATGATGCGGACGAACTTCGTGCCAAGCCGCCGCATCCGCGGGATGGCGCGGCGCACTTCCGCGAGCGTTATATCGTGCGGTGTCGCGACGGTTTTGCCCCAGTTACAAATAGTGGAGCCAAAGCAATAAGCCGACAGGCCGGCGTCATCTAGCTTGCCCGCCACGATATCGAACGCGGCATCGGGGATGTCGTGATAGTTGGCCTTCGGGAAACCCGGCACCTCAACCGCGCGCGCTTCGATGTGCTTCCAACCCAGCGCGTGCGTGACCTTGATCTGGCCGTCAATCGTGACGGCCCCTTCATCGGCAATGCCCATCAGAATCATAGTTTTCTCCAGTGCTCCAGCTGCAAAGCAATCGCGGCCGTTCCCAACAACTCACCGCGTGAACGACTTCGTGAAATCTTCGGTCGAAACCTCGACCACTTTCTTTTGGACTCTCGAACCGGCGATCAGTTCCTGGAGCTTTTTCTCGTAGGCCGCGCCGTCCATCGGCAGATTGACGGTCTGCCCGGTGAGTGAGGAATACAACATCACGTTCGCCAGTTCGATCGAGCCAAGCCCTTCTTCGCCGGGGCAGCTTAACGGAGCCCCATCGAGGATGGAGTCCACGAAGCTCTGCATGAGGACCGCGTGAGGCGCGTCGGCGTTTGTGATCGGAATGTTGATCTGCCACACATCCGGCCGCGCAAAGCCGATCTTCGAGGTCTTGTTCCAAGCATCGGCCGCCACTTCGTTGCGGGTGAATGTGAGCGTGTCTTTTTCCAACACGATCTTGCCGCGCGTGCCGCAGATCTCAAAGCGGTTTGTGCCCGGCAGTTCACCGGTGGAACTGATGAAGACGCCGGTCGCGCCATTCGGCCATTCGAGATAGACCGTCACGTTGTCTTCCACCTCGATTTCATGGAACCGGCCAAGCTGGCAGAATCCACGCACGCGTGCGGGCATGCCGCAGAGCCACTGGAGCATGTCGAGGTTATGCAGGCATTGGTTGATGAGCACCCCGCCGCCCTCACCCTTCCACGTGGCGCGCCAGCCTCCGCTCGTATAGTAGGCATCACTGCGGAACCAATCGGTGTTGACCCAGTTGATGCGGATGATTTGCCCCAGTTCACCATCCTGAATCAGCTTGCGGATCTTCGCGTAGCGCGGCTCGGTGCGCATCTGAAACATCGCCGCGAACTTCACATTCGGATGCGCTTTGGCCGTGCCGATGAGCCGCTCGGCGTCAGCTTTGTGAGCGGAAATCGGCTTCTCAACCATCAGGTGCACGCCGGCTTCGATGGCCGCAATGCCAAGCGCGGTGTGCTGGTAGTGAGGCGTGGCGACGATGACCGCATCCACTTCCTTTGAACGAATGAGCGTTGCGGCATCGCCCCAAATCTTGACGCCCTTCTCCTTGAAGCTTTCCAACTTCTGCGGCGAGGTGCTGCAGGCCGCGACCAACTGCGCGCGCTTCACCTTGCCAGCCAGCAAATAGTCGGCGTGAAACTTGCCGATGTTGCCCATCCCGATGATGCCGATGCGGACTACGCTCATTGCTGGCAGTATCGCTGTCTGCTGAAAAGCGGGGCAAGCCTTTTTGCCGATTTGCCAAATCGCGACAGACCCTCCATCGTGGGGAACAATCGATGAAACGTACCCGCGCCAGACTCATTTTCGCGTTGTTGTTGGCGACGATGACGATTGCGCTGTTACTACCGCTGGAGAGGGCGTGGCTCACTCTGGCCGAGCTGGTGCTCCGCGCCAAGTTCAGCGACGTGCGGCAGATCACCCCCGGAGCACTCGATCGCTGGCTGAGTGATACGAATCGGCCCGCCCCGCTGCTGCTCGACGTACGCCAGCACGCCGAATTCGCTGTGAGCCGGATCGCTGGTGCGCGCCGAATTGATCCGCAAGCCAACGTCGCCGTCGAACTGTTCCCTGCCCTTCCTGCCGATCAGCCTGTCATCGTGTATTGCGCCGTGGGTTATCGCTCCTGCAAAATCGCGCGCCGCCTGCAAGCCGCCGGCATCACCAACGTGTTCAACCTCGAAGGCGCAATATTTGCATGGGCCAGCGAGGGGCGACCGATCGAAAACGATGACGGCGCCACAAAGAGGGTTCATCCATTCAACTGGATCGGAAAGCAGCTTCTCTCGCCGGAACATCGAGCGGATGCCACCTCGCTCCAGCACTGAGAATCAGCCCAGCAGCCACATCAGCAGCGGCGCGTAGATGAGCGCGGGCAGATAGTTGGCCAACTCGACCTTCTTCACCTCGAGGAGGATCAGGACGATGCAGAGCACGAGGAATCCGCCGGCAAGATTGATCGAGTCGAGCAATGCCCGCTGTTCCATCACCGGTTGGAGGTATCGCGCGAGCAGCGTGAGTGTGCCCTGATAAGCCACGAGTGGCACCAGCGAGAGCAGGACGCTCCAACCGAATGTCGCCGCGAAAGCGATTGTGGAGAGACCGTCCATCGCCGCTTTCAAGGCGAGGATTTTGAAAGTGCCCGTCAATCCATCCTCGATGGAACCGAGAATCGCCATCGGCCCAACGCAGAACAGCAGTGTGCACGTCACGAAACCCTCGCTCGCGTTTGCAGAACCGGTTGCCCGCGCTTTACTGAAACGCTCCTTCGCGTACTGGCCGAGTTTGTTCAGGCGGCGTTGAATCCCCAGGAGATATCCCGTAAGGCTGCCGAGCATTAACGCGACAAGGACCACCGCGGATAATTTTCCGACACGCATAAAACCGCCGTGGGAAAAGGCTCCCCTCAAACCGTCCCAAATCATGCTGCCGCCGGCGGCGACGGTGAGAAGAGCAAGAAGCAGTTTGATGCGGCGCTGGTTTGCGAGCGAAACTCGGTCGTTCGCTGCGAGGCCGATGGCGCCACCGACGAGCACGGCCGCCGCATTGACAAGGGTTCCGGTCACGCCTTCAGTTCCGCCGCGAGTTGTTGGCCGAGTTCCACCGCTTCCTTCACCACCCGCCGCGCCTCGGCGCGCCGCGCGGGCCCATTCTGGAACGACACGGCGCGCATGCGGATCTGATGCCCGAGCACCTCGGCATACGCACCCACGGGCGACTGGCAGCCGCCGCCCATCGCGGCGAGAAAAGCGCGTTCGGCAGTGACGCATTGCTGCGTGTTGAAGTGATTCAACCGCTCGCAAATCGCCATGATCCGCTCATCGTTCTCGCGGATTTCGATGCCGATGGCACCCTGCCCCACGCACGGCAGCATCACCTCCGGCTCGAGAGGGACGGCCAGCAGTCCATCTGGCACCGCGTCGCCGAGAAGTCGACCATCGGGCTTGATCTGAAAATGAAGCCGCTCAAAACCCGCGGCGGCGAGGATGAGCGCATCCAACTCGGCACGCTCGCCGAGTTTCTGGAGGCGTGTCGGCACATTGCCACGAATATCCACGACCACCACATCGGGGCGGAGCGCGAGTAATTGGGCCTTGCGACGAGTGCTGCTCGTGGCGATGACCCAGCCTTTCGGCAAGTCTTTGACGCCCGACTTCGGCTTTAATCCGCGCCGCTCGGTCTGCCCCGGAACCCACTCAGCGACCTCCTGTTTGGCTGCGACCTCACGCAGATATTCGGCATCGCGATAGACAAGCACATCGCGCACGTCCGCGCGCTTGCCGACGGCGCCCAGTTTCAGTCCAGCCGGAACCTCGGTGGGCAAATCCTTCAAACTATGCACGGCGAGATCGGCGTGGTGTTTGAGCAACGCGACTTCGAGCTCTTTCGTGAAGAGACCCTTCGGCAAACTCTGGCCTTCCTGGTTGATGACCCGGTCTGGAGCTTGTCGCCGGTGGTCTTGATGATCTTGATTTCGAAGGCGATCCTCGGGAACGCCTTCCGGCATTGGTCAAAGATGGCGTTGGCTTGCGCAAGAGCGAGGGCGCTGCCGCGCGTGGCGATGATGATGGGACGTTCGGGCATTTTCAGGAATGGCCGCAAGCCGGCCGGCCGATGATGAAACTCTGGGGCGCGGGCGCAATCAAGCCCGCAGCTTTTTCGCGGATGATCTGCTCGCACCGCGCAATCTCTCCTTGGCGCTGCTTGAGATAATCGGCGGCGATGGATTGGAGGTCGTCAATGTTGTAGAGATAAACGTTCTCGAGAAAGTTCACTTCCGGCTCGATGTCTCGTGGCACGGCGATGTCCACCAGCAACAGCGGCCGATTCTCTCGCAACTTCATCAACGGCGCGAGCTTCTGACGATCGAGCACGTAGTGCGGCGCGGCAGTGCTGCTGATGATGATGTCCACTGCGGCGAACTCTTTGTACCATTCCTCAAAATGCACGGCGCGCCCGCCCAATTCGGCGGCCAACGCCACGGCGCGTTCGTGGGAACGGTTGGAGACGATGACGCTGCGTGCGCCACGGCTGAGCAATGCGCGCGCCGTCTTTTCGCCGGTTTCTCCAGCGCCGATCACCATCACATGGCGCTCGGCGAGCACATCAAAAATCTTCTCCGCCAACTCGACGGCGACGGCGGCGACAGATGTGGCTCCGCGCTGGATCTGGGTCTCGGTGCGGATCTGTTTCGCCACGTTGAACCCGCGCTGGAAGGCTTTGTTC
>SXGT01057861.1_pt1 | contig 16723 bp, 18 predicted proteins | sample 3176221 | NCBI WGS metagenome assembly SXGT01 (sample SAMN11356862, study PRJNA531348) | freshwater metagenome | isolation source: freshwater sample F1-120 | place: China: Fuxian Lake, Yuxi | collected 2017-12-25 | reverse complement strand
TTTGCTTGCCTTGCTGGTAAAATCGTCCATGGCTGACAAATCCTTTTGTCTGGATGCGAAGTTAGGCAACCCAGGCAAGAATCATGACAGCTGTCATTACGAAAGGAAAGACCGAAAACAGCGTTTTCCCCCGGGATAATCAACCGGCCGGGAATTGCTGCCAGGGCAGGCATTGTTTTCCAAACGGGAAGTCAGCAACGAAGTGAATTTGAAGGCAAATTCAGGCATGCGGCGGATATCGTCCGCAATGGTCGTTTGGGGAAGATCCAAACCGTTCGGATTGGGGTGGGAGGCCCGGCCATTGCCTGCAACCTCCCCAAAGAAGAGGTTCCTTCCGGTACCGATTGGGAAAAGTGGATGGGGCCCTCCCCCAAACGCCCGTTTCATCATGAACTATGCCCCCTTGGCATTCACCGGCATTTTCCTGCTTGGCGAAATTATCGGGAATATGCGGGAGGAGGCTTGGCAGATATGGGAGCCCACCATTTCGACATTGCCCAGTGGGCATTGGAAATGGATGAAACGGGCCCGGTGAAAATCGAACCCCCCGCCAAGGAAAATGTGGGATTAAAATACACTTATGCCAATGGCATCGTCATGTTCCATGGCGGCCCTAGCGGTTGTACTTTTGAAGGTACTGAGGGTACTCTATATGTGGATCGTTCGGAAATCAAAGCGTCCAAAGACAGTATCCTCAAGGACCCCTTTTTATCAAAAGATAAGCGCGTTTACCTTGCCACTAACCATCGCCGTAATTGGATTGAATGTATCCGAACCAAGAAACCAACGATTTGCCCTGCGGAGGTTGGCCATCGTTCCGCCAGCGTTTGCCACCTTGGGAACATTGGCTATTGGACACGACGCCCCTTGGATTGGAATCCAGTAACGGAACGGTTTGCCAAGGACGATGAGGCCAATGCCTGGCTGTCCCACGCCGACCGGGAACCCTTTATCTTGACAGGGAAAATTTGATCGTCCAGTTGCCAAAATAAATGTTGGAGAACTTACAGGGCGATCCTGGCCCAGAGAGCAAATCCCCTTTGGCTCCTGGAAAAAACTTCCCATCCTCATCAAGGCCAACATGGACCCAAAAGGAATGAATAATCAGGACTACTCCGGGGATTTTCGGTGGATGTCACCCGGTTTTTAATCCGGGAAAAGGAATTGCAACCCGGAATTTAACCCCGTGTTTTTTTTGCCATCTGCACCCGCATTGCAATCCGATCCAGTTTTAATGTTTCGATTTCTTTTTGCTGCTGTTGGAAACGACGGGTATATTCCTCCATAGCAACCACAAGGGTCGCCAATTGCTCTACCATTGAGCGAGTCAAGGGAATCAATTTGCCCATTTTTTCCACGGATTTTTCTACCGGTTCCTCTGTGGTCAACTCGGCCTCATTGAGGACCTCTTTAATCTGGTTATAGGCTCCCTCCGTGAGGAGGGGATCCTCTTCGCTTGGCCTCCAACTTCCGAATCCTGTTTTGGGACCATGGTGAGAATGGTTACAACCCGGTTCACAACTCATTGAAATACTCCTAAAAACCAATTCTAAATAGTATTCAGTTTACCTGGTTGGTGGTAAGGATGTCGGCAAGGCCAGGCTTTTACTTCCCATGGCCCAAATGAAAGCACCGGCCATCAACAACACCAACAGGGATAAAAAACCTGCATTGGGATCTTTTGTTGTGTCATTGAGCCATCCCATAATGGGAGGGCTGATCGCATCACCCAAGGCATGAATGAAGAAAATGCAAAGGGCCATGGCCTGAGCCCGATGCTCCGGTGGAGCCACATTCATGATGATAGCGTTGATCGGGCCGGTACAAAGCATTAACCCAAAGCAACAGGCGAAAATCATAAACCAGGCAATCGGGAAGGGAGCAAAAATGGCACCAAGCAAAAAGGGAGCGGCTACAAGCAGACCCAAAGCCGAAACCTCAAAATAGGCACCAGGGCGCTTCGGTTTCAGCCTATCCGCCAGCCACCCACCAATAAGGGTTGCCGATAACCCTGAAAGGGCAATTATGCCACCTACCATGGTGTTGACCGAAGCTTCCGCCCCGGCTTGGCGATGAGTAATCAAATATTTTGGCAACCAAAAAGCAATTCCACCCACCGCATAGGTGGCGAGAACATATCCCCCAACGGCCAAGACATAGGGCTTGATCCGAAGCAGTTCCCAAAGGGCCGATTTTCCCTTGGCCGCGTTATTTTCCTGAGCCTTTGCCTTTACAAGGGGATCCTTGGCAAAAAAACAGAGGACTCCCAAAAGGACACCAGGAGGGAGCATCCAAAAAAAGGCATTGGGCCAGCCGAGTTGGCCTCCCAGAAGGTAGCCCATGGCACTACCAACAGGAATAGCTGCATAAAAAATGGATAAGACCTTTCCGCGGGTTTTTTCAGGATAGTGGTCCGCAAGGATGGCTGGGGCAGAAGGGCCATAGGCGGCTTCTCCCAAACCCACCAAAATCCTGGAGGTAAACAGGAATCCAAAGGTTCCAACCAAAAGCCAAAGCCCACCCTCCCCTCCATCAACCTGCGATTTGCCAAGCCCGGCCAAACCCGACCCGGCACTTGCCAAGCTCCAAAGAAGGATGCCCCAACCGATAATGGACCAACGGCGATAGTACCTACACAGCCACCCAAAAAACGGTGCGGCAATCATAAAACTGAACATGAAAGCGGATTGCAAAGTACCTTCGAGGAATTCGCTTTTCTCCTCGTTGGGAAACATTTGGCGACTGATCGAGGAGAGAACTGCCGAAGGAAGGTACCTGTCAATGTAATTAAGAAGGTTAATGCCCAACAGAAGGGTGAGGGCTCCTCCCGGTGAGGAAAGGAGGGCGATGAACCAACGCATGGGTTTTCCCCCTTGAACCATTTAATAAGGTAATTTACCCACTACGAGCCAACCGGTTCCCAGGGGTTACCTCAAAACGACCATTCAAACAATGAAGGTATTTGGGGATGTTATTGGAAACAAGGGATTCAAACATCCCGATATAGGATCCAAATTCGGAGGAAAAGGACCCGTTACAAAATCCTAAAGGGGCCGGTTTGGTTAGGAACAATAAACATATTTCGCTCGATACCTTTCACGAACCAATGCACCAACCAAGTTGATTAGACAATATTTGTGAATACTTTCTATTCCTTTATATACCTTAAAATATAAAATTATTTCCGTTTCGGATGGTTACTTTTAACTCATTTATACAAAACAAGTTACAGCATATTGGCTAGCGGTTTTATGCACGGTTAGGGCAACCAATTCTGCCCCACCTGCCCAAACCAATTGTGTTCCTTTGGTGAATTCTAATGATTTCCCTTTCCCCATCCCAATTCTTACGGTATCGTAAGGTATAACCTTAAGAAATCGAAAGGAAAGTCACCTGATGCTTCCGGAACAAGACGCCTGCCTTCCTCTTGCCTCTCACCAAGGGATGGATGCTATCCTCAAAGGTGTAAATCTATTTGAAACGGTAATTTTTCCCGAAAACCGTGGTTATTACGAGGCTTTGGTGGACCAACCCCAACGCCCCCAGGCCCTTTTCATTACTTGTGCCGATTCCAGGATTCACCCAAACCTTTTAACGGGAACCCGGGCCGGAAGCCTTTTTTTGATCCGGAATGCAGGCAACATTATCCCCCCCTATGGGAGTGGAGGGACCAGTGGGGAAGCGGCCACCATCGAATATGCCCTCTCGGTTCTTCATGTGAAAAACATTATAGTTTGCGGACACTCCCATTGTGGTGCGATTCGGGCAATGCTCGAGGGGAAGCTCAGCGATGAAATTCCCTCCGTAAGGCAATGGTTCACCCACACCGAATCGGTTCGGCGGTTGTTTGTCAAGAAAAAAGCGGCCGAAATAACCGAGGAGGATGTCGTCCATGCCGTGGAGGAAAATGTCATCCTGCAATTAGCCCACCTGCGCACCCATCCCGCCGTGGCCGTTGGTTTATCCCAAGGGGAATTAAACATTTATGGTTGGGTGTATCACCTTGGTAAGGGCAAAGTTTTTGGACTCAATCCGGCAAATGGTGAGTTTAATTCCTTGCTTGAAAAGGATGCGATACCGCTACCAAGTTTGAGAAATCGTCGATCAGGGGCCGTCCGGTAAAAGCGTGCAAACCAATTTTTGCCATGCACAAAACCGGAGCATTGGTTTTCCCCAAATCCACGCTCCTGTTTGAAATTGCCATTTCAACCCCAAGCCATTGCCATAATCTATCGACAGCCCCCGGTCATTAGGGGGCAACCGTTCTACAGTCGTATTTCTATGAAGTAGGGAGACGCTTCATGCGCCGGTTATTTGCCTTGACCTTTTTGCTTGTATCAGGCTTGGTCGCCAACGCCGAGGGCCCCACCCATTGGCTTTTTGTGGGCACCTATACCGGCCCGAAAAGCAAGGGCATTTACCGATCCCCTTATGATGCCACCACAGGAAGGATTGGCGAACCGGTTTTGGCCGCGGAAGTTCGCAGTCCCTCATTTTTGGCAATTGATGCCACCAACAACCGCCTTTTTTCGGTAGGTGAAATCGCCGATTTCGGATCCCGTCGGAGTGGTTCCGTTAGCTCGCTTAGCCTCGACCGGGCCACAGGCAAATTAACCCCCCTCTCCACGGTATCCTCGGTGGGTAGTGGGCCATGTCACCTCAATGTGGATAAGACTGGCAAATATGTGGTCGTAGCCAATTATGGCGGTGGATCCACAACCCTATTGCCTGTCAAAGCGGATGGCACTCTGGGTGAGGCCTCGGGGTTTATCCAACACAAAGGTTCTGGTGCCAACAAATCCCGCCAGGAGGCCCCCCATGCCCATTCTGCGAACATTTCCGCAGACAACCGCTTTGTCGTGGTTGCTGACCTCGGATTGGACAAACTCCTTGTCTACAAATTGGATGTTCAAAATGGCCAAATCACCCCTAACACCCCCCCCGCCCACGATACTGCTCCCGGTTCCGGCCCACGCCATTTTGCATTTCATCCCAATGGCAAATATGGCTACCTGCTCAATGAAATGGACATGACCCTGGATGCCCTTGCCTTTGATCCCGAAAAAGGGACCTTTACAAAAATAGCCTCTGTTGGAACCAAACCGGATGGGCCTAAAGCCGGGGAATCCACCGCCGAGGTTTGTGTCCATCCCTCGGGCAAATTTGTTTATGCCTCCAATCGTGGCCATCACAGCATCACGGTTTTTGCCATTGATCCTGACACCGGGAAACACGAACGGATTCAGGTTGCCCAGGGTGGCATTATGACGCCTCGCAATTTTGTGATCGACCCCACCGGAAAATTTCTTCTCGTGGCCAATCAGGACTCCGACAGCGTGATCAGTTTCACAATTGATCAAAAGACAGGCAAATTGAGCCCAACGGACCAGCGCATTTCGGTAGGTGGCCCGGTTTGCCTCCGGTTTGTGGAAATCAAATAGGATTCTTTTGGTAAAGGGGGGTACTTTGCGTTCCCCCCTGTTTAAGTACCCCTTCCTTTTGACTCTTTAGGTCGTGGTTGGGGGCGATGGCATTTCCTTTTTTGTTAGAATGACCCGATGAATATTGTTTACATGCTTTTGGCAGCGGGAGCCGGATCGTTTATTGCCCTTCAGGCATCCGCCAACGGTTCCTTTCGTAAAAACCTTGGGGACCCCTGGTGGGCGGCATTTTTCTCCATTTGCGGGACCATTACCACCGCCCTGGTTTTGATGGCGATCTTTCGCCCTTCCCCACCCACCAGCGAGGCGATCCGTACCTCCCCATGGTGGAATTGGATAGGTGGGCCTTTGGGAGCCATGATTGTTTTGGCAGGAGCTGGTCTCGCCCCAAAACTTGGGGCAGCTCCTTTCATAGCTTCGGTCGTTGGCGGGCAACTACTCTGTTCCCTGGTCCTTGACCACTTTGGTTTGATGGACCTTCCCCAACAAGGTATTACCTTAGGTCGCCTTGTCGGGGCGTTGATGGTGTTTCTGGGAGTCTTATTGATCAAATTCCATTAAGCATAACGGTTTCAAATCACGGTCCCGACCAATAATCGAGCACTATGACTTTTTCCCGGCGTTCCCGGACAATGGCAACAAAAGCATCGTGTGCCGGGTGAACCAGATACCCGTCGCGGGTCGACTCGTCCGGAAAAGTTACCAAAAACATATGGGTAAATCCTTCTGATTTTCCCTCGGGGCTAATGTTGGTTCCATGCTCGAAACCAATCACCCCTTCAATTTTTTCAGGGAGTTCACGAAAGGCTTCGACCACCTCCGTGATTTGTGCTGCCGTGGTGGAATCCTTGAACTTGTAAAGGACGATATGCCTAAGCACTTTTTGGGTATCCAAAGTCTTCATTTAATGGACTCCAGGATCGGGGAGAAAAGAAAAGGCAAGGTGGCAATAAAAAACTTTGGCCACCCAGGGAGTAAAACCGGGATAAGCCCCGATTATTCACCTAGCCACCATGATCGTTTGAGCTTCGGACCATAGGTAAGGCCGAATCGTTTCATTGCCAGTTCTCGTACCGAGGCTACGGCATGGACAGGGTCATCGGTGATGATAAGGCGGTCAAGGTCGTATGGGTCGATGGTCCGCCCCTTGACCATGCGCGATTCCAAAAATTGGAGCATGGGAAGCCAATAATCGCTTCCCATAAGTATTACCGGGAAGTCTTTAACCTTACCTGTTTGAATAAGTGTTAAAATTTCGTAAAGTTCATCCAAAGTGCCATAACCACCTGGCATAACGATAAAGGCATAGGAGTATTTGACAAACATCACCTTGCGGACAAAAAAGTAGGAGAAATTCACCCACAGGTCCAAATAGGGATTGGGTGCCTGTTCCTTGGGCAAAACAATGTTGCATCCGATGGATTTTCCACCCGCTTCTTTGGCCCCACGATTGGCAGCTTCCATAATGCCCGGCCCCCCACCTGTCATGGTGGAAAATCCGGCACCGGCCAATTCCTTTCCTACCTTGCGGGCAAGGTCATAGTACCGTTGGCCCTCGGGAAATCGGGCCGAACCAAAAACAGTTACACAGGGACCGATGAAGTGGAACTTGCGAAACCCGTTTAAAAACTCCCAACCGATCAGGAATATCTCCAGGAATTCCTTGTAGCGCCGCTGGGGACCAACCAAAAACCGGTTGGCCTCTTTATCGGTTGGGGGAATAGACTTGCCCCATTGGGGCAAATGGGCATACAGGAAAGATGTACCCGGATCGGATTTTGTTTCTTTTTCCATTTCCCATTCCAAACTTTTGGAACTTCTCCATTGTTAACGGATGGTCAGAGTTTCCAGGCTGAAATAAATCAAGAAATGCCTGAGATTATAAAGTTGGGCCAATGGACCATGGGGCGAATTCTTCGTCCCCTACCCCATTCAACTCGCTTTTGGTTTTCTTGCCTGAAGCAACGGCAAGGATCTCCTCAAAAAGGGTTCGGCCCACTTCTTCCACAGGCGTACCTGAAAGGATAACACCCGCATCCAAATCCATGTCGGCTTCCATGCGTCGAAACATCGGGGTATTCGTGGCTACCTTGATCGATGGGGCAGGTTTGCAACCAAACACGGACCCGCGGCCGGTCGTAAATACGCACACATTGCACCCCCCCGCCACCAATCCCGTCATGCTCACCGGATCATACCCAGGCGTATCCATAACTACAAAACCTTTGGCCCGAATCGGTTCTGCATACCGGACCACATCCATCATTGCGGTTGATCCCCCCTTGGCAACGGCTCCCAAGCTCTTTTCATAAATCGTGGTAAGGCCACCCTCTTTATTCCCCACAGACGGGTTGTTATTGATCTGGGTTCCAAAGATCCCGGTGTACCACTCCCACCATGCCAGCCTTGCTACCAATTTTTCTCCTACCGCCTGACTAATGGCGCGCCTTGTCAGCAAATGTTCCGCCCCGTAAATCTCGGTCGTCTCGGCCAAGACCGAGGTACCACCATGAGAAATAAGGATGTCCGAGGCAATTCCCAAGGCAGGATTTGCTGTTACCCCACTGTTGCCATCCGACCCGCCGCAATTGGTTCCAAGGATCAGGTGTTCTGCGGCAAGAGGCACACGCCTTGCCTCATTGACCCGGGGAAAAAGTTTTACCACGGCATCAAAACCGGCATCGACCGTTTTGGCAATTCCCCCAAGGTCCTGGATATTAAGGACCATGGGAGGAACCTTGCCCGGCCTCCCCAATTGAATCAGCCCTTCACCTTCGATCAGGTGGGACGCTTGCCCCGTTTCACAGCCCAAACCCAGAATGATATAGGCTCCAATATTGGCGTGCCCAGCGGTACCTGCCAAGGTTCGGTCGAGTTGTTTGTGATCCTCGCCCCCATACTGCATGGCACAGCCTGCCTTGTGGGTAATGGGAATCACCCCATCGATATTGGGAAAATCCTTGAGAATCCCCCTCTCACGGATGCGCTCGGCGATGTAGCGATTGGTGGTTGCCGAACAATTGACGGTGGAAATGATACCGATATAGTTCCGGGTGCCAAACCGGCCTCCACCTCGATCAAATCCCATGAAATGAGCTGGCTGGGAAGGCCGTGGCAACGGCGGGGGAACCTCGGTTGCATAGGCATAATCCCTTGAAAACTCCCCGGCTTCAAGGTTTTGAACATGGACATGTTCGCCGGGCTCAATTGCCTGGTTGGCAAACCCGATGATTTGGCCAAATTTTCTGACTGGGTCACCCTTGGCAATCGGAGCCAAAGCAAACTTGTGACCCAACTTTACTGCTACCGGAAGGGTTACCGTGGCACTACCAATGGTTATCTGTTGGCCTTGGAAAAGATTGGCCGTCGCGATGGCAATTTGATCTTCAGGACGAAGGCGTAGGGCAACAACCGGGGAAGCAACGGTCATAAGTCATCCAATCCAAAGAGTAAAAGAGGATAATGACAATTTTATGAAAAGCCCGGAAAACAGGCCCAGGGATTGTGAAGGTATCAAATAGGAAATCCTTGAAGGCAATTCCAGGTGGCAAAAACTGCCACTCCCAAAAGGCACCACTTCCAATCCTCATCTTGCGGAGGAAGTATCCAATCCCAGGGGTTCATTAAATCTTTATCTGTTCCCAACGGCCAAACCGAAACCGCAACAAAAAAAAGACACCCCTAACCAGGATGTCGGCAAACATGGCCGTCCACGCCCCCATTAACCCGGGTTGAAAGGTCCAGGTTCCCAGCGAAAGGGTATGGGTAGTCAGCCACCAGGCAAGGGGAATGCGCACCACAAAAAACCCGGTCCAGGTAAACGCTACCGGAACCAGTGTATCCCCTGCCCCCCTGAGTGCCTGGGTCAGGATGATGCAGCAGGCAAGGGGCGGCATGGCAAATGCCACAAGCCTTAGCACAGGCACTCCCGCCTCGATGATGGGTTTTTGACTGGGCAAAGGACAAAACAGGCCAAACATCGGTTCGGCCAATACAAAAAAGATAACTCCCATCCCAGACATAACTATTGTCCCAAGAACCAAGGCGGTCCAGGCACAACGCCTTGCTTCTTCCGGTTGGCCAGCCCCAAGGTTTTGCCCGACCAGGGTCATCCCGGCGGTGCCAAAAGCAAAACCGGACAGGTAGCCCAATGCTTCCCAACCCAGGGCAATTCCGTGGGCTCCCCGGGCCGCATCGGGAAGGCGATTGACAAGGGACAAAAACACAAGCTGCCCGAGGGCAATCGAAAGGGTATCGGCCGCGGCGGGAACGCTAATCCGCAGGATGCGCCACCAAACCCCCAAATCGGGTATGGCCAAGGAAAACTGGAATCCAAGCCCGGCTTGGCCCCGAATTAAAATCCCAACCAATAATTGGGCGGCAAACAAATGACCTACCGAAGTCCCAAGCGAAATGCCTGCAAATCCCATTTCGGGAAACGGGCCCCATCCATGAAAAAAACTCCAAGCCAAGGGTAAATTAACAACCGTGAGTCCACCCAAAACCAGGAAACCGGTCCGGGTATCCCCTGCCCCAACCAGGCAGGCAATCAAGGCGCTTTCCAAAAGTTGAAAGGGAAGCAACACCACCACTGGCTGCAAATAGGCAATGGCGAAATCGGCCGTCGGGCCATCGAGTTGCAGGAGTTGAATCAAGGGGCGAAGCCACAAATAACCAAAAATCGCCCCAAGGATACCAAATATCAGTGCCAGCCAGGCGGATTGGTGGAGAACCCGGTTGGCACTTGGTTTATCATTTCCGCCAACAAACCGTGCCACAAGGGCAGTGCTACCCACACTAACCAGGGCTCCGTAGCAATTGATGAACCAGGCAAGGTAAAACCCGGTTGTTTGAGCGGCTTGGGTAGCAAGCTGGGCCCCTTGGTCCTCCGGACTCGCCCGACCTGCCAGCCATCGATCGGATAGGTGGATCAACAGGATGAGCATTTGTTGGCAAAAGGCTGGCCATGCCAACTTAAGCACACGATGATAAGGGGAAATCGTCGCATCGGTTAAAAAAGGGGTCAAATTCAAGGCCGAAGTCATTCGACGACCCGATGACGACACTGTCCCCTGGTGCCAAACTTGTCACCCACCTTGAGTTTGCGGCCGGGCATGGTATTCACTTCGCCCTTGAGTTCGTAGTGCCCTTACCGGATGAGGAATTTGGCCAGCCCACCAGACTCCGCAAGTCCGAGCGCTTTGATGGCCATTACAAAGGTCAAATCGTTGGTGCCGATGGGAATGTCTGCCAAGATCTCGCTCCAGAAACGAAAGGGATGGGAATCATCCTTGCCTTACCTCTTTTTATAGGGCAGATTGGGCCAAGGGTGGGCAAAAAATAAATCCTGGCTCCATGGGAATCGTCCTTTGGTCCTGCCATTTCAGATCCCATTTGGGAAAAACCCATTTTTTTCCTTGCAGTTTTTTATTATGTGTATTAGGATGGGAAAAGAGGAATGATGGCCCCCCTATGGCCTTGTTGGATTCCTGTCCCAAATGCCTTTGGGAATCGCTTGGCCTTGCCCCGTTCCTTTTTTTAGAAACGGTTGCTGATGCACCTACCATCGTTGTGATTCCCTAAATGGTTTCGATTTTTTAGTACCATTAAGGAGGTACCATGAAGCGAAAACGACCAGGGATCACCTTGATTGAAATCCTTATTGTCATATCCATTATGGCATTTTTGATTTCCTTGATCCTTCCCGCCATTCTGAATGCCAGGAATTTGAGCGTTCAACTGCAAAGCAAAAACAAATTATTTGCCCTTTTCCTGGCGACCGAACAGTACTCCAGTATCCATAACGGCCAATTGCCTACATGCGTCCAAAAGCTGGAGGACAGGGGAGGCAAAGGTACGGTCCACTTTAACATCATTAAGTACCTGGAGGGGGGGAAAGAATATAGTGAGCATCATTGGGACCCCAAATTTTTCCCGGTAGACTATAGTTTCCCCGCTTTTGTAAGCCCTGCCGATTTTACCGTACCCATGGTCCATTATGCTTACATGTGTAGCTACCCGGCCAATGCCCAAGTCTTTGGCAGAGAGGCCCGGTTTCCCAATTCCTTCAGGGATGGAACCTCCAACACCATTTTGTTTTCGGAACATTATGCAGGGTGTAACCATAATAAATTTTTGTACGACACCAACCTGTTTAATCCGCTGTATGAGGTTTCTCGGAGGGCAACCTTTGCGGATGGGGGAATACCCGGGTATCCAACCTACGGTGATGTCTATCCCATTCCCTCCAGCTCTCCTCCCGGAACAAAACCAAGTGTTCCTGGAAAAACCTTTCAGGTTCGCCCCTCGTTTTCCGATTGCGATCCCTCCATCCCCCAAACGACCCATGCCGGATTGCTTTGCGGTTTTGCCGATGGTGGGGTCAGGACCCTAAACAAAGGCATTTCGGAAAATGTATTCTGGTCCCTCGTTACCATGGATGGAGGAGAAGCGGCTTCCTGGGATTAAACCCCTGGGATCAACCCGGTTGGTTGGTATCCTGGTATCTCCTTGCAAGTGGATTTGCATTGCGAATAATTGTCTTTCGGTCCGTTTTTTAGAAAGGAAATGAAGTTATGTCGCCCATCAGAGTAGCCTTGTCGATGCTGGTATTGGGTTTTTTCGCCCCATTGTCCTTTTCCCAGTCGGTTTCCTTTGACGCCACTTACCCCAAGTATATTCCCCCATCGTTTCCGTTATTTACCAAAAAAATCGAAGTATTGGGGACTTTTACTTATCCTGCTGGGGCCACTCCGCTTCCGGCAGTGACGATTGTTTATAAGTTAGGGAGTAATCCCCAACAGGTAGTGACGGCGGATTATGATCCGGTTACCAAAAAATTTGGCAAGAAATCGGGAGCCACGATGGTTCCGCTCAGCTTTACTGCCCCGGGGTCAGGCAATGTATCAGTCAGTCCCCAAGCTGGATACATCATGCCCCCGGCACCAATTCCCATAACGGTTGTTGCTTTGCCGACCATCGTTGTGATTCCCTGATTTGTTTCGGTTCCTTTGAATCTTTCCGGAGTTACCATGAAGCGAAAACGGCCGGGAATCACCCTGATTGAGATACTTATTGTCATATCCATTATGGCATTGTTGATTTCCTTGATCCTTCCTGCCATTCTGAATGCCAGGAATTTGAGCGTTCAACTGCAAAGCAAAAACAAATTATTTGCCCTTTTTCTGGCGACCGAACAGTATTCCAGTATTCACAATGGGCAACTACCGACCAGCGTTCATAGGGTTGGGGATAAAGCAGACCATGGTTCGGTCCACTTTAGCATCATTAAGTACCTGGAGGGGGGGAAAGAATATTGCGATCATTTGATGGTCTTCGATTTTTTCCCGAGAGGTTATAGTTTCCCTGCTTTTGTAAGCCCTGCCGATTTTACCGTACCTTTGGTAAATTTTCCCTTTATGTGTAGTTACCCTGCCAATGCCCAGGTTTTTGGCAGGGAAGCCCGGTTGCCCAGTTCCTTCAGGGATGGTACTTCGAACACCATTTTGTTTTCAGAACATTATGCAGCATGCAACCATAATAAATTTTTATACAGCGTAAATATTTATGAACCATTAAACGAGATTGATCGCAGGGCAACCTTTGCCGATGGGGGAATTCCCGGCTACCCAACCTACGGTGATGTGTATCCCGTTCCCTCCAGCTCTCCTCCCGGAACAAAACCAAGTGTTCCAGGAAAAACATTTCAGGTTCGCCCCTCGTTTTCCGATTGCGATCCCTCCATCCCCCAAACGACCCATGCCGGTTTGCTTTGCGGTTTTGCCGATGGTGGGGTCAGGACCCTAAACAAAGGCATTTCGGAAAATGTATTCTGGTCCCTCGTTACCATGGCTGGAGGAGAAGGCGTTTCCTGGGATTAAGCGTTTCCAATCACGGATTGCATCCCTGGCCAATCGTCCCGGGATTACCTCGAAAAACACCCTTGCTTCCGGAATCGAACGGAATCGCCTATTCGCCTTTCTTTTGCTTGCCCTCACCCTTGTTGGTTGAAAGGATCCCCTACCCGTTTTTGACCTCACTCGAGGAGGGTCCGGGAGAAATCATTAGCCATTCCAAATCTAACGATTCAAGGTTCCCGTTTTTGTCCGCATTTTCCATGGGGAACTATCCATCCCCGAATCGTAAGATTCCCCTTTAGAAACCCATTTGGCGGACAACTATGCCTCAGGCACTTCGAATTGGACTATTGGGATGTGGCACCGTGGGAACGGGCGTTGCCAAAATCCTTTCGGAAAAAGCCCAAGAATTGACCAGAATTACGGGTAGACCCCTCACGCTTTGCCGGGTAGTGGTGCGCGATGTGACAAAACTCCGGGATTCCGTCATTCCTGTTAACTTGATCACAGGAGATCCCACCACCCTTTTTTCTGAACCGTTGGATGTTGTCGTTGAGGTTGCCGGTGGGATTGGCCCCATTCGGGACATTGTTATAAAGTGCCTCGAATCAGGGCGCGATTTGATCACCGCCAATAAGGCTTTATTGGCGGAATGGGGTTCCGAAATCTTTGAACAAGCCCGAAAACATGGACGAGCGATTGGTTTCGAGGCCGCTGTCGCTGGGGGCATCCCCATCATCCGGGCCATCTCCGAGGGAATGGTTGCCAATCGTATTACCGCCATTTTGGGTATCCTGAACGGAACCAGTAACTACATCCTTACAAGGATGGCGGATGACGGTTTGACCTATTCCGAAGCCTTGGTGGAAGCGCAAAAAATGGGATACGCCGAAGCGAATCCCAGCCTTGATGTGGACGGAACCGACGCAGCCCACAAGCTTGCCATTTTGGCCCATTTGGCCTTTGGTGTTCAACCACCCCTTGAATCCATTCCAAGGCGGGGAATCAACAATCTGGATGCGGTGGACATCTGTTTTGCCTCGGAGCTTGGATACACGATCAAATTGCTTGCGGAAAGTTGGAATCGGAATGGAAAATTGGCTATGCATGTAAGCCCTGTACTGCTAAAAAAACAGGCCCCCATGGCCCAGGTCCGGGGAGCGTACAACGCCGTAGCATTGGTTGGGGATGCAGTGGAGGACACCCTTTATTACGGCAAGGGGGCAGGCATGTTGCCCACAGCCAGTTCCATTGTAGCCAACCTGGTGGATATCGCTTCCTCCCGGGAAAGGATGGTTCAACAATCAAGGCTTCTTTGGCCAAAAGGAAAGAACAACGGACCTCCCATTCTTCCCGATACGGATCTTAAAAGTCGCTTTTACCTTCGCCTCCTTGTTCCGGATCGACCCGGGATCATGGCTGAGGTTGCCGGAATCCTGGCAACCTTCAAGATCAGCATCGCCTCGGTAATCCAGCACGAATCCACCAGCTCGCCCCCTAACCGGGTTCAGATGGTTATTATGACCCACGAAGCCTTTGCCAGCGATTTTCGCCTAGCCGTTGCCGAAATCGACCGCCGGGCTTTTGCCATTTTCCCAGTAACCCATTACCCTGTGGCCGATTGAAAATGCCCCATCCAGAGCAAGAAATCCCAATGAAATATGTCATCATTATTCCCGATGGTTGTGCCGATGAACCTGTCCAATCCCTGGGAGGTCGAACCCCCCTCGAAGCCGCCAGGCTACCCCATATTGACTCCCTGGCCAAGGCCGGCGTGGTGGGGCTTTCGAACAATGTTCCCCCAAAACTAACCCCGGCAAGCGATGTGGCCACCCTAAGCCTTTTGGGTTACGATCCCTTGCAGGTCTACACAGGTCGGGCACCCCTTGAAGCCGCTGCCATGGGGATCCCCCTTGGACCAAACGATTGGGCCATCCGCTGCAATTTGATCCATGTTTCAGAAGGAAAAATGACCGATTTCACCGCTGGACATATCACCAGTGAAGAAGGCGGGCCGTTGGTTCGGGCTTTGCAACAAACATTAGGTGGTCCCATTCCGGAGAGTGAGGATCACCCTGCCGGAAAACTGGAATTTCATCCGGGAGTCAGCTACCGGAATCTGCTTGTGTTTCGTGGCCTTCCAGGTGCCCAACCCTTTGGGTCAGGAACCAAAACCCAGCCACCCCATGATGTTCCCGATCGACCGCTGAAAGATCATTTGCCATCCGGCCCGGGGGCTGGACTTTTACGATCTCTTATGGAGAAATCCAAATCCCTTTTTTCCAACCATGATGTGAACAGGGCCAGGCGTGCCAAAGGCCTTCGCGAGGCCACCCAGTGTTGGCTATGGGGCCAGGGCGTTGCTCCCAGCCTCGAACCATTTGCCACGAAATACCGGAAAAAGGGAGCCATGATAAGCGCCGTGGACCTGGTGCGTGGGGTCGGTTGCCTCATTGGCTACCGGCGGATCGATGTCCCCGGAACAACAGGCTATCTGGATACAGACTATGCCGCCAAGGGCCGCTATGCCATCGAAGCCCTCAAACATCATGATGTGGTTTGTGTCCATGTGGAGGCGCCCGATGAGGCTTCCCACGAGGGAAACGCTGCGGCCAAAGTGGAAGCCTTGGAGCGCATTGATACCGACATTGTTGGGCCTATCCGTGAGGCCCTGGCCTCTTATGGCGATTGGCGAATCCTCATTACTCCCGATCATCGGACCACCCTCACCACCCGGGCCCACGCCCATGGCCCCGTTCCCTTTGTGGTTAGTGGAACCGGGGTACCGGGCCTTGGCCAATCGGGGTACACGGAATCGGTTGCCTCACTTAGTCCGGTTTGTATTGGCAGTGGTCATCAGCTCATGGGCCAATTCCTGGCAGATAGCTTTCCAGCGAATTTGATGGAACCCTGAAAAACAATCCGGGATAATCCCATCACCCCGATTCCAATCCCTTGGGCATTTTCCAAGGGGATCCTGGGGTAAGGGCCCAAATGTTTTTGCATTGGGGGGGACCTTCCAACCCGAAACCTGGCTCCGGATTGACACCCGGAATGCAGAGAAAAACAGTAATTCCCGGCTTCAAAAAAAAGATGCGCCCTGATTTACCCATTGTGAAAGGTCTCCTGTTGAGACACTGTTTTTGGTTGAGCGACAGGCGGTAATATGCGATCAAAGAGTGGTTCAGAGGGGGTCCTGAACCGACCACGGGTCTGTTTTGGCCATCGTTTTGAGATGGAGGCGTACCCTGAGCGGGGACGCCCATGTGGGTGCTTGAATGTGTGACGGGTTTTTTGATTCCTGCATCCGACTATGACGAATCTTTCCAGACCAATTTCTGGATCGGGAGGCCCTTCACAATTACCTTGTACAGGTCCTCCATGGAGTCGAACTGGAACACAAGGAACAGGCTTCGCATTATTTCC
>SXGT01246925.1_pt1 | contig 16724 bp, 19 predicted proteins | sample 3176221 | NCBI WGS metagenome assembly SXGT01 (sample SAMN11356862, study PRJNA531348) | freshwater metagenome | isolation source: freshwater sample F1-120 | place: China: Fuxian Lake, Yuxi | collected 2017-12-25 | reverse complement strand
TGTTGCGGAAGATACCTACAATGGAGCCAGATCGCGCACACGGCGATTCCTAAAAGCATACCTAGGCACACGCGCAGCATCGGCAGTCCTCCATGCGCTGACGGAAAATGGAACAGACGGCGGCATCGTTTGACGCGCACTCCTTATTAAGTGCGTTGCAGAAGTTCAGGCGGTCATCGAAGTCAAACTTCAGAAGCTCGAAGAATCTGCAAGTCTCGCAACGGTCGCCGCTGTCCCATTCTCGTATCATTGTTACGCCCCAAGTTTCGCCGCAAGAGCATCGGACTTTGTTTCAGCGGCCTTGTATGCGGCTTCGATCTCTGCGGCCGTCGGTTCCTCGAATCCATCGTCACCGGACACATCCACTTGAGGAGCAGTCACCTTCGCTCCATCTTCGTTGAAAGTGCGCTGCGGGACAGACTTGGACGATTGGACATCGACAAGCTCCTCATGCGTTTGCATGCCAAGCAGCACTTCTGGCAGGTGCTGGCGGACAAGGAACGTGGCGGCGCGGTACCGGAGCATGACTTCGGGCATGGTTCCGTACTTGGGATTGCGCGTCCAGCCCTCGGCCTGAGCCATTTTCATCGAGGCCTTTGAGCTGATCTCGTGACCGTCCCTCGTCGTGGCGAAGGCTTTCACCTCATATGAAGCACCGGAACCGCTTTCCTTGAAAGAGATCGGGCCGCGAAGTAGGCCGCTTCGGTTGGCGAGGGCGATGGCAAGTTGGGCGCTCATTCCCGGCTTCCCCTGCACCAAGTAAAGGTTCTGGAGTGCGACCATCGGGTCAATTCTAGAGCGGAAGGCCATTTGGAGGGCCACGAAACAATTTTCAGGCTTGCCCTTAAAGTGGGGCGGGACGAGGTCTGTATTGGCGAAAGTCTTCGCCAGCCGCGCGATCTGATCGAACCTGGCGGGGTTGAGGTAGTTCTCATTCTCGCCCCACTCGTTCGCCGCCGGAAGGTTGACCTGAGCCTGTTGGACTTGGACGATCTGATTGTCTGCCATTTTTTCACTCCTAAATGTTACTTTGAAACCGTCAACAAGAAACGCCTTGCCGCGGGAGATACCGTGGTGTACTTACATACAACGCTTTCCTCTGCGTTGTATGTAGCTGCTACAGCCTTCCAATCAACTTTCAACGCATCCTTACCCTTCTTCCAACTAACCTTCCACCCCTCTCCTCTGACACCAGAGGCCTCGCCGATAGCAGCTTTTATCGCATTTTCGTGAAGCTGGATTTCGGCCTCAATTTCGTTCAAGCGGGCCTTGGCCTGAATCAGAGCGCGGGCAGCTTTATCGACTTCTGGCGATGCTGTCAAAATCTGCGCCGATGAGTCTTTCGGAAAAATTGAACGAAGGTAATCCGCCGCACCGTTTGAACCGTCAATCGGGGGGGCAACTTTAGCTAGGACGTGCTTCTCGTGGAACTCCCTGCCTATCTCGATGAGGCGCTTTTCGATGCGATCATCGCGGCGAAGTCGGTCGGTTCGGTAGTCCTGCCCTCCGATCAAAACGGCGATGTCCCAAATGGGAAAACCCGTCAAAGCCATATACCAATGACATTGGACAGCGTACGAATCTGGCACCTCGTCTGTGCCGTCTTCTCCCCAGTTCTTCGCAGAATGAAGTCCTGCTGTTTTTACCTCAAGACCAAGTTGCTTGTCCTTAACAAGCCTGTCGGGGGTTCCGCCCATCCATTCCCTCTTGATGAATTCTCCCTGAAGCAGCTCAACACCTGCGTCTTGGGCATATCGCTCCGCAACAACACCCTCAAGACGCCTGCCCCAATCCATCGCGGGGTTGTCCTTCCACTCTGGAGCCATTCCCATCTTGTCCAGCCACACATCGTGCGGCCCACGGTAAGGCGACAATCCTGCTATTGCCCCGATGTCGGTCGCGGTTATAACCTGCTGCCTTGCCTTTAGCCACTCCTGCCTTTCCATTTTCACTCCTTATCTTGATCTAGAGGCCAAACGGTCAACCGGATCATTCCGGTATCACCATAGCTTTTGCGTGCTGTCAGCTCACAAACCTGTGAGTCGTCGCGCCATACGATGCCATTAAGACTGTCCATCAGAAGCTTGCAAGGGTTGTCTACGTCCGGCTTTACCGTGTGCCACTTGCGCTTGACGGTTTTTGGTCGTGGAAAAATAAAAGCAACTGACAGACCGACAGGCCCATCAAACAGAGGTAGCCTTCTGGCGCCTGCCTCTTTAGCCGCCCACCATTTCAGTTCTGCTTCCGCGCTGCGTGTTTTCTGCGGCGTGTAGGCGTGCCCAGTCTTTGTCATTCGCGGGCGGCCTTTGGCTACAGGCTCCATCGGGATATTCAAAACAAAAAGGTCGTCCCTCATTTCCCGCCTCCGATCTGTCGCAAGACAGCCTTGAGCGAGAATAGGAGTTTCGTCGGGCCAGCACGATAGAACGGAATTTTATGGAATTTTACCCATTGGTAGACTGTCCAACGGCTGACGCCCAACTCTTGGGCGAGCTGTGCCGCTGTCAGCAGCGATCCCTGATTACGCATTATTTGCCTCCTTATTGCTAGGAAGCAAACATTACCCAACAGAATCTATTATGTCTAGCTCTTTTTGAGAAAAGACGCGCAGGTCTCTTTGCCCAAGCGATACAGCCAGCGCATTGCCTCGGGGGTGAAGTCTAGTGTGCCGACCTTGACCTTGGTATCTGGGCATATAATTCTGAGCTTAATCGGCTTCTTTCCACCGGAATTTGTCTGCTTGTTGCACTCACGGAGGTCGTCCAACAGCACGGCCTGACACATACCATCGAGACTGCGGGCCATTGTTTCGACGATGTTCTCTGATATAAATTCGTGCTGATCCTGCTTCCACGGGGAGTCGCCAAGCACGACCGTGATTGTCCCGCCTTCGGGAGGTGCGGCGTCGATCGCAACTTTAAGAGGGGCGCAGTCAAACACGCCTCCGTCCACCTTGTACCCATCTACTGGAGGGAAAGCTCCCGGAATCGACGCAGAGGCGAGAACGTCTTCGGCGCGAGGGTTCTTGACGTAAACGGGAGCGAGCTTCTTCAGATCGGAATAGACGACCCAATAGTCTCGTTGGCGTTTCTCGCTCATCGTCTCGTCGAGCATCTTCTTAAGAGGAGACGGGTCATAAATGCTCGTCATATAGCCGAGCGGGTTCCAGCGCGTCGCCAGAATGTCGCTCCTGCTGCGAATGGAGAACCAATAATCCTTGAGTCCTACTGGGCCTAGGTAACAGTACCCAGTCGCGTTTAGCGCACCGGCAGAGCATCCGCTGATGAAGTCCGGGGATGGCTCCGACGCATCCAAAACACCAATCGCGCCAGCTTGGAAAGCCCCTTTCGCTCCGCAACCTGCAAGCACCCATGCCGTCCATCCAGTCTTAGCCCCAAGGTTCCCGTGTGCCATCAGAATTTACCCCATTTCGATGAGCGCGGGGGCGGAAGCTCTATGTTTGAGCGCCTATCTCCGCGCAGATTGTAGCCGACGAAAATACCGATGATTAACGATAGCACTATCTCCACAAAACCACCTCCGAGAATGAGGTGATAATATCAAGCGGCCAGCGGGGCGTCAGGTTTTTTCGTGCGGTAATCCCAAAAGGCAGGATATGGCCGAACGTCAACATGAATTCCCCAGTCGTATAATCCGATTCCGTTAAACCCGCATCGTTTGGCCTTATCCTGCGCCTCTAAAATCCGCTCTGGAGGCACGATTAGGTCAAGTGCTTGACCGTGGCAATGGCGGGAGGTTGGCGAGGCTTTATAGCCTCGTTTTGCAAGCGAGGCATTATGCTTCGGGCATCTGTAGCCGCTTGTCGCGGAGACTTCACCAAAGGCCTTTACGAACTTCTCGACGCAGGCGATTAGGCGGGGAGTCAGCATCTCGACTTTGCAACAAGGACACGCGATTGGGCCAATAACTCCCTTAATCATCTGCCTCCCCTCTCTTTAACGTCCGAGTCTCCAGATTTCCATTCCGGCATAGACCACTCGCCTTCGAGGAACTTTGTTCCACCAAGCTCCATTCTGCCCTTGATGATTGTGAGCTTGTTCGCAATCCAATGGTCGCGGTCGCGTAGCTGGCTCTGATCGTGTTGGATTTTATCAATGACCTTCCAGATACGCTGTTGGCCGCCACCTTCGCCAAAGAATCGGTCGAGGTGTCCGATCCATTCTGTGACCTTTAGCACCGTCGCAAGCTGCGTCTGAAATGCCGCCAGAGCGCGTCCCTGTTCAATAATCGCCTTGTTCTGTTCCTCGATGGATCTTTCAAATCTGGCAATATCCCGTTTGATAAAATAGGCAATGACGCTAATTAGCGTCCCGAAAAACATCATTGCAACAGCTTCAAGGCTTATCGTCATCGACTTTCTCCAAGGAGGTGATCGGGTACGCGGCTTGTTTAGGTTGATCGGTGAACCTGACAAGGACGAAGTCGGAATTAACCGAGGCGACTGTCGCTATGCCGTCTGTATTTTTAACGCGTACCCGATCACCAACTTGGATGTCGGAACAATTCGTTATTTGTTTAGGTTCATCTAAGGAAGGCAGCGGAATCAGCCCGACAATTAAAACAGGGTTGCCACAAATCGGGCATGATAGGATGTGTTCACTTCCAACCACCGCCGCTCCATGCAGATATTCTCTCGACGACCTTCCAAGCGCCGTTATTCCACACCCAAACGGAGTAACTTGCCACCCAAGCGCCACCGCTTCTAACCCATATCAATGGCTGGACGATAACTTGGCCGATTGCTCCGAGCCAACCGCCGATGTAGGCTCCGTTATAACTCCCTAGCCAGCTCATGTAAGATCTACCGATGTTATCGACCTAGACCCGCCAGCACTAACCGTAGCAACGACCCTATCCTTTGTGCCATCAAACGATTTGAACGTAGTTGATGTATTAGAATTGAGACCCGATGCTTGGTTTCCGAGTACTGCGAGCAGAATCTTAATCGCCTGCTCTCGCGTGATTCCGGTCTCAAGCTCTGTTGTGAATGGATCGCCCTCATCGACTGTCTCCGTCTTCAATGCAAACTGACGGACTACTTCGATTGTGTACCCGCTTGGGAACGAGAATAGCGTTGAATTGTCGTCTGTGAGAAGGTTCTCCGTCAAAACTAGCTGATAGTTCTGGCTTGCGGGTCGGATCTTCCATCCGTTGGTTAGGAAGTAGTATGGAGTGATATAAATGTCGTTTCCTAGAGGATCGCCACCAACTGTGATGAACGCTTGTAGGTACTTCTGGTTGTCAGAAGTGGCCACCCAATCCTTCCAACGCGAGTAGATAGTAGTCGCTGCGAGCGTAGTGTCTAACGCTCCTAATACTATTCTCTTATTCGGCCCGTCGAAGGTAATAGCCATTTATTCACCGATCAGGGGTTGGCGTAGTTTCGCTCAAGCGCGGCGACGAGAGAAACGCTGTTAGCTGACGATCTAGCAATAGTTCCTGTCGCCTTGACATATTGCCCCGTTGAAAGACCGATCGCAACGACCGTGATCGCAGCATCCGTTCCAGCCGTCCTCCCGCCCTGCGTGTTCGTGTCGTATGCAAAGGTCTTCTGAACAGACGAAACTCCTCCGACAGATCCGGCGATGTCCGCAGATGAGTCATCCTGAACGGTAACAGCGTTCGCTGTTCCAAAGTCTCCAGATGGGACGCTTGTGAAGAAGCACCTGTAAACAGCGTTAGCATCATTTTTCAGGTTATCACCGAACTGGATTGTCAACACGGCGGTGTAAGGGAACGTGCGTTCAACGCCAGAGTCATCGACCATGACGAGCCTGTTGATATCCGACGTCTGGAAGTTGTCGATGTATGTTCCGCCTGTAGAGTCCAACTTTGTCTTGAGAGTATCTCCGACGAATTGCAGAAGCTCGTTCGTCACCTTACCCGTCTTAGTGCCAGCACCAGAGTCGATATCGGAGTTTTGGCGCAGGAGACGTTGGACTCCCTCATAAATTTCTTCTGCCGTATTGCTATTGCCGTCAATTATTACATGGAAGTAGCGGTTTGTTCCGCCGATGTCACGCGCTTGGGCCGCAGCGTACCAAGTTATAGTGACTCCATACCCGCTTACGGTTGTGTCGTCGTGCGTCACCTTTAGGTCTGTCGCGTTTGCAAGCGGGAATCTGTAAGCCTGATATGTCATCGTCGTAACGCCGATGTCCGTAAGGCCGGCTGACGCGTAGGACTTCTGATACTCTCGAGCGAAAATTTTGAAATACGATCTATAATCGAAATTCCCGTGAGTGGCGTCACCGTATACCTTGACGGCTTGGTTAACAGCGCCCTGTCGCTGAAAGTTCGCCGCAGAACCCGCCGCGACCTGCTGGAAGTACGGCTGATCGCTTCCGCCGATAGAACCTAGAGAGATGATACCTGCCCATTCTTCAAGAGACACTCCTGCTGCGTCTTTTACCGACCAACCGCCAGTCCTCAAAAGGTAGCGGGTCGTGTCGTCGTACCAGTCCCAACCGCTCACCATCTCGAATTGTTCGTCCGTGATAGGAACCATAGGAAAGGCAAACTTGATGTCTGTCGAATCGTTCTTCCACAGTTCCTTCAGCTTGGAATATACGCACTTAATAGTTACGCCGTCTGCAGTTAGGTTTCCGGCAACTATAAGCCTAATTGTCTTTGCGGTCGTGTTTACTACGATTTCGGTTCCTGCGTTCAAATAATCGGGGTCAACAATGATTGCCATCCTAGTTATCTCCTACGGGTTATTGTATTGCCGGTCAGTTTGCTGGGATATTGGAATAGATGTTCCTGCCGATGTAAGTGCCGATTCAAACATAATGTTCTGATATCCTAAAGAGACGATTGCTACCGTAATTGGAATGTCAGATGCCCACACATAATCGTATTGAAACGCACCTGTCGTTACGCTCTCAGAGCCCGCAAGCTCGCTCATGTCAGAGGTCTTGTAAACGCGAACTTCTGTTCCACTCTTAAGCCCTGTAAGAATGAACGATGCGCTCATAGGTGGCGAATAGTAGGTTCCGTCGTCAGCCTGCATCCTAGAAAACCCAGAAATAGCGTTCCCGCTTCCGTCAACAATACGCACACCCTTAAGTGTCGCTCCAGCAGAACCATAGAGCGTACCACGAACAGTTTCGTAGCTGCTACCGGTAGCCTGAACCATTCGAGGCCACGCGAGCGAGTAGAAGCCACCACTAAACGGGAAACTGTTTCCCGATGTGTGCCATGACAGATATTGGCAGATTTGGGCAGCCGTGGAACTGTCTGACACTGTAACTGTGATCGACCACGATTTGGATTGCCACGTTACAGGCGATGCGCCGTGGTTCGTGACGGTAATACCAAGTGCCCCCGGATCGGTGTCTGCAATCGTAGAGTCTTCTTGTGTGACGGGATAGCTAAGACCGCTTTCCGTGAGCGTAAACGTAGAGTCAATAGGCACCCAGCCCGGTTTTCTTACGCGAAGAACGCAGGATGCGTCAGAGAACCATTCCGGGTAAAGAGTGATAAGCGATCCGTCTGTTGCGGCATCAAGAACACGACCGTCTGACACCCGGATAACAGCAGCGGTAGTTGACGACTGTCCACCTGTCACGGTCACCGCTGGTTCATTGTAAGGGTACGGGTAATTGGTCACATCTGTTGCGGAGGTTGTACCGACAACAGTAATGTTTTTAAGTACGTTCCCAGCGTTGGCCGTCGCACAAACCGCTCGAACCCTTAGCTTGACACCCGTTTGACTGATCCCTGTTTCAGCAGATAGGTTGGCGGCAGAAAGAGTCTTGAACGTGCCGCTGAACCCCGTCCCCTTATCGAGGTCGTAGGTCAACGTGAAGTTGCCCGTGTTCGTCCCAGAAAGGAGAGGAGCAGTATTAGCAAACGCCGTCAGGCCGCGAATCCAATAAGTCCATGTCCACGTCACTTGGTCGTTGAGTGTTCGAAGCAAGAGGCCGTTTGATCCGTCGCGTAGGATTGTCCCTGCGTCGTCAGTGTATGCTCCCGTGCTGAACGCCGAACCGCTTTTTTCGGTACCGCAAAGAATAGTAAGCCAAACCTCAGTGGAGCTGACCTCTTGTTCTAGGAAATGCGTACCGAAAGCCGTTTCTGTCGTCGCTGTTACTCCGTTTGCGGCGCTCGACGCATAGGACTTGCTTCCGCCGCTGGCCGTTCGTTTGAAGAACGTGGTCTTAGTTATACCAGCCCAAACTGATTGGGTTGTGTAGCTGGTCGGATCTCCGCAGTCGGAGATACGAACGTTGTCGCATGTAACACAATACGCTATGCAGTCGTTTGCTTGTGATCCGCCGCTAGAATAGCACCGCGAAATATACGCATTTGAGACGTTTTGCAGCTTGACGAGATAGCGCCCTGCTGATCCAAGAGCAATCGGTGTTGCTCGTGTTCCAATGTTTCTGATGCGAATGTTTGAAGTTTGACTTCCGGCGTCAATCATGTAAAAGAGCGGAACCGTTGTTCCATAGAACGGCGACAGACCATCAACGACGGCGCCCACGCAGTTTACGAACATGATCCCGTAAGAGGAAGCTGTCTGTGTATCAACCAGCTTCGAAGTGAATTTTATATTGGTGATTTTAATGTTGGTGCTTCCGGTGTACGACATCACGGCGCTGGTTGTCGTTGACGAAACAACAACACAGTCAGAAAGCGTTACGTTTGTGCAATAACTCGCTTCCCAGCAGACGACGCTCTTGTTTGTGAACATACCGCACGACGAAAACGTTACATCTGTGCAGTTCGTGAAGTAGAAGCATCCCGTGTTTGATGATGACCCGGAAGACTGGAAGCTCCAACAGTCGTTAAGCACGATGTCAGAGCAATATGTCGCGCCAAAATGCAGGTAGTTCACCGCTGCGATACGTCCAGAAGCCACGGTGTCAAATCTTATTTGTGACGCTCCAACTACGCTTCCAATAGTCGCGTTGTCGCTCCAGCATCCATCAGCGCCACATGAGTATTTGACCTGATAAAGAGGTGCGTTCGACGATGCAAACGACCCGATGCAACAGACATACTGAGCGTTTATTGAACCGCCTGTGCTGTTAAACGCATAGCGGTTTGTTATCGTGGTTGGCAGAATATTAGCTGCCCAGTTTGAGCTGTTAGACGTCGAGACATGGACGTTAGGTACACGGATGCGAGCGCCATTTGGCGGGGTCTTGCCGTATGTCGCACCACCGAACGTGATTACACCAGCCGATGATGAAGTAAAGAACCGGCCCCTATCGTCCGTTGACACGTACGTAGCAGAGAAGTCGGCAGAGATCGCATTGCCCCACCACTCATAGACTCCTGTGCCGCTTCCAGTTTCGACTTGGACGGCTGGGACGTAGTCCGCGACGTAATGCTGGAAGGTTTGCCCGCTGGTACCATTTGACGTGCCTAGTTCAAACCAGTCTCCCGTTATCGTGAGTTTTCCAAGTCGCGGGATAACTGTCCGGCCAGTCGTTGAGCCTGTGCCTTCTTTTCCGACAAAGTGAATCCACCCGCGTTGCCCACCCGTTGACGAGTTTACCGTGACTGTTGCTCCACCCGTGAGAGTGAGAACATCATTGTCTGCGAGAGTCGTCGACACGGTACGAAGTTTGAGAAACCCGGTAGAAGGCATACTACCGCTGCTAGGGGCCACACCAAGTGCGGTGAAGATTCCGAGAAACTCACCTACGTTTGACCCAGACCGTGTAACATCCGGCGTTCCGACTGTACCAAGAGCGGGGATTGTCCCTGTTCCACCGTCAAAAGGAGCCCACCAAGTAGCGGAGCCGTCGATCTTGAGTTCCCCTTGCGTTACTGAAATGTCGCCTACCACGGCGGCGTTCTGGCCCCAACGGACGTCGGAGTTAATTGTCAACACCGCATCACTATTGATCGTAATATTATCGCCATTTCCAAGGCCGAGGTTTGCCGAGGAATCAAAGTTGCTAGTGCTGCTGACGGTAATGTTAGCCATTCATCTCTACCGCAATTACTATGTAATTCGGACTCACTCCGATAAAATGAGGGCCAAGTATCTTTGAATTTTCGAATTCTATTGTATCATCTCCATCGACGAACTCCATCGGCATACTTTCGTCCGACGCCTCGATTGTCTTTCCGCGATGCTGCCCGTCTGTTGTTTCAATGATTCTATAAAGCATATTATGCCCTCTATGTGATTTTAATCCAAAGATCACCCTCATTGGCAGACCCAGACGGATCACTTGTTGAGATTGTAGCGTTCTTTGTCGCGCAATTACCTAGACCGCTGATGTCCGAAGCCGAATAGTCTCCGGCCTGTGGTGATACAGCGCCAGTCCTTCCGTTGAATGATTCGACTCCATCGCCGGCAGGAAGGCTCGTCACCTCTCCCATGTTAAGCCTCCATCCAACAAGTTACACTATAGATTCCCGTGGTGTTTGTTCCGTGGTTCCATTTTACGCGAATAAACGGAATTGCGCGCTTATCCCAGTCCCAATGATGCGCTCCATATCCCGTCGTTACGCCAAATGACGTTCCGTGGAATGTCTCCCAATTACCCGTGCCGTTGTTAGATATTTCTATTGAGAATGATCCATCTGTCGCATCTGCGTTTATCCATTGGGCCGTGATTAATAGCCTCCCAAAGTCGCGGCAGTCGATGACAGACCCATCATGAGATGCGTTCATATCGACCGATAACTCAATTGCCGTGTCCTTGAGGATATAGGGTTTCACTTACCACGACCTCCGGTAGCCTCGTCGATTGTTTGCCTATACTCTGGGTTCATTTGATGAAGCATATAGTGAGTCACGCCAAGGCTCATGTTGCCTTGGGATGCGGCGTTCTTAAGAATTGAGCCAAACTGTTTCAGGCTCTCGGGAGACGACTCGAGCAGCTTAGCCAGCTCATTCGCTCCCACGGCGGCAGTAGATGAGCCGTATCGACGCATCATCTTGTTGGCGGCCCCAAGGGCCACGGCCCCAGTCGCGCCGCCGCTTACGGCCCCGGTTCCAGCAGCGATGTAGTCCGTGAGGCTCATCATTCGGTTCGACTGTGCAGCGCCCATTCGGTCTTTAGCCATCTCCTCGGCTCGCGCCATGATCGCATATCGTCGGTTGGCGTCCTTATAAGCCTGTCCCGCAGTCCCCGTCAGGTCTTGCATTATTTCGCCCTTGAGAGCGCCACTTTCAGCCGCCTCGACGAACTCGCTAGGAGTCAGGTTTTTCATCGCCTGTTCAAGTTTTGCCGAGTTCCCGACGCTGTTCTCAAGCTCCTCTTTGATTATCTTATAAACATCCTGCTTGAACATTTGCGGGAGCGTATCAGAATCAAAGTTTGTTAGTCGGCGCTGGCTTCCTTTGATTTTAAGACCTTCGTCAAGCGTCATTCCGCCAGTGCGAAGGTTGTCAAAACCTTCGGCCACCTTCGCGAGTTTGTTCACTTCGCCAGTTAGAACGGGGTTCCTTGCATTGGGTTCGACAAGTTCGCTCTTGATTCTGTCGGAAACGCGACCTGTATTGAACCCAAACGCCTCTTCAATGTATCCCATGACGCGCGCTCTTTGCGCGGGCGTCGCTTCGGGGAAAATCTCGCCCGACTCCAGCATTTTCTTCGTGCCCGCGATCATAGCGTCTGCGCCGCCGATAGCGGCCCCGATCTGCTCGCCCGCGACCTCCTTCATCTGTGCCGAGCGTTCCGCGATGTCTTCGAGGCTTGATCCGAGCCGCACAACGCCGCTGTCTAACAGCTCGCGCCCCGTACTTTCAAGTAACCCCTTGTCAACAAGGGATCTCATGTCCTTCGTCATAGCCCCAGAGGCTTTAACAGCTCGCCGCGCGGCGAAGTCACGGAGCGAGGGCATCGCCGAAATGGCGTTGCCAATGCCGCCCATTCCGGCCGTGATGCCAGCTCCCGTGAGTGCTGCCGTCAGCGGGTTTTGTCCCTTCAAAAGCGCGTCGGCACCGGAAACAGCCGCGTTTGAGGCAGATTGTACGGCAAGGCCACCTTTGGCGACAGGCAGGAGAGCGCCGCCGCCTATGCTTCCTGCGAGGGAGAGGCCGGGATTCTCGCGCTCATATGCCTGAATGTCGGCGGAACGATTCTCTCGCGCGCGATTGTAGAGGGCCGCTATATCGCCCTCTTGACCTAGTGCCTTTTGAACAATCGCCTCGCCTCCTGCCCCTGCGACATCGGAAATTGTTCCCAGCACCGGAATTTGGCTTGTTAAATACGACGTAAAACCTACGTTTGATGCGTCGCCCTTTATAGGTGCGATTGCCTTTAGCTCCTCCTCCGAAGGCGGAGCGTCGGCCCATGACGCAGTTGATTTAAGCTCCTCGTCAGAAGGAGGCGCGTCATCCCAAGGTGTCATCTTCCGCCCCTTGCGTCTTTAATTTTTTTGGCATTTTCGTAGGTGATGCCATGTGCCTTCGCGTACGCCTCAACGTCAGGCTCAGCGGCATAGGCAACACCGGATTTCGCCTCCGGCCCTACGTTCTTTTCAATTTTTGGTTTGGCGAGACCGGCGACGCTATATCCTTGTGCGCCCAATGCCTCCATGTGGGACTTCTGGCGCTGCTCAAGCTGTGATCTAACATTGTTTAGCTTGCCTTTAGCGACTTCGGGTGTGTCCTTCATAGTCGGGAGCATGGCCTCGTACTTCGGCACATCCTCCGCCCTGAGAACGCCGCCCTCAAGGTATTTCCCGATCATTTGGGCAGCCGCTTTAACTTTAGACTGAGCGACTTGTGCCTCTGTGTCGTAAGGGTTCCACGTTTTAAAACGTCCGACGACTGGCCCCATGCTGGCTGATTGAGATGAAATTGTGTTTTCAAGATCAGTCAGTGTGTCGATTGCATCGCGTGCTTCGCCTACCTTCTCAATGTCGGTCGGCTTAAGCGTCTTTTCAGCGATGGCCTTATCTTGCTTTTCTGCCCTAGATGCGGCTCGATCCGCAGCCCTTTCGGCAGAGGCTTGTTTCCGCTCATCCGTCCGCGCTCGCATCTCCATCAAGTTCGAAAGGTTGCCCTTGATGTCGTCGGCAGACATATTTTCCCAATCAGAACCGATAGCAGAAACGGCATCAGGGAACATCTTCGCATAGGTCGCCCGTACCGCCGCGCTTTGTGCGCTTTTAGGGTCGGCGAGGGCGTTCTGCGATGAAAACTCGCGCGCCTGTTGGTCTAACATAAAGTTTTTAATTCTGTTCTGCCGATCTTCTTCGGCAGCAGTCACCGTGGCGTTGTTCTGGGCGCGAAGGTTGTTGAAGAATGTGGCATTAGAGGGTGCGTTCCCAGAGCCGCCGAACAAATCCGCAAGGCCGTGACCGATGTTTGCAATACGGTTTCTTGAAGCCGCTTCGCTACGGGCTTTAACGATCTCGTCAAGGGATGCCACAGAACCAATGTCGGTAGCCGCGCGCTCCTGTTTGGGTTCGTCATCGGAATAAAACGGCCACATATACTACCTCCCCATCTTTCTAAGGGTATCAAGTTTTGCGGCACGCTCTGCGTCTGTGTCTGAAATAGGTGGGGCATCTTGAACATAACGAGCAATCATTTTTCCATCGCCCTCCGCGATGCTTCGCGGAACGACGACCTCGCCGGGTGAAAGCATTGCAGGCACAGAGTCGTTGTTCAGAGAGTCCACGCGCCCGCCATGGGCAAGCATGGCCGTCCCAAGTTTGACGGCTCCAGACCAAGCGTCCTGTTGCCCCTGACGGCCCATTCTCTCGTTACCTTGATAGTAGTTCGCCGTATTCTGGCCAGCGTTTGAGATTCCACCTGCAATCTGTGCGCCTTGAGAGAAGTTCGTATTGGGCATGATGTAGCGGTTATAGAGCTGGTTCTGATTGGCTGCATCTGCGGCTTGATTAAATACTCCTTGTTGGCGTCCCATGTTGAACCGCTGGGCGTCGAGCGATTGTTGTGCATTAAACTGGTTAATGGCGTTCTGCGCGTTTGTCGTTGTCTGCTGCTCTCCGAGGGTTTGCCCTCGCATCTGTCCGGCGAGTTGACCCGCGATCTGCCCGGATTGCATGGCTCTGTCTTGCGCCTGTCCGGCGATATTCATCCCAGCGGCACTCTGCCTATCTGCGGCTCCCTGCTGCGCCATGAGCTGCGCCATTAAAGCATTGCCGCCCGTCGCCGCGCCGCGCATCTGTGCGTTTTGAAGGATCGCCTCTCGTTGTCCGCGCTCATTTCTGTTGATGTCCGACTCGATAGTGGCGAGGTTCGCCCTGTCTTTTGCCGTCAGGCCGCCGCTCTTTCTCAAGTCTTCAAGAGCCGCAAGCTGGGCGAGTTGCGACTGCTCAAGCTGCGGGTTTAGCTGCATTTTAGCGGCTTCTATCGGGTTTACATCCACATTGGCGGCACTAAGCGGGCCTTCCATCATCATCTGCTGAAAGTCGGAGGGAGACAAATTTCGCCACGATTCCATCCCCGCCTGAAGTCCTTCTTCGGCGGCCCGACGGTCGGCCGTGGGGTCGTAAAGAATATCTCTCAGCGGCGTTCCAGAGAACGGGTTACTAGCACTCATTGTTTTTCCTCCGAAGGATCTCTTGAATCCCATAATACGGTATTTTGCCCCCATGGGCGAGAGGGATGGCCGTATTAAGTCCGCCAACGCTCGCGCCTCCGGCCCTCGGCGTTCTCCTGCTGCTCCGTCCGGTGTTTCCTTTCGGAATCGCCGGAACATCGCCCGTCGGGAGCATTAGCTGGCCGGGAATATATCCGGAGTTCTGCTCAACCTCACGAGCCTTTCTCTTCTCGTTCGCGAGATTAGCCTTGTACTCTTGTCCCTTCAAGCGCGCGTTTTCGAGGCCTTGGTTCAGCTCGTCCCCGCGTGCCGTTCTGGCGGCATCGTACTGATTATTTACATCAGCGACTTGGTTTTGGGCCGTTCCGATCTGCCCCATGATGCCAGAATACAGGTTGCCCTTTTTCTGCTGGATGTCTCCAAACTGCTGCCGCGCTTGGGCGAGCTGCTGCTGCCCTCCGGCTCCGCTCCCCGTTAAAAACGCGTCAAGGTTTCCCTCTCCAGATGTGTAGTTCGGGTTAGCATATGCTCCTCGAAGGAGTTCGCTTACTCCGGCTTGGTTGTTGGTCAGTCCGACACGCTCCTCGGCCCGTTGCGCTGACGATTCTACGCCCTGAGCGCCCGAAAGCTGGTTATAGCTCGTCGGGCCTGTGTATGCGACTGCCGGCGGCGGCGTCACGGATACGGGGTTATATGTCGAGGTTTGGCCGCGAGATAGGGAGTTAATCTGCTGGCCATAGTTCGACGGCTGCCAATTTGCAATTCCGCTAATCGTGTTCTGGTCAACAACGGGAGTTCCTGATTGGATGGATGACGATGCCTCGTTTGCAAGCGCGTTTTGTGCACCTTCGGCCTCTCCGTATGAAGCACCTACTTGCGCCTTAGCGGCTTCGCCCATGGCCGCGTCGCTTCCTTCGTTTGCGGTAAGATAGTTCTGGATATTTGTGAAGTTTCCAGAGGCCGTTGGGGCGTCCTTGACGCCAGTCGTAGCGCCCTGACTGCTCCCGCCGCCAATAAAGGCTCCTCCAGAGCCGCCGATAGTTTTTTTCTTCTCGTCTTCATTCAAAAACGCCATGAATTACCTCGTAAAGCAAACAAGAGTTAGACTGATCGGTGATGTGCTTGTGGGCGTCACGCCAATGAGGTTGGTGATTCGCAAGCCTTCGCCGCCATACGTCCATTGAATTGAAACGGCATTGGAGATTGTCGCTCCAACAATATTACCAATAACTAGGGCGGTCGGGGAAGCGGTAAACATCCAAGAAAGCGTGACCGGGTTTGATTCGGTCGGCACTGATGTAAACGTAACAGTTTTTATTTCGGCTTCTAGGTTCTCGGAAACAGTCACGGAACGGTCTAATGTGGAAACTACGGACTCCATAAAGCTGTTGATAACGGAGAACAGCGGCCTAATCCATGCCTTCTGGTCGGGGAAGTCTTCAGCGACAAGGCGCTTTAATTGTGGCAATCGACTCATTGTCCGACCCTCTCGCCGATTCCCTCGCCGATGACAGATACGCCCTGCAACAGCCACGGGGCAAACCCAATCGCGTGTGATAATGTTATATTAAGCAAAGAGCAGCGTTGGTGGTTTCTCGGGATAAGAACACGAACAGGCCGCCGGCGGTTATCTCCGCCCCAGAGAGCGCCGAGCGGTGTTTCCGAAGGGCCGCCCCACGCAAACATCCCCCACCCGCCGGACTGCATCCCCTGGAGGGTCTCGTACAGTATATCAGGACTAACGTCGGTCGAAAAACCTACGGTTGCCGTTCCGTTAAAGTCGCTTTGGAACAGAAAAGCCGCCTCTCGGATGTGTTTGCTCATCGCTGGGTTTCCGAGCGTCGCAGGAACCCACTCGATAGAGGCGTTGATCGGGTTTAACACATCAGCCGACGCCAAACTAAACCCTATAGGGAGGCTTGTTGTAACGGTTCCGCCGACAGCGTCCACGGCCACTACCTCGCCAAATACTGAATCGCTTTGATAGATGATTCCACCGACCCAAACCGTATCGGCTGATGAGATTGTGACTTTAGTCCCATCGACGGCCGAGATAGTCTGCGTTGAGGCATAATCGGCATAATCGGTGAAGTTCAAATTCTTTCGCTCGACGTCAATGATTGCCTCTCCGACGTTTCCAAGATACAGCCTATCGTCGGTTGGATTAACCCCGCCGCATAGTTTGGGGAGCGTGCCACGCGTCCAAACAGAATT
>SXGT01522318.1_pt1 | contig 16730 bp, 16 predicted proteins | sample 3176221 | NCBI WGS metagenome assembly SXGT01 (sample SAMN11356862, study PRJNA531348) | freshwater metagenome | isolation source: freshwater sample F1-120 | place: China: Fuxian Lake, Yuxi | collected 2017-12-25 | reverse complement strand
GGCGGTGATCGCCGGGTACGGCGACGTGGGCAAGGGCTGCGCCCAATCGATGCGCGGTTTCGGGGCGCGGGTCATCGTCACCGAGGTGGACCCCATCTGCGCCATGCAGGCCTGTATGGAGGGCTATGCGGTCATGCCCATGGACCAGGCGGTCAAACAGGGCGATATCTTTGTGACCACCACTGGCTGCAAGGACGTGATCACCATCGACCATCTGCGGCGCATGAAGGACGGGGCTATTGTCTGCAACATCGGCCACTTCGACGTGGAGATCCAGGTGGACGCCCTCAACAAACACAAGGGCGTCAAGAAGCAGACCATCAAACCCCAGGTGGACAAGTACACCTTTCCCGACGGCCGCTCCCTGCTGCTCTTGGCCGAGGGCCGGCTGGTCAACCTGGGTTGCGCCACGGGCCATCCCTCCTTTGTGATGTCCATGTCCTTCACCACCCAGGTGCTGGCCCAGATCGAGCTGTACACCAGGAAATACGAGGTGGGGGTGTACCGCCTGCCCAAGAAATTGGACGAGCAGGTGGCCCGTCTGCACCTGGAGAAGCTGGGCATTGCGCTGGAAAAATTGAGCAAGGCCCAGGCCGAATACCTCGGGGTGCCGGTGGCCGGCCCGTACAAACCCGAGCATTACAAGTACTGACCCCACACCAGGAGACCCCTGCGGTGCTCAAGATCGAGCTGCTCGACCCCAGCCAGACCGACAAGGCCGCCGCCGTCTTTCACCGGGACGGTTTTGTCGCCATCAAAAACGCGCTTACGCCAAAACAATTTGCCTTTGCCCAGGCCGGAGCCAAGCGCGAGATCGCCCTGCAGATGGCCGAGCTTCCCCGGGAAAAAGGGAACCGAGGACTGGCCCGCTATTCCTTCAACCAGCGGAAGATCCACCTGCCGGAGTGGTCCCAGCTCATCGACCTGCCCACGACCCTGCCCATCCTCGACAAGATTTGGGGGAACTCGGATTACATCTGTATCGGGGCCGGGGGGGACTACTCGGGGCCGGGGGCAAAGATCCAGCCGATGCACACGGATGTGCTCGACTTCTTCAACGATCCGCTCGGCCAGGCCACGGCCCGCGATGTGCCGGCGCCCTATATCGCGGTGAACCTACTCCTGGTCGATTTCAAAAAGGTCAACGGTGCTACCCGCTTCGTGCCGGGCACCCAGCGCTCGCGCGCGCCCCTCCCGACCCTGGATGAGGAGCCGGCGTGGATGAAGGAATCCATTCTGTGTGCGCCCGCCGGCACGGTGGTGATCCGCGACGTGCGCTGCTGGCACGGCGGGACGGCCAACAAGTCGGATGAGCTACGCGCGATGCTCGACGTTTTGTACCTGGCGCCCTGGTTCCGCCTGCCCAACCAGAAAACCATTCTCCCCAAGGCGGTCCACAAAACCTTCTCTCCCCGCGCCAAGGAACTCTGTCGCTTTATCGTCGCGCCCTAGCCAGGCCGAGGGTTCGCCGCCGTTCCCCAATAGAAAACCCCCGCCGGCCGTCGTGCCAGCGGGGGTTTGTGTTTTTGCTAGAGGCAGTTACTTCTTCAGGCTGGCCTTGATTTCTTTGATGGTGTCCACCACCTGGCGCACGTTGGCGGTGAGGGCGGAGAAGTCCTTTTTGTCGAGGATCTCCTTGGTGATCAGGTTGGAGCCCACACCCACGCAGGCCACCCCGGCCTTGAACCAAGTTTCCAGGCTCTCGCGGGTGGAGTCCACCCCGCCGGTGGGCATGATCCGCGTCCAGGGACAGGGGCCCAGCACGGATTTGACGAAGCCGGGGCCGCCCACCTCCTTGCCGGGGAAGACCTTGACGATCTCGACGCCCAACTCCTCGGCCTGGGAGATCTCGGTGGCGCTGCCGCAGCCGGGCGACTAGGCGATCTTGCGGCGATTGCACAGGTGGGCCACCTCGGGGTTGAGCAGGGGGCCGACGACGAAGTTGGCGCCGCTGGCGATGTACAGGGCCGCGGTGGGCGCATCCACCACCGAGCCCACGCCCAGGATCACGTCGACCTTTTTGTCGAGGATATGCTGGACCGCGTCGGCAAAGACCCGGTAGGCCAGGTCGCCCCGGTTGGTGAACTCGACCACCCGCGCCCCGCCGGCGGCGCAGGCCTCGATCACACCGATGGTGGTTGCCAGATCCTTGTGGTAGAAAACCGGCACCACGCCGGTGGCGAACATGGCGTTGAGCACCGCCATTCTGTCGTGTTGGGCCATGGCCTTTCTTCCTCTCTAAGGGATGACTGATGACTCCCTGTACAATCTACTTCAGCGGGTGGGCAGCGGGAAGGGGGCGGGGGTATCGGGATAATGGCGGAAGCGATCGGCCCCGCGCATGAGCAGGGGTTTCCACGCCTGGCCGGTGGAGTTGAGCATCACCTGCCTGGCATTGGGGGGGATGAAGCGCACAGTGAGGCCGCAGCGGCGGCGCGGCGAGGTGTTGGGGTGGCTGGCGTGGTAGAGCTGGCCCTCGTGGATGGAGAGCTGGCCGGCCTTCAGTTCTAGGTGTACCACCTTGCTCTTGTCGACGTGTTCGTCGGGGATCTCCTGGTTGATGCTGAGCAGGTTGCCCTGGCGCGCCGACTTGGCATGGGGGGCGATGCCGCTTTGGTGGGTGCCGGGGATCACCTGCATACAGCCGTTGGCGATATCGCTGTCGTCGACGGCGATCCAGGCGGTGTGGGCCACGGGCGGCTCCAGCCCCCAGTAGGTGATGTCCTGGTGCCAGGCCACGAACTTTTTGCCTTCCTGATCGGGGTATTTGCAGAAGAAATGGGTGGCCAGCAGCAACACGTCTTCACCCATCACCTGCTGGATCAGGTCGAGCAGGCGCGGGTCGGCGGCCATCTGCCAGATGAACTCCTCCTGGAAATGCCAGTTGACCAGGCCGATCTGGCATTTCTCGCGGCCCTCGCGGGCTTCGAGTTGGTCGAAGGCGGCGCGGAAGCGGGCGATCTCGGCAGGTGAGAACAGGTCCAGGCCAGTGAGAAAACCATCCTGTTTGTAAGCGGCGGCCAGATCCGTGCTGACAGTCATGGGCAGACTCCTGTGGGAGTGAAACCAGAATGGCAGATAGTGTACGGCAATCCGCCGCTGGATTCAACCTGCGGGGGGCGGCGCTTCACAGCGCCACGGTCAGATTTCCCTCTCGGGTGGAGACGGCAAAGTCGACCAGGCCGCGCGGGGTGGGACCTGCCAGTTTGTTGCCCTGGAGGTCGAATTGAGAGCGGTGGCAGGGGCAGATCAGCACCCCCCTGCTATTGGGCAGGTTAACCTCGCAGCCATCGTGTGGGCACTGCGAGGAAAAGGCCAGGTAGGTGCCGGCGCTGGCCTGGATGACAATCAGCGGCATGCGCCCCTGGACAGCCACCTTGACGGCTCCGCCCACGTTTTTGAGCGCCGCGTAGCGGGGGTCGTTGAGGTCGAGGGTGAGGGCCGAGTCCGAGGCTTCAGTGGGAGCGACCGGGTTGGCCGGGGTCTCCTCGGATCCGTTGTCGCATCCGTGCAGCACCAGGGTCAGGAGCGAGCCGCTGAGGGCTGCCTTGAGGGAATGGGCGGCAAAGGTCCGACGGCTCAGGGGATCTTCGTTCATGGACGTGCTTCCGGCGAAGGGGGGGCTCAAAGAGCGACGGGGGTGAAACGCCCTAGCGCGGCGGCCAGTTCCTCGCGTTCCCCGGCGCTGAGGCGCGGCGGCTCGGAGCGGCAGGGGCCGCCGGCCAGCCCGTTTAATTCGAGGGCGGCCTTGATCAGCCGCAGCCCGAAGCGCCGGCGCAGCTGGTTGAGCGGGACCAGGTTGTTGTGGATCTCCATCACCCGCGCAAAATCCCCCTGCTGTCCCGCTTCCCACAGCTGGGTATAGAGGTCGGGCAGAAAGTTGGAGAAGCTGCAGGCCAGCCCGCCGCCGCCCAAGAGCAGGTACGAAGGGGCAAAGGCGTCGCCGGCGCCGATGATGCAGAGCCGGTCGCCCAGCGCCAGGACGATCTCCTGGAACTCGTCCATACGCTCGCGCTCCTCTTTGAGGGCCACCACGTTGGGCAGGGCGGCCAGGCGCTCGAGCACCGGGATGTCGACCAACTCGTCGGCGCGGAAGGGCATCATGCCGATGGTGATGGCCCGCCCCACCTGGGTGTAGTAGTCCACCAGGGCTTGGGCAGTGGGCACGGCCTCGTCGTCGGGAAAGAGCAACACCCCGTCGGCGCCGGCTTCTTCGGCCTGCTGGCTGCGGGTGATGGAGGCGGCCGCGTCGCCGTAGATCCCGGCGAAAACCACCATGCGGCCGGCGGCCTGGCGGGCGGCGGTCTCCACCACCTGGCGGTGCTCCTCGGCGGAGAGGTCCCACAACTCGCCCACCCCCCCGCAGACCACTACCACGGGAACACCTCCCTGCACCAGGAACTCCATGTTGCGCTCCAGTCCCTCTACGTCTACCCGGGTGTGGCCGCCTTGCTCGACGAAGGGAGTGGGGGCAAAAACCACGATGCCGCGGGTGCGGGTGCGCAGGGTTTCGAGATTCATCTCATTGCCCTCATCGATTAAAAAGTTGCTGATCCAACGATTCCATGTCTGCGGCCTGCGCTACTTCCTCCAATTCGGCGATGGTGGCGGCGCCGCTGGAGACGGTGCTGACCCGCTCGTCGGCCAGGAGGTAGCGGAAGGCTTTCTGGGGCAGGGTACCGGTCAAGGGGCGCAGTTGGTCGAGCACCTGCTGGGCCTGGTTTCGCTCTGTGGCATCCTCGATGGCGGCCAGGGCTTTGGCCTGGGCCGGCCCCTCGACGAAGAGCCCGCCGGCCAGGGGTGTGGCCACCACGATCCCCATATCTTGGGCGTGCGCGGCGGGGATTACCTCCTGGGCAGCCAGTTGGGAACAAGGATGGTAGTCGTGGTACACCAGCGCGGTGTCGAATTCCCCGGTGTTGGCCAGTCGGGCCAGCAGGGGGATGGCCCGGCCGGTGATCCCGATCCGCTCACACAGCCCGCGCACCTGGGCCGCCCGCAGTCCTTCCAGGGTGCCACCCGGCTCCATGATGCGCTCCCAGCCGGCCAGGTTGACCTCGTGGATCTGAGCCACCCCGAGCTGGTCCAGGCCCAGTCGCCGCAGGCTGCGCTCCAGGCTCCGCAGCACCGAGTCGCGGCGGTAATCGAAGTCCCTGGGGTCGAAACCCACCTTGGTAGCCAGGTGGAAGGGCCGCTTTTCCCCCACCAGGGCGGCCCCCAGCAGTTCCTCGCTTTGGCCGTAGAGCGGCGCGGTATCGATATAATTGATACCCAGTGCCAGGGCGTGTTGCAGCATGGCGCGGGTCTGTTCCTGCGCGCGCTGTGGGTCGGGGCCCATCAGGTAGGCCCCGCCCAGGCTCACGGCGCTGATCTGCCAGCCGGTGCGGCCAAAGCGGCGGTATCTCATGGTGGTCTAGTTGACTCAGCCTCGATAAAGTGCGTAGTTTTACGCCAAATTTTCGGAAATCAATCCCGGAGGTGCCGATGGCTACCTGCCAGATCCCCTGGACCCAGGATCCGGTAGTGCTGGAGATTCCCGACCAGCAGCTCCAAGCCCGCATCCAGGCTCCGGCGCTGGCCAAACTGGGCGAACCCCGCCAGCTGGTTCAGCAGGCCCTGGCGCGGCCCATCGGTTGCCCGCCGCTCAAAGACGCCCTCAAGCCCGGCAACCGGGTGGCCCTGCTGATTACCGACACCATGGACCGGCTGATGGGCCCCCCTCACAATATCGGCCCCTTTCTCCTCGACGAACTCAACCGGGCCGGCGTGCCCGACTCCCATATCTCCGTGGTCCACGCCGCCGGCATGCACGGCCACGCCGGGGCGGCCGGGCGCCTGGGAGAGGAGTGGCTGCGGCGGGTGCGCTACGTGGAGCATCACCCCGGCCGGGAAGCGGAGCTGAAATTTGTCGGGACTACCAAGATAGGCACCCCGGTGTGGGTGAACAAGGAATTGGCCGAGGCCGACTTCGCCCTGGGGGTGGGAGGCTGCTCGCCCTCGCTCTTTGGCTTTCACGGCGGGGCCGGCATCGTCCTGCCCGGGGCAGCCGGGCGCGACACCATCCGGCACAACCACACCTTTGTATTGATGGACCGTTCTCTTGCGGGTTGGGGCCCGGGCAATCCGCAGCGCGAGGACGTGCAGGACGCCGGGGATCTGGCCGGCTTCGATCTGAAGATCGACTTCACCGCCAACACCGTCTTTGCCGGGTACCACCGCGCGCAGTGGCCGGTGGCGGTGAAGTACTGCCAGCAGCACATGACCCTGGTGGAGCCGGGGGATATCTATATACTAGGCATTGGCGCCAGCCCGAACCTGGGCAGTCTGTACATGCATATCGAGGCTGCCCAGCAGGCCACCCGCGAGGGCGGGATCGTCATCGCCCTGATCTCGGCCCATCAGCAGCCGGACGTCTCGGACTGGTCCGAGGCCCGCGCCCTGCAGCAGACCCTCGATTCCACCGACGCCTGGATGGAGGACAGCGGCGATCAGGTACACTCGGGGGAGGCCCACCAATTGGACCTGGTGGCCCGTTTTCGCCTCATGCAGAGTGCCCTGCCGCGCCTGGCCCAGATCCTCAGCCGGCGGGAGGGGGAGCCCCGTTCCACCTGTATGGCCTGGAGCCACCGCCGCGCCATCGAGCGCCGGCGCACCTTTCTGGTCAGCGAGCTGGACCCCGAGCTGGCCCTGTCCTATGGTTTTGCCCGGGGATTTGCTTCGTTTGAGGAGGCCTTTGGCCAGGCCTGTCGCGAGTTGGGCCACCAGGCCAAGGTGATTCTCAATGCCCCGGTGGGCGGTTTCCCGCTCCTGGCACAGAACAGGGTCGCCTGAAATGCCGCTCCAGCTGAAGGGTTCATCCGTGGTTGAGAAAGGTCTTGCCCGGCGTGGCAACCGATAATATCCAGATCGACAAAGAGGCGCTGCAGCGGCGCTGGATCGCCCAGGCTCTGGGGGAATCCTACCGCGCCCTGTCCCTTTTTGTCACAGGTTCCCAAAGCGGTGGCGCTCAGGGGACACTCTATTACCGGCTCGGGCTAAGAGGTATTGAGGTGGCCATCAGCCAGGACGGGTTGCGGGCCTGCCTGCTGGGGTTGCCGGCCGAGGACGCCATCGAAGAAGTGACCGAATTGCTCCAGAGCCACGGGTTGCAGGACATTCACCTCGACCGGGGGGACGAGACCTCGCCGGTCTGGATCGAGGTGGCCCGTGGACAGGCCCCGGTGCCGACCCGGGCCAAGGGGTTTTTCTTTTGCCAGCCGGGGCAGCCGGAGCAATCCCTCGACGCTGCTGAGCTGCAGAAAAACTCCGCCGAGTTATTACAGCTTTTGCTCCCAGACGCCATCGACCGGGGTCGGCTCGAAGACAGTCACGCCATCGCCGTGTTGCCCGGCCAGGTGGTGGGCCGTTTCTCGGTCGAGGAACTGGGCACCTCCGGACAGGATGTCTTTGGCCGGCTGCTGCATCCGCCGCTGGCCCTGTCCCAGAGCCTGATCTTGCCCGGTCCGGGCATTGCCGCGGTGCCTCCTGGCGATTGGCAGGCCGATCGGTACGGATACCTGAGCCTGGCAGAGAACCAGCTGTCCGTTGTCACTCCCATCCACCTGCCACCCGACGACTTACACGCCTACTGGGTGGTGCTGGACCGGCAGCCCCATGCGGTCACCGCAGAGATGGTCCTGCAGTGCCTCGCGGACCAGGGCGTGGTAAACGGGATCACCCGGGAGCGCATCGGCCAACTAGCGAGTCTGGTGAACAAGGGCACCTGCAAACGCGGCATGTACATCATTGCCCAGGGTATCCCGCCCGATCCGGGGCAGGAAGCCCAGCTGGAGATCCTGGCCAAGACCACGGCCAAATCGCCCGCCGCCAGGAGCCGGTCGCTGGTGGCCTTTGCCGAGGAGGTGCAGCCCAACCAACTGGTGGCCCGGCGCACGCCCCACAAACCGGGAAGGCCGGGCCGCGATGTAAAGGGACGCCCCATGCCGCCCCCGCCGGACACCAGCCATCCGGTCAGGGTGGGCAAGGGGGTGCGGATGGAGCGGGAGGGCGAGCTGGAGCAGTTCTTCTCCACGGCCGCCGGCACCCTCAAGCTGGCCAACGACGAGTTGTCCGTCAGCTCCACGCCCCTGCTGGCCATCGACAAGGACGTGGGGCTGGCCACCGGTAATCTCCAGTTCCAGGGCGATGTGAGTATCCTGGGCTCGGTGCAGCGCGGCTTTTCGGTCAAGGCCACCGGCGACATCCTCATCGGCGGCCAGGTCGAGGAGGGCTGCGTGGTGGCGACACGGGGCAATATCTCCATCGGCGGCGGGGTGCTGGGGCGGCGCACCAAGGTGGTGGCCCAGGGCAGCGTGCAGGCGATGTTCGTCGAGGACGCCACCATGGCCGCCGGGCGCAACATCGTGGTCGAGCGGGTCAACCGCGGCCGGCTGCGGGCCGGCAACCGGGTGATGATTGCCGGTCACGGGTCCGAGGGGGGGACGGTGGTGGGCGGCCAGGTCTGGGCCCTGCGGCGCATCGACCTGAGCGTGGCCGGTTCACCCGAGGGCGCCCTGACCTCGCTGGCGGTGGGCACTAACATGGCGGTGGGGGTGACCGAGGAGCAGGCCGAGAAACTCGACCGCATGCAGCGCTTCCTGGAGCAGAGCGGCAAACAAATGGCCCAGTTGCTGGAGCGCCTGGGCATCTCGCGGATCGACCCAGTGCAGATCCGCAGTCTCATCCAGGCGGCCTCCGAACAGCGCCGCAAAATCCTGTTGCACCACACCCGCCAACTGGGCCGGCTAGCCCAGCTCCACCAGCAGGTGATGGGCGAGCTGCAGACCATCGAGGAACAGATCAACAAGGCGGGTGAGCTGGAGATCCGGGTGCGCGACCGGGTGTATCCGGGCGTCAATATCCGCCTGGGCAGCCATCAGCTCAACCTCGATGATGTCCACAAGGCGGTGCGCTTCCGCGTGGTGGGCGGCGAGCTGCGCGAGGAGGACCTCTAGCTCAGGTGCGGGGAGGCAGCCGCTCCCAGGTACCGTCCTCCAACTGCTTGTAGAAGGTGTGGCTGGGCACCAGATTGGGGGCCACCATCAGCCACATGCCCAGGGTCTGGTCAAAGGTCTTGAACTTGTGTTTGGTGTCGGCGGGGGTCACCACTGCGTCGCCTGGCCCCACGCGAAACACCTGCCCCTCCACGGTCACGTCCCCCTCCCCCTCAAAAAAATAAAAAACCTCCTCGGCCTGGTCGTGGCTGTGGTAATCGCATTCAAAATTGGGCTGGAAGACCAGGATGCCGCCCCGCTGCCTGTTGTTGCGCGGAAAACCCTGGTCTCCTGGCCAGGGGCAGACCAGCACCGACTCCTGGGGCTGGGAGGGAGGGGCGGGGTTGGTGTTGGGGTTGGTGTTGGGCGCGGTGGTCTGCAGGAAGCGCAACGGCTGGTCTCCGGTGTTCTCCAGCGAGAAGAGGGTGCCGGCCGGCACCCAGACCTGGGCACAGGCGGCGAAATCCTGCTCCTGGTTTTCTCTCGCGTGCGGGGCCCGCACCCGGCCCTTTCCCCGGACGACAAACAAAACCAGATCGGTGTCGGCGTAGGCCTGCAGAGGACCGCGCCGGCCCGGCGTCCATTCCTCCAGGGAGGAGCGCAGGGCTGGGAAATCGGCGAGCACCTCGCCGGGCGTGGGGGTGAACAAATAGGTCACCGGGGACCTCCTCTCACTTTCTGGCGTACTGGGGAAAGAGTTCGTCGTGCATCTGGGCGCACTGGCGCAGGTGGGCCCAGCGGTCCTGGCCGGCAGTCTCGACCATGAGCGGGAAGTACATGCCTGCCCCGGTGTCCACCTTGTAGCCGCCGGGGGAGTGGATGCTGACGTACTTGCGCAGGGTGGCCCGGTCTTCGTCGCTGTGGGCGTGGCGGGTGAGATTCATGGTGAACATGCGCCGGCGCGCGCGGCCACCGAAGGAGGCGTGGTCCAGGTCGTGGTTGAAGATGACCAGGTCGCCGGGGTTGGTTTCCAGGGCCGCACTGCCGGGGAAGTGGCTGCGGTCGACACCAAAGAGTTCCTGGGATTTGTTGGGGTCGATCTTTTCGGTGCGCACGAAGTGGTCGGGCCGCTGGCTGCCGGGGATCACCCGCAGGCAGCCGGTGTCGCGGGTCAGGGGATCGAGGTAGAAGGCCACCTTGACGGCGAAGAGCTGGCCCCAGTTGCCGTCCGGGTGCCAGCCGGTGTCGCCGCTGTAGTAGTTGCCGTCGCCGCCGGCGTAGTTGAAGTCCTCGCCGATCACCCCGCCGACAACGCCCTGGACCCGGGGATCGTCTAGGAGAGTACACATCTTGGGGTGGCGCTCGATGGGCCCGCCGAACATAGTGCGTTTGGACCCATCGTGTTCCTTGCCGCCGCCGAAGTTCTGGATGGAGTACTCGAAGCCCTCGATGATCCAGGCCGTCTCTTCGGGGTTGAAGAGGGCGGGGAAGTGGAGGAAGCCGAAGGTGTTGAAAAAGGCGAGTTGCTGCGGGCTCAGTTTCACCTGATCTGACTCCTAATTAGTAGTGGAAACGCTGCTTTTGCTGGTCGGCCTCGTACTCGCGGCGCTGTTTCTGGATGAGGGGGTCCTGGCTGGTCTGGGCCGTCCCGAAGTCGATCCACACGCCCGAGGGGGGCAAATAGCGGTGCTTTTCGGTTTCCACCACGATGGCGCAGGTGCGGGTCTCGGCGCGGGCTTCGCGCAGGGCCTGGCGCACCGCTTCGGGTGTGGAAACCCGCCACACCCGCGCCCCCATGCTCTGGGCATTGGCGGCCAGGTCGAGGTCGAGGTACTCGCCGTCGAGGCGGTTGGTGCTGGGGTTGCGGTGGCGGAACTCGTTGCCAAAGGCGTGGCCGGCCCGGGCCACCTGCAGGGCGCGGATGCACTGGTACCCGCAGTTGTCGGAGATGACCAGGGTGATCTTCAGGCCTTCCTGCAGGGCGGTGACCAGCTCGGTGGGGTTCATCAGATAGGTGCCGTCGCCGATAAACACGTAGACCTCGCCGGTGGACTGGGCCAGGCGCACGCCCAGGCCGGCGGGGATCTCGTAGCCCATGCAGGAGTAGCCGAACTCCATCTGGCACTCCTTTCCCCCCCGGGCGTCCCACATCTTGAGCAGGTCGCTGGGCAGGCCCCCGGCGGCGGTGATCACCACGTCCCCGGAGCGGGCCTCCTCGTTGAGCAGGCCCACCAGTTGTCCCTGGCTCATGGCCTCTCCGGGCGCCTGGGCGAGGATTTCCTTCTCGATCTGGCTCTGCCACTCCCGCTGCCAGCCGGCCAACTGTTCCAGATAGGCGGCCTGGGGTTTGATGCCGGCTTCCTGGGTTGCCTGGCGCAGGGCGCGCAGGGCCTCGCGCGCGTCGGCCTTCAGGGGCAGGGCCCCCTGCTTGTGCGCGTCGCGGCTGCAGACGTTGATGCTGATGAACTTCACCTCCGGGTGCTGGAACACCGACTGGGAACCAGTGGTGAAGTCGGCCAAACGAGTGCCCACACAGATCACCAGGTCGGCCTGGTTCGCCACCTTGGCCGCCAGGGGGGTGCCACAGGTGCCCTGACCGCCCAGGAGCAGGACCTCGGCGTTTTGCACCGCGCCTTTGCCGGCAAAGGTCTCGCTCACCGGGATGCCGCAGGCAAGGGCGAACGCGGCCAGTTCCTCCCAGGCCTCTGAATAATGCACCCCACCCCCGGCGATGATCAGCGGGCGTTTGGCCTTTTTGAGCAGGGCCAGGGCTTCGGCCAGGCGCCCGGTGTCGGGCTGGGGCCGCTCCACCCGCCACACCCGTTCGGCGAAGAAGTGAGATGGATAGTCCCAGGCTTCGACTTGCACGTCCTGGGGCAGGGACAAGGTCACGGCCCCGGTGTCGGCCGGGTCGGTGAGCACCCGCATGGCCTCGGGCAGGGCGGTGAGCAATTGCTCGGGGCGCAGGATGCGGTCGAAGAAGCGGCTGACCGGCCGGAAACAGTCGTTGACGCTGACGTCGCCGCTGATGGGGTGCTCCAGCTGCTGCAGCACCGGCCCCTGGTGGCGGGTGGCGTAGTAGTCGCCGGGCAAAAGCAGCACCGGCAGGCGGTTGATGGTGGCGGTGGCGGCCCCGCTGATCCTGTTGGTGGCCCCCGGCCCGATGGCGGAGGTGCAGGCCAGGGTGGCGAGGCGGTGTTTGGCCTTGGCAAAGCCAGAGGCGGTGTGGACCATGGACTGCTCGTTGCAGGGGTGGTAATAGGGCAGATCAGCGCCGTATTCCTCGAGGGCCTGGCCCATGCCGGTCACGTTGCCGTGGCCAAAGATGCCAAAGATAGCCGGGATCAGGCGTCGGGTGTGTCCGTCGCGCTCGCTGTGCTGTACCTGTAAATATTTGACCAGGGCCTGGGCCATGGTCAGGCGGATGGTGGCAGTGCTCATTCGTTGGTCTCCTTGGTTATCCTAATCCCAGTTGTCTGAGATACTCGCGGGTGCGGCGGGCAATGGGCAGGGGGCGGTCGAAGGGGGCGGGGTACATGTCCTGTTCGACAATGGCCCAACCAGAGAAGTCGATCTCTTCGAGCACCTGGCGGAAGGCGATAAAGTCCACGCTGCCCTGGGCCGGCTCCACGAACATGTTCTGGCCCACGGCCAGGGCGAAGGGGATCTTCTCGGCTTCCACCTTTTGCTGTAGCTGTGGGTCCACACTCTTGAGGTGCAGATAGGGGATGCGCCGGTGGTGGCGGCGCATGAAGGCCACCGGGTCCCCGCCCCGGTACGCGTGATGGCCGGTGTCGAGGCACAGCGAGAGCAGGGTTGGGTCGGTCTGCTCCAGAAAGGTCTCGATCTGGTCCTCGTACTCGACGTGGGTCTCGGCGTGGGGGTGGAAGACGGTGGTCAGGCCGAAGCGCTCCTGGGCCAGGCGGGCCACCCGATGGGCAGTGTCGATGAGCCGCTTCCAGGGTTCACCTTCTAGCCGGCGCGGGGCCAGGGGTGCGCCGGTGAACAAATCGGTATAGGTCCCATCGATGAGCACCAGGAAACGGGCGCCCAGGCCGGCCAGCAACTCGCCGCCGCCGGTCACCTGTTTTTCGAGGTCGGCCCAGGACTCGGGGTCTTCGAGGGGGCTCATGGCAAAGGTGCCGGCCACCTTGAGCCCGCGCCGGCCCAGCTCGGTTTTGAGGGTGGGCAGGTCGGGGGGCAGATACCCGTAGGGGCCCAACTCGGTCCATTCGTACCCGGCCTCGGCGATCTCGTCGAGAAAGCGCTGCCAGGGGGTTTGCTGCGGGTCGCTGGGAAACCACACCCCCCACGAATCCGGGGCGCTGCCGATATGAATGTCCATCTGTACCGTCCTTGTGTGGGCTACATCCTACGTATCCCCGCGCCGGTTGTCAATCAGCCGCCCGCGATTGATTGACGGGGCTTTGGCCCGCCCCTTAGATTCCCCCCAAAGCCTTCCTCATCCTGCAAGAGTCTATCCGATGAGACCGTGGTTCCTCCTGGGGGTCGCCATCCTTTGCTGGTCCATCGAGTTGGCGGCCCAGCCCCTGGGCCGCACCGAGGCCTTTGGGCGGATCTCCCCGGACAAGAGCATCTACGCCCTGGTCTCCACCGAAGGGCTCAGCGTGAAGACCATCAAATACCAGGTGAGTTTCAAGTACCAGCTCTTCAAGGTGGAGCGGTGGGACAACGCCCTGGCAAAGAACCTCAATCGCCTGTACCTGGCCTACTCCCTGAAGGCCTTCTGGTCCGTAGGCGAGGCGAGCGCGCCTTTTGAGGAGATCGATCACAGCCCGGAGGTCTTCTGGGAGCGATGGTACGCGCCCGACCGACAGGTGCAGCTGCTGCGACTGGGCCTATGGGAGCACGAGTCCGACGGCGAGCAGGGCGGGGATTCGGCCAGCTGGGACCGGCAGTACGTGCAGGTGCGTTTTTTCAGGATGGATGCGGACTACAACTGGAACCTCGAGTTCAAGCTGTGGCGGCTGGTGGACCACCAGCGCCCCTGGCAGGTGCTGCTGCCGTGGAACTACCTCTTCCCATGGCGCGCGGACCTGCTGACTGGAGGGGTTCAGGGGGAGATCCTGAAAAGGTTCGGGCACTGGGAGTTCACCCCCATCTTCACCTACCGGGGGCATACCCCCAGGGATGTGGAGTACCGGTTCCAGGCCTCGGCCACGGTGCGCAAATGGCCCTGGCCGGACCGGAATGGCCGGCGCACCGGCGCCCTGCAGGGGGATCTCCGGTGGATTGTGCCCGGCGGGGTGGGGGACCCCATCCTCTACTGCCAGCTGTGGCGGGGTTACGGAGAGCGCCTGCGCGGGTACCGGGAGTTCCGCCCGCTCTCGCCCTTTCCCTTCAAGGTCAAAGCCGGAGTGCAGCTCAAGCCCTAGCTGGAGTTCGGGCGAACCACCTCAAATAGGAGTTCCCGATGAAAATCACCGAGATCAAGATCTATCCCATCTGGGCCGCCTTCAGGAACCAGCTCATCGTCAAGGTCGAGAGCGACCAGGGTTATTACGGCTGGGGCGAGTCCGGGGTGTCGGGACGGGAGTTGGCCGTCAAAGGGGCGGTTGAGCACTTCCGTCAGTTCCTGCTGGGCAAGGACCCGCGCCGCATCGGGGCTTTGTGGCAGGAGATGTACCGGGGCCAGTACTTCGAGGGAGGGCGGGTACTCACTGGGGCGATGGCTGCCCTCGACATCGCCCTGCACGACCTGGTGGCCCGCTCCCTGAACGTGCCGGTGTACCAGTTGTTGGGCGGGGCGCAACGCGAGTCCGTGCCCTGCTTCCCCACCTCGGGGGCCTTGAGCGGGCCGGCGGTGATCGAGGACGCCCGCCGGCTGGTGGGCAAGGGCTGGCAGGTGATCCGCTTTGTGCCCGGCCACCCGGACACCGGCGGGGACGCCAACCTGTACGAGCCGCGCGAGTCCATCGCCCTCACTGCGGAGTGGATGATCAAGGTGCGCGAGGCCCTGGGCCCGGGGCCGGTGCTGGGCATCGACTACCACCACCGCCTCAACGTGGCCGAAGCGGCCTCCTTCTGCCAGAAGCTGCCCCCCGGCACGCTGGATTTTTTGGAGGAACCCATCCGCGACGAGACCCCCGAGGCGTACGCAACCCTCAGGCAAATGACCCCGGTGCCTTTTGCCATCGGCGAGGAGTTCTCCAGCAAGTGGGCGTTTCTGCCCTATGTAGAGCGGGGCCTGACCAACTTCGCCCGCGTCGACGTGTGCAATGTGGGCGGTTTCACCGAGGCGATGAAGGTGGCCGGCTGGTGCGAGGCCCACTATATCGACATGATGCCGCACAACCCGCTGGGCCCCATCAGCACCGCGGCCCATATCCATTTTGGCGCGGCGGTGCCCAATTTCGCCTGGCTGGAGTCGCGGGACGGGGAGTTCTCTTTTGACCGCGAACTCTTCCCACGGCAGCACCAGTTGGTGGGCACGGGTTTCCCCTTGCCGCAAGGGCCGGGACTGGGGGTGGAGTTCAACGAGCAGATGGCGCGGGAGGAGTTCCGCTTCTGGGAGGCGCCCCACCTGCACCGGCGGGACGGGTCTTATACGAACTGGTAGCGTCGATTGGTCACACACTTGGAGGCCCCATGAAACTTACCCCCGAACAAATCGCCCACTTCGACCGCGAAGGCTACGTGGTGGCGCGCGGCGCCCTGACCGATGCGGACCTGGACCCGGTGATCGACGCGTATGCCGAGTACATAGATCAGCGTGCCGGCCAACTCCATGCCGCGGGCAAACTCTCGCAGACCTTCGCGGAGGAACCCTTTGACCGCCGGCTGGCCTGTATCAGCGAGGAGTGTCTGGAGATCTACCGGGATATTGACCTCATGGACTGCCGGCCCAAGGGGGTGTTCGACTTTCTGCGCAACCAGGCGCTGATGGATGTGGTCGAAAGTCTGGTCGGCCCGGAGATCCTCTGCAGCCCCATCCAGCATGGGCGGGCAAAGTTGCCCGGCGACCTGGTGTTCAAGGGCCAGGGAGATCCAGAGGAGGGCCGCAAGCAGTTAGAGGCAATGATTGCCGAAAACGTGGCGCCCTGGCATCAGGATGCCCAAGTGCACCTGGAAGAGGCTGATCCCAGCTTTATCCTGACGGTCTGGTTGCCCCTGGGCGAGGCCACCGTGGAAAATGGCTGTCTACAGGTCATCCCGCGCGTTCACCACCGCGGCATGGTTTATTGGAGCGAGGGTTTTGGCCTGGATCCCCAACAGGTGCCCGATGCCGAAGTGGCGACCCTGCCGATGCACAAGGGCGACGTGTTGCTGATGCACAAACTCATTCCCCATTGCTCCACGCCCAACCGGAGTGGGCGCATCCGCTGGAGCCTGGACCTGCGCTATCAGCCCCTCGGCACCCCTACGGGGCGCAGCTTCTATCCTGAATTCGCCACCCGCAGTCGGGCCAATCCAGGTGCTGTGCTGAAGGATTACGAAGCCTGGTGCCGGCAGTGGCGGGAGGCCCTGCAAAAGATACCCGCTGCCCAGCGGCCCCGCCGGCAGAGCCGGCCTCTGGCCGTCACTCCGGTGAAGGTGGCGGCTAGGCCTACTGCCGGGTAGTTTTCAGGAAACGCGCCGCTCGTCGGAGGCGATCTTGCCGTCGAGGATACGCACCACCCGGTGGGCGTGGGCGGCGATGTCGGCTTCGTGGGTCACCAGAATCACGGTGTTGCCCTCGCGCTGCAGGGCGGCGAAGAGGGACATGATCTCCTCGCCGGTGCGGCTGTCGAGGTTGCC
>SXGT01134244.1_pt1 | contig 16731 bp, 16 predicted proteins | sample 3176221 | NCBI WGS metagenome assembly SXGT01 (sample SAMN11356862, study PRJNA531348) | freshwater metagenome | isolation source: freshwater sample F1-120 | place: China: Fuxian Lake, Yuxi | collected 2017-12-25 | reverse complement strand
GGGCGCCATCATTTCCGGCGGCTCCGGCAAGGCGTCCGACAAGATGAAGGCGATGGAAAAGGCCGGTATCGCGGTCTGTCCGACGCCGGCTTCGATCGGCGACACGCTGCTCCAGGTCTACAAAGGCAAATGATCGCGGCGCGGACCGGAGGGAGCGTGCCACGCCCCTTTGGTCCGCCGCGCCGGTCGGCGTCCGCTCCGGTCCGACCGGTCGCGGCCGCCGCCCGAATCGCGCGTCCCTTCTGAATCCGCGCTCGCTCCCGTGTAGACTCGGACCGCCGTACGAGGCCGGGCGGCCTTCGCGGCGGAGCACGTCATGGGGAGCGACACGGCCGGTCCCGGCGACCGATTCATCATCGAAGGCGGACGCCGCATCGGCGGGACCGTGACGGTCGCGGGCAACAAGAACGAAGCGCTGCCGGTTTTGGCGGCCACGTTGCTGCTCTCCGAACCGGTCAAGATCACGAACGTCCCGCGCATCCGCGACGTCGAGACTCTGCTGGAGACGATGCGCCTCTTGGGCGTCGTCACGGAGTGGACCGGACCTAACGAACTTCACGTCGACGCCTCGAAGCTGTCCGCCGAGGATCCCGACCCCGAATCCGCGAAGAAGATCCGCGGATCGTTTCTACTCGCGCCGCCTTTGCTTTACCGCAATGCGCGCGCCGTCCTGCCTCGGCCGGGCGGGGACAAGATCGGCCGTCGACGCGTCGATACGCACCTGCTCGCGCTCCGCGAACTCGGAGCCGACGCGGTCATCGGGGACGACTACGTCCTGACGCTGCCGGGCCGGCGCTTCGCCGGCGCCGACGTCTTCTTGGACGAGGCTTCGGTCATGGCCACGGAGAACGCCGTGATGGCCGCCGCCGTGGCGTCCGGCACGACGACCATCATGAACGCCGCGTCCGAGCCCCATGTGCAGGGGCTCTGTCGCGCGTTGAACGCGTGGGGCGCGCGCATCCGCGGCATCGGGACCAACCTGCTCGAGATCGACGGCGTTCCGTCCCTCCGCGCCGCGCCGCACCGGATCGGGCCGGATCACATCGAGATCGGTTCGTTCGTGGCGCTGGCTGCGATGACCGGCGGCGAGATCGCGATCCCGGACGTCGAGCCGCGGAATCTGCGCATGATCCGCCTTGTGTACGCCCGGCTCGGCGTCGAAATGCGTTTCGAGGGTACGACCCTCGTGGTTCCCGGCGGACAGCGTCCCGAGGTCCGCTGCGACGTCGACGGCGCCGTCCCGAAGATCGACGACGCCACGTGGCCGGGGTTTCCGGCCGATCTCACGTCCTTGGCGGTCGTTCTCGCCACGCAGTGCGTCGGCACGGTCCTCATCCACGAGAAGCTGTTCGAGAGCAGGCTTTTCTTCGTCGATAACTTGATCGCCATGGGGGCTCGCATCGTCCTTTGCGACCCGCACCGCGCGGTCGTCGTAGGTCCCGCCAAACTGCACGGCGCCGTGATGGCGTCGCCCGATATCCGCGCCGGAATGGCGCTGATCTCGGCCGCCCTGTGCGCGACCGGGCGTTCGGTCATCAACAACGCGCATCAAGTGGATCGCGGCTACGAACGCATCGTGGAGCGGCTTTCGGCGGTCGGGGCGCACATCCGCCGCGAATAATGCACGGTCCGCGGCGTGCCGAGGTCGCCGCAGAGGGTAGAATCAACCCCGCAGCGCCGCGTTAGCGGCGGGGCAGGACACATGAATTTCATTCCGCCGCTCGCGATCTTCGGTCTCGGGACTTGGGAACTGCTCCTGATTCTCGTGCTGATCTTGGTGCTCTTCGGGTCGCGTCTGCCCGGCGCCATGAAATCCGTGGGCGCTTCGATCCGCGAGTTCAAGAAGGGCGTGAAGGAAGGTTCCGGTTCTCCGGAGGACGATCCGCCGGTCCGCGTCACCGACGCCCGCGACCGCGATGCAGAGCGCTTCACGCAGGACCGCGAGACCGAACGGCGCGGCTGAGATGAGCGATCCTCCGCCGATCGACCGACCGGGCCCGAAGAAGGGCGGCGGACGGATCCGCGCCTCGGGCGTGAAATACGCCGTCGTGATCGAAGTCGACGGCGTCCGTTTGGATCTCAAGGAATTCCTGCACGACGTCGTCGGCGGGTCGGTGGACGGCCTCTTGGCCGGACTGCGCGGCGTGGATGCGCCGCGCCGCATCCGCGTAGACGTCGAACGCTTGTGAGATGAGCGCCTTGCACGTCGATGCGAATCCCGTCGACGTCGATCGCTTCCGCGTCGCGCCCGCTTGGAGCTTGGGGCTTCTCGCCGGCGGCCGCTCCGTCCGGATGGGTCGCGACAAAGCGACGGCGCCGTTCGCGGGCTCGACGCTGCTCGAGCACATCGCCCGAAGGCTGGCTCCTCCCGGAATTCCGATCCTGATCTCGACGCGCAAAGACGCGCCCGATCCTCCTGTCGGGTTGCGTGTCGACGATGAGTTCGTCGCAGCCGGTCCGCTTTCGGGAATCGCGGCATTGCTTCAGGCGGCCGAGACGAAGTACGTCCTCATAGTCCCGTGCGATATGCCGCACCTACCGCCGGACCTCGGGGATCGTTTGTTGACGTTCGCCTTGGGAGTCGACGCCGTGCTGCTCGAAGTCGAAGGACGCGTCGAGCCGTTTCCGGCGCTGGTCGCGGCGGAAGCGGGCGGAAGGGTGCGCACCTTGCTTCTCGCGGGCGAACGTCGGGCCGATGCGTGGCATGAGACGACGGCGGCGGCGTACGTGCCGTTCCGGGCGGCTTTCCCGACGCTTGATCCGGCCCGTGTCCTTTGCAACGCGAACGATCCGGAGGCGCTCTCCGACGCAGAGCGCATGCTCGGGTCGCCATAGACTCCGTCGCGTTGCCCGCGGCGGGGCGCGCTGGTACTTTTCACCGATTCGGCGGTCTGCGGTATCCGCGCCGCCCGGCGCATCCGACCTCCGCGCATGACACCACCCGCCGCCCTAAGCCTCGACAGCCTCTACCGCGAAGTCGGTACCGAACTCACGGCCGTCGATGCCGAAATTTCGGCCGCCTTGGCGGTCGACCGCCCGGAGATCGCCGCGATGGTCGGCCACGCCGCCGCCTACGCAGGCAAGAAGCTCCGGCCCGCGCTCGCCATTCTGATCGGCAAGGCCTGCGGCGGCGATCCGCGACTCGTCCGTCTCGGCGCCTGCATCGAACTCGTCCACTTGGCGTCGCTCGTCCATGACGACGTGATCGACGGCGCCGAGCGTCGGCGAAAAATCGAGACGGTCAATGCGCGTTGGACGAACTACGACGCCGTGTTGCTCGGCGACGTGATCTTCTCGCGGGCGATCAATCTCCTTTCGCGTCTCGGAGACGGGCGGGCCTTGGACGTTCTCACTCGAGCGACCAGCACGCTTTGCGAAGGCGAGATCCTCCAGAACGCCCACCGGAACGATCCGGAGGTCGACGAGGCGCTTTACTACCGCATCATTACGGACAAGACCGCCGTGCTCTACGCTGCGGCCTGCGAGCTGTCAGCCGGCATCTGCGGCGCGCCCGAAGAGACCCTGCGGGCGCTCCGGACTTACGGCCTCGAACTCGGCGTCGCGTTCCAGATCATCGACGACTGCCTCGATCTCGTCGGTGACGAGGAGGAGGTCGGTAAGTCCCTCGGGACGGATCTGCGGAACGGCAAGATGACGTTGCCGGTCATCCAATTGTTGAAGGGACTGCGCGGGGAGGAACGTGCGCGCGCCGTGGCGCTCGTCGTAAACGGCGCCAAGACGAAGGAGGAGCGTTCCGAGTTCCGCGATCTCTTGTCGGCGAAGGGCGCGATCGACGCCGCGTTGACCCGAGCGGAAGAACACGTCGCCCGCGGCCTCGCGGCCGCCCGCGCTGCGGGACCGAAGGCGGCGCTGCCTGCGCTCGAAGCCGTCGCGGCGTTCGTCATCAAGCGCCGCAAGTAGCGCGCGGTCAAGCGCCGAAAGTCGTCGCGCGACGCAAACGGTTCGGTCAGCTCGTTTCCGCCAGCGCTACGGCGTTCCGCCAGAGGAGCGCCACGGTCACCGGACCGACGCCGCCCGGCGTCGGGGTGAAATGGCCCGCGATTTCGGCGACGGCCGGATCGGCGTCCCCGACGGTCACGGTCTTACCGTCCTTGATCACGCGATTGATGCCGACGTCGAGAACGATCGCCCCCGGCTTGACGTGCTCCGGCCGGAGCAAACCCGGACGACCGACCGCCATGACGACGACGTCGGCGCGGCGCGTCGCAGCGATAAGGTCTTTGGTGCGGCTATGGCAGAGCGTGACCGTCGCGTTCTTCTCGACCAACAAGAGCGCGGCGGGGCGGCCGACGATGCGGCTCCGACCGACCACCGTCGCCTCGGCCCCCGAAACGTCGAGACCCGTCGCTCGCAGGCATTCCATAACGGCGCCCGCGGTGCAGGGGACGATCGGCGGGTCGCGGTCGAGCAGGCGTCCGAGGTTGGCCGGGTGCAGTCCTTCGACGTCCTTCGCCGCCGGAATGGCGCGTTGGATCTCGTCGACGTCGCAATCCGGCGGGAGCGGGGTCTGCACGATGATTCCGGTCGTCAGAACATCGGCTTCGAGTTCGCGCAGGGCCGAAAGCAAGGACGCGCGGTCCGGCCGGACGTCCTTGACCCTGTAGTCGAGACCAAGGCGCAGCGCGGCGTCCTGTTGACGTTTTAGGTAGAGGTCCGACGCCGCGTCTTGGTTCGCGCGGACGGCGACCAAGCGCACGATGCGACCTCGGGCGGCTAAAAGCGCAGCCCGGCGACGGACTTCGTCTTCGACGGCGGCGGCGATCACGGCTCCGCGGATCAGATTCCCCATGGCGACGGACTATCGCACACGACAGGGGCCGGCCTAAGGCGCCGCGGTTTTCGGGCCGGGTTTCCGCGGGTACGATCGTCCCTCTCCGGAGCCCGCATCATGGCCGATATGCACGGCGACATCGATCGCGTCCTTTTCGATGCGGACACCATCCGCAAGCGTATCGCCGAACTCGGCCTCGAGATCGCGCGGACGCACGCCGGCGACGACCTCGTCGTCGTCGCGCTCTTGAAGGGCGGCGTCGTCTTCTTAGCCGACCTGATCCGCGCCGTATCGATCCCCATGCGACTCGATTTCGCGTGGGCGTCGAGCTACGGCGACGGCACGGAGAGCACGAGGAACGTCAGGCTGAAAGTCTTCCCGGACGACAAGCTGGCGGGGAAGACCGTTCTTCTCGTGGACGACATCCTCGACACCGGCCGGACGCTCGCCGCGGTGGTCGCACGTTTGCGGCAGGATCTCGGCGCGTCGCGCGTCTTCACTTGCGTACTGCTCGACAAAGCGGCCCGTCGCGAGGTCGCGATGCAAGCGGACTACGTCGGGTTCACCGTCGAGAATTTCTTCGTCGTCGGGTACGGACTCGACTACGCCGACCGCTATCGAAACCTCCCGTACATCGGCGTGCTGAAGCCCGCGCTGTACGCAGGCGAATAGGCCCCTAGGCAAGGGCGACGGTCGAAGAGTCATGCCGATCCGCGTCACGAACCTTCATCTTCCGCCCGACGGCGACGAGCGCGACGCGGTGGCGTCGGCGCTCCGCCGGGCGGGCGTCTTGCGCGAAGAGGTCCTTTCCGTCGAAGTCGTGCGTCGCTCGCTCGACCGACGCGACCGTACGGTGCGGACCGCGTGCGTGGTCGAGATCCGCCTTCGCGACGAGTCGGTCCGTCCGCCCGCGCCGACTTCCGATCCGGACGTCCGTTATGTCCCGTCGGCGGCGGAGCCCGACGTCGTGCGCGGCGAGCGTCCGCTCGATCATCCTCCGGTCGTCATCGGCGCCGGACCGGCGGGCCTCTTTGCAGCGTTGATCCTCGCGCGGAACGGCTATCGGCCGATCCTCCTCGAACGCGGCGACGCCATGAACGCGCGAGCGTCGCGGATCCGTGATCTGAACCGCGACGGCGTCCTCGACCCGGAATCCAACTATCTCTTCGGGGAGGGCGGCGCAGGCACGTGGAGCGACGGCAAGCTGACGTCCCGCAGCAAGGATCCCCGCGCCCGTTCCGTCCTCGACGTCTTCGCCCGGATGTCCGGCGTCGACGCGGTGACGAGTTCCTATCGTCCGCACCTCGGTTCGGACCGCATCCGCACGGTCGTCGGACGGCTGCGGCGCGAGATTTTGTCCCTTGGCGGCGAGATCCGCTTCCGCACGCGTGCGACGGGCGTCACGCTCGCAGCCGGTCGCGTCGTCGCCGTGCGGACGACGGCGGGCGAACTGCCGGCGGAGGAGATCGTCCTCGCTCCCGGTCATTCGGCGCGCGATTTCGTCCGTGCGCTCCGGGCGGACGGCGTGCCGATGGAGCGAAAACCTTTTCAGCTCGGTTTCCGCGTCGAACACCCGCAACCGCTCGTCGACGCGGCGATCTGGGGCTTAGGCGGTCGGACGGACGTGCTCGGTCCTGCGGACTACCGCCTGATCGCCGACGCCCGAGGCTGCAAAGTCTTTTCGTTCTGCATGTGTCCCGGCGGCGAGATCATTCCGGCCGTGTCCGACCTCGCCTTCATGAACACGAACGGCATGTCCTATTCGAAGAAGGACTCGGGGTTCGCGAATTCGGGGCTCGTCGTCACCGTGGAGCCGGGGGAGTTCGGCGGGGACCCGGCCGACGTCTTCGCAGGCGTCGCCATGCAAGAACGTTACGAGGCCCTCGCGGCCGAAGCGGCGCTCGGATCGTTGAAGATCCCGGCGCAGCGTTTGGTCGACTTCCTGACCGACCGACGATCGGATTCCCTTCCGTCGGGGTCGTGCCGGACGGGATTCGTCTCCGCCGATGTGGCGGCGCTCGCTCCGCCCTTCGTCACGGCGGCCCTTCGAGCGGCGGCTCCGGCGTTCTCCCGGCAACTGCGCGGCTTTCTCGTGCCTGAAGCCGTCCTGGTCGGCCCGGAGGCGCGTTCGTCGTCGCCCGTCCGCATCCTAAGGGACGCCCTGACGCTCGAGTCGCCCGGGGCGGCGGGACTCCGCCCGGCGGGCGAAGGGGCGGGCTATGCAGGAGGCATCGTGTCCGCGGCCGTGGACGGCGTCCGGGCGGCGGAGGCCGTCATCGCGGCTCGCAAGCCCTGCTTCGGCTGAAAATCGGCTCCGGAAGGCCCGGGAGCGTCGTTTGCTTGTCCGGTGTTCCCGGCGGGCGTTAAACCCTTCCGCCCCCGTTTTCGCGCCGCCCGCGCGCTTTGCGCGCGCCACGGCCTATCTTCGAGTCGCCTATGCGCCACTCCGCGGCCGTCGTCTTCTTGTCGTTCTTCCTCGCCGCCGCCGCCTCTGCGCAAGAGGTCGGGGTGGTCGAAGTCTCGCAGTCCTTCGCCAAAGCCGTGGCCGAAGACGATTTCGCGACGATGAAGACGTTGATCCTCAAACACCGCGCGATCATGCGGTACGTCTACGTCGACAGCGAGTCCCAGTACTTCTCGGCGGTCGCCAATAACGCCGAGAAGGACAAGTCGGACCGCGGCAACGTCATGATGAAGATGGCGCAGCTTGCGAACCTCGAGCTCAAAGACGGCTGGTACATGGATCGTTGGCAGTGGGCGCGGGCGCAGGACGCCGTCTTTGCCGCCAAGAGCGTCAAGATCTACGAGGTCTACGACCGCGGCGACCGCGAGTTCGTGAAAGCGCGCGCCGAGCGCACCGGCGATCTCTGGGCCAAAGCGACGAAGGAGTTCGTCGCGCTCGACGCCGCGGCGACCGAAGCGAAGGATCCGGTCTTCGCCTTCTTCGCCAACTGGTATCTGGCGGAATGCCATCTCGGACAGTTCAACTACTTCGAGTCCGTCTACGCCGCCAAGAAGGCGATCGACTGGGCGCGCGAAGCCAAGCTCACGCCGATGGCCGACAAGGAGGACTTGAAGGGCCTGATGGGCAAGGCGGCCCGCAATGCGACGCCGGAGATCGATCCGACGAAGGTCGACGTCCGGTTGTCGGTCGAAGAGGCGAAGACCAAGTACTTCGGACCATCGGCTCCCAAACCTGCGCCCGGCGGCGACAAGCCCGCACCGGGCGGCGACAAGCCTGTTCCGGAAGGCGGCGACAAGCCGGCGCCTGCCGGTCCGGAAAAAAAACCCGACCCGAAAGGCGCCGGCAAAGAGGTCGTTCCGCCCGAACCGAACAAGCACGGCGGCAAATCGGATTGGGTCGAGATCGACAAGACGAAGGTCGTTCAAGTGGGAGAGAAGGGGTTCCTGACCCCTTACCCCTCGTCGAACAACAACCCTCTCCGCTGGCAGTCCGTGCGCATCGCGCCGGGCGGCGATTCGAAACTGCTCTGCCTGCCGGGCGACCATAAATTCATCAACGACAAGGGCAAGTTCCTGCTCGATCCGGACGGTGACGGCAAAGCCGCGCCCGAGAAGTTGAAGCTCGGAGCCAAACCCGAACTCGTGAAGTTTCCGAAGCGCGATCTCGGCGACGGCGTCTTCGGCGACGTGACGTTGCGGATGATGGAGATGCCCACCAGCTACAAGCTCATGGGCTTCGACTCGAAGGAGAATCCGGAGAAGGACGGGTCGACCATCCTCTTCTCTTGCGGGATGTCCGTCTCGACCAAGTTCGAAGGCTTCGACGTCACGATCTACGACGACAACGCCGACGGTTTCTTTAATAGCTGGGGCGACGACACCATGGTCGTCACGAAGGGACCGCAGAAGCGGATCCAGCCGCTGTCGAAGATCGCTTACGTAGGCGACCTTCTGTACGAGGTCGATCTCGACGCCGCGGGCAAGAAGATCCGCTTCCGTCCCTATGAAGGCCCGATCGCCCTCGTGAAGCTCGATTACGGAACCGGTCCGGCTGCGACCTTCCTCACGGTGAAGGGCGCGGGCGACAAGTCGTCCGTCGCTTTCAACTTGGTCGACGCGCGCGATAAGTGGATGTGGGTCCCGCCCGGCGAGTACCAGTTCGCTTACGGCTACATGGCCTTCGGGGCCGAAGGCGACAAGCGCGACACCATCCAGATCGTCACGGGTCGGTCGAAGCCGATCTATCTGAAGGAAGGCGAGAAGACCGTCTGGAAGATGGGCGGCGCGGATACCGGCTACCAGTACCGCTGGAAGGCCTCGAAATCGGGCGACGTCCTCACGTTGAAGGGCCGCGACCTCGAGGTCTACGGTATGGGCGGCGAGCGCTACGAGTGGTTCATGCCGGGCGTCCTCCGCCCGCACGTTCGTGCGAGGCTCGGCGAGAAGGGCGCGGTCTTCCACGACAAGCAGATGGCGCGTATCGACGAAGGCGCCTTGCGCACCGACGGCGGACTGCGCTGGTTCCCGAAGGACGTCGAAATCAAGCTGACCGGCAAAGGCGACGTCTTCCTCCAACTCGAAGAGGACTACTCGAAGCTCGGCAAGATCACGTCCGCGTACACGATCGTGAACTGAGCGGTCGGCGCAGAGTGTCCTCTTCGACCTGCGTGCCGCCGCTCAAGACGGCGGTCGTCGGTTATCTGAACGCTCGGCCGCTCACGGTCGGATTGGCGGAGGATCCGTCGTTCGAAGTGACGGTCGCCGAGCCGAACGTCGTCGCGGCGAGGCTAGCGGCGGGCGAGGCCGATCTCGGACTCGTGCCGGTAGCCGAAGCGGCGCGGCTCGGGCTCGTCCGCGTGTCGGACGCTTGCGTCGCGGCGTTCGGCCCGGTCGATTCGGTGCTGCTGTTCCTGCGGACGGATCCTGCGCGCGTGCGGCGGGCGGCGCTCGATATCGCGTCCCGCACGAGCCGCGAACTCGCCAAGTGGTTCCTCCGGCGTTCCGGAGCCGACCCGGTGTTCGTCGATTCCCGCCCCGCCGCCGCCCTGGACGATCCGTCCATCGACGCCGTGCTTTCGATCGGGGACGACGCCTTGGTCTTCGCCCGACGCGGCCTGCCGAGGGTCGATTTGGCGGAGGCCTGGGCCCGCGCGACGGGATTGCCGTTCGTCTTCGCCGCTTGGGGGGCGCGGCCCGGTGCGGTCCTCGTACGGCCGGATCTGGCGGAGAAACTGGCCGCTGCGCGCGACCGGGGCCTCGCGGCGGTCGATCGTCTGGCCGCCGAATCGGCCGGACCGCACGAAGATGCGGCGGCTGCGGCGGTTTACCTTCGAAAACGCCTTCGTTACGTTCTCGGGCCGGCGGAATCCCGCGGGCTTCGCCGCTTCCTTTCGGAAACGGGCCTGCCGTCCTTCGGCTAAGGATCTTTTTCGATGCTCGATCTCAAGCTCATCCGCGAAAATCCCGACGCCGTCCGCGCCGCCTGCAAGAAGAAGCGGATCGAGGTCGACCTCGACCGTCTGCTCGTGCTCGATCAGAAGATCCGCGAGCTCCGTCGCGAGCAGGAGGCGTTGCGGGCCGACCAAAATGCGAAGAGCAAGGAGATCCCGAAGCTCGCGCCCGCGGAGCGCGCCGCCGCGCTTGAGAAAACGAAAGAACTCGCGGCGCGCCTGAAGGACTTCGATCCGCTGATCAAGCCGATCGAAGACGAATTGCGCGCGCTGCACCTCAAAGTGCCGAACCTGCCGTCGGCCGAAGTCCCCGACGGGCGCGACGACACGGAGAACGTCGAGATCCGCCGCATCGGGACGCCGCGCGTCTTCGATTTCAAAGCCAAGGACCACGTCGAGCTCGGCGACCTGCTCGACATCCTCGACGTCGAGCGTGCGACGCGTATCGCCGGCAGTCGCACGTACTTCCTGAAGAACGACGGCGCGATGCTCGAACTCGCCGTCCTGAAATACTGCTTCGATCACATGGTCGCGGCCGGGTTTTCGCCGATGCTCGTCCCGCACCTCGTGCGCGAAGAAGCGATGCTCGGGACGGCGTACCTGCCCGGCGGGGAAGAGCAGGCCTATCGCTGCGAGCGCGACGAGATGTGGCTCATCGGCACGGCCGAAGTGCCGGTCACCGCGTATCGGATGGGCGAGACCCTCGATCTCGCCGAACTTCCGGTGAAGATGGTCGGCTGGTCGCCCTGCTACCGCCGCGAGGCGGGCACGTACGGCAAGGACACCCGCGGGCTCTATCGCATCCATCAGTTCCAGAAGATCGAACAGGTCGTCCTCTGTCGGAACGACGTCGAGGAGTCGAAGCGCTACCACGCCGAAATCCTCGCCCACGCCGAGACCATCCTGACGAACCTCGGATTGCCGTACCGCGTCGTCAACGTCTGCGGAGGCGATCTCGGCCGGCCGCAGGTGCAGAAGTTCGACGTCGAGACGTGGATGCCCTCGCGCGGCAACTACGGCGAGACGCATTCGGCCTCGCGGTTCCACGACTACCAATCGCGTCGCTTGAACATCCGGTATCGCGACGAGGACGGGACCGTGAAGTTCGTGCACACGTTGAACAACACGGTGATCGCGAGCCCGCGCATCCTGATCCCGCTATTGGAGAACTACCAACAGGCGGACGGATCGGTCGTGATTCCCGAGGTCCTGCGCCCCTACATGGGCGGTCGCGACCTCATCAGGCCGCGGAAGAAGTAAGTTCCGTCCGGCCGTGCGACCTTCGCGGCGCACGGCCTAAGCCCGGTCGGCGGGCGATCGACGGCCCGGGGGCTAACGCGGCGGACCGAAGAGGCCGCCGATGTTGGTCGGGCCTCCGCCCCCGCCGCCGCGGTTGCCCCGGTTCTGCATCGCCTGCATGAACGCGTCGCTGCCTTGGCCGCCGTCGCGGCCCTGTCGGCCTTGCTGCCTGCCGCCGCGGTCTCCGCCCTGTCCTCCGCGTCCGCCGCCTTGTCCCGCCCGCTGACGGGCGCCGGCGCCGGCGGCCGCCGCGGTCTTTTCGGCGAGCTTCCCCCTGAGGTTGTAGTCGGAGACCGCGCGGGCGGCCGCCTTCGACTCCTGAACCTGCGGCAGGGGGATCCAGCGGCGGAAGACGAACACTTGCGGTTCGTCGCGGAGTCGGGCCTGTTCTTCCGATTCACGTGCGTACAACGAAACCGTCACGATGACCGCGCGGGGAACGTCCTTCTCTTCGATGGAGTTCCAACCGTCTTGGCGCATTTGTTCGGCGGACTTGTCCGCATTGCTCAATCCGCCGCCGCCGGAGTCGTCGCGGCGGACGTACTCGAGCTTGAAATCGTAAAGCTTGTCGTAAACGAGGCGGTAGATCCCGCCGTCGTGCACGGCTTCGTCGACGTAAAAGTCCTCGCGCCGCCAGAGCTCCAAAGAGCCCGCGTTGTCGATGCTGCGTCGGCAGACGTATTGGACTTCGGTGGTGGGGCTCCGCCGTTCGATCTGGCCTTCACGACCGAACACCATATCCGACTTGAGCGTGGGCTCGCCGACCTGACAGAGGGTCGCGGTGATGAAAGACAAGCCGTCGGCATCGCGTCCGAGCAATTCGCCGTCGGCGCCCCAGAACGCGTCGTTCTCTTTGACGTCGTAGATATGCGCGTTGCGGAGGTCGGCTTCGATCGCGTCGAGCAAGGCCGGTCCGACCGCATAAGGCGTCGAGTGATCCGCGACCGCGCTCCGCGCCCGAAGCGCCGTGTCGAGCGAAGAGAAGACCATGGTCATCAGCATCGCGCCGATCGTGACGGCGAGCAGCGCTTCGATGAGGGTGAAGCCGCCTTCGGAACCGGACCTTTGTCGCCGTTTCATCATCGACCTCCGCTGCGATCGGCCCCGCCGGTCGTGAATGGATTGCCGCCGACGGTCCCGCCTCCCGACGCGCCCGGAGCGCCGCCGGGCGCTCCGCCTGCGGGATCGCCGGCGAGCCCCGTCGGAAGGTCGCCGCCCCCTTCGTCGACCGGCAGCAGCGTGACCAGCGTGTAGGAACGGTCGTCGTCGGCGCTCGGCGCCGTGCGGATCAAAGTCAAGGTGACGCGCCGCTTGAATTGACCCTCGGGGCGAGGGGCTTCGCCGCGCATAAGCGCGCCGAATCCGCCGCCGCCGCCGCCCGCGTTTTCGCCGCTTGTCGCCGCGACTAAGTCGTCGGTCAGCGGACGCGAATAGGACCCCGAACCGTCGTCGGTGAATCCCGCCTCTTCAAGATCGAGGTTCGAGGCGCCGGTGATGGCGACCTCCTCGACCTTCAGTTCCCACCCGAAATCTTCGTACTCTTCCCGATAGCCGCCGACGTCCTCGAATCCGCCGGTCTGGCCGTCGAGGAAGGGATCCTGCTCTTCGGGGTGAAGTTTGCCGACGACGATCTGACCGTATTGGAATTGAGCTAAGTGGCGCAGTTGGCGGTTGACTTTGGTGGTCATCGCCTTGTCTATCGCGCCGCCGAGGCTCGAGTGCAGACTGACGACGGCCAAGCCGACGACCAGCAACGCTACGACGACTTCAATGAGGCTGAAACCGCGGTCACGGCGGGCGTGAAGTCGCATCATTTCGTTCTCCCTCCGGACGCGCCGCCGCCGGCCCTGCCTGCTCCGCCCGCTCCGCCGTCGCCGCTCGTCCCCGGATCCCCGGAGGAGGCGTCTTGCTTCTGGCCCGACCCCGGTGCGCGGTTGCCCATGATGCTCGAGAAATCGCCGGATTGCGCCTCGGGGAAGCCCAACGTGACGTCCGGTTCGGCCGATGCCGTCCCCGTCAATCCGTTCATCGACACGCTGGCGACATGACCTTGCGACGTCGAGAGGATCAACACAAAAGGCGCGACGGTGCCGTCCGGCCAGAAGGGCCAAGACACCGTGCTCTTGTCATAAAACTCTTTGGCCGAGATGACGAGCCGCACGGGAAAGACGTCGCGCGGAAAATCGTCCCACTCGAAGCTCTCGTCCCAGAGGTCGATCTCTTCGGGGTCGAGGGGGCGGGGCGTCTCGGAGTCCGATCCGGGCTCGACGAAGCGGCCGTACGCATCCCGCGGCGGATCGATGACGTATCGGAATCGAGCCTTGTCGAAATCGATCTCGAGGCGACATGTCGTGCCTTTCGAGATCGACTGCGAGCGGATCATCTCGCAGTAACCCGCCAGCTTGCGCGATGCGCCTTTGAGCCGCTCACGAACGGTCGCCCCCGAGTAGTCGACGAACACGATCCCGCCGACGATGGCGACGATCGCGAGCGCCAACAGAAGCTCGACGAGGCTGAAACCCCGCCGTGACGGCGGAAAGCGCATCGGAAGGTCTACTTGCTGCTCTTCTTCGAAGAGATGTCGGCCGCGTCTCCGTCGCCGCCTTGGACGCCGTCCTCGCCGTAGGAGATGAGCTCGAAGCTCGAGCCCTCCATGCGGTAGACGTACTCGTTGTTCCAAGGATCGAGGATCTTGCCGTCGCGCAGCTTGTCGTCTTCGAGGAGGGGGGATTCGCCGTTCGGCCCCTTCTCGACCAGACACGCCGGAAACTCGCCCGTCGACGGAAGCTTGCCCGTGCGCATGCGGTATCCGTTGACGGCGAGCTTTAGATTGTCGATCTGTGCGGCGGCGACATCGCGCTTCGCCGACAGGAAGTAGCCGAAGACGTTGGTGGCGACCAAGCCGCCGACCAATGCGAGGATCGCGACGGCGATGAGGATTTCGAGCAAAGAGAAGCCGCCCTCATGGCGACGGCGATCGACGCGATTTTTCATGGCGATGGGGGAGGCCGGGAGAAGTCCCTGCTGGCCTCGTCGGTGTTTGGACGGCGGGTTCAGGGCCGCAATTGCAACGGCCTGATTGTACTCGAAACCGGAGCCCGGGCGCGCCGTCGCCGCCCGGAGAGCTGCGATTCTAACCTCTTGCCAGGCTTCCCATTTGGAGCAAGGGGAGGACGATGGCCAACACTACGAAACCGACGATGCACGCCAGGACGACGATGATCGCCGGCTCCAAAACGGCCGTCAGGCGCTGCGTCGCGACCTCGACCTCTTCGTCGTACGCCTCGGAGATCTTGGTGAGAATGTCCTCGAGTTGGCCGGATTGTTCGCCGGTCGCGATCATGTACCCGACCATCGACGGAAACACGCCCGAAGCCTGCAAAGGGGTGGCGATGTCGGAGCCTTCGACGATCGAATCGTGGACTTCGCCGAGCGTTTTCGAGATGACGGCGTTCTGCACGACGTCCTTCACGATCGTCAGCGCCTCGAGGACCGGGATGCCGGATTTCAAGAGGATCGACATCGTCCGCGCGAAACGGTTGATCGCCGACTTCCGGATGAGGTCGCCGACGACGGGGAACCGCATCGTCATCCGGTCGTAGCGGAGCCTGCCGTCGGCCGTGGCGAGCGTCGCGCGCCTAAGAGCCCAAAGGAGGAAGCAGCCGACGGGAAGGGTCCACCAGAACTTCTCGAAGAACTTCGAGACGGCGATGAGGATCTCGGTCGCGGCAGGAAGGGCCTTGCCGACCTTCGAGAAGAGCTGCGTCAGGTTCGGCACGACGACGGTCATCAATACCGCGACGACGAGGACGCCGACGATGATCATGACGATCGGGTAGGTGAGCGCGGACGTGACCTTGTTCTTCAACCGGTTCTGCTTGGTGAGGAACTCGGAGAGCCGCCCGAGGATCTCGTCCAAGTGACCCGACGCCTCGCCGGCCTTCACCATGTTGACGTAGAGGTCGCTGAAGTAGTTCGGGTGGTGCGAGAACGCCTCGCCGAGCGTCTCGCCTTGCGTGACTTTCTCGCGGACGTCGCGGAAGACGCGTTCGAAGTCGCGGCTGTCGACTTGGTCGATCAACGCCTTCAGCGCGTCGGCGATCGTGATGCCGGCCTTCAACAACGTGCCGAGCTGCCGGGTCGCCATGTTGAGTTCGCCCGGGTCGACCCGGCGCATCGAGAAGCGCGGCGCCGCGGCTTTGCCCGACTTCGGGTCGTCCTTGCCTCCCGACCCTTTCGACCCCATGAGTCGGATGTCCACGACGTGGACGCCGTCTCCGCGAAGCTTGGTGCGTGCGTCGCGCGGGCTGTCGGCGTCGATGATTCCGCCGCGCTGCCCGCCGGAGCGGTCGAAGGCCTTGTACTCGAAGATCGGCATGAATGAGTCTCGGTGCGGCGGCGCCGGAGCGGTCGGCTACTCGATGTCGAGCTGCGTCATGCGCAGCACTTCGTCGATCGTCGTGCGGCCCTCTCGGACTTTGATGAGCCCGTCGCCGCGGAGCGTGATAAGCCCGTCCGCGAGCGCCGTCTTCTTGATGACCGAAGCGCTGGCGCGCTCGACGACGAGCTCCCGGATGCGCTCGTTCACCTTGAGGATTTCATAGATGGCGGTGCGCCCCGTGTAGCCCGTATTGAAGCAGTTGTCGCAGCCTCGGCCGCGGAAGAGCTTGCCGTTCGGCAGTTCCGAGACGTCGAGCCGGCACTCCTTCAGCTTGGCGCGGGCTTCGACGTCGGGGACGTACTCCTCGCGGCATTCGGGGCAGATGAGGCGTACGAGCCGCTGCGCGATGACGCCGATCAACGAAGACGCCACAAGGTAGGGCTCGACGCCGATGTCCTGCATGCGCGTGACGGCGCCCGCGGAGTCGTTCGTATGCAGCGTGGAAAGCACCAAGTGCCCGGTGAGCGCCGCTTGGATCGAGATGCGCGCCGTCTCCTCGTCGCGGATCTCGCCGACCATCATGATGTCCGGATCCTGCCTGAGGAGCGACCGCAGGCCGGCGGCGAACGTGAGACCTTTCTTGTTCGACACTTGGATCTGGCTGATGCCCGCCAAGTGGTACTCGATCGGGTCCTCGATCGTGATGATGTTGTTCTCTTTGGAGTCGATCTCCGAGAGCATGGCGTAGAGCGTCGTCGTCTTGCCGGAGCCGGTCGGCCCAACCACGAGGATCATCCCGTGCTGGTGACGCAGGAAGACGCGGAGCTGCTCCAGTGACGAGGCGG
>SXGT01247162.1_pt1 | contig 16733 bp, 13 predicted proteins | sample 3176221 | NCBI WGS metagenome assembly SXGT01 (sample SAMN11356862, study PRJNA531348) | freshwater metagenome | isolation source: freshwater sample F1-120 | place: China: Fuxian Lake, Yuxi | collected 2017-12-25 | reverse complement strand
CAGGCGGGAGACGTGGACGAGTTCGTTCTGCAGCTCCTGCAGCCGAGTCTCGGTCTGCTGGCGTTCGGTCAGGTCGCGGATGAAACCGGTGAAATGCCGTTGTCCGCCGACGCGCATCTCTCCGACGGCGAGTTCAATTGGGAAGGTGGATCCGTCCTTGCGCGCGCCGACCACGACGCGACCCTTACCGATGATCCGGCGCTCGCCCGTGGAGTAATAGCGCCGGAGATAGTCGTCGTGCCCGCCGCGATACGGATCGGGCATCAGCAGGCTGACGTTACGGCCGTGGACCTCATCTGCCTTCCAGCCGAACATCCGCTCGGCCGCGGGGCTGAAGTCACGGATGAGACCGGCCTCGTCGATCACCACGATCGCGTCCGGCACCGTGTCGATCAGCGAGCGCAGATGCGCCTCGCGCCGGGCCAGACCCTCGGTCACGCGCTCGGCTTCGGCTCGGGCGCGTTGGAACCACTCGCCGCCAAGCGCGATCGCGGCCCCGATCGCCACGAACGCGGTGGCTGCGATCCAGCTGCCTGCGGCAACGGAACCGATCAGGCGATCGCACCATAGGCCCACTGCGGCGCCGGCGACGCTCGCGGCCACACCGGTGCGCAACCCGCCCAGCGCACTCGCAAGCACGACCGCGGGCACGAAGAAGATGTAAGTCGCGCGCTGACCCAGCTCCGGCGCGAAGCCGATGCGCACCGCGGCCCCGAGCACCAATGCGACGGCTGCCAGCGCCAGCGTCGCGGCGAGGGGCAACGCGGGGATGATCGTGTGGCGCAGAGGAAGGCGCTGCCGGGTCACGCGGCGTTCCATGCCGCCTTGGCGAGCGAAACGCCACCTCCGGGAAATCCCGTAGGGACATGATCCAAATGTCCCGGCGCGCAGCGCACGACTAGATCGGCGCCATCGAACAACACAGACCGGAACGGACGATCATCATGACACCGCCCTTCATCGACCTGAGCATCCATCACCAGCCTAAGGGCCTTTCCGACCGGATCGCCTTCGGGTTCACTAAGCTGCTGCGATGGACCGCGGATACCTTCTTCGCCGAACGCTATGGCCATCGCGCTGTCGTGCTGGAGACGGTCGCGGCGGTGCCCGGGATGGTCGGTGCCACGATCACCCATCTCGCCTGCCTGCGCCGCATCTGTGACGACAAGGGCTGGATCCGCACGCTGATGGACGAGGCGGAGAACGAACGCATGCACCTGATGACGTTCATCGAGATCTCCAAGCCGACCTGGTTCGAGCGCGCGGTGATCATCGGGGTGCAATGGGTCTTCTACCTGTTCTTCTTCGCGCTGTACCTGGTCAGCTCCAAAACCGCGCACCGCGTCGTCGGCTATTTCGAGGAGGAGGCGGTGATCAGCTACACCCACTACCTCGCCGAGATTGACGAGGGCCGCAGCGCCAACGTGCCGGCGCCCGAGATCGCCAAGCGCTACTGGAATCTCCCCGACGACGCCACGCTGCGCGACGTGGTGCTGGTGGTCCGTGCCGATGAGGCACACCACCGCGACGTGAACCACGGCTTCGCCAACGAGCTCGCGGGTCTGCCAAGTGGTGCCGTCGCCGATTGCCCGCCGCATGTCGCGCTGGAGCCGATCTGGAAGAAGGCGGCCTGATCCCGCACGATAGAGCGGAGGGGCACGCCGTCCGCTGTCCCTCCACGCTACCCACCTCTTTGGGAACCTTGCCCATGCGCACCATTACTCCCGAGGCGATGGCGATCGTCAAAGCCACTGCGCCGGCGCTTGAGAAGCACGGCGTAGCGATCACCACCGCTATGTACGCGCGTCTCTTGCAGGATCCGGAAATCGAAGCGATGTTCGACCGTGCCGCACAGCAGAGCGGCGCGCAGCCGCGGCGTCTCGCCGGTGCGATCCTCGCCTACGCCCGCAACATCGACAAGCTCCAGAACCTCGGCGCTGCCGTCGAGCGGATGGTCGCACGGCATGTCGAGACCGGCGTGAAAGCCGAGCATTATCCTCACGTCGCGGCTGCGCTCCTGCCAGCGATGAGGGAAGTGTTGGGCGCTGATGTCGCGACGGACGACGTTCTGGCTGCGTGGGCAGAAGCATATTGGATGCTGGCCGACATCCTGATTGCTGCCGAAGCCGAGAAATACGAGCAGGCAGCGGCGGCGTGATACCCCGGCCAAGAATTCAACGTCGCTGAGCTCATCGCTACAGGTTTGCTTCTGGCGGACGTGGTGGCGCCCAACCTATTTGGCGTCCAATTGGCAGATAGCGATTCATCATCTTACACGCTGGGCGGGCACGAAAAATTCGCTGAGTCCTTGGACCGCTTTCGCGCCGCCAATCCTTCGGTCAACTCACCCCGCCGCGTCAGCTGAATGGATGTCCGGTTTCGGGAAGCGTTCTCGAACGGGCGAACGACCGAGTATGGGTTCCTAGCGGCCGCTAGGCTGCCCGGCAGGTAGCGACCCATTGATGGCCGTTCGATTGATCGATGCGGCATCCCGAGTTCGGTCGTTCTGGCAACCCTCAGCATTCCCGTTTTTCCATGTCGAAAGGGCCGTTTCGGGACAATTCAATCGGGAACAGGCTTCGGGAAAGCAGAACCCGTGGACGACGGTCAGTACGATCGGCGCGACCGGTTTCACGTCACAGGTTCCTAATCAGGAAGCTCATAGACAGGATGCCGACTTCAGCCGTTTACGGACGCGTCGGGTGATACTTTGCTCGCAAACTGCTCAGCGCGGAAGGTAACCGCGCGCATCGACAAGTCTATATCCGGGGGTCTCGCGCACGCATTGCTGCAACAACGTCAGGTGGCCTGCACCGATGAACACGACCATGCGGTCGCCCGGCTTGGCGGCCTGCAACAGCTTCGCGCAGATTCCCAAGTTGCGGCGATACCAGGTTGCCGTCACCTCCAGACCCGGCTGATCGTCATCAGAGCCGAGCTTCAGAAGCTCGCGATAGAGAGCGTGCGTACTGTCTGCTGCAACCGGATCGTTCAGCAGGCGCAGCGTCGCAGCAATTCCTTCGGTCTTGAGCGAACGGTCCGGCGCGGCGACATTCTGGTCGCTGACGGTGGTTATGCGATCGATGATGGCTTGCTTCCCGTGCGACTGTGCAAAGGTAACCGCCGGTTCGAACGGGAGGTCCGCCGGTATGTCGAGGCCGTGGACCGTGTCGATCTTCGCGGACCTGCCAAGCGCGAAGCCGAGTTGCACGGTTTCGTCGCGACTCGGGGGCAATGCCCCTTCCTTGTATTTTGCGTAAGCGGTCGATGCCGCGTCATCGCGCCATTCCACCCCGATCGCGGTGGGCGAGAAGCGCGACAGCGCCCGCACGATCACGGCGATTTCACGCTGGCGCTTCGGTGCCAAAACATCGTCTACGGCGAGGTTTCGATAATCCAGCCCTGGATTGGCGAAGTGCATCGTGCCAACAATCATGACCTGCGTGGGCGCCGACGCTTCGCTGCGCTGCTTTGCTGGCAGTGGGGGCGTCAGCATCAGCGCCGCGGCAGCGACGATCAGGTGGAAGAACTTCATTGCCGCACGCGAACTACTGTGTTGCTCATACAATACGGCTAGCAATGAAACGGCATGGGGGCAAGCTGGATCGCTGCCGATGAGCTTTAAAGAACGTCATATTGTTCCCGAAAGTCGATGGTCCGGAGCGCAGCATTGCCGCACGGCCACGTCCATCAACCCGTTAGGAAAACCATGTGCAGGAAAGGCGCGGCTACGTCAGCTATCCGCATCAACGAACCCGATAGCTGTCGGTCGGCTAAGTCCCTAATCGCAGTCGTTCCGAGCGGCGGGCCGGGGGCCTCAAAGCGGGCGGCAAACCGCCTGAACGAACGACCGGTTTCGAGGAGTGGACTGGTCGGCATGAACGGCCGGGATTGGGTTGAGGCAGCCGGTATGAGCTCGGTTTGCAATGCCGTCAGTTAGGCGGGCAACACGGCGACGCTGGACGCAAGTGCGTCGATGAACACGCGCAGCTTGGCCGATATCGACCGCTGGCTGGGATACACCGCATGGATCACGATCTGATCGCCACGGCTACCGGGCCATAGCCGGATTAGGCTGCCGTCAGAGACGTGGGGTGAAGCAAGGAAGTCAGGCAATCGAGCAATGCCGGCGCCGCCCAGCACCGCCGGTAGCATCGCGGCGGCGTCAGAAACGGCCGCCGCGGGCAAGAACTCTGCGTTGCTGCCACGTCCCGTCGTCCTGGCGCCGTACGTTGCCGGCCGGTCTGAATAGCCGATCAGCGTATGATCGCTGAGGTTCGCGGCACGCAACGGTGTGCCGCGGGCCGCGAGGTAAGCGGGGCTGGCGCAAATCCACGTTTCTGAGACCAGCAGCCGGCGCGCGATCAGATCGCTGTCGGGGAGCGGCCCGATACGGATCGCGAGGTCGACCGGGTCGGCTGGCATGTCCACGAACCGGTTGTCCACCAACAGCACCACGCGCACTTGCGGGTGAGCGGCCATGAACGCTGGCAACATTGGCGCGACGATGGCAGTCGCAACCGTGAAGGGCAGGCTGACACGGAGCGTACCAGCTGGCACGCTTCCTATGCCCTCGATCGCGGCTTCCGCCTCGTCTACATCGGCGAGAATGCGGAGTGCGTGCGGCCGGAACAGCGTGCCTGCGTCGGTCAGCCGTAGGTGCCGCGTGGATCGGTCCACCAACGTCGCACCCACCTGCCGCTCCAGTCGCGCGAGAGCCCGACTGACGCCCGACTTGGGCATGGATAGTGCCCGCGCCGCGGCGGACACGCTCATCAGATCGGTGATGCGCGCAAACGCACGCAGGTCGGTCAGAAGCATTTTCGGTCCAGGTTGAGCAACACCCTATCGCGAACAGTCGGTCCAATCGCGTCCATCTGCAACAATTATCCTGCCGCTCATCAACAGGGGCCCAGCATTGAGTCTAAGCGCATCGCAGAGCCGCTGCCGACGGAAGCGTCGAGTCTTTACGGCGAAAGCCGCTTGGTAGGTCTCAAGTGTAGGCTTGGCATGCTCGGAACAGCTCGACCCTTCCGGCCAAAGACAGCTTTCAACTGCCGGGTGAGCGCCGCACCGTCTCAATGAACGCGAGCGTATTATCGTCTGGGGCCACTGCGAGTGACAATCGGTTCCGCCCTTCTGCTTTAGCTCGATAAAGGGCGGCGTCGGCGGCGGCGAGCACCTCCTCGGAGGAGCCGCCTGCGGGAAATGGCGCTATGCCCGTGCTGACGGTGACGGTCAGGCTCGCGCCGACACACACCTCTAACGCTGTCGCTGCGGTCTGCGCGCGGACACGCTCGCAGACAAGCCGCGCAGCATCTAGATCGCCCTGGATGATCGCTGCAAACTCTTCGCCACCAATGCGGGCCACCAAGTCGCCGGTGCGGACGCAACGTTGCAGCACATCAGCGAAACTGCGAAGCACCAGGTCGCCAGCAGCATGGCCATGAGCATCGTTGATGCGCTTGAAGTGGTCGAGATCAAACATCGCCAGCACGGCCGACCCACTTGAGCTGAGACGGCTGGCGAGCGCGGCATCAAACGCCCGCCTATTCGCAATGCCTGTCAACGGATCAGTCATCGCAGCGTCGGTGAGGCGGAGCTCCGATGTTTTTCGTCCGGTGATGTCGCGGACGATCACGACCGCACCGCTCGGTTGGCCACTCTCGTCCAGCATGGCGCGCGCATGCGTCTCGAACCAGCCGACTTCCGTACTCCCGACAACCACCCGATAGTCGACCGTGAACGTGCGATCCGGCTCGCGGAGCACCTCACGATGCACCGCCACCACCCGATCGATGTCCTCGGCATGGATGATAGCTTGCGGCATCGTGCCGATGAGTGCGGCCGGCTCCAATCCTATCAGGCGCGTCGATGATGGCGATACGAACCGAATGCGGCCTTCGAGCTCCAGCGTCATAATCATATCGCCGGTTCGGTCGAGAATGAGGCGGTGGAGAACCGCTTGTTCCTCCAGAGCTTCCAAGGTCTCCTTACGACGCTTCAGCTCGCCCGCAGCAGGGAGGACCATCAGCGTAGCCGTGGCGAGATAAAGCTGCAGAAATTGGGCGCGGAGCCCGCTGCCACCTTGGATCAGCGTGATTGGACCCAACCCTCGAAGCGTGAGCACGCCCCCGATTGCGCCCATGAGGATGAGAGAGGCCGCGGCGCCGAGCCGACCAAGCCGAAAGACCGCTACCATCATCGGCAGAAGCGGCAAAAACAGGAGCGGAAAGCGTGTTTGGGTAAACACGGCGATCGTGACGATGGCGACCAGCGCCAGTAGAAGCACGGCCTCGCCGAGCTGGCGGGCGCTCGCCTGCCGGACCCATCCACCAATCTCTCCCCGCAAGTACAAGAGAACAAGTGGCGTGATCGTCACTGCACCGAGCGCATGGCCTGCAAACCAAGCCCACCAATTAGGCCAGAACCGTACGTTCGCAACGGCCGCGGCGACGGCTGCACCGGGGACAGCCGATGCTGCGGGAACGGCTAAACCGGCGACGACAAGTAGAAGCGATACCTCGCCGACAGACTTCAGAGCGCCGAAGTCCGGGAGCAGACGCCGTAACAGCCAAGCCGCGAGCGCTGCCTCCGTCACATTAACGAAGGCCAGTGGCAAGGCGGCGCTCGAACCGAGTCCGAAGAACGCAGTGGCGACGCAGCTCGCGAGCCAGCATGTGCCAATCAGAGCCGGCCAGTGACCCCGGTCAGCTGCCAGGAGTGCTCCAAGCAGCACGCCACCGGCTGCCCAGATGAACGCGACACCGCCGTCAAACCGGGTGAAAGTAACCGTCGCTATTGCGCTCGCGAAGTACACGACCGCTACCGGGAGGGCGCTCAAACCAACCGCTAGCGGCGACAATGTCGGCGATCTCGGCTTCATCGCGGCGGTTTAGACCGAGATCGGTGAACGATCCGTTCACGATGGCTCGGAGCACCACGCAGCTCACGTGAAAGATGACCGATGTAAAAAGGTTGATTTGGATAATCGCAGATCACGCTTCCTCCGAGCGTTGCTTCGAATGAAGATACCTTCGATCAAACGACGCTTCTCTCCTGAGGGCGGCAAGGTCGTGAATGCAGAGAATTGCGCCACTCAATGTGGCAAGTCCTTGTTCTCGCAACACCCGTAAAGTCCGATTTGTGTGGACAGACGTTATGCCAATTGCATCGCCGATCTGCCCCTGTGTTAGGGGGAAGGAGAAGGTGCGTTCTCTGGCATCGTCCGCTGGATGAAGTCGGGCTTCTATCTCGCAGAAGAGGTGTGCCAGCGTTCGCACCGAGTCGGTCGAGTTAAGAAGCCAAGTTCGCAGAATCGATTCGTCCATCAATTTCGCCTGCCAAAGGGCCTGATTAATTGACAGTGATTGCGAGGCGATGGCCTCAAAGGTCGGCAACTCTATCCTTGCGATCTCACAGTCGGTGAGCGCGGTGATACCATGATCCATCTCGGCGTGGCACCTCGCATGGATGCCGCAAAAGTCACCTGGAAGAAGGAAACCGGTGATGCGTCGTGAGTCATCTGGCCGGATATTGTATCGCCCAGCCCAGCCTTCGAGCACCACATAAATATACGATGGCCATTCACCCTTGGTAATCACATCGCGATATTGACTCGTTTGCTGCTTAGAGAAAGGCAGCGCCCGAAGCGCATTGAGCTCATTCAGCGACAGGTCGGCCAGCTTCGTAAGTTTGGTGACGAACTGCTCCAACGACATCGGTAACCTTCTCCTAGCTGGCATACAGCGCATCCGACTTTAATCGAGCGCATTAACGCCAATCAACACGGCTTGCTTTGATGCGGGGCAGGGTTCCGCCGCACCAAAAGAAGCTGAGCCCGAAAAGCAAGCCTCATACTTTGGTCGAATTTTGCAGCGATACGCCAACCATGCTCCCTTTTTCCCAACGAAATTAGCGCCTTATCATCCGTCCGCGTGAGGAGTGGACGACATGACAACAACATATTTCTTCGATCTTAACTAAGCCGAAGGCTGCAATCCTGACAGCGAAGGTCGCAGGTTCGCCACTGCCGATGATGCGTTCGAGCACGCCAGGCGATCGTTGCGCTTCTTTGTCGGTCAACAAGCGTTCGAGGGGGTCATTCCCGTGACGTGCAACATCGTCGTGCGAACAGAGGCGGGCATGCACCGCGTGGTCTCGTTCGCGGAAGCGCTACACGTAGCCTGATCCTCGATCTTTCGTGGTCTCAAGACGTCTAGGCCAAGCCATTCGAAGCGTAAGTCCGTGAAGCACGCAGAGCTGGGTTAAGCGGACGAGCATATGCTTGGGCGAGTGCTGCGATTTGGTAGGAGGGCCTATCTTTCGGTCTGCCGGCACTGGTATCCTCTCGGCGCGACGCTATCGGAATTAGCTGGCCTCGACCGACTTCGACATGGGCCGCGGCATTGCTTGTTGTTGATAGCTCCAGCAGCAGAGGGATTGTTCGCCAGATCAGCAGCTTGCTGCTATGTGGCAGCAGATGATGAATGAACCGAATGCCGACGCCAGGTTCTGGCAGCTGGCCGGTGGTGGGGCCACGGGCGCGCTCATCCGCGAGAAGGACTGGAGCACAACGCCCCTTGGACCAATTGAATGCTGGCCGGCGGCGCTTCGCTCGGTCGTGCAGATGGTGGTGTCCTCGCCCGTGCCGATGACGGTGCTATGGGGAGGAGATGGTGTTCTCATCTACAATGACGGCTATGCCGAAGTGTGCGGACCGCGCCATCCGGAAGCACTCGGCGGCAAGCTCTTGGAGGTCTGGCCAGAGGCGCGCGACTTTAACGCGCGCGTGATCGCGGCCGCTATGGCGGGAGATGCGCTCAGCTTCCGTGAGCAGGAGCTGGAGCTCTGGCGCAAGGGGCGTCCCGAGAAGGTCTGGATGGACCTTGAGTATACGCCGCTGCGCGATGCGGCAGGGCTGCCCGCGGGTATGCTCGCGATGGTCTTCGACATCACGCCGCGCGTCCTCGCTGAAGCCCAGCTGGTAGAAAGCGAGGAACGCTATCGGTTCCTCGACGATCTCGGCCAAGCCGTGGGCGCGCTGCACGACGCGGACGAGGTGATGCAGGTGACAACCCGGATGGTCGCAACGCACCTAGGTCTCTCAAACTGCGCTTATGCCGATATGGACGGAGACGAGGACGGCTTTACCATCCGCGGCGACTGGCACGCTCCTACGTCACGTTCAATCGTCGGGCATTATAGCCTCGCCGATTTTGGCACGCTCGCGGTTGGGGAATTGCGTGCTGGGCGGCCTCTTATCATCAACAACAATCTCGCTGAGATCGCAGCGCACGAAGCGAAGACGTTCCAGGACATCGGTATCGCTGCAACCATCTGCATGCCGCTCATCAAGAACGGACGTCTGACCGCGTTGATGGCGATAAACGACAGCGTACCGCGAGCGTGGAGCGAGCGCGAACTGACGCTGATCCGGGATGTGACCATGCGGTCGTGGGCTCATGTCGAGCGAGTCGCGGCCGAAGCCAACCTTCGTTCGAGTGAGGAACAGCTGCGATTGGCGGTTGAGGCAGCCGAGGTGGGGCTGTGGGACGTCGACGAAGTGCGGGGCACGATGTTTTGGCCCGCCCGCGTCAAAGCGATGTTCGGCATCTCGCCTGACGTGCCCGTGTCGATGGACGACTATTACGCCGGCCTTCACCCCGATGATTACGAGGCAACCGCTGCCGCCTATGCCGCCGCTGCCAATCCCTCCCGGCGCGCGATCTACGACGTTGAATATCGCACGATCGGCAAGGAGGACGGGCTTGAGCGTTGGGTTGCGGCGAAGGGCCGCGGCATCTTCGAAGATGACCGATGCGTACGCGTGATCGGCACCGCGATCGACATCACTGCGTGGAAGCGCACCGAGCAGGCGCTCCGCGACTTGAACGACACGCTCGAGCAGCGGATTGAGGCTGGGATCGCGGAGCGCAAGATCCTGGCCGATGTGGTGGAGAACACCACTGCGATCATCTTCGTCGCCGACCCGGAATTTCGCTGGCGTGCGATCAACAAGGCGGCAGCCGCTGCTTTTAAGGCGATTTATGGCATTCGGCCGACGATTGGCGCCTCGATGCTGGACGCACTCGCCCATCTTCCTGAGCATCGTGAACAGGTGAGCCGGATCTGGGGACGTGCGCTCGCCGGTGAGGAGTTCAGCCTCACCGAAGAGTTCGGCGATCCGGGCCATGCGCGACGAACCTACGAGATGACCTTTAGTGCGTTGCGTGATCCCTCAGGAAGGCGGGTCGGTGCCTATCAGATCGTCCACGACGTGACTGAACGCGTCGCCGAGCAGCGCCGCCTTGCCGAGGCAGAGGAGCTATTGCGCCAGGCGCAGAAGGTCGAAGCGCTAGGTCGGCTTACCGGTGGTGTGGCACATGACTTCAACAATCTGCTAACCCCGATTATCGGCTCGCTCGACCTTCTCACGCGCAAAGAGGTCGGCAATGAGCGTGAGCGTAAGCTCATCGAGGGCGCGCTCCAGTCAGCCGAGCGTGCAAGGACGCTAGTACAGCGCCTGCTCGCCTTTGCGCGTCGTCAGCCGTTGCAGCCGATGCCGATCGACATCCGGACGCTCATTCAGGGCATGAGTGAGCTTGTGTCCACGACGACGGGTCCGCAGGTGCCGGTCGTGGTACACGCGCCCGACGACCTTCCCTTGGCCCAGGCCGACTTCAATCAGGTCGAGATGGCCGTCCTGAACCTTTGCGTGAACGCGCGGGACGCCATGCCGAATGGCGGCACGATCCGCATCACGGCCTCATCGCGCACGATCAAGCGCGACCAAGCGGATCTTCGCGCGGGAGCGTATGTGCTGATCTCGGTCGCGGACACAGGCACCGGCATGGACGCGGCGACGCTCGCTCGCGCGATCGAGCCGTTCTTCTCCACCAAGGGCGTCGGTAGGGGCACAGGGCTTGGTCTTTCAATGGTCCACGGGCTTGCGCAGCAACTTGGCGGCGGCATGCGCCTGTTCAGCCGGGAGGGTGTCGGCACCAATGTCGAGCTCTGGCTGCCTGTGGCGACGAAGATCTCTGATGAACAAAGCGCGACAAAGCCCTCCGGCGTTCTTACCACCCCGCGGAAGGGCCGCGCCCTTGTTGTGGACGACGAAGCCGTGGTTCGCGCCGCCACGGCTCATATGATGAGCGAGATCGGTTATGAGGTGGTGGAGGCGGAGGATGCAGCCGAGGCTTTACGCTTCCTTCGATCGAATACGGAGTTCAGTATCCTTGTGAGCGACCATGTCATGCCCGGCATGAACGGCGTCGAGTTGGTCAGAGTTGCGCGTTCGCTGCATCCGCATCTCCGTTGCCTCATCGTATCCGGCTATGCCGACGTCGAAGGTATCGCGCCCGACTTTGCACGGCTGGCAAAACCCTTTCGCGTCGACGAATTGGCGGCGGCGCTCGACGGAATGGACAGCTGATTATCGCGAGCGGTGCGCAACTCACGCTATACTGTGATCGCTTCGCTAGGATTTTCTGTTAGTATTTGGTAGGTGAGCGAGCGTGCCATTAACGTGTCCGCTTCGGGTGTGGTTCTACACTGGGAGGTCTCGCTCGTAGCGGAAGTTGTGGCGCTTCACGCGCTCGTAGGTTGATCTCAAACTTCTTGCGCTTGCTTTTCATCTATGATGGCAAGGCGACGCCCCTTCGCCAGTTGATCAGGAACATCGATTTCCCTCTGTGCGATAATGGCCACCTTCTACGCATCGGAGGCATCGCCGTAGACGTGACGGAGGCGAAGCTGGCTGTTGAGCACCAGGGTGTGCTGCTGGCTGAGCGCCAGCACCGCGTGCGTAACATCATGGCAGTGATTCGGTTGATGGCTCGCCGTTCCTCGGACGGCGCGACGGATGTAGGCGAGTATAAGGACTTGCTGGAGGGCCGCTTGCTGGCACTCGCCCGCCTGCAGGAGCCGCTCACCCGGTAGGCCAATCCAGGCGGGACGCTGCGCGACATCGTCGAAAGCGAGGTCGCTGCGCAAGCGAACCATGGCGGGCGGTTCGAGCTCGACGGGCCCGATGTCCAGCTCTCGCCGAAGGCGGTGGAGGTGCTGACGCTCGCGCTGCACGAGTTGTCGACCATTGCCCTGGAAGACGGCGCACTGTCTGTTCCCAGAGGCCGTCTGCGGGTCAAACGGGCGCCCGTCGAGAAGCGCCGTCGCACTTGGCTGGCGCTCGGCTTGATAGAAGAGGGGGTGCCATCGCATGGACCGGTGACGCGGCGCGAGTTCGGCAGCGACCTGATCGAACGCAAGATACCTTATGAGCTGGGCGGAAGGGGCAGGATCAGCATCGAGCCGGGCGGGGCACGCTGTCGCATGGAGTTTCCGCTTAAAGAAGGCGAGAGCATTCTCGAAACGGATGCGCCGTCGCCCACGACTGTATTTGGAGGAATGCTGGATATGACGGAGCGCCAGACTTGACGGGCCGCAGCGTGCTCGTCGTGGAGGACGACTACTAACTCGTCGGCGACACCGCCGCGGCGCTTCGCGACGCGGGAGCCACGGTGCTCGATCCCTGTCCTAACGAAGACGCAACCCTCAACCTCCTGGAGACGGAAACGCCAAGCCATGCCGTTCTTGACCTGAACCTGGGCGGCGGTGGGCCGCGGTTCGAGATCGCGCATGCGCTGAAGGGAGGCGGCGTACCGTTCCATCTTCCTGACCGGAAACGATTCGAACGCCGTTCCGCCCGACCTAGCCGGTGTGGTCCGACTGCAGAAGCCGGCGATCTTTAGCAGCATCGTGGAAGCCGTCGCTCAGCTCTTGTGCGGCCGCCTTGACCTATGGCCGTTCAAGCGACTGATTTCGGGTCGGTCAGGAGAACGTCTGGCCGGCCGACTATGGGTCGGAAGCGGTCAATCTCTGTTACTGCGTTCTCAGAAAAAGGCATTCTGGACGTAACGCAGCGAAGCCTTTGTGGAAAACCTTCGCAACCGAAACGTTGGTATCGCAGCGGTATCGCAGAACGACGATGTTCTTGCTGTGTACACGGCGGTATCGCAGTGAAAAAACGTGGAAAAACAACGATGATGACCGTTTTTCGGGCAATGGCATTGCGAAGGTCAGGGGTTCGATCCCCCTCGGCTCCACCATTTTCGATCCGTATCCGCCCGCATCGACACCAGCTGTCCGTCTCCGCGCGGCCCGCGGGCGTCGAGCGGTCGCGCGCGTGACCGACGAGGATCTCCATCGCCATCTGATCGGCCGGCAGGGGTCGCGGCGTGACCTCAACACACCGGTGCTGGTGATCGATCGCGATGCGCTCGACCGCAACGTCGCGTGCATGGCGGCGTTCGCGCGGGCGCACGGGCTGGCGCTGCGGCCGCATGCCAAGACGCACAAGTCCGCCGACGTGGCGCGGCGCCAGATCGCGGCGGGGGCGGTGGGGCAATGCTGCGCCAAGATCGGCGAGGCCGAGGCGCTGGCGGCGGAAGGGATCGGCGGGCTGCTGCTGACGTCGCCCGTCGTTTCGGAGCCCGCGATCGCGCGGCTGGCGGCGCTCCACGCGCGCAGCGACGGGCTGATCGCCACGATCGACCATCCCGACAATGCGCGCGCGATCGCCGCCGCGGTGGCGGCGCAGGGGCGCGCGCCGCTGACCGTCCTGATCGACGTCGATCCGGGCATCCATCGGACCGGCGTCGCCTCGCCCGAGGCGGCGGTCGCTTTGCTGGGCGTCATCCGCGGCCTGCCCGCGCTCGCCTATGCCGGGGTGCAATTCTATTGCGGGTCGCAGCAGCATATCGCCGACTACGATGCGCGGGCGGCGGCGATGGCCGAAAAAGCGGCCTACCTGCGCACCGTCATCGCCGCGCTGACCGCGGCGGGCGGCGCGCCGCGGATCGTGTCGGGCGGGGGGACGGGGACGCACCGGATCGACGCCACGCTCGGGCTGTTCACCGAGCTGCAGGTCGGCTCCTACGTCTTCATGGACGACCAGTATCGCGCCTGCGCGCTCACCGAGGCGGACGACGCGCCGTTCGAGACCGCGCTGATGATCGACGCGCGGGTCGTCAGCGTCAACGCGCCCGGGATGGCGACGATCGACGCCGGGCTGAAGGCGATGGCGACCGACGCCGGCCCGCCGCGGGTGCTCGCCGGCGCGGACGACGGCGCGCGCTACGCCTTCATGGGGGACGAGCAGGGAGCGCTGATCGGCGGCGACGCGCTGCGGCTCGCCGACATGGTGACGCTGGCGGCGCCGCATTGCGACCCGACCGTCAACCTCGACGACCATTATCACGTCGTGTCGGGCAACGACCTCGTCGACATCTGGCCGGTGACCGCGCGCGGGCGATCGCGTTGACGCCTCAGAACGACGCCAGCGCGTTCAGCGAGAGGTAGCGGGTCCAGTTGCCGCGCGGCGCGTTGGGCGCCTCCTTCAGGAAGCGGCCCTTCGCCAGCACCACGCCGTCGACCTCCAGCCGCAGCCACGAGAGCGGCTGGTGCCGCACCCGTGCGTCGAACTGCGTGCCCGCGAAGCTGCCCGAGCGCCCGCTCGCGTCGCGCACCCCGGTCGAGGAGAAGGCGTCCTCGCGCGCGGCGAGCCACATCGGGTGGAGCGTCGCCATGACGTCGGTGCGCTTGCTGGGCTGCGCCTCCACGCGGAGCCCGGCGCTGACGACGTTGCTGCGCACGATCGCATTGTAGAGCCCGGCCGGGGCGAGGTCGGCACGGCGCATCCCGAACAGCGTGTCGAAGCGGTTGAACGCCCCGCCCGGCGTGTCGCCGCTGGCATGGTCGTATTCGAGCGACAGCCGCGTCTTCCATCGGTCGGGGAAGGTATAGCCGCCGTCGGCATGGACGAACCACGCCCGCACCGGCAGGGGCGCGGCGTTGGGCGCCGTGCTGGCGGAGATGGTGCCGCGCTGCACGAAGCCCTCGAACTCGCCGTCCAGCGTCGCGGCGGCGGGGTCGCGCTGGAGCCGCAGGCCGAGCGTGTCGAGCGAGCGGTCGCGCGTCGGTCGGTCGGCGGTGTCGCGCTCGCCGAGGTGGAAGAAGCTGACCTCCGCCATCACCGGCCCGATCGCGCGCGCGCGGGTCAGCAGCCCGCCCCACAGCACGAGGTCGAACCCCTCGCGGTCGGGCGCCACCGCGTTGCGCGCGAGGCTTGGGCGATCGTCGGGCCGGCGTTGCTGCGGCAGCGTGTAGATGACCGTCGCGGCCCATTGCTTGCGCCAGGAAAGGTCGGCGCGCAGGCCGGTGTAGCCGTTGGTGGTGTTGCGATAATCGTCCGCCGCGACCAGCCGCCGCGAGCCCAGGTTGAGGACGAAGCGCCCCGCCGCGAGCGTCGCCGACGTGCCCGTGCCGAGCGCCCCGGGCACCTTGGCTTCGACGAACGCCTGCACCAGCTCCAGCGTGTTGACCTCGCCGGTCGAGATCGGGGTTCCCGCGTCGTCGCCCCAGACGCGGCTGTCCCACAATTCGGCGACCGCGCGCACGGGCCCCTCGCGGACCTGCGCCATCAGCGTCGAGCGGAGGTTGACGAGCTGGTCGGCGGTGTTGAAGCCGGCCCGCGCCTGCCCGTCGATCGCCTCGACCCGCAGCCGCGTCGTGCCGGAGACCGAGAAGCCGTCCGCCGGCGGGGTCTGCCCGCGCGCCGGTACCGCCCCGGCGATTGCCAGGAGCACGACGGCGGCGCGGACGGGCGAACGATGAGCGTCAACAGGCACGATGCGTCCTTCGAAAACCGAATATCGGACGCGACACTTCGGCTGGCGCCTCATGGGGAGTTCGCATTTCCCCATGCCTCCTTCCAGCCATCGTTCCCGTGCGGAGTCAACGCCCTGTACCGTGCGGCCGGCATCAGAAGGCGGGGAGCACCGCGCCGTCGTACTTGTCCTCGATAAGGCGGCGGACCGCGTCGCTGCGCAGCGCGGCGACGAGCTTGCGCACGCGCGCGTCCTCCGCCGCGCCCGGCCGGCCGACGAGGAAGTTGACGTAGGGGGAGTTCTTGTCCTCGATCGCCAGCGCGTCGCGCACCGGGTTCAGCTTGGCGTCGAGCGCATAATTGGTGTTGATGAGCGCGAGGTCGACCTGGTCGAGGACGCGCGGCAGCGTCGCCGCCTCCAGCTCGCGGAACTGCAGCCGCTTCGGATTGTCGGCGAGGTCGGCGAGGGTGGCGAGCGGATCGCCGGGGTTGCGCAACCGGATCAGCCCCGCCTTCTGCAGCAGCAGCAGCGCGCGGCCGCCGTTGCTCGGCTCGTTGGGGATGGCGACGCTGGCGCCCGCGGGCAGCGCGGCGAGGGTCTTCCAGCGGCGCGAATAGGCCCCGAGCGGCTCGACATGGACGCCGGCGATCGGCACCAGCTTCGTGCCGCGCTCCTTGTTGAACTGGTCGAGATAGGGCTTGGTCTGGAAGTAGTTGACGTCGATCTGGCCCTGATCGACCTGCAGATTGGGTTGGACGTAGTCGTTGAAGACGCGGACCTCGAGGGTCACGCCCTCCTTCGCCAGCACCGGCTTCACCTGTTCCAGGATCTCGGCGTGCGGAACCGCGGTCGCGGCGACGGTCAGGCGGTTGGGGTCGCCGCCCTTTCCGCCGCAGGCGGCGAGCAGCAGGGTGGCGGCGAGGAGGAAGGAGCGGCGGGCGAACATGCGGGACCTCAACGATGGTCGAGCCGGCGGGCGAGGGTATCGCCGCCGAGCTGGAGAAGCTGGACCAGGACGATCATCAGCGCGACGGTGACCAGCATCACGTCGGTCTGGAAGCGCTG
>SXGT01395533.1_pt1 | contig 16739 bp, 10 predicted proteins | sample 3176221 | NCBI WGS metagenome assembly SXGT01 (sample SAMN11356862, study PRJNA531348) | freshwater metagenome | isolation source: freshwater sample F1-120 | place: China: Fuxian Lake, Yuxi | collected 2017-12-25 | reverse complement strand
GTCCCCGTACCCGTCCCCGTCCACCTCTGTCACGCAGCCGACGAGGAGCGCCAAGGGGAGCAAAGCCGCATATCGCCTCATAAATCAACCAGGGTAGCAGCCATGGCTTGTCGCGCCGCCGAATTCTTTGCTTGACCGGATTCGTTTCCAGGTGTGACGCTCGTCATATGACTACACGTGCGCTCGCCGTGCTCCTGCTGGTCGTCCTGGTGTGTGCCTGTGCGGGCTCCACGGAGCCGTCAACGCTGCAGCCCTCCGGGGTATCGCAGACGCTGCCCGCGGACCCGACGTGCCCGGCCAACGTGCCGAACGTCGACGGGGAATGGCGCACGCTGCCCTACGCAATGCCCATCAATCCCATCGCGGCGCAGCTCATGCGCGACGGCACGGTGCTGTTCATCCCGGGCTCGGAGAACGACGCGTTCAACAACGCGGTCGGCTCGATGGCGTATCGCGGCGCGGTGTGGGATCCGGCGGTCTCCGGCCAGGCATCCATCACCACCTACACCTTCAATTACGATATGTTCTGCCACGACATGGCGGCGCTCCCCGACGGGCGCCCGCTGATCGTCGGCGGCTCGCGCGATTACTCCTTCAAGGGGGAGAACCGAGTCTCGATCTGGAACCCACAGACGAGCGCGATCAATGAAGTGCAGAGCATGGCCGACGGGCGCTGGTACCCGACGTTGACCGCCCTGGGCGACGGGCGGATCATGGCCTGGTCGGGCACCAAGCTCCTTGGCGGAACCAACACCACCGTCGAGATCTACGACGTCAAGACAGCCGCCGGCTGGGGCGCTCCCGTCACCGGCATGCCGATCACGCCGCCGCTTTACCCTCGCATGCACCTCCTCCCCAGCGGCAAGGTGTTTTACACCGGCCAGGGATCCGGCACGCGCTCGACCAGCGGCTGGCTGTTCGATCCGGTCGCCAAGACGTGGGCGCAGTCCGCGGCGACGACGACGGACCGCAACTCCGGCACCTCGGTGCTCCTCGGGCTCTATCCGCCGAGCTACACCCCGCACGTCGCGTTCTTCGGCGGAGCCGGGCTGGCCAGCACCGAGCGGATCGACCTCTCGGGGGCGACGCCCGCGTGGAGCGCCGGTCCGAACATGACGATCGGGCGTATCCAGAACAGCGCCACCCTGCTGCCGAATGGCAAGGTCATCATCCACGGTGGCTCCGCGGCCAACGAGATCCCCGACACCGGCGGCAAGAACGGCGACCTCTACGATCCGGTCTCGAACACCATGGGATCCGGCGGCACCTCGTCCTATTCCCGCCTCTATCACTCTGTGTCGCTGCTGCTCCCCGACGCGACCGTGGCGGTGTTCGGGTCGAACCCCGGATCGCGCGCGCGCTACGAGCCGGCCATAGAGATCTACACCCCACCCTACCTCTTCGACGCCAACGGCGCGCTGATCACGACCAACCGTCCGGCGATCACCGGCGTGTCGGCGACGACGCTCGGCTACGGCGCGGCGTTCACGGCGAGCTTCACGTCCGCGTCGGCCATCGCGTCGGCGGTGCTCGTACGACCAGGCTCCGCAACCCACGCCATGGACGGCGAGCAGCGCCTCATCGGCCTGTGCGGCGCCTCGCCCCAGCCGGCGTGCTCGGCCGCGGGCGGCACCCTGTCACTCACGACCCCGGCCACGGGGAACGTGGCGCCGCCGGGCTGGTACATGCTGTTCCTCATCGACGCGAGCGGGGTCCCGTCGAAGGCGAAGTTCGTCCAGCTCCGCGCGTCCACGGGCACGCCGCCGACGGGGACCATCTCCTCGCCGACCGGAGACACCACGATCACGGCCGGTGGATCGGTGTCGTTCGGCACGGCCACCGTCGCCAGCCAGTACGCGTGGGCGTTTCCCGGCGGATCGCCCGCCAGCTCGGCGTCGCAGAACCCGGGCGGCGTGACCTTCGCGACCGCAGGGACGTTCGTGGTGACCATGACGGCCATCGACGCGAGCGGGAACACCGACCCCAACCCACCGACGCGGACCATCACCGTGTTGCCGACGGCGCCTGACTTCAAGGTCGCGGTGTCGCCGACGGTGCGCAGCGTCCTCCCCGGTCAGTCGGCGACCTACACGGTGACCGTGACCGGGCTCTCGGGCTTCGCTGGCAACGTGACGCTGGCGGTGTCGAGCGAGTCGGGGTTCCCGACCGGCATCACCAGCGGCGGCTTCTCTCCGCCGACGGTGACCGGATCCGGCGTCTCGACGCTGACCATGAACACCACGTCGGGCTCGCCTCCGTACGCGCTCTCGCTCACCATCAGCGGGATCAGCGGCTCGACGCGCAGGGCACCGGCGACGCTCGTGGTCGCGCTCGCGCCGCCGACCGGGCTCGTCGCGACCGCTGGCAACGGGCAGGTCGGGCTCACCTGGACCGCGGCGCCGGTCGCGTCCAAGTACATGGTCAAGCGATCGCTCACCGCTGGCGGGCCCTACACGACGCTTGGCTGCGCGACGGGGACGTCCTACACCGACCTCGGCCTCACCAACGGGACAACCTATTACTACACGGTCGTGGCCGTGGTCACCACCGGACAGAACGGCGGTGGCGCGAGCGCTGTGTCGTCCGAAGCCAGCGCTACTCCGGTCGGCGAGGCGCCGCCCGCTGCCCCGACCAACCTCGTGGCTGTCGGAGGGACACAGCAGGTCACGCTCTCGTGGAACGCCTCCCCCGGGGCGACGGGCTATCGCGTCAAGCGCAGCTCCGTCAGCGGCGGCCCCTACACCCTGATCGGTTCGCCCGGGGCGCCCGGCTACGTCGACGGGTCCCTGGCGAACGGGACGACCTACCACTACGTGGTGTCGGCGGTGAACCTCGTCGGCGAGGGGGCGAACTCGGCGCAGGCGAGCGGGACGACGGCCCCGGCGGCGCCGACGGGCCTGACGCGCACCAACGGCAACACCATGGCGACGCTCAAGTGGACGGCGGCTGCGGGCGCCGAGAGCTACAGGATCAAGCGCGGCACGACGAGCGGAGGCCCCTACACCCTCGTCGGGACGTCGACCACCCCGAGCTTTGTCCATACCGGCCTCACCAACGGCGTGAACTACTACTACCGGGTCTCCTCGGTGAACTCCCTGGGCGTCGAGAGCGCCGACTCGAACCAGGTCACCGTGAAGGCGGGCGCGACGACGCTGGTCTTCAACACGCCCGCCTCCGGAGCGACGGTGAGCGGGACCGCCGTGGCGATCAAGGTGACGGCGACCTACGCCCTGGGGACGAAGACCTATCGCATCTATGTCGACGGGGTCCTCAAGAACACCAAGGATACGACCAGCAACAGCCGCACCTACAACTGGAACTCGACAGGCGTGGCCAATGGCCCGCACACCCTGACCGCGACGGTGACCGACCAGTACGGCTTCTCCGCCTCGCCCGCCCCGCTCGGGGTGACCGTGCAGAACTGAGGGCCTGCTTCGACGCTCTTGCTTCATGGGAGAAGCAGCGCATGGCGGGCGGTGGCATGTTGTTTCTGAACTGGACGGCGCTGCGGCGTGTGGATTGAGGAGTGATCGCGACGAGGGGGGCGTAAGCTCGGGTCCGTGAAGTCGCTCTCGGCGCTCGTGGGGGATGAAATCGCCGGATATCGCCTCCAGCGAGTGCTGGGAGAAGGAGGGATGTCGGTCGTCTTTCGCGGAGAGAACCTCCTCGACCCTCGCCGCCTGCGTGCGATCAAGATCATTCGCCCCGAGCTCGCGGAGCAGCCCGAGTTCACGGCTCGCTTCGTCGAGGAGGCGAGCGTCCTCGAGGGGCTCCTGCACCCGCACGTGGTGCGCTTCTACGGGCTCCGCCGCGAGCGGGATCTCCTGGTGATGGAGCTCGAGCTCCTCGAGGGGACGACGCTGGCAAAGCACATCGAGGACGCGCCCGCCCCTCTCTCCGCCGAGCGAGCGATCCGCTGGCTGGCGGAGGCCTCGGGCGCCGTCGCCGCCGCGCACGCGAAGGGGATCGTCCACAGGGACCTCAAGCCGGACAACCTCTTCGTCACCGACGCAGGGAGCATAAAGGTGCTCGATTTCGGGATCGCTCGGGCGCTTGACGAGGCCGATCGCGCGACGAAGGTCACTGTCGCCGGGCTCACCGTCGGGACGCCCGCGTACATGGCGCCCGAGGTCTGCGAGGGCGCGCTCCCCTCGCCCGCGGCCGACGTCTACGCGCTGGGGCTCACCTTCCACGAGGCCCTGCTCGGCCACCACCCCTTCGCCGCGCCGGGCGAGCCGAGGAAGTCGACGACGCAGCTCATGTTCGCGCACGTCTCACAAGCGCTCCCCGCGCTCGCCGTCGCGAGGCCCGAGCTCCCTCGGGCGCTCGTCGCGCTCCTCGAGCGCGCGACGGCCAAGGATCCGGCGGGTCGCTTCGCGTCCGGGGAGGAGATGTTCGCCGCCGCGAAGGAGGTCGGGGAGGAACCACCCAAAGGGGTCCACACCGAGTTCGCGCTGCTCCCGTTCGTGGCGGGCGCCCCTCCCGCGGCGAACGCGTCCGAGCGCTCCTTGAGTGTTCCGCAGACGCCCGTGTCGCGAGGGGACGGGTCCGTGGGTTCCGCGAGGTCGACGGCCCGACGGAGGCCCCTCGTCGTCGGGGCGGCGCTCCTCGTCGCCGCGGGCGCCGCGCTGCTCGTGCGGGTCGGGACGAGGCGCCCCCCCTCCGCCGAGGCGCAGGCGATCACGCCTTCGGCCGCCGTCGCCGCGAGCGCGGACGCGAGCGCGAGCGCGGTGGTGTCGCTCCCCGCCCCGTCCATCTCCGCGCCTCCGGCTGCGCCGCAGGTGGCTCCCGACGCCTCGGCGAGCGCCCTGTCCGGCGACTCCGGCGCGAGCCTGGAGGCTGCACAGAAGAAGAAGCTGGCGGCCGAGGAGGCGAGGAGGCGCGCCGCGGCGCTCGAGGAGTGCGTCCGGGAGAAGCGCCAGCCGTGCGCCGACGCTTGCGACCGGAGCCTGCCCTCCGGATTGACCTGTGGCTTTTGGCCCCATCGAGCGGACGATGGCGGCCGTAACCTTGAACAGGTCAACGCCGATTTTGCGATTTGCAAGGAAAATGAGCGCTGCAAGGACGCGTGCCGGGAGAGGTGCCGCGACCTGTGAAAACACCCGTTGCCAACGGTTACTCGCGGCGCAGGCTCGCCAGGAAATAGCCGTCGGTCCCGTGCACGTGGGGCAAGAGCTTCAGACGGGGCGCCTGGCCAGCGAGGGTGCGGGCGGCCTCTCCCTGGAAGGGAGCCTCGTGGAGCTCGGGGCGCGAGGCCAGGAGGTGGGCAAGGACCTCCTCGGACTCCTCGGTGAGCACGCTGCACACCGCGTACACCAGGCGACCGCCAGGCCCCAGGAGCGAGGCCGCCCGGCTCACGATCGCCTTCTGGAGCGCCGAGAGCTCGGCCAGGTTCTCGGCCGAGCGTCGGGTCCAGAGCTCGGGGCGGCGGCGTAGGGTGCCGATGCCCGAGCATGGAGCGTCGACCAGGATCGCGTCGTAGGGCCCCGTGGCCTCTCCGGTCCCCCTGGACCAATCGACGGCAAAGGAGGAGCGCACCGGGAGGCCCAGAGCTTTCAGCTCTCTGGCCAGGCGCTCCAGCTTCTGAGGGTGGAGATCGGCCGCGTCACAGGTGGCCTCCTCGGCCAGGATCGCGGTCTTGTTCCCTCGCCCCGCGCAGGCGTCGAGCACGGCCTCGCCCCGGCGTGCCCCAAGGGCCAGAGCCACGAGCTGAGAGCCTTCTTCCTGCACGGCGAAGGCCTTGTCGCCGGCTCCCTGGAAAGCCTTGGGATCGCCTGCGCCCCGCACCAGGATCGCCCGGGGGGAGGCGAGCCCGGGCATGATCTCGGCCTCGGGGTGGGCCGCTCGGAGCGCCTCGATCCGCGAGCCGCGGGCCGAGGGATCGGACACACGCAGAGCAATCGGGGGGATCTCGGTGGCCGAGAGGAGGAACGCGTCGGCGCCCGGGGCGCCCAGGGAGTGCTCCAGGGCCTCCTTCCGCCAGGGCGCGACGCTGGTGAGCTGCGCTCGCCTCACCTGGTCGCGATCCAGGGTGGACGAGAGCGCAGATAGCCTCCGTAGAACCGCGTTGGCAAAGGCGCCCACCCGCTCGCCTCGAGCCCGCCGGATCAGGTTCACGGCCTCGCTCACGGCGGCGAAGGCCGGCACCCGGCTCAGCCCGAAGAGCTGGTAGCCCGCCACCAGGAGGTGGGAGAGCGTCGTGGGATCGACCCTCGCGAGGCCCTTGTGAGCCGCGCGCCCCAGCTCCGCCTCGAGCCAGGGGCGCATGCGGAGCGCCCCGTAGACGAGCTCGGTGGCCAGGGCCCGATCCCGTCCGGAGAGCTGCGTGGCGCGCTCCAGCTCGACGTCCAGGACCGCCGCGGCAAAGGCCTGATCACGGATCACCCGCTCCACCACGTAGCCCGCCACGCCCCTGGCGGAAGGGGCACCCTTGGCTCGAGGCGCTGTGGTCATTCAGGGCGGAAGCGGATGCTGGCCGGAGGAGGGTATTGAGGATCGGTCATGCTGTAGGGCTGGATCCTGACCACCGCCTTCTCGCAGAGGCTGAGCAGCATGCCCCCGCGGTTGGCCTTGGTGAGGCCAGGGCACCAGGCCGAGCCCCCGTTGTCCGGTGCCGGTCCTGTCAGCCCTCCAGGCCCGCTCGGACCCTCGGAGACGATCCCCACGCACTGCCCCTTCTCGGCGTCGGTGACGGGGCGGGTGGAGCGCTTGTAGAAGGCGAGGAGGGCGTCCTCGTTGCGGGTCAGCGTGGTGCCAGTGCAGACGGCCCAGGCGGACAGGGTCACCGGCACGGTGGCCGTGTTCTGGACGACGATGTAGCGCGCAGGCGCGGACGAGGTGGTGACCAGGCTCCCGGGGCAGACGCCTCCGCCGGCCGGAGTGCCCAGGTGCCCCTCGATCGTGGCCGCGGCGAAGTTGGTGGGCAAGGTGGTCGTGTTGCCCAGCGCGCCCAGCTGCACGTCCACGTCGGTGGTGTCGCACCCCACCGTGAAGAACGACGCGAGCGAGGTGCCTCCTCCAGGCGAAGGGTTGGTCACGGTGATGCTCACAGTGCCGGGCGTCATGAAGTAGGTCGACGGGAGCGTGAAGGTGATCTGTGTCCCATTCACGACGGTGGTCGCCAGCGCAGAGCTGTTCGCCTTGACCACGCTCGGGCTCGCTCCGCCGACGAAGCCGCTGCCCAGGACGGAGATCGTTCGATCGGGCGAGCCCACGGTGGTCGACGAGGGAGAGAGCGTGGTGATGACCGGAGCCGGGTTCTGCACCGAGATCGAGACGGCCGACGAGGTGCCGCCCCCAGGGGTGGGGTTCACCACGCGGACCGCGATGCTCCCCGCGTTGACGAGGGCGCTGGCAAGCAAGTTCGCCTGGAGGGTGGTGGCGTTGACGTGGGTGGTGGTGCCCACGAGCACGTTGTCGAAGCTGATTTGAGAGCCCGGGTAGAAATTCGACCCTGTCACGGTGACGGTAGTGGAGCCGGAGCCCACGGGGATCGTCGACGGGGCCACACCCGTGAGGACGGGGGCGGAGTAGAGGACCCGGAAGGGGACAGGGGCAGAGACCCCACCGCCAGGCGCAGGGTTGCTCACGACGACGCCGAACTCCCCGGCGGCTGTGAGTTGCGCAGCCGGAATCTGGGCCGTGCACTGCTCGGGTCTCGGGCAGTTCTTGGTCGTCAGCAGCGTGCCGTTGAAGAGGATGGAAGACGCCGGCAAAAAGCCTGTTCCCTCCAGGGTGATCGACACCGCGGGGCCGTTCACGGGCGAGGTGCTGGGCGTGACCCTCGTCAGGGTGACCGTGGGGTTGGTGACCGTGAAGGAGATGGCGGTCGAGGTGCCGCCCCCCGGAGCTGGGTTGGTGACCTTCACCGGGAAGCTGCCCGCCGTGGCGAGGAGGCTGGCCTGGAGGTTCACCTTGAGCTTGGTCGAGCTCTCGAAGGTGGCGGTCAAGTCCTTGCCGTTGAAGGTGACCTTCGCGCCGTCCACGAACCCCGTGCCCGTGAGCTCGAGGGGGGTGGCGGGCGAGCCGGCCACCACGCTGAGGGGAGCGATCTGGGTGAGCTGAGGAGAGGGGTTCTGCACCTCGAACGGGAGCTCGTTGCTCCCGCCGCCGCCGGGCGCCGAGGTGCCGACCGAGATCTTCAGGATGCCGACGGTCAACAGCCGGTCCGAAGGGATCTCGGCCTTGAGCTCGCTGGCGCTGACGAAGTCGGTCTTCAGGACGCCTCCGCCGACCTGGATGACCGAGCGAGCGACGAAGTTGTTGCCAGTGACCACGATGCCTCGGGCCTGAGAGCCGACGACCGCCTTGTCGGGTGTCACCTTCGTGATGACGGGGGGCTTGGCTGTGTCCGGATCCGTGGTGGTGGGCGAGGGCGGGGGTGGGGGCTTGGGGGTGGGGGGCTGCGTGGGCTCCGGCGAAGCGTCCACCTCCGGGATGGGCGCGAGCTCGCTCGAGCACGCGGCGCTCGCCATCGCGCCAAGGACGATCAGCGCGACGAGGACGAACAGAGGGCGGAGGAACAAGCGCGCGACGGACATTTCCAGGGACTCCCGAGCGGTCTATGCCACATCCACCCGCAGGGTGCCATGGCCGCGCGAACGCCCTCTCAGCCCGCGAGCTCCTTCATCTGCACCGCGATGACGTCCCATTTCCGAGTCACGTCGTTCTTGAACGCCAGCATCATCAAGAGGATGAGAACGCTCATCCCGACCAGGCTCGCGATCTCCCGGGTGCGGAGGCTGACCGGGCGCCGCCGTACCCACTCCAGCAGGAAGAACACGAGGTGCCCCCCGTCGAGCACGGGGATGGGCAGCAGGTTGATGAGGCCCAGGTTCACCGAGGTCACGGCCATCGCCCAGACGAAATAGCGCGTGCCCTTGGCGCCGGCCTGGCCAGCGACGTCGTAGAGGGTGATGGGGCCGCTCACCGTGGCCAGGCTGACGCGCCCCTGGAGCACCCGGAGGAAGCCCACCCCGATGAAGCGCATCACCGCCACGGTCTCCTCCACGCCCTTGCGGAGCGCGTAAAAGACGCGGTTCTTGTTGGGGACGGTCTCGTCCTTGGCCTTGGGGGACCAGTGGGTGGTGCGGAACACGTAGCGCTCGTAGGGCTGGCCGTACTCGTCCTGCCACTGCTCCTTTCGCACCTGGAAGGTCCCGCTCATGCGCTCGCCGTCCCTGGTCCACACGAGCTCGTGGGGGCGCGCCGCGTCGGTCTTCAGCTCCGCCTTCATGGTGGCCCAGAGGCGCTGCGGCTTGTCGTCGAGGCTGAGCACGCGATCCCCCGGGCGGAGGCCCGCCCTCCACTCGCTCGAGCCCTCGGGGACGAAGGCCACGTAGAGATCGCTGGGCTCGATGCCTGTGCGGGTGAGAACGTCCTTCTCTCGCGCGATCGCGTCGTCGACGTGGGCGCCCGTGTCCTCGCGTACCAGCGGTGTCAGGGTGGCGACGCCCATCTCCATGACGGCCAGCTCGAAGAGCGGACCGGGAGCCCGGATCGGCCTCATGAAGGTCACGGTGACGGTGTCGCCGCGGCTCTTGGTGAGGATCTGCACCAGCTCGACGAAGCGGTCGATCCTCCGGCCGTTGACGCTGGTGATCTGATCGAAGGTGCGCAGGCCCGCCCGGTAGGCCGGGGAGTCCGTGCGAGGGACGCCGATCACCGCGGCGGGGTAGCTGGGGGCGATGCCGATGCGCCCGACGTGCTCGACCATCTCCAGCTCCACGGGCTCGAGCTCCTCGATCTCGTCGGCGGGCGTGATCTCGATGTCCGCGCGCTTGCCGTCGCGCTGCACCACCATGTGGACCAGCTTCCCGGTCTTCTTGCTGACCAGCGCCTGGACCTCGGGGAAGCTCGCGACCGGCTGCCCGTCGATCGACACGATGCGATCTTCGGGCATCAGCTTGCCGTCCGCGGGCTTGCCCGGCACCACGACGCCCACGACCGGAGGGAGGAACTCGCGGTCCTCGTAGAACACCGAGGTGTAGAGCAGGATCGGGAAGAGGATGTTCATCGCTGGCCCGGCGAGCACGATGACGATGCGCTTCCAGACCTTCTGCGATTCGAATGTGCGGTGGCGATCCTCGGGCAAGATCGCCTCCCGGCTCTTGCCCTCCTCGAGCATCTTCACGAAGCCCCCGAAGGGCAGGACGCCGATGCAGTACTCGGTCTCGCGGCCCCGGATCTTCACGAGCTTCGGTCCGAAGCCGATGGAGAAGGTGATCACCTTCACTCCGAAGATCTTCGCGAACGCGAAGTGACCGGCCTCGTGGATGAAGATGAGGACGCTGACGAAGAGGACGAAGTAGAGGAGATCCACCCGGGGCTCAGCAAATTAACATGTGCAAAAACATGGTATTTTATGCCTGGTTGGTCGGGACGATCCGGGTGGAGGCGCGCCCTGGCACGGCGCCCGCCGCGAAGGGGGCCGAGCGCCTCCACTCTCCGCGCAGGAAGGCGCAGTGAGGCTCCCTGGCGCCCTCGTCCAGCGAGACACCGAGCGGCTGCACCAAGAGGAAGAAGAGCAGGAGCAGAGCGCCGCCGATCGTGCTCGCGCCGCCGAACGCGGGCGGGACGAGCGCGAGGGCGGTCAGGGCGCCGCAGACCCCGAGCTCGGCGAGCGCGAACAAGAAGAGTCCGCTGCGCTTCCTCCTGTACCAGGCGAGGGGATCGGTGGCGGAGAGGAAGGTGAGCGCAGACCCCTCGGTTGCGAACCACACCCTGGCGCCCTCTCCGATCACGGTGCGGACCACGCGTGGCGAGCCCTTGCCGCTCCGGGCTTCCTTGTAGACTGCATCGAACGAGGCGTCGGCCTCGCGGCGGGCCGCGGCGGCCTGAGCCTCCGCGGCCGGCCACGGAGAGAGGGCCTCGCTCGGGCCGAAGGAGAGCTCCGAGCCCTGCGACCGGAGCACCCCGCCGTGCACGACGCCCCCGTGGCTCTTGTCGGAGAAGGCGATGCCAGGCGACGCCCCGGGCGCCGCGTCGAGAGCGCGGCCGATCTGGACGACCTCGTGGGTGGCGAACGCCCGGTCGTCGTCGGGGCCTCCCAGCCCGGAGAGCACCTCGCCCTCGCGGAGCCTGGAGGCGAGCGCCTCGGCCTTCTTCCCGAGGGCGCGCGCCGTGTCGGTCGCCGCCAGCGCGCAGAGGAGCGCGGTCACCCAGACGATGCCCAGAGCGAGGAGGCCGAGGAGCCAGTAAGGGACGGGACCTACCATCGCGATCAAACGGCCGTACCGGCCGCCTCCACTTCCGCCCGCCTGGCCTCGCGGGAGGCGAGCCTCGGGATCTCGCCCAGAGCCTCGTCCCGGATCGGATTCCGCTCGGCGGTCGCCACGTCCCGCCGCGCGGGGCGAGAGAACCGCAGGAGGAATGTGCGTATCAGGTAGAGGACCATGCTGGGCTCGTTGAGCGAGGGATCGATGCGCGGCACCACCTCCCTGTCGTGCCACTCCTGGAGCCGCGACCAGTGCACGCCCGCCCGGTTGTGGTGGATGGTGTGGAGCCCGTTGTTGCACATCACCCAGTTGAAGGCCCTGCCGACGAAGTTGCGCGAGTGGTTCCACTCGCTCGTCACGTCGCAGCCGTCGTGCTGGATCAGGTTGATCCTGAGGATGCAGCGGGCGCCGTAGAGCTGAGGGATCACGATGAAGAAGAGGCCGGTCCAGAAATCGTGGACGAGCAGGAGGACGGTGAGCCCGAAGGCAAAGACCTGCTCCCTCATGTACTGGCTCCGGAACTCGCCGCGGCCGAAGAGCCGCGCCCAGCGCTGCACTCCGTTGAAGGTCCGCGGGCCGGCCACGTTCGGAAAGTGAATCAGGTTGAGCAGGTGCCACCTGAAGCGCACGTGCTCGGGCGCGGCCCAGTCGGCCTGCCCGTCGTCGTCGAAGTGATGGTGGACCAGGTTGTGTGAGGGGATGTTGGCCGATGCCGGGTAGAGAGCGCCGAACGACACTAGCATGCGCCAGGCGTAGTTGATGTTGGTGTTCCTGAACGGCCCTGCGTGGAGGCTGTTGTGGATCACGACGGAGTTGAGGAAGGCGAGCCAGCAGGCGAACGCGAGGAGCGGGAGGGTGCGCGCCTGGGGCACCAGGTACATGGTGAAGAGCAGGCCGATGTAGAGCAGGACGATCGCGATCTGGCGAACCTCGCTCGTGTTCTTGAGGAGCCCCGTATCCCGGTCCGGAGGCACGGCGGGCCTGGGCTCGCGCAGTCTGGGCTCCGCCACGCCCGGGACTGGCGGCGTGCTGTTCGTGAGGCTCGACATCGGCTTGCTCCTGCCAAGGACGCGCGGCGCGCGCCGGCCCGCCTCTTTTGACCAACATTTGACGGCGAGTCAACCAGGTGAAATCGTCGCGCACTCACCGCGTACGGGCGTTCGCGGAGGGGCATCGCGGAGAGTCCGCGAAGCTCGCTTCGCATGGGCGGGGAAGCCTGGTTCGCGGCGAAAAGAACATTGCCCAGCGAGAGCGCCCCGTCTACAACACGACCATCTGGCGAAGTGCAGAGGGAGGGTTTCCTCGATGTCTGGAAGGAGCGCCGTTGCGCGCGCGTCGTGGTTTACGTCGTTCGGGAACCTGCCCTACTTGCACTTCCGCAAGGACAGGAACTTCTACCGGCGCTACGACCTCACCTGGTTCGTCGTGTGTGTGGTCCTTCTCGGCGCCATGCAGCTCACGCGCTTTACGCCCGTCACGGCTTCGTTCCAGCTCTGGTACCTGGCCGCGCTGCCCTTCGTCATCTACTTCCACATCATCTGCAACGTGTTTGTGCACAACGCCTGTCACGGCAGCTTCCCCCGGAGCATAAACCGCATCGTTGGCGAGTTGTGCGGCCTGGTGGTGCTCGCGCGCTTTGCCTCCTGGCAGATCGTGCACGAGCGTCACCACCGCTTCTCGGACGACGTCGACAAGGACCCCCACCCCCTGCTTCCGAGCTACTGGAAGTTCACCTTCCGTGCCATCGGCAACGTGGAGAAGCAGCTACAGACAGCGTACCTCGAGATCTTCGGCGACACCGAGGAGAACCGCCGCCGAGAGCGGGTGAGAGCGTTCATCAGCTACGGGACCAACGTGGCCCTCATCGCCTGCTTCTATCGCTTCCTGGGGCCTGCCGGCTTCCTTGTGTTCTTCATCCCTGCGCAGATCCTGGGATGGATGCACGTCATGCACTTCAACTGGGTGACCCACAACGCCCTCGCCCGGAACGGCGACTACCACCCGGTGAACATCGACAGCGGCATCTACTGGCTGGGTAACCGCCTCTTCTTCGGCATCTACATGCACGGCAATCACCACAAGCGCTCCAACGTCTTCAACCCCCTCTTCTGGGACGAGAAGAAGTACGGTCCGGCTCTCCCGTTGGTGAAGGCAGGCCCCCCGGATCCCGCGGCCGCCGGTTGAGCTGAGCCCGTTCGCTCGGGGTTGCTTCGTTCCGCGCCTCGGGTAGCCTGGTGCTCTGTAGGAGTCGAGATGGCCAAGATCCAGTCGCCGCTCCTCGGCTACAACAACAACGTCCGGCACAAAAACAGGGTCTTCCACATCCAGACGGAGGACTCTGGCGTCAAGCACCCGCACGTCATCACGCACCTCTTCATGGATGGCGGTCGCATCCTGAAGAGCGTCAAGCGCAGCTACGCGGAGCACGTGGGCGCGGACAACCTCTCCGACACCGTGCGCACGATGATGAAGGAGCAGCACAAGGCGATGTTCATCGCCCTGCGCGACGGAGAGTACGACAACCTCCTCGAGCCCCCGAACGCGGGGAGGCCATCGCCCGAAGCTCCGAGGCCAGCGCCCGAGGCCTCTCGCGCCGAGCCCCCGACCCCTCGCATCGAGCCTCCCGCTCCTGTTGCCTTGGGCGCTGCGCCTGGCGTGGTGGCTGCGGCTCCAAGGGAGTTGGTGCCCGAGCCACCGCCCTCGGTCAGGGTTCACGAGCCACCCCCCTCGGTCAGGGCCCACGAGCTCCCTCCGCCCTCGCGCAACCTGTTCCGGAAGGAGCTCCCGGTGAGCGGGAGCTATCGTCAGGTGGACGGAGAGAGTTCGAAGTCCTCTCCTCCTAGCCAGCGGGGTCGTTCGTTCCCCGAGGAGGTCCGTACGTCGCCCTCGGCCTTCGCCCCACCGCAGGCGCTGGCCAGCGCCCCCGCTCCGGCCCCCCCCCGTCCCGCCCTGCCGCCGGACAGGGAGCGTCGGTACGCCCCCGCTCGCCCCGCGGCGATCTTCGGCTCTCCCAGGGCGCTCAAGAACGCGTCCATCTTCGTCGAGGACGCGCTGAACGACCGATCCTTGAACGAGGTCATCTTGAGCTACCTGCTCGCGGATCTCTCTCCGCCCGAAAAGTAGCCTGTTCGGTGCTTCGTGACGGCGTTGAGCCGCCTTGTGCCGCAGTCGGGTACGGGACCGCGATCGTGGAAAAATACGTCGTAGAAATACGATGAATTCGGGTGGCACGACGGGTGCAAAGTGCGCTTTCATGTGCCAACCTCGTACCTTCTCGCTTCTCGTTCTCCTCGCGCTTGCCGGCTGCTCGGTCACGACGGCGGGCGACTTCGAGGCCAGTCAGGCTCCGAGCAACTCGCGGTCCGATAGCCCCTCCTTCCCCGGGGGCGGGGGCGCCAGCTCCGCGGGTCCGAAACCGGGCCTTCCGAGCGCCCCGCCGCTCCCGGGTCCCTCCTCGGGAGGAAGCGGCGAGGTGCAGGCGGGGATACTCACCGCCGGCGTCTGGGACGACAACTTGAATTTCGGGCGTTTCCTGACCTTTAGGGCGCAAGAGCACCAGCGCAAGCTCGATGGTCTGCTGCCCATCGACGAGAGCGTCCACCGGGCGGTCAACGCGACGCCGAGCGTGGGAGTCAAGCGGACGCTCGACGTCTCGCTCGTGATCGATACGACGGGCAGCATGGGCGACGAGATCAGGTACTTGCAGAGGGAGTTTGACGCTCTCTCGGCCACGATCGCTCGGACCTATCCGGACGCCCAGCAGCGGTGGTCGCTGGTCGCCTACAAGGATCGCGGCGACGAGTACGTGGTCCGCCCCTTCGACTTCCGGGGCGATACTGTGGATTTTCGGTCACAGCTCGCCAAGCTCAACGCGAGCGGCGGTGGGGATTTCCCGGAGGCGCCCGATCAGGCCTTGCAGGCCGCCGACGGCCTGTCGTGGCGCGCCGATGCAGACACGGCTCGCATCCTGTTCTGGGTCGCTGACGCGCCGCATCACGACCACCGTGCCCAGGCGATGGTCGACGCGATCCTGGGCGCGCGGGACAAGGGAATTCATGTCTATCCGGTGGCGTCCAGCGGCGTCGACCAGCTCACGGAGCTCACCATGCGTTCGGCGGCCCAGCTGACCGGGGGGCGCTACATCTTCCTCACGGACGACTCCGGGGTCGGCGGCGCCCACAAGGAGCCGAGTATCCCCTGCTACTTCGTGACCAAGCTGGACCGTGCCATCCTGCGTATGGTCGACATCGAGATGACGGGGCAGTACCGAGAGCCGATCGCGGCCGACGTCCTCCGGACCGGGGGCGACCCGGTCGACGGCAGCTGCCAGCTGGCCAGCGGCCCCGCTCAGGCGTTCTGAGCGAGCCCGGGGGTTACAAACATCGACGCATTCGCGTATAAACCGGACCTCGATTCCTGCGCGGTTCCTCCGCGCCCCACAACGAGGACCCTCGATGCCCCTGAAAATCTCCCTCCGGTCGGCAGATCCGACCAAGGAAGCCGCCGATGTGCTCGCCATCGCCGTCTGGTCTCTCTCGAGCACCAAGAAGAAGGGCGCGAAGACACCCATCGACGCCATCGACAAGGCTCTGGGGGGCAAGCTCACCAAGCAGATCAAGAAGGACGATTTCAAGGGCAAGAAGGATCAGGTCCTCTCGTTGGGGACCCTGGGCAAGCTCAAGGTCGACAAGGTGGTCGTGTACGGGCTGGGGGATCCGGACAAGGCCACCGACGGAGATCTCCGGACCTTTGCGGCCAAGGTCGGGCGCAGCGCCAACGCCGACAAGACGAAGCGCCTGGTGCTGGCGCTCCCGGACGGGCTCGACGCGCGCGTCCGGTTCGTGGTCGAGGGGCTGGAGCTGGGCGCCTATCGCTTCACCAAGTACCTGACCGGGGATCGCCGCCCCAAGGCGGAGCTGGGGCACGTCACCATCACAGTGGACGACAAGGTCTCGGCCGAGGCCAAGGCCGCGGTCGACAAGGGACAGATCGTGGCCGAGGGCGTGAACATCGCCCGCGATCTGTCGAACGAGCCACCGAACTTCCTCTATCCCGAGAGCTTCGGCGTCTTCGCCGAGAAGCTCTGCAAGGAGCGCGGCCTCAAGGTGCACGTGTTCGACTACAAGGAGATCGTCAAGCGCGGCATGAAGCTGCTCCAGGCGGTCGGCCAGGGTAGCGAGCGAAAACCATGTATGGTGCACATGATATGGGCGCCTCCCAAGCCCAAGAAGAAGCTCGTCTTTGTTGGCAAGGGGGTCACCTTCGACTCGGGGGGCCTCAGCATCAAGCCCGCGGCGGGCATGGGCGAGATGACCCACGACATGTCAGGGGCCGCCAACGTGGTGGGTCTCATGGCCATCGTCGCGGCGCTCAAGCCGGAGGTCGAGGTCCACGGCATCTTCGCCGCGGCGGAGAACATGCCCGACGGCGCGGCCTACCGCCCCGGGGACATCTGGGGCTCGCTCGACGGCAAGACGGTCGAGATCGTTCACACCGACGCGGAGGGGCGCCTGATCCTCGCCG
>SXGT01661580.1_pt1 | contig 16742 bp, 11 predicted proteins | sample 3176221 | NCBI WGS metagenome assembly SXGT01 (sample SAMN11356862, study PRJNA531348) | freshwater metagenome | isolation source: freshwater sample F1-120 | place: China: Fuxian Lake, Yuxi | collected 2017-12-25 | reverse complement strand
GGAGGTGGAAATCATGGCAAGTATCCTCAAGGAAGGCTCTTCCCTGGAGACCATGCTCGACTTCGTCGTCGCGGCACGGTCCGGACTGCTCGCGAAGAAGAAGCTCGTGCCCCTGGCGAAGGCCTGGGCGCCCTACAAGGCCACGCTGCGCAAGGCGCGGGACGCGCGGGACGACGCGCGCGAGAACCGCATCGAGTGCTCCGCCAAGGAGCGCGTCACGGCCACCGACTGGCGTCCGGCGCTCGGGGAGGTGTCTCGCTACGCCTTCGTCGCGGCCAAGAGCGACGCGGGCGCGAGCCCCTACAGCGACCTGTTCGGCACCATCAAGTCCAACGAGGCGCAGAGCTACGGCTTCGAGCGGGCCACCGCGTATTGCCCACGACGCCCACGACCGCATCGACGCGCTGCGTGCCTGGTATGACGGCTACGAGGCGGGGCCGACCCGGGTCTACAACCCGTGGAGTGTCCTCCGTTGTCTGCAGCTGGGGCGCCATCAACCAATGCAGGCACATTGGGCCAACACCGCGAGCACGGCCCAACTGCGCGCCGCGTTCATGAGACACGTCTTGGCCGTCGCTCCGGCCATGGAGAGCCTCCTGCGCGGCGAGTCGGTCCTGCTGCCCGTGGACGAAGGCATGACCATGCTCGATCTCCAGTCCGACCCGAATGCGTCTTGGTCTCTTGCCTACTTCAGTGGCTACTTGACGGGACGTTGGCAGGGCTCGCGAATGGTGCCCTTGAAGGTGCCCAATCGTGAGGTGCACGAGGTGTTCTCCGCGATGTTCGACCGCTGGCAGGCCGACGCGCCGGTTTCGCCCGCACGCCATCATCCGTTTGTCGCGGCTCTCCTGGCTGGAGACGCAGAAGCAATCCAGCGGTACTTCAGGGAGCTCCTTCTGGAGCACGCTTCGGCCCATGACACCGCCCGTCATCCCGAGATTGCCTATCACATGTTCGCGCTCGGCCTGTTGGTCGTCCTTCGGGATACGCATGAGGTGCGCTCCAATCGAGAGGCCGGCGAGGGCCGCTTCGACGTGCAGATTCGGCCCAAGCAGCCGCAACATTCGGTTGTGGTCATCGAATTCAAGTCGGCTCGCCCGAGATCGCTCGAGGCGGCCGCGCATGCCGCGCTACAGCAGATTCAAAGCCGGGACTACGCCCGGGACCTCGTGTCCTGCGGTGCCTCGCCGATTCACCTCGTCGCCGTCGTCGCTTCTGGGAAGAACGTCAAGTGCGCAGTCGAGACGATGCGGGTTGCCCCGCTCTGCCAATAGCCGTAGCCCCGGATGGCATCCCGGGCGACTCCGTGTGGGAAGGGGGATAGCCGTGGCTCGAGCTCGACCTGCATCGCGCCACCATACCGGAATTCCGTGACGCGAGCGCGTAGCAATTCGAATGCGGCCCGAAGCGGCACAGTCGCTCGTCGAGGCACTCGCCGTGGGTCGCGCTTGACCCCCCGGGCAAGGCCACGTAGCTTTGGGCCATCAACCAGCGTGACTGTGGGCAAAAGGCAGCGACGGGGAGGCACCAATGGCGGGGTCATATCGAGTCCAAGAGACCGTCTTCGAGGACACGCGGACGCGGATCCTCCGTGCGCAGTCCGACTCGGCGCAATGGGTCATCATCAAGACCATTCCGAGCGCGCAGGCGACGCCGAGCCAGCGTGCACGTCTTGCCCGCGAGTACGGCTTTTGCCGTCGCCTTACGGATGCCAACGTGCGGGGCATCGTCCCGGTGCTCGAGCTCGATATTGAGAAGCACCCGCCGCGGATCATTTTCGAAGACGTCGGCGGTCAAACGCTGCAGCATCGGCTGCGCGACGGCGGCTTGAGCCTGGCGCAGGTCGTCGCGCTTGGCGCTCGGCTGGCGGACACGCTGAGTGAAGTGCATCGGCAACACCTCGTTCACAAGGACGTCAAGCCTACGAACGTCCTGGTCTCAGCGAACGCGGAAGAGGCCTGGCTGCTCGACTTCGGCGTGGCTTCGAGCCTGGACACCGACTTCCAACAAGCCGGCGTATTGGAGCGCCTCGAAGGGTCGCTCCCGTACATGTCGCCCGAGCAGACCGGCCGCGTCAGTCGCCCGGTCGATCCACGGAGCGACCTCTACTCGCTGGGCGTCACGCTCTATGAGGCCGCGACGGGGCAGCTCCCCTTCCCAGGGCGCGACCCCGTCGAGATCATCCACGGGCACGTCGCCAGGGCACCGCAGGCACCGGCGACGATCGCTCCTGCCGTCCCTGCGGTGCTGAGCGAGATCATCCTCAAGTTGCTCGCCAAGCGCGCGGAGCTCCGTTACCAGTCGGCGCGTGGGCTCGCCAGGGACCTCCGTCGCTGCCTGCAATCGATGGAGGACGGCCGTGAGGTGCCTCCGTTCGCTTTGGGCGAGCAGGACTGGCCCGAGCGCTTCCTACCGTCGCAGCGTCTCTATGGTCGGGATGCCGAGATTGCGACGCTGAGCGCGGCCTTCGATCGGGCGGTAGACGGTAGCAATGAGCTCCTCTTCGTCTTTGGCTTCTCCGGCATCGGCAAGACCGCGCTCGTCAACGAGCTCCAACGCCCCGTCGTAGAGCGGCGCGGCCGATTCGTGCAGGGCAAGTTTGACCAGTTCAAGCGCAACCTCCCCTACGCCTCGCTCATCCAAGCGCTGCGGGCACTCGTCGGCCAGCTCCTGACCGAGAGTGAAACCAAGGTGGCCGAGTGGCGGGAGCGGCTCAGCCAGTCGCTCGGCGGTCTGGCCAGTGTGCTCGTGCCCGTCGTCCCGGAACTGGAGACGATCCTAGGCCCACAGCCTCTCGCCCCCGAGCTTGACCCCGATGCGGCGCGTAACCGCCTGCTGCGCGCCTTCGGCGACGTCATCGGGGCCCTGGCCCGTGCCGAGCAACCGCTCGTGCTCTTTCTCGACGATCTCCAGTGGGCGGATCAGGGGTCGCTCGACGTCCTGCGCCTACTCGCGACGCGGGCCGAGCTGCGGCACGTCCTCATCATCGGCTCCTACCGCGACAACGAGGTGAACGACAGTCATCCATTGACCATCGAGCTCGCCCGCCTGCGCGAAGCGCGTCGCTTCGACGAGCTGCGGCTCGGCGAGCTGAGCCGGGACGAGGTCCGCTACTTCGTGGTCGATTCGGTCGGCCAGCGCTCGGAGGCGGCATTCCAGCTCGCGGATCTCATCCTCGAGAAGACGCGTGGCAACCCCTTCTTTGCGCACATGTTCCTGCGTTCGCTCGTGCAGCAGGGTCTCATCACGCTCGACGCCGACGCCGGCTGGAGCTGGGATCTGCCGCGCATCGGGCGCCAGAGCATCACCGACAACGTGGTCGAGATGCTCCTTCAGGAGATGCAGGGACTGCCAGACTCGACACAACGCCTCCTTGGAGTGGCCGCGTGCCTCGGTACGGCGTTCGACTACCTGACGCTTGAGAAGCTCTGCTCGGAGGCGCCGGGGGGGAGCCTTTGGCGCGCGCTCTCGGCGGGGTTCATCGAGCCACAAGACGAGAGCTACGGCTTGATCCTCGCCGACGGCCACTGCCCCGAGGGCGTCAACCCGAGGTACCAGTTCCTCCACGACCGCGTCCAGCAGGCGGCCTACAGCCTCCTCAGCCCGACCGCACGGCTCGCGACGCATCTCGAGATTGCGCGGGCGCTTCTGGACAACTTGAGCCCGGAACTCTTGGAGGAGCGCCGCTTCGACGTCGCCGACCACCTCTGCCACGTCGTGGCGCTGGTCGTCGACCGAGACGAGCGATGGCGCTTCGCCTCCTTTCTCCTGGACGCGGGAGGTCACGCGAAACAGGCCGCTGCGTACCAACCCGCGATTCGCTATCTCAACGCCGCGTTGGTCCTACTGGGCGATGAGGTCTACAGCGACGCGTACGCGATCGGGATGCCGGCCCAGGTGGACCTGGCAACCTGCGAGTACATCGACGGGCAGCCCGACGCGGCCGACCGGCGCTTTGCGGAGGTCTCTCGCCACGCCCGTACCGACACGGAGCGTGCCAAGAGCTACGTCCTGCGCGTTCAGCTTCACCTCGGGCAGAGCCAGGTCATGTCCGCGCTCGAGCTCGCAGTCGAGGGACTGAGCTTCTGTGGCGAGCGCCTGGAGCTGCGCCCTGACCAGGCCATGGTCGGCGCGACATTTCAAGAGCTGGGCGAGGCGATCGGAGGTCGCAGCTTCGACGCGCTCGGAGAGCTGCCCGAGGCCACCGATCCGCTGAAGCTTGCGGCGCTCGAGATCCTGAACCACACCGCTGCGCCGGCGTACTACGTGAATGAAAATCTGTACGCCGTGCTGGTGCTGAAGATGTGCATCCTCAGCGCGCGCCATGGCCAGTCTCCGATCTCCCCGATGGGCTGGGCCCTTTACGGCGTCATCATGGGCCCACTGCTCGGCGACTTCGAGACGAGCCGGCGCACCTCGACGCTTGCCAAGCGGCTGCAGGCGCGCTTCGGACGCACGCAGCTCGTCCCCAAGTTGTGCCTCTGCCTGAACGGGTTCGTCGATCACTGGACTGTGCCGCCGCAGAGTGTGATCCCGAGCCTCATCGACGGCTCGCGCGCTGGGCTCGAGGTCGGCGACCCCATGTTCGCGGTCTACAACAATATCGCCATCGCCTACATCTGGCTCCTGTGCGGTGCGCCGCTCGAGGATCTGGATCGGGACTCGCGGCGCTGGCTTGCGTTCTGCAAAGGCCTTGGGGTGACCCAGGAGCTTGGAATCCACGAAGTCAACGTGCGCCTCTCGGCAGCCCTTCGCGGTCAAACGCCGACACCGCTGTCGTTGGGTGAAGACGAGGAGGCATGGCTCTCGCAACTCGGGAGCTATATCCTCCGCATCCCGCTGCACATGGCCCTGCTCGCCAAGATGGAGCTCGCGCTCGTCCATCGCGACTTCGTTGCGGGCGTCGCGCTCATCGAACGCTCGGCGGCCGAGGAGCCGCGTTCGCTCGCGACGGCCCACTACAGCATGCACGCCTGGCTCACCGCGATGCATGTCCTGGGTGCACTGACCGAGGGGCTCGTCCCCGATGCGGAGCGCGCGCTGCGCATCGAGCAGATTCAGGCCCAGCTCGGACGACTGCGGGCGTGGGAAGCCGCGAACCCCGGTGTGCATCGCCACAAGGTGCTGGCCATCGAAGCAGGACTCGCGGCGCTCGAAGGCCGAGTGCTGGATGCGCTCGCCGGTTACGACGAGGCCATCGCGTCAGCCGTCGAGGCCGGCTTCACGAAGCACGAGGCCGTGCTCGCCGAGACGGTGGCGGCCTTGTATGCACGGCTCGGACGAATGCGGAGTCGCGACGCGTACCTTCAGGACGCCTGGGCGGCGTATTCCCGTTGGGGCGCGTTCGCCAAGGTCGCGGCGCTGGAGGCGGCCTATCCGGCTCTCCAGCAGCGGACGGCGCGTGGCTTGGCGAGCTCACTCGCCTTCTCGCTTGGAAGTCCCTCCGCAACGACCTCCACGACGAGCCGACCGAGCGCATCGTTCGACGCCTGGAGCCTGCTCAAGGCCTCTCAGGCCATCGCGGGCGAGATCGTCCTCGAACGGCTCAGCGCCAAGCTCATGCGGATTCTCCTCGAGAGCACCGGCGCCCAGCGCGCCGTGTTCCTCCTCGCGGTGCCCGGCGAGAATGAGCGTCTCGTCGTCTCAGCCGAGCTCCATGTGGATCGCGCCGAGGCCGCGAGCCCCAGTCAGGCCTTCGCCGAGCGAGAGGACTTCTGCCACGGCGTCGTGAACTACGTCATGCGGAGTCGGAAGCCGGTGACCATCTCCGACCTGCGCTCTGCGGGCCTCTTCGCGGCCGATCCCTATGTGCAGCGGCAGGCGACGGCGGCCCTCCTGTGCGCGCCGGTGCTCCACGGCGGCGAGCTCCGCGGGCTCGTCTACTTGGAGAACGACCTGACCCCGGGCGCGTTCACCGACGACCGAGTCGAGATCGTGAAGATCCTCACGGCCCAACTCGCGATCTCCATCGAGAATGCCCGCCTATACCAACACCTCGAGCGGCAAGCCCGCTCCTTCGAGCGCTTCGTGCCCCGCGAATTCCTGGCGCTTCTCGGGAGGCCCGGAGTCCAGGAGGTCATGCTCGGCGATGCGGTTCGGCGCGACATGGTCGTTCTGTTCAGCGACATCCGCTCTTATACGGCAATGACCGAGCAGATGAGTGCGGAAGAGGCCTTCGCATTCGTCAACGCCTACCTGAGTCGTGTGGGGCCCGTCGTGCGCGAGCATGGTGGCTTCATCGACAAGTACATTGGCGACGCGATCATGGCGCTCTTCCCAGGGTCAGCGGACGAGGCGGCGGCGGCAGCGATGGAGATGCAGCGCCGGCTCGCCGCACTGAACGCGGAGCACTGGGGCGGAGGCCAGCGCTCCCCGATCCGCGCGGGCATCGGCCTGCACGTGGGCCAGCTCATGCTCGGGATCGTCGGAGAGACGGAGCGTATCGAGGCCACGGTCATCTCGGATTCGGTGAACACGGCGTCGCGCATCGAGGGCCTCTGCAAGTACTTCCAGGCCCAGACCTTGATCTCCGAGGACTTCCTGGCGGCCTGCAAGCACCCCGGCCGCATCCCGCACCGGCGCCTCGGTCAGGTGCGCGTGACGGGCAAGCAGCAGTCCTTGTCGGTCTACGAGGTCTTCGGCGGCGAGGTCGAAGCGCTCGTGGCCGCCAAGGCGCGATGCGTCCGAGAGTTCGAGATGGGTGTGTCGAGGTTCGAGCAGGGCGACGCGCCCGGCGCGCGGGAGTGCTTCGCGGCGGTGTTGGCGCAGGTGCCCGACGATCGCGCGGCGCGGGCCTATCTCGACCGCGCGGAGCGGGGCGAAACGGCGCTCGTCGCTCCGAAGGTGAAGGCCGAACCGTAGCGCACCAGTAGACCGGCTTCGCCTGCGCGACCTCCGCCCCCCCCGCGGGCCTTCACTCCTCCGCGCGCGCGTCGGCGACGGCCACGCGGAACCTATCGAGCAGCTGCGGCGCATGGGCATCCAGCCACCGCTCGCAGGTCCCGACGTCCAGCCCTGCCTGAACCAAGCGGATGATATCCACACGGTCAGAGAATCGCGGCGACTTGAGCTTCATGTAGACGAGCACCTCGGCGGCAACGACCCGAATCCCTGCGGACAGGGGCGCCGAGTCGAGTGCTTCGGCCAGGAAAGGCTCGCTGGCAGCAGCCGAGAGGTGGTCGACAGCTACGCCGTTGACCTGGATTGGGACGCCAGGTCGCATCGACACGATGCCTCCGCTGTGTACGTCGAACGCCTCGTCTCCGACCAGGAAGTCGACGTCCTTCGTTGCCCGCGGAAAGCCGTGCGCCCCAACCGCCAGTCCGCCACACAGCGCGTGCCGAACGCCAACTCGCGTCAACGCCTCGGAGGCCGCGCGCATGGCGCCGAGGATGCGCTCGGCGACCACGTCATCGAGCAGGTGAAGGTCCGGCGTGTCGTGCGTCATCGGTCGGCTTCCAAAGATGGAGAGGTGTGGGCTGGCGAGCACGACCGAAGAGTGCTCTGCGGTCCGGCCGTTCGCAAGGGCCACGTGGCCGCAGCACCGGCATATGAGCCGGGCGCCGCGCGCGGACGGCGGCGTGCACGGACGTCACGAGCAGCGCCGCGGCGACACACCCGAAGGCCAGTAGGCGGGCGAGGCCCAGCGGTTCGCCGAAGACCAGCACCGCGACGAGCAGCTGGAGGCAGGGCGTGAGGTACTGCGCCAGACCGATGGCCGAGTACGGCAGGGAGCGGACGGCCGCGGCGTAGAGGACCAGCGGCACGGCGGTGAGCGGGCCGGAGAGCACGAGCAGCGTCGAGGTCCGCGTGTCGAAGGCCAGGTCCGCTGGTCCGACGAGCATCAGCGCCAGGCCGGCCGCGGGCGCCATCAGCAGCACCTCGACTCCGGAGGCGAGGAGTGCGTCCAGCACGAGCCGCTTGCGGAGCAGCCCGTAGACGCCGAAGGACCCCGCGAGGTACAGGCCGAGCCACGGGAAGCCGTCGCCGAGCGAGGCCAACACCACGAGGCCGACACTGCCGAGCGCGAAGGCGACCTTCTGCACGGCGGTGAGGCGCTCGCGCAGGACTACGACGCCGAGCGCGACGGCCAGCAGCGGCGACATGAAGTAGCCGAGCGAGGACTGAAGCACCTCGCCGCGCGCGACGGCGAGCAGGAACGCGCACCAGTTGCTCGCGAGCAGTGCGGCTGTGAGCGCGAGGCTCCGGAGGTCGCGGCCGACGCTGCCCCCGCGAAGCCAGGCGAGGAGCCCGGCACGCCGGAACGCGAGCAGGAGCACCGCCGCCGCGGCGCCCGCCCAGAGGGCGCGATGGCACAGGACCACGAGCGGGTCGACGGGACCGAGCTGACGGAAGTAGAGCGGGAAGAGCCCCCACAGCGTGAAGGCGGTGAGGGCGAGTGCGTGGCCTGAGCGTGGGGTGACTGCGTTCATGGGTATCCTCCTGACCTGCGATGAAGGCTAGACGGGAAGCCCAGAGCATGACAGATTCAGTTTGGGCGAATTGTAACCAGCACAGCTTGATGATCGCTCAACTGTACTGGCCTGCAGCGTGACCCCAGGAGCACAGATGCTGTACACGCATGTCGCCGATCGTATCGAGGCTCTCATCCGCGGCGGTGCGCTGCGCCCGGGTGACCGAGTGCCCAGCGTCCGCAAGCTGAGCGAGCAGCAGGACGTCAGCATCTCGACCGCGGTGCAGGCCTACCGCGTGCTGGAGGACAAGGGCCTCGTGGAGGCGCGCCCACAGAGCGGCTACTACGTGCGTGCGCGAGCGAGTGCGCCGTCGCTGGAGCCGAGCCTCGTGTCGATGGACAGCCCACCGGTGCGCGTCGAGACGGCGGCCGCGACGCTGCGGATGTTCGCGGCCGAGAAACGCGGCAGCCTCGCGCCGCTCGCGAGCGCGCTGCCGTCGCCGGAGCTGTTCCCGACCCAGGGCCTCACCCGCGCCCTTGCCCGCGCGGCGCGTGACCTGGGCCCCGCGATGCACTCCTACGAGTATTCGCCGGGCTCATTGCCTCTGCGGCGCGAGATCGCTCGCCGTGGGCTGGAGTCCGGCTGCGCGCTGGTCCCCGACGAAATCGTCATCACCAATGGCGCGCTCGAGGCCCTGAACGTGTGCCTGCGGGCCGTTGCCCAGCCGGGGGACGTGGTCGCCATCGAGTCGCCGACCTACTTTGGCATCCTCCAGGTGATGGAGAGCCTGGGCCTGCGCGCGCTCGAGATCCCCATGCACCCGCGTGACGGGATGGACCTCGCCGCGCTCGAGGCCGCCCTCGAGCACAAGCGCGTCCAGGCCATCGTGGCGATCCCGGCCTTCAACAACCCGCTCGGGAGTCAGATGCCGGACGCGAACAAGGAGCGGCTCGTCGCGCTTGCGGCCCGCTATGGGGTGCCACTCATCGAAGACGACGTCTACGGTGATCTGCCGGTCTCTGGCGAGCGCCCACGTGCGGCTCGGAGCTTTGATCAGACCGGCAACGTGCTCCTCGTCTCGGGCTTCTCGAAAAGCTTCAGCCCGGGTGCACGCGTCGGCTGGGTCGCTCCCGGCCGGTACTTCGAGGAGGTCAAGACGCTGAAGTTCATGACCAACATCGCAACGCCGACCGTGCTTCAGGCCGCCGTCGCCGATTTTCTGCACTCGGGCGCCCACGATCGCCACCTGCGGCGGCTTCGCGCGCACTTCGCCCGGCAAGTCGAGCAGGTCTCCGACGCCGTGGCGCACGCCTTTCCGGCCGGAACGCGGCTCTCGCAACCGCGGGGCGGCTACGTCCTGTGGGTCGAGCTCCCGGCGCATCTCGATACGCTGGCGCTGCACGACCGCGCCGCCGAGCGCCACGTCGGCTTTGCACCGGGGCCGATGTTCTCGCCCCGCGGGGCGTTTCGGAACTGCCTCCGGCTCAACTGCGGCTACCCGTTCACCGAGCGCACGGCCGAGGCTATCGGTGTCCTGGGGCAGCTGGCGCAGAGCGCCGCCATCGAGGTCGTGCAAAGTCAACGCTAACATTTGTCAGTTCGTCGCCGTCCACGGGTCGACGAGACGCAGGCCGGTCGTGCTGAAGTCGTTCACGTTTCGCGTGGCAAGAGCCGCTCGGGCCAATCGCGCGGTCGCTGCGATTTGGGCGTCTGCGAGGCTCATCGGGCGGCCCTGCGCCTCGGCGGCGGCAAGCACGGACCCGCATTCGATGGCAGCCAGAACGTCGTAGCTGAACGTCCGGCTGCGGAAGCGCTCGAGCATAACGTCCAGTGCTCGCTCGAGCGATTGCTTCCGCCGCCCGTCCGCCAGCCTCGCGACGCCGTAGGCAATCTCGCCGACCGCCACCGAGGGGATGCAGAGGAGCCTGTCATTGCGACGAACCCATGCGACGACCGATCCAGTGGCCTCGGAGCCGCGCATCAGCTCCGACAGGACGTTGGTGTCGAGCAGGATCACAGCGCGATGGGTCGGTGCGGGGTTCGTCTGCTGTCCAGAAACGGCGAGATATCCTCGCCGGGCTCCAACACCGCCAGGAGACAGTCGGGGAATGGAAGCTCCACGGCCGTCGACTCGGCTGCCGCATCCAAGATCGAACGTACTTCAGCCTCGAGGCTCCGGCCACGGTCCTTCGCTCGCGCGGCCAGCCGCGCCTTGGTGACCGGCGAGAGCTTGCGAACGGTGAGGCTGGTTTGGGGCGAACTCATGTTGAAACGATAGCACGCAATCGTTCTGGAGTCGAGCCGCAGAATTGCACTGTCGCGTTCCCAACCAACCTACTTCGTGAGCCAGCCGAGCGCGATGAAGATGGCGACGAGGATGCCCATCAGGCTCTCGCCGGCAATGAACCCGGACGCCACCGGCACCACCGTGCGCTCGGCGAAAGCCGCGCGTTTGCGGCGCAGGGTCTCGGCGACGACGGCGCCGATGAAGAACGACAGCGCGTTGAACGCCGGCATGATCGCCGCGACCCCGATGCCCGTTGCTGAGGGCACGAACGGCTTGACGCGAGCCGGGGCAAAGCGTTCGGCCAACGTGAGGACGATGCCGAGCGCGGCGCCGATGAGCACGGCCAGCCGCGCGGTGGGGTGCAGGCCCGCGATGCCATCGACGAGCGCCTTGGAGACGCCCGACCAGACGACGACCGCCGGCGCGGGGAATTGGGGCGTCATGAGGTAGGACGCGTCGGGGATGAGCAGGTTGTAGACCGGCACGACCGCCAACGCGCCCGCGACCACGCCGAAGAGCTGCGCATAGACCTGCTGGCGCGGATTGGCGCCCACGAGGTAGCCGCTCTTGAGATCCGTCAGCAGATCGGCCGCGTGGAGCCCGACACCGCCGGTCACGTTGGCGCCCATGATGTTGGGGCCAAGCTGGCCGGGCACGGCCACGCCGTAGATGAGCTGCGTCACGGGGCCGAGCGCCTTGGTCGGCGTCACGTCGGTCTCGCCGGTGACCCGCGCGGCGACGAAGCCCATGATGACCGAGAGCGGGATGGCCATGAGCCCCGCCCACCACGGAATCGCGAACAGGTACCACATGAGGAATACAACGACAGGTGACAGCACGGCGAAGCCGGCGGGGAACCACCAGCCGGGGCACTCGACGTCAGCCAGCGCGTCCTCGCCCCGCGCGGTCCGCCGGGAGAACACCGCGCCGAGCCCGGCGAACGAGCGCGCCACGCTGCGCCACTCGAGCGCAAACGACAGGAGGCCCGAGGCGACCAGCATCGCCGCCGCGGGCCAGAGCGTCCATTGCACGATGCCCTTGTACGAGATGGTCGCGATGGCACCCACTTCGACCATGGCGGGCGCGATGAAGCCGTAGATAGCGATCGCGCCGAGCAGCATCGACCAGCCGGTCTTGAAGCTCATGATGGCCCCGCCACCCATGAGCAGCAGGCTGCCCTCGAACGAGACGGTCCAGGTGGCCGCCATCTGGCCGCCCCACGCGAGCGGGAAGCCGAAGTGGGCCGGCAGGTTCCAGAGCATCCAGGAGGCCTTGGCGTCGCGGAACCACGCCACCGCAGCGCCAATCACGGCGGCCCAGCCCAACATGCGGGCCTTCTCGGCGCCCGTGCCGTGGCCGTGCAGCGATCGCAGCGTCTCGGCCGTGGCAATGCCCGTCGGAAACGGAATCTGCTCGATGTTGATGAGCTGGCGCTTGATGGGGATCGCGGCAAAGACGCCGAGCGCGGCGATGCAGCCAAACCACACGATGAGCCAGCCTGTTGCCGGTTGGATGCCGGTCAGGATGAGCAGCGCCGGGATGGCCGCCATGTTGCCGCCACCGGTCATGTAGCCCGCGGCGGAGGCCACCGAGCCCATGGCGTTGTTCTCGAGGACCGTGAAGTCCGCGCGCGTCAGGTGCATCGCCTTGAGCCCTCGGAAGAGCGCGAACGCCAAGATGCAGGCGGTGACCGTGACGCCGAGGCTCCAGCCGGTCTTGAGGACGACGTATAGGTTGGACAAACAGAGCACTGCGCCGAGCACCATGCCCATGAGCACCGCGCGCAGAGTCAGCTGCCGCGCGCCGGGTTGATAGACTTCGTTCAGCCAACGGATCTCAGAAGGGTGCGCCAGGTTCGCCATCGGCGCAGACTACGCGGAGATGCGCTCGCGTGACAGTCGCACCCGACTTGCGCTAGAACCGGCGCGGCAACGCGAAACACCCCTCGACCCGAAAGGCTTACCCGTGAAGACGACCCTCATCGCCCTTGGCGTCCTTCTGCTCTCGACCTCCGCCGTGGCCGAGGAGAAGGCCGCCGCAAAGACCGTCATCGAAGACGCCGCGGCCAAGAAGAAGCTCCTTGGCGCCCACCTCCTGACGCTCCAATGGATCGAGTCCAAGCAGGCCGGAAAGGCGACGGTCACCGACAAGGACGGGCTGCTCTCGCTCGAGGGCGAGCAGCGCAAGGGCACGGATGCGGTGACGGTCAAGGGAGTCATTACCAAGGTGGCAAAAACGACGTTCACCTTCGATGGGACCATCGTCACGACCGTGAGCCACATCAACGGCGGCAAGGCCTGCGAGCGGAAGGGGGAGATGACCTTCGCGATCACCCAGAAGCGGAAGTACTGGCGGCTTCAGCAGATGGACAACCCGTGCGCCAAGGTGGCCGACTACGTCGACGTGTTCATGCGCTAGTTCGTGACCGTCACGGTCATCGCGGCCGTTCCTTGCGCGATCCCGTCATCAATCACGAACGACACGCTGTACGTGCCTGCGGCCACCGGCGTCCACGACGCCTTGCGGTCGAGCGAGGCGGCCGAGACCGGCTGGCCATCGACGTAGAGGCGGTGGCTGTGCACATCCGCATTGCCCAGGTGCGTCGCGATGAACAGTGCTGGCTCGCCGGCCTGTGCCGTCGTCGGTCCCGAGATGAGCAGCTCGAGCGGCGCGCCGGTCTCCGGCCACGGCGCCGTCGGGCACCGCCACAGGGCGAGGCCTTGCTCGTAGCTGATGGCCAGGCCCGTGCCGTCGGGGAGGAACGTCACACCGACCGGCATGTTGTGGGTCCACTCGGGCTCGGGCTTCGCCAACTTCGGCGCCTCGAACGTGAGCACGGGTGCCTCCTGGTCGAGGTGGCGCATCGTCACCTGGCCGTTTGGATCCACGAGCGCGAGGAGCTTTCCGTCGGCCGACCACGCGATGGGTGAGGTTACTCCCGGCATGTAGGTGTTGAGGTTGATGCCGACGACGCTCGCGGTGATGGCGGGCCGGACCTCGGTCAGGCCGGGTATCGCCAGGAAGTGGACGAGGCCGGTGCCATCGACGAGGGCGACCTCGCTGCCATCGGGGCGCACGGCTCCGGCTACGACTGGCTCGAACATCGGGAAGGGCGGCTCCGTCGGCTCCAGGACGGCAAGCTTGGTCGTGTGCACGATACCGCTGTCGAGCTCGACGACGTGGACGGTCGGCCCTTGGTCGGTCACGACGAGCGCCTTGCCGTCCGGCGTTGGCAGCGCGACGAGGCCGCGCGGATAGAGATCGCACTCGCCGATGGTGCCGTTGCTGAGCAGCTGGCCATCGTCGGTCGACCACGCCGCCACGGAGAGCGCGTACTTGCTCGCACCCTGGCCGTCCTTGCCCCACACGCACGACGCGACGGCAAGGCGCTGCGCATCCGGCGAGAGCACCGGTTGGTGCTGTCCCCAGGTGTCCTTCTGGAGCGGCACGGTGAACGAGCGCAGGACCGCCTGCGTCACGACCGTGATGAGGTTGACCGTATTTTCGGAGGCGAGCTCTGCGCGCACGTTCCAGCCGGCGTCCATGCCTCCGGGCGCGATCGTTGGCGCCTCGACGAGCGGCTCGCCCGTCGCGAGGCGGTGGAACTGGCTTGCGCCGTGATCCCAGGTGTTCGAGCGCAGGAGCAGCCCGCCGTTTGGCGAGACATCGAGCAGGTTGGCCGACATCTGCCACGCGGGGACCTCACGCCACCAGGCGAGCGCAGGCGCGCACGTCTCGAGCAGCGCCGTATTGGGGAGGGCCGGCAGCGTGACCTGCGTCGGGGTCGTCGGGGTCGTCGGGGTCGTCGGGGCGGGCGTGCTCGGAACGGGCGCAACCTGCGCCGGCGTCGACGGCTCGATGATGGGAACGAGCACGCCCGACTCGGCGGGGGACGTGGCGCACGCCATCGCGATCGTGGCGAGGCTTACAAGGATTGACGTTCGCGGGGTTCGAGTCACAGCAGACCTCCAGTGGCTTCAGTTGCGGGCGCCCAAGCGTGAGCGAGCCGACGCCGTGACCCTATCGGGCGCAACAATCAAAGACAATCCGGATTGTTAGATACATGTTGTGCGGTTTCTGTTGATTAATGTCTGCTGCGCCAAGTCAAACGGGGTGTTAGCCTGCTTACGTGGACCCGACCTCCCTGACCGACCGCGCGGCACCGTGGTTGACGGCGCTGGACGAGGCGATGAGCGCGCTGGACGCTGCGGCCCACGCGCGCACGGCGGTCGTTCGTGTTGGGTTGCGGCTGCGCCTCGACGATTACGACGGCCTCTTGGCGCTCGAGTGGCTCCCCGACGACGCCTCGCGGCGTGGCGCGCTGGCCTTTCGCGTGGACCTCGGGTGCGCCCCGTCGGTCGAGCTTGGACAACGGACGTGCGCGCTCGTCCCGCCTACGCTCGAGCCGCACGACGTGGGGCTGCTCCTGTGGGCAGGCAGCTCGGACGAGGCCGCGGGCCTGAACGCCCTGCTGCCCACCGAGCGCGCGCGCGCCGTGGAGCTGAGCCTCTCCGGGGGCGTCCCCGAGACGCTGGAGGCAGCGGAGCGCTTCCTCGACGCACGAACCGAGACGCTCGGCCGTGACATGAGCCGACTCGCGCTCGTGCGACGGCGTGGCGACTCGTTAGAGGCGCTGACCGAGACCGCGCTGCGGGTGGCCGACCCGGTCGCGCGGCTCTACGCGCTGGCGGAGCTTGCCTCGCGTGGCCGGGATGCGCCTGAGCCGCTGCGGGAGCGGTGGATTGCTGCTGCCGAGGATGCCGTTGGCGAGGTCACCGATCCCATCGTGCCCGGAGAGCCCCACGCGTTGCTCGCGCTCATCTCCGCCGGCACCGACGACCACGCGGCGCAGCGGGCGTTTCGTCAATCGATGACGTTACTCCCCAACGACCGCGATCAGTATGGCCGCGTGCGGCACGACCGCATGTTGCTCGTCGCTGCGGCTCGGCTGAGCCTGCCCGTGTGGCGCGAGGTCGTCCGCAGCATCACCGATGACCGCACGCTCGTGCCCTCGGCCGTTACGCGCGGCGAGGTGGCCTACGTCATCTCCGACAGCGTCCGCCATTTGCGCGCACCGTCCGATCGCTCGACGGCTCTGACGGTCTGCGCCGAGCTGCTGCGCTGGCGGATCCCGCCGGTGTCGCGTGCGGCGATCGTCGCGCGTCTCGCCGAAGAGAGCGCGAGCATCCCGGGCCGTGCCGCGACCTCGTGGCTCGCCGAGCTGCCGAAGCACCTGCGCGAGGTGCGACCCGATCGCGACGCGGTCGCCGTCCTCCCCACCGTGGGGCGGCACCTCATGCGCTGTGCTCCAGACGCCATCTTGGGCAACTTGAGCGCGCTGCCTCAGCCGGGTCTGCGTGTGCTGCTGCTCACCGGGGCGATTGACCAGCTCGCCGTGTCACGTCTCAGTGTTGTCGGCGCGTAGCCCGAAGCGCTCGAGCCAGCGATAGACCTGCTTCCGATCCCGGTGGAAGTGCTTCGCCACCGCGCGCACGCTGCCGCCGTGACGTGCCAGCGCTGCGACGAGGTCCTCCTTGGTCGGCGGCGCGGCCCGCTCGGCGGTTTCGGCGCTCTTATCGGGAATCGTCTCGACGGGCGGCAGCAGACTGCGGCTGACCGCGACGCCCGGCTCGATGGCGGCCAACTGATGGACCAGGCGGTCGAGGCCGCGCAGGTTCTCGGGCCAGGGGTTGAGCAACAGCGCCTCTGCGGCGTCGGGCTCGAACACGATCGGCGCGACGGGCGCACCGCGCCGGCGTGTCGCCCAGCGCGCGTGCAGACGCTCTACCCACCTCAGGAGATCCGCCCGCCGTGCACGCAGCGGCGGTACGCGAATCTCCCAGAGCGCGAGGCGTGCGTAGAGGTCGCGCCGAAAGCCGCCGGTCTCGACCATCGCCGCCAGATCCCGGTTCGTCGCGGCCACGACGCGAACATCGACGGCGACCGTGCGCGCCGCCCCGACCGGGCGCACCTCGCCCTCTTGGAGCACCCGCAGCAGCTTGGGCTGGAGCTCGGCCGGAAGCTCGCCGATCTCGTCGAGG
>SXGT01412166.1_pt1 | contig 16743 bp, 14 predicted proteins | sample 3176221 | NCBI WGS metagenome assembly SXGT01 (sample SAMN11356862, study PRJNA531348) | freshwater metagenome | isolation source: freshwater sample F1-120 | place: China: Fuxian Lake, Yuxi | collected 2017-12-25 | reverse complement strand
GGGTGTTACCCAGCATCGTGCCCTGTGGAGTCCGGACGTTCCTCGGCGCGATCGTCGTGTTGCCACGACCCCGCGACGCGGCCGCCTGGCCGACTCACCACCGCGGCGCATCTTACGGAGCGCGTGGCGAACGTGCGTCGAAATGGTCGCCGTGCACCGAAGTGGCCCAGGTTCGGTCGGAGATGGCGTCAGGGGCGCGGGGCGTGGCGTGTGGCGAACATCGCGCCGAACATGCCCAGCACCGATCCGAGCAGCAGGTTGGTCGTGACTGCCCGCCAGTCGAGTGCGCCGTCACCGTTGCGCACGGTCACGATGATTGCCCGCAGGATGATCCAGCCCGCAAAGGTGCCAACGCCAGCGAGGATGCCGTGGGTGAGCGGCATCTCTGGGCGCGGTCGTCCGGCGCCGTAGCCGGCGAGCGCATACGAGAACATCAACGCGCCCCAGAGCACGAAGACCCAGAGGGTGCCGGTGATGTCGTCGATCTCGCTGTCGAAGATTGCATAGGCGATCGCGACGAGCAGCACGCCGAACATCCCGGCGCCGATCCCCGAGCGCAGTGCCGCGAGCTCGAGCACGATTTTGGCGTCGGGGGTCGATCCTCCGGCGTCTTCGGGCGTCGATTCGGTCATCAGCGCCGATGCTAGAAGCGGGCGTCCGGTTCTGTGACGTCGTGCCGGTTAGTCTCGGCCACCGCCCGCCATGAACGATGTCCTGACTCCCGTCCTCGCCCAGCTCAGCCGCCGGGTCGATCCGGCTGCGGCCGACATCGAAGCCGCGCTGGCCGAGATCCTCGAAGGGCGCGTCGGCGACGTCCAAGCCGCCGGATTCGCCGTGGCGCTGCGGACCAAAGGCGAAACGGTCGACGAGCTCGTCGCCTTGGTGCGAACGATGTTGCGCTACGCCACCCTCATCGACGACGTGCCCAGCAATGCGATCGACACCTGTGGCACCGGCGGTGATCGGTCGGGAAGCATCAACGTGTCGACCCTTGCGACCATCGTCGCGGTCGGCGCGGGCGCCACGGTGGTCAAACACGGCAATCGCGCGGCATCGAGTCGGTGCGGCAGCGCCGATGTGCTCGAGGCGCTCGGTGTGCCGATCGAACTCGGTCCTGATTCGATTCGCCGTTGCGTCGACCACGCGAGGGTCGCGTTCTGTTTCGCACCGAAGTTCCACCCGGCGCTGCGATTCCTCGGTCCCGCCCGCCGCGAACTCGCGATCCCGACCACGTTCAACTATCTCGGGCCGCTGCTCAACCCTGCCCGGGTCACGCGCCAAGTCGTTGGGGTCAGCGATCCGGCGATGGCCGAGCGAATGCTTGCAGTGTTGGCGGCCAACGGCGCGACGCACGCGATGGTCGTGCACGGTGACGACGGGCTCGACGAGTTGACGCTCACGACGACGTCGACCATCCAACGGTTGCGTGACGGCGAGATCGTTGCCGAAACCGTCGACCCGACTGCGCTCGGTCTGACTCGTTGCGTGCCCGGCGATCTCGCGGGCGGCGACGCCGACACGAACGCAGCCGTGATTCGGGGCGTGCTCGACGGCGCAGGCGGTCCCGCTCGAGACGTCGCTGTCCTGAACGCCGCCGCGGCACTGGTCGTGGCGGGGTTGGCCGACGATCTTGCGCAGGGTGTGACGCGCGCCGCCGCGGCGATCGACGATGGTCGCGCTGCGAGCGCGCTGGCACGCTGGATCGAAATCGCCAACGAGGTGGCCGACTAATGGCTCGGGCTCTGCAATGCCCCGACTGCGGACACCGCGAACCGATCGACAACGTCAGCGACGTGGAGCAGTTCCGTTGCCACGGGTGTGGCCGCGCGCTCAAAGTCCCGCCGGAGTTCCTCCCGGCGGGTGTCGGCGCGCAACCAGCAGCTGACCATGGGCAACAGCAGGTCGGCGCGCCACCCGAACCCGCAATCGGCGGGATCGACCGCACGGAGTTGCTCGATCGCGTCGGCGCGTCCGGCGGCTCCGGCGAGGCGGCAAGCGCCGATGCGGTGACGCCCGCCGTGGCTTCGCCGGCACCGAACCGGGTGTTGGCGCGCGCCGGCGACGAAATCTTGGCGCCGGCGACCCACGAACGAGTGCCGAGTCGCGCCGAACGTGCTGAGCGGGCCGCTGCGATCTACGACCGCCCATTGCCGCTTGCGGCGCGCCTCGCCGTGTGGATCGTGTGGTTACCGCTCGGACTCGCCGCCACCTACGGCTTTGCGATCAAAGCCGAGTGGATCAACCAGGACCAGTTGTTCGACGCAGTCGGCGAGGTCACGTGGGGTCGCTTTCTTCCGATCGCGCGCATCTTGCCGCTGGCGGCGATCGTCATCGCGCTCCTCGTGCACGTCACGATTCTGGGCCTCGAGACCGTCGCCGGCCGCCGCCGGCTTCGGCGCGCGCCGATCGATGGCTCGGCCGCGCCCACGTCGTCGAGTTGACGTTCGTCGGTTCGTAACTCGGCGTCGCGACCGCGTCGCTCCAGAACTCGCCGACAACTCGGTGCAGTCGAAATCGCGAGGCTGTCAGGCGGCGCGCCACGATGACGAGTTCGTCGATGGCCTCGCGCGCCGGCGGACTCGTGAGGTCGGGTGGATCGATCGGAAGGTCGGCTCCGGGACCGTCGGTGAACACCACACGACCCCACGCCAACATCAACGAGCCGGCGTCGTCGACGATCTCGATGCGCTCGGCGCGGCGAATCGCGTCGACGGATCGGCGCCGTTCGAGCGCACGCGATAGCGCGCGTAACCGATCGCGCGTCGCCGCGGCTTCTTCGAAACGCTGTTCGTCGGCGAGCCGGGCCATGCGTCGAGCGAGCGGTGTCAACAACAACTCGGGGTTGTGGCTGAGCCCGACGCGCACGCTTGCAACCAGTTCGTCGTACTCGTCATCGTCGATCTGACCTTGGCACGGGCAACTCGCCACGCCGAGCTGCGCGGGCGTGCACACGGATGCGGAACCCAACGTCGTGCGGCGCCCGATCTTGGCGGCACAACGCCGCAGCGGCACTGCGGTCTCGATCGCTTCCCGCACCAGATGTGCCGCGCCGGCAGACGAGAACGGACCGAGGTAGAGGGCTCCGTCGGGCTTGGCGATCTTGGTGACCATCAGCCGCGGAAACCGCTCCGCGGTGAGCTTGAGGTACGAGTACCCCTTCCACGTCTTGAGCTGGCGGTTGTAGCGAGGCGCGTACTGCTGGATCAGGCGCACCTCGCGCACTTCCGCCTCGAACACGTCGCGGCACACCACGTGGTCGATCGCGACGGCTTCGCGCAACATTTGCGGCACCTTCTTTCGGTCGTCGCCCGCGAAGTAGCTGCGGACACGCGCCCGGAGGTTCGTCGCCTTGCCGACGTAGAGCGGTCGCCCAGCACGGTCTCGGAACACGTAGACGCCAGGAGCCCGGGGGAGTCCCGCGGTCAACGCGAGTTTGGCCGCGCTCGGATGCGCGCGCATCGACGGCAACGCAAGGAGGTCGTCGAGCCCGAGCACTCCGAAGCTCGCGGCGCGTTCGAGCAGGCAGTGGAGCACTTCGGCGGTGGCCTGCGCATCGGCCATTGCCCGGTGCGACGGTTCGGTCGGGACGCGGAGATAACGCGCGAGGGTCCCGAGTTTCAGGTTGGGGACTTCGTCGCGCACGAGTCGACGGGCGATCCCCACCGTGTCGACCCGCCGTTGCGACAGGCGGGGATAACCGAGGCGCACAGACGCGGCGTCGAGAAACCCGATGTCGAATCGCACGTTGTGACCGACGATCACCGCGCCGCCGAGGAATTCCAAGAACTGTGGAAGTACCTCGTCGATGCGCGGCGCGGGCAGCACCATCGATTCGGTGATGCCGGTCAGCACCGTGATCATCGGCGGAATCGCGACCCCAGGGTTGACGAGCGTTTCGAAACGACCCAGGCACTCGCCGCCGCGCATCTTGACCGCGCCGATCTCGGTGATCGCGCAATCGTTCGGCGATCCGCCGGTCGTTTCGAGGTCGACGACGACGAAGGTCACATCGTGGAGCGGCGTACCGAGTTCGTCGAAACTGGATTGACGCAGGGGCGCCGGCTGGGCCGCGTGGGTCGTGCGAAAGCCCGGCAGGGCGGTCGTTGCCGGTGTCTCGTCGACGGGGAGGAGCGGGAACAACGTCGTCACACCCGCAACAATAACGAACATCTATTCGCACGAATAGATGTTCGGGTGAAGTTTTTCTGATCTGGTGGGGCCGAGTGCTGCCGACCGAGCGTGGGGCCGTCGGGTTCGTGGCGCGAACGACCATCTAGATTCGACCCGTGAGTGCGACGCGTTACCGGTGTGCTGCTTGTGGGAATCTGACTCGGTTCGATGTGGTCGCAACCCGTCGAACTCGGGCATTCCATCACTACACGGTGGGCGGTGAACTCGCGATCGACGACGAGGAGGTCCTCGACGAAACGATTGAGGCCGTCACGTGCCGCTGGTGTGGAGCATCAGGCGATCGCATCGAGCGGGTCGCGCTCGACGGCGTCGCGTGAGCGCCCGACCCGGGGGCGTCGCGATTAGGCGCCGAGTGCCTGGATCACCAGCCGCCGGACGCGCGGCCGGTCGTCGAAATCGATGCAGATGATTCGCTGCCAGGTGCCGAGCATCAACTCGCCGTTGGTGAACGGAATCGTCACCGACGGGCCGAGGATGCCGGCGCGTGCGTGCGCGTGGCCATTCGTATCGTTGTTGAGTTCGTTGTGCTCGTACCCGTCGGCCTCGGGCGCGATTCGCTCGAAGATGCGATTCAAGTCTGCGTCGCAACCGGGTTCGTGCTCGATGATCGACACCGCACACGTCGTGTGCGCGACGAACACCGTGCACAGGCCGTCGCTCATGCCCGCGTTGGCGAGCACCTTCATCGCTTGCGCCGTGACGTCGACGATGTCGCCGTCGCCCTGGGTCTCGAGCGTGAACTCGTCGTATTTGACCTGCACCGCGATGCCTCCTGGGCGCCGGTCGTCGCGGTGTGCTGGTTCACACGGGGTTCAATCGACGCCGGGGCCCCGACATTGTACGAAGGTCCAGGTCGGAGGTTCGCAACGGTGACCGACGTTCCCGCCTCCGACACTGGCGACGAGCCGGATCCGAGCCACCTCACGCCCGCCGATCGACGTCGGTTCGCGCTCGCGAGCGTTCCTGAACTGCTCTTGGGGGTCATTGTCGACGGAACCCTCGATCGGCTTGCCGCCGCGCAACCCGAAGATGTCCCGGTGGCGTTGCGACAACTCGTCAGCTTCGACCGTCGTGCTCGTTCGAGCTCGACGGCCCGCCGCCAAGTCGCTCGCACCCTCGACCTCGACGCGGCGCTCGCGGACGCGAGCGCCGTTGCCCTCCTTGCCCGGGCCGAGGTCGCGGCGGCCGCACGGTCGCACGACCCGGCGGACCCGGCGGCCGGCGCCATCGCCGCCGCCGCCCGCGACGATCTCGAACTGCACGTCGCGGCGCTCTGGGCGGCGAACCCTGCGAACGCGGCGGTTGCGCTCGGTGTTGCCGTGGCGTTCGCCCACCTCGATTCCGTGTTGGCTGGCCTCGACGCCGAGCGCGAATCCGCGGCGCGCGGCGAGGAGGCGGCCCGCGAGGCATTGCGACGCGCGGAGACCGCTTTGACGGCAGAACGCGAACGGGCGAGCCGGATCGCCGACGAACTCCGCGACGAGCGGGCCTCGCGCCGCGGTCGGGACGAATCGACCAACGCTCGGGTCGACGAACAACGTCGACGTGCCGACGCGGCCGAATCGGCAGCAACCAGCGAGCGGGCCCGAGCCGACGGCGCGGTCGCGCGCGCCGGCGAAACCGCAGCGCGCGCCGAACGATTGAGCGCGGAACTGCACCAGGCGCGAGCCCAGATGCGTTCGCTCGAACACCGTTTCTCGGCTGCGGTCCCGGCTGCGGATGTCGCGGGTATCGCGCAACGTGTCGAGGCGCTTGCGCTCGATCTCCGTCGCCTCGGCCGCGCCGCCTCGCCCGAAACCACGCCCCGTCCCGACGCCCCGCGTCGCGACGAGCCCCGGCCCCGTCGTCGCCCGAAGGTCGCGGTTCCGGCGGGCCGCACGACCGATGATCCCGAGGCCCTCGACGCGATGCTGCGCGCCGCTGGGGTCACGCTCGTGGTCGACGGCTACAACGCGGCGTTCGTCGCGTGGCCGGACGCGAGCGCCATCCACAAACGTGAACGGCTGGAGGCCGGCCTGGTCGACGTGGTCGGCCGGTGTCGCTGCGACGTCGTGTGTGTGTTCGACGGCGAGGGTGACTCGGTGCGACGGACCGTTCGCAACGGCGTGCAGATCCTGTTCTCGCCTGCAGGTGTCGAAGCCGACGAAGTGGTGATCGACGCGGTCCGGAGCCTTCCGTTCGACACGCCGGTCATCGTTGTGTCGTCCGATGGATGGGTGCGCGAGCACGCAGCCGCGGCTGGTGCAGTCGTGGTACCGAGCGCGACGCTGATCGGGTTGATTCGGTCACCCCGACGCTGAAACGCCGATCTGTCGGGGCGTGATCGACTGGTCACGCTGCGTGGGCGTCGCAGCCGATCGAGATGCTGCGACCATGGGAACCGTGCAGACCATTGATTGCGACACGTGCGTCATGCGGGCAACCGCTGCGTGCACGGATTGCGTGGTCACGTTCATCGTCAACCGCGAACCCGGCGACGCAATCGTCATCGACGTCGAAGAGGCGCGGGCGATGCGGGCGCTCGCCGACGGTGGACTGGTGCCGGTCTTGCGTCACCGTGCGGCCACGCGGTGACGTCGGCGCGCTACTTGTCGCGCCCGCCGCTCATCTTCAACAGGTCGAGCGCGCCAGTCGCGCTTGCCTTGATCCCGCGAGCCACCACCGACACGTCCCAGCCCGCGGCTTGCTTGCGCAGCGCACCCACGTTGCACTGATTTCGGCCGCCGAGGACGCTGAACGGGTCGTAGTTGTACAGACGCATGGCGTTGGCGTGGCTGACCTTGTCGATTTCGTCGTCGGTGCAGTTCGCCGCCGTCACCTGCTTCATGAACTGCTCGGGTGAGGTCGGCCACGAGCTGTCGGAGTGGGGGTAGTCGCACTCCCAACACATCATGTCGATGTTCATGCGGTGACGCATCTCGATGCCGACCGGGTCGTCGATCCAACAGACCACGACTTGCTCGTCGAACACCTCGGACGGACGTCGCGCACCCATGTCTTGGCCGGTCCAGAACCGGTGGCGTTCGTACGTGTAGTCGATGCGTTCGCGGAAGTAGGGAATCCATCCGATGCCACCCTCACTCAACGCGTACGTGAGTTTGGGGAACTTCTGCGGGACCTTCGACCACACGAAGTCGGCTGCGGCCTGCACGATGTTCATCGGCGACAACGTGATGAGCACGTCCATCGGCGCGTCGTCGGCGGTGATCACCATCTTCGATGACGATCCAATGTGCACGTTCACGACCGTTCCAGTGTCCTGGCACGTGGCGAAGAACTTGTCCCAGTGCCCAGAGTGAATGCTCGGGTAGCCGAGGTGCACGGGGTTCTCCGAGAACGTGACCGCAAAGCACCCCTTCTCGGCCATGCGCACCACTTCGGCCGCCATCAGGTCGACGTCCCACATCACCGGCAGCGCCAACGGGATGAACCGACCCGGGTAGGCGCCGCACCAGCTCTCGACGTGCCAGTCGTTGTAGGCCTGGAGCAAGGCGAGGGCGAGGTCGGCATCGGATTGCGACGTCCGGGCGAACAACTGCCCGCAGAACTGCGGAAAACTCGGGAAGCACATCGAGCCGAGGATCCCGTTCGCGTTCATGTCCTTGATGCGGTCGTGGATGTCGTAGCAGCCACTGCGCATGTCGTCGAAACTCGTCGGGTCCATCGCGAACTCTTCGGGTGGCCGACCGGCGACGGCGTTGAGGCCGATGTTGGGGAGCTCAGCGCCCATGAATGCCCACACGTCGATCCCGCTGTCCTTGCGAATCAACTTGGGCGCACGGTCTGCATGCGCGGCGGCGAGCCGGCCCTCGAACAAGTCGGGGGGTTCGACGACGTGATCGTCGACCGAAACGAGTACGAGGTCGTCGAGGTTCATGGCAACCACCCTTCCACGGATCGAACCCCGCCGGACCGATGGGGATCGTCTTCGGTCATGCTGCGCCAGGCACCTGACCACCAACCTGACGCGCGTGTCACCCTATCGCCACCGGCCGTAGCGCTCCACCAGCTCGCGTTGGGAGTGCACGCCGAGTCGGCGGTAGATCGCCGACAAGCGGTTCCGGACCGTTCCCGGTGCAAGGTCGAACTCGCTGCTCATCGCGGCGACCGTCGCGCCACCGAGCGCCGCGATGGCGAGGGCGCGATCGCGCTCAGGAATCGACGCGACGAACCCTGGGTCGGGGACGACGGTTGTGGAGTCCATGGTCCGGCCGAACTCCCACAGCACGAGACGTCGACCTGTGCGGGTGGTGACCTGTCGCAGACAGGATTGTGCCGGCGCCCACCCACCCGGCCGCAGTGAGTCGTGCATGATCTCGATGTAGTCACGCTCGCCGGCGACGACGGCGTCGAATGCTTCGATCAACGTCGGAAGCCGACCCGGATGGATGAGCGGCCACATGACCGCGCCCTCGAGCGCGGTGCCGATGGGGACCCTTCCTGATTCGGCCGCGATGCCGTGCACCTTCCACTCTTCGTCGACGAGCACCCAACCGACGCGCGCGACCGGCGCCGGCGGCGACGTCACGTCAGTGGCATAGACGAACGCCACGGGTCGCTCCTCGGCGTGTCGGCCGACGACCGAGACCGTGAGCACCCGATTGCCGCGTTGCAAGATGAACGACCACGCGCCGCGAGCGCCGGCGGATCGCATGCGCCACTCGTCGCGTTCGCCGTGGGGATCGACCAAGCCGAGGTCGAAGCCGTCGAGTGGGTACGCGCTCCCGCGTGTGAACGCCTCGTTTGCCGCAACGATCCGTTCGAGGCTGATGAGCGCGACACCGACTGTCGAGCTCGCGAACAGCGGCGAGGCGACCGTGCGCGCCAGCCCGGCGACCCACTCGTCGCGGTTCCCGTCGAATCGAACGTACCGCGGTTCGCCCGCTCGGGCCGCCGGAACTGCCTCGGTGAAACCCCGCGTCGCCAGCAAGGCAGTTTCGATCGCCGAACTCGACGCAGGGTCGTACCGCTCTCGCAATTCCTCGCGATCGCGTACCCGCAGCTTCGACATGATCCGGGCGGTCATGGTGCGTACGGTGCTCGGCGCGAGGTCGAGGCGGTTGGCAATGCTGACGCTCGCGAGTCCGCCGCGGAGGAACGTGAAGACCTCGAGTTCGCGGGCGCTGAGCGCTTCGTACGGGAGCGGTATCGCCTTGGGGAGACTGGTGCCCATCGGACGCGTCCATGACGCGACGCGCACGGTGTGGCGGTCGGCGAGCGAGAATCGGTGGGTGTCGGAGTGTGCCCAGCCGCGCGACGTGAAGACCCGCGTGGTGCGCCGATCGCCGGCGAGGGCGCCGTCACGCAAGCGTGCAACCGGTTGGAGGGATTCGATCACGTCCTCTGGGTGGTTGAGCATCCATCGCGTGACGCCGAGGAGGTGCGCGCTCGGCGAACTCGTGGCGTCGACGATGTCGAAGTCGTCGGCCAGCGTCCAATGGTCGCCGCGCACGGCGTGGATCGGCGCGTCACGGGATTGCCGCCAGGCGTAGAACACGAGCACCGGTTCGACCTTGGGTCCGGTCGTCGCGTGCAACGCCGCGAGGTGGGCCGTCGTTCTGGGAATCGTGCTGGGGTCGGCCCACGTCCCGATCCACGAGCGGACGGGGGGCCCTGCTGCGCGGACCCACGTATCGAACGAAGGTTGCCGAATCGCCTGGCGCGGCAGACGCCGACCCGAGACCAACGCGTCGAGATCGATGGCGTCGAGTACCTCGGCGTTGGTGCGAGCGACGAGGCGTCCGCGTCGGACGATCGCGACGCCGACCTCCGATTCGGTAAAGGGTCGTTGTTGCAACGTTGCGATGAGGTCGTCGATCCACGCTGGATCGGTGCGACCCGGTAGGTAGCTCGACGGTCGCGCGTCCATCAGTCAATCTTGCCGGTTCGCGCAACCTGGAAGGGTGTTCGTGGGCCGAAGCGTTTGGCCCGACGCCGCGGTCAGCCCTTGAGACGTTCGAGGAGTTCGGCCTGGTTGGCAACGCCCAACTTCTTGAAGACCGCGCTCAGGTGGTTGCGTACCGTACTCGGCGAGATGAACAACGCTCGGGCGATCGTTGCAACGCGGTAGCCGTCGGCCACGTATCCGAGGATCTGTGATTCGCGCTCGGACAGGGAAATACCCAGTGACCGTTCCAGACCACCCGATGCGCCCAACGGCGTGAGCACGACCACGTTGGAGATCGCGTTGTCGTCGCCCTCGAGGTCCCAGGAGGCAGTCGTGAACTCGGCCGATGATCCGTCGGCGCGAGTGACACGCAGGTGGTCATCGGCGATGCTCACCGACACGTCGCTCAGCCGCTGCCCGCAGATGGTGTCGGTTGCGAAACCGGTGAAGTCCAAGAAATCGGGCGACGCCGCGCGAACTCGTCCCTGCTCGTCAACGCCCACCATCATGATTGTTCCGTTCGCCATCGTTTCCTCCCTGCGACGCCGCGTCGGACGTGACGTCCGCATGCAAACACGATCCTCGTAGACGCGGAATCATTCGTTACAGGTCTGGCAGAGACGGACGAATTGTCCGGCGAATGTGACCGCGGTCCGTGGACAGGTGGTCGCGCTGCGAGATCGAAGTCGCGTCGCGGCCCGCGAGCGTGGTGTACTGCGGACGCGACAGGCGGCCGATCGAACCGGCCCCCACCCGGCGAAAGGACAACCCACCGATGTCGATGGCGACGGCGAGCGCAGTTGGCGCCCACCCCGATGCGGTGAATGCCGCGCTCGTGATCCTGCGGCTCACGTGCGGGCTGATGATCATGGCCCACGGGTACAACCACATCTTCGGCGGCGGCAAGATCCAGGGCACGGCGGGTTGGTTCGCCTCGATGGGCATGAAGCCCGGCATCTTGCATGCGTGGCTCGCAAGCGTCACCGAACTCGGCGCAGGTGCGTTGCTCGCGGTCGGTCTCGTCACGCCACTGGCGGCCGCGGGGTTGATGTCGGTGATGATCGTCGCGCTGGTGACGGCCCACCGTCAGAACGGGTTCTTCATCTTCAAACCTGGCCAAGGGTGGGAGTACGTCGCGTTCATCGCCCTCACCGCACTCGCGCTCGGCGCGCTCGGTGCCGGCGAATGGTCGCTCGACCGCGCGCTCGACATCGACTGGTTCGACGGCTGGCGGGGCTTCTGGGCGACCTTGCTCGTCGGGGTTGGCGGTGCGACCGGCTTGCTGGCCGGGTTTTACCGGCCGGCGAAGGACTCCGACAGGGCCGACGCGTAGCGAACGAGCGCGAGCACGACTTCGGCCCAATCGCCGACGATGCCGACGTCGGCGGTCGAGAACACCGGCGCCTCGCGGTCTCGATCGATGGCGACGATCGTTCCCGCGTTGCGATACCCAACCGCATGGTTGTACTTACCGTGTGCTCCGATCGCGAAGTACAGCGCCGGCCGAATCGATCGACCGGTGATCCCCAGCTGTCGTGATCTCGGCAGCCAACCGGCGTCGGTGACCTTGCGAGTGGCCGCAAGCTCGGCGCCGAGCGCTCGGCGGAACAATTCGAGCTCGCCGTAGCGATCCGGAGGGACGCCGCGACCAACCCCGAGCACGATCTCGGCGGCACTGAGGCGATCGAGGTCGTCGTCGCGGACCCGAACGCCGTGGTGGATACGGCCAGACGCGGTGCCGACCAGGCGCTCGGAGTCGGCCTGATGCGCACGAGCGAGCGCGACCTCAACCACGCCCGGTCGGATGGTCACGAGGTGGATGGGTGCGTCGCAATGGATTGCGACGTGCACCGAACCCCCGAACGCGGGTTTCCACGCGATGAGGCGATCCGAGTGCCATTCGACGTCGACCGCGTCGCCCGTGAGGCCCGACCCGAGGCGCACGGCGAGGCGCGCCGCAAGCTCGCGTCCGAACGCCGTTCCGGGCGCGAGGATCGCGCGTACGTCGTGGCCGAGCACGAACGACTCGATCGTTGGCGCCAAGTCGAGTTCGGTCGTCGCGTCGTCGATCGCCACGACGATGTCGGCGCCGTGGTCCCCGAGGTGATCGTCGACTGCGAGTTTCGGGCCGATCACGCACACGCGTCCTGCGACGCCGCCGGCCAACCGATCGGCGACGGTCAGGAGCTCCAGGGTCTGCGTTCGTCCTCCGGGCTCGGCCAACACGACGACCATCGCCGAGTTCGTCGGTGTCGCTGATCGCAGTGGCGCCGGGACCGATCGCGGCGTCGCGCTCGATCGGGCTCGCTCCTGCAGCGCCGTCACCGCGCGTTCGACCTGATCCCCGACGGAAGCGTCGGGCCACCACGACAACGTGCGTTCGACTCGAATCGCGCGGGTCTCGCCGACCCGAGTCGGGCTGGCCGCGGCGCCCCACGGCCCCGGTCCGAGCATTGCGGCATCGACTCGCTCGATGCGATCGGTTGCGACCGCCGCGCGCCCAGCGGGGTCGACCTTGCTCGGATCGATCAGGCGCTCCGCACACGCGACGACCGCAGGGAGCTCAACCGTCACCGACTGTGTGCCGTCGTCGAGTTCGGTACGGACGTCGAGCCGGGATCCCTGTTGGGTCAAGTTTCGGGCCGCGTGCACGAACGGGAGGTCGAGCAACTCGGCGACTTGGGGGCCGACCTGGCCGGTGTCGGCATCGATGCTGTTGCGACCGCAGAGCACGAGATCGAACGGGCCGAACTGCCGCAGTGCTGCAGCCAGCGCACGTGCCGTCGCCAACGTGTCGCTCCCCGCGAACGCGGGATCGCACACGTGCACGCCGCGCGTCGCCGCCTTGCCGTGGAGATCGCCCCACGCGATGGCCTCGCGCACGACGTCGTCAGCCGCGGCGGGACCCAACGTGAACACGACGATCTCGTCGTCCGATCCGGCGAGCGCGACAGCCTGCGCGACCGCTCGTCGGCAGTACGCGTTCATCTCGAGCGGGAGCCCGTCGCGCTGTAGCCGGCCATCGGCGCCCAGCGTCATTGCCTCGAACTGTGGAATCTGCTTCACGAAGACGCCAACGCGCATGGGTCAGGTCTCCGCACCGGCGATCGGCTCGGCGATGGCGGCAAACGCCTCCATCTGCTCGACGAGGTGTGATCGGGAATGATGCACGAACCGGACGGTCGTGCCCGTCGCTCCGGCCGCGGCCAGCGCGTGCAGCGCTGCGACGGTGGCGGGCGCGTCGCCAACTGGATCGAGCGGTGCGGGTTGCAACCACACTTCGAGCCGGTCGTCTCGACGGGCCCACGCGTCGGTCGTGCGGGCGCGAGCGATCAGGCGCGCAACGTCGTCAGGGCTCAACCCGAACGGCGCCCACGCGTCGCCGAGCACGACGGCGCGTCGCAACGATCGAGGAGTCCGCCCGCCGATCCAGATCGGCACCGAGTCGTGCAACGCGGCCGGGTCGACGGTGACACCATCGAACGAGAAGTGCGACCCGTGATACACGGGCTCGGTCCGTCCCCAGCTCGCACGGATCGCGCGGATCGCGTCGTCAGCACGCGCACCGCGATCGTCGAAGCGGGCATCCAGCAAGGCGAACTCGTCAGCGAGGGATCCGACGCCGACGCCGAGCACCACCCGGCCGCCGCTGATGCGATCGAGGGTGCCATAACGCTTCACGAGCGCGAGCGGGTGGTGGTACCCGAGGACGATGACGAAGGTGGCGAGCCGAACCCGCTCGGTCAGCGCGGCAACTGCACCCAACGTGGGTGCCGGATCCCAATAGCGGCCACCTCGAATCGGGGCCTCCGTCGCAGGAATCGCGACGTGTTCGGAACAGGTCAGGTGGTCGTAGCCGAACCGGTCGGCAGCTCGGGCGATCTCGGCGACGTCGGCGAAATCGCCGCTGGTCTCCCAGCCCGCGTGCGCCCGCGGGAGCAACGTGAGAACGGGGGTGATGAGACCGAACCGCATGGGATTGCCGACCCTAGGTCTCCCGATACGGCTTCGGGATTGCGCCAATCGGAGGTTGCGGGTCGCTGAGCACGGGCGCTGGCTCGATCGCACCGCAGAGGGTGGCAGGAATTGAAAGCGGCCGTTCCCGGTGATGGTGGGGGCACCACCGGGAGAACGGCCGGCTTCGACTATAACGCCTGGCCCCGTGCGGGGTCTATCACGCATGCGGATGAGACCACGCTCGGTGGCGCTGGTCACGTGGCCATCCAGGCCATCTAGATTCGAATTTCGTGGAGTTCATGAGCCTCGAGGCTGCAATTCGGCGAAATGTCCGTTCGGGGGACCGCTTGCACCTGGTGGTCGGCCACACCCGTTGGAGCGCTGCCGCTCGCGAGATCGTGCGCCAGTTCTGGGGCCGGTCACCTGACTTCGAACTCGTGATGCTCAGCCTGTCGAGCCTTGGAGCGTTGTTCTTCCGAGGTGGCCTGGTACGGAAGGTCGTCACGGGCTACTCGGGCGACACGTTTCCGAACTTCACGCCGAACCCGTGGTTCCAGGAGGCGTACCGCGACGGGACCGTCGAGGTCGAGCATTGGTCGTTCCTTGCGTTCGCACAACGGCTCGAAGCAGGAGCCCGGGGGCTCCCAGCGATCACGACACGATCCATTGCCGGGTCGAGCATGGAACGCAACGCCGGGTTCACGGCCGTCGACACCGCGTTCGGAAAGGTGGGGCTCCTCGCTCCGCTCGTCGCGGATGTCGCGGTGTTGCACGCCCCGGTTGCCGATCGTCACGGCAACGTTGCGATCCACCCGCCGCTCCTCGAAGGGGTGTGGGGCGCGCTCGGCGCGCGCCGCGGCTGCATCGTCACCGTCGAGCGCGTCGTCGACGACCTGCGACCGTGGTCGCATCTTGTGCGGATCCCGGCGCACCGAGTGCTCGCCGTGGTCGAAACCCCACTGGGCGCGCACCCGGGCGGTCTCTTCTGCGGAGGCCTGCCCGTCGAAGGTTACGGCGAGGACTACGAGTTCTGGATCGATGCCCGCGCCGCCACGCGCCGCGACGACTACGACGATTGGATCCGCGAATGGATTCTCGACGTCGATTCGCAGGAGGCGTGGCTCGCCAAACTCGGTTCCGAGCGGGTGGCTGCGCTGCGGGCCAAGGCGGCACCGGACTCCTGGCGCGCCGAGGAAGCTGCATCGACGCCCGATCGCGTGACACCACCGAACGCATGGGAACGCGCCGCGGTGATGGGTGCCCGCGCCCTTGCCGATCGTGTGGTGGCGCTCGATGCTCACGCCGTGCTGGCCGGCGCAGGCGTCGCGAACCTCGCTGCGTGGCTCGGCGTCGACCTTGCCCGCGCCCGTGGTCACGCGGTCGAGCTCACCGCCGAGATCGGACTCTGGGGCTACGACGCAGTGCCCGCCGACCCGTTTGTACTCAACCACCGCAATTTTCCGACCGCCACGATGCTCGGAGACGCCGCGATGGTGCTCGGCGGGCTCGTCGGCGGTGCCGGGACCCGCACCGTCGGATGCCTCGGCGGCGCGCAGATCGATCGGTTCGGCAACATCAACTCGACGTCGCTACTCGACGAAGACGGCCCGTTCCTGGTCGGGAGCGGTGGCGGCAACGACGTCGGCAGTGTCGCCGTCGACAACGTGGTCATCGCTCGGCTCTCGCCCCAACGCTTCGTCGCTGACTGCTCCTACGTCACGACGCCGGGGCGAGCCGTGCGAACATTGGTGACGGATCTCGCGACCTTCACCCGTGCCGGCGACGACGACGAGTTCACTCTCACGGCGGTCCCGGACGGCGAGGGAACCGTGGCCGATCGGGTCGCGACAGCCGTTGCGGCGTGCGGTTGGCCGGTTCGAATCGCGCGCGACGTCGTCGAACTCGCCCCGGTCGGACCGAGCGACGTTGCGCCGCTGCGTCGTTGGGACCCACTCGGCTGGTTTCTGCGCGACCGCTGACGCGGCAAGCAGGCGCAGTTGGTCGGCGCCCGGTTGCAGACGTCGGCCCAGCGACGAGCAGCGGAGGCGATGTCGCCGGTGAGGTCGGGACTTCGGTCCGTACCTGACGGCCGTCGACGCGCGTAGGGTCGTGGCGATGGGGCAAGTCACGCTGACGCACGTCTCCAAACGGTTCGGCAATGTCATCGCGGTCGACGACGTCACGCTCGACGCGGCCGATGGAGAGTTCTTGGTGTTGCTCGGCCCCTCAGGCTGCGGGAAGAGCACGCTGCTGCGCATGATCGCGGGTCTCGAAGAGATCTCGGACGGCGTCATCGAGATCGATGGTCGTCGAGTGAACGATGTCGAGCCCAAAGACCGCGATCTTGCGATGGTGTTCCAGAGCTACGCGCTCTATCCCCATTTGTCCGTTCGCCGCAACATCGAGTTTCCCTTGCGAACCCGCGATGTCGAACGGAGCGAACGCCGCCGTCTCGTGGCCGATGCGGCCGAAACACTGGGTCTCGGCGACCTGCTCGATCGCAAGCCTGCGCAGCTGTCCGGTGGCCAACGTCAGCGAGTCGCTCTCGCGCGTGCGATCGTTCGTCGGCCCAAGGCCTTCCTCATGGACGAGCCGTTGTCGAACCTTGACGCGAAGTTGCGGGTGCAGACCCGCACCGAACTCGTTGCGTTGCAGCATCGTCTCGACACAACAACGGTGTACGTCACGCACGATCAGATCGAAGCGAT
>SXGT01946951.1_pt1 | contig 16744 bp, 17 predicted proteins | sample 3176221 | NCBI WGS metagenome assembly SXGT01 (sample SAMN11356862, study PRJNA531348) | freshwater metagenome | isolation source: freshwater sample F1-120 | place: China: Fuxian Lake, Yuxi | collected 2017-12-25 | reverse complement strand
GTTCGGGTCGCCCGAACGACAAGGAGGGACCGTGAAGAAGGTTCTGCTGCTGCTCGTGCTCGTTGCGCTCGGGGCCGTCGTGGCCAAGAAGGTGCGTGACTCGGGTGCGGCCAGCGCCTGACCAACGACGAACTGTGTGATCGATGGCCGCGCCGCAGGGCGCGGCCATTGTCGCGTCGGCGCCAATTCGATACCACCGACGAGTACATCGCGAATCGCGAAATCGACGCTTGACTCTTCGTCGCGTAACTCCTAGCTTGCCCCCATCGGCGCACGTCGCCGACTTGCCGCCGGGAAACCCCCGCGCTGGCCTCGCCGCCGTTGCGGCTTCGTCACCTTCGTGACCTCGCCCGGATTCGGGACTCGATGCGCCATCGCCTGATGCGCGTCCGTTTCGATCGGTCCTGCCGTCGAGCAGGTGACGTTGCGAGGGTGAACGATGTTGATCGGATTCTGGTCGCCGAAGGGCGGTTCGGGAGTGAGCACCGTTGCGGCGGCATGCGCGCTCGCGGCTCGTCGATCGATGCCGACGATCGTGGTCGATCCGTGGGGTGACCTGACGGCGCTGTTCGCCGTACCTCCACCGGCGGTGGGCTGGAACGACTTGGTCGCAGCCGCCGAGTTGCCCTCCGACGCGCTCGACCGGATCGCGGTCGAGGTCGACGAACGCCTCCGTCTGGTCGCCCCTGGCGGGTCCGGGCACGAGGTCGAACGTCGACGAACTGGGGCCGGATCCCAGGTTGGCGTCGACCTCCAGGCGGCGTTGCGCCGAGCGAGATCGACGGTGATCGTCGACCTGGGCCTCGGTGAAGGTGCGAGCGCATCAGCGCTCGCGACGACGGCCGACGCGCTCGTGTGTGTGATTCGCCCGTGCTACCTCGCATTACGGCGCGCGCTGGCACATCCCTTGCTGGCGCCATCGAACGGTGTGTTCGTGGTCGAAGAGCCCGGGCGCGCGCTCACGGCCAACGATGTCGCGTCGACGCTGCAACGACGCGAGCTCGGCGCAGTGAGTCTCCGTCCGGCAATCGCCCGCTCGATCGACGCGGGAACGTTCGTGCTGCGTCCGAGCGAAGGGATCGTTCGTGCGGCCGAGACGATGTTGCGCCGACTCGGCTGTCCCGCCGAGGGGCTTCGGTCGGTGGCGTCATGAATCCGGTTGCCGCGACGGTTCGCAGGCGGTTGCTCGCCGAGCCGGGCGAGCTTCCCGACGGCAGTGCGCTGCGGGCCCGCGTGGCGCGTCATCTCCGCGCCATCGATCCGCTGATCACGAACGATCGCGCCGTCTCGCTGATCGACGAAGTGGTTCGCGAACTCGACGGATTCGGCGCGATCGAGGCGCTGTTCGCTGATCCTTCCGTCAGCGAGATCATGCTCAACCGCCCCGGGGTGGCGTATGTCGAACGCGCCGGGAAGATCGAACCGATCGAGCTGGGGCTCGACGCAGCAGCAATCGTTCGGGTGGCCGAACGAGCGATCGCGCCACTGGGCTTGCGTCTTGATCGCAGTGCTCCGCTCGTCGACGCGCGACTTCCCGACGGTTCGAGGTTGCACGCGGTGATTCCACCGCTGGCTCCCGACGGTCCGTGCGTCACGATCCGGCGATTTCGACCCCGTCGAGTGGGTCTCGACGATTTCGGGGTGACCGACGAGGTGGCGCAGTTGCTGCGAACACTGGTCGCGGGCGGCGCCAACGTGTTGGTCGCAGGCGGGACCAGTGCCGGCAAGACATCGTTGCTGGCTGCGCTGGCACCCGCAATCGACCCGGCCGAGCGCGTCGTGACGATCGAGGAAACCGCCGAACTCGATCTCGGTCTCGAACATGTCGTGCGTCTCGAGGCCCGACCCGCGAACGTCGAGGGGGTCGGAGGCGCGTCCGTGCGGGACCTCGTTCGGGCGGCGTTGCGGATGCGCCCAGACCGAATCGTTGTCGGCGAGGTGCGCGGCGCAGAGGCGCTGGACAAGCTGCAGGCGCTCAACACCGGACACGACGGCTCCTTGTCGACGGTGCACGCGAACGGCCCCGATGATGCGCTCGCTCGGCTTGAGACCCTGGCGCTGTTCGCGGTCGACCTCCCGCTGCTGGCGGTGCGTCATCAAGTCGCGGCCGCCATCGACATTGTCGTCGCCGTCCGGCGAGACCGCGATGGCCGGCGCACCGTCGAAGTCGTCGGGGAGTGCGAGCCGCTCAGCGACGGCGGGCGTTTGACGACCCGGGTCCTCGCTCGACGCGACCGTCGATCGCTGCAAGTCGTTGGCGAACCAAGGCGGCCACGATGCCGTCGCTGATTCGCGTGGGTGTCCCCGCGGTGGTGGGTGCCGCCGCATGGGCGCTTGCGCGTCAGGCCCGCACCGCGACGGTTCGAGACCGTCTCCGCGCCCACGATGTGCGGACGACGTCATGGCTCCCGGCCGCGGTGCGGGCCCCGCTCCTGCGGAGCCTCGAACGCGCTGGCGTGCAGACCGAACCGGTGATCGCGGTGCAGGTCTGGGCGATTGCGGTCGGAGCCGCGATTGCGATCTCGTTGCCGTTCGGGGTGACGTTCGTGATCGTCGTTGCACTGGTGGCGCTGGTTGGGCCGCCCGTGGCGCTCTTCAGCGCCCGTCATCGTGGGCGGCGGAGGTTCGACCTCGCGCTGCCCGATGCGCTGCGGTCGCTCGCTGCCGATGTTCGTGCCGGCGCGACGCTTCGTGGGGCGATTGGTCGAGTGTCGACGTCGCCGTCCGCGGTCGCACCCGACTTTGCTCGGATCGCCGCGCGCCTGCGCCTCGGCGCGTCGGTGACCGACGCGTTGCATCCGTGGGTCGTCGAGCGGTCCAGTGCGTCGGTCCGTGTCGTTGTCGGCGCCCTGGGATGCGTCGATGCCGTCGGCGGCGCTCCGGGTCCGGCGCTCGAGGGGCTGGCGGCGTCATTGTCCGACCGGGTCGCGGTCGCGGCCGAGGCGCGAGCGCAATCGGCGCAGGCCCGTATCTCGGCCATCGTCGTGGGCCTCGCGCCACTCGGTTACCTCGTCTTCTCGGCCGCGATCGATGCGGCAGCCGTGCGCGCCCTGATCGAACGCCCGCTCAGCCGGGTGTGTTTTCTGATCGCGATCGGGCTTGATCTGCTGGCCGTCGAGTGGATGCGCCGCATCGTTCGAGATCCCGAGGACGCGACATGATCGCGGTCCTCGCAATCGGATGGGCGTGGGTCGTAGCCCGCTTGGTGCTGAGCGTCGAACCGCGGCTGATCACACGCCGACGAACGCGGGCGTTGCGGCCGCAGCCGTCGCTGCGCTGGATCGGAGCGTGGTCCACGAGTCCGATCGTGCGCGTCGTCGACGACATCCGCGCTCGACGGGTTCGTCGACGCATCGACGAACGCATCCGGCGGCAGGTGCCGTTGGCGCTCGATCTCTTGGTGGTGGCGCTGAAATCCGGCGACACGCCGCGCAACGCTGTGGCCGCCTGTAGCCAGCACCTTCCCGCCGAACTCGGCGGACGGTTCAGCGACGTCGTGCGCGCGCATGCGCTCGGTGAACCGCTCGCAAGTGCGCTCAGCCGATTGTCACGGCCGGGATCGACCGATCTCGAACGAGTTCGATCCGCGCTCGAAGACGCCGCGCTCGGGTCGCCAGCCGTCGCCGCGCTCGAGCGCCTGGCCGACGACGAACGCGCGGCGCTGCGCCGTCGCAGCGAGGCGCGCGCTCGCACCGTCCCGGTGCGATTGCTGTTTCCGCTCGTGTTTCTCGTTCTCCCCGCCTTCGGGTTGATCACCGTGGTTCCGGCACTCGAGGCCGGGTTGCGCAACGTCTGATCGCCCCGATTCCCAACCGGACGGTCACGTCGTGACCGCAGCACTGATGGAGGTAGTTGTGTTTCCGTTTCTCGTCTCGTGGTATCTGCGATCGCTCGAACGGGCCCGACGCGATGAACGCGGCCAGTCGACCGCCGAGTATGCGCTGGTGATCCTTGGCGCGGTGGGGGTCGCTTCGCTGCTGCTCACTTGGGCCGTGAAGTCGAACGCGATCGGGAAGTTGTTCGACACGATCGTCGGCAAGGTCTTGTCGAAGGTGCTCTGATGTCGAGCTGTCTGCAAGGGTGGTGCGCCTTCTGGCGCACCACCCCCTTGAAGGTTGCGCCGGCCGCGCGACGGCGAACTCGTCTCGGAGTACTGCGACCAGGCCAGCGTGGTCAAGCCACCGTCGAGTTCGCGCTCGTGTTGCCCTTCGTGTTCGTGCTCCTCTTGTTGATCGTGCAACTGGGGTTTGTGATGCGTGACTACGTCCGCGTCGCTCATGCGGCTCGAGAAGCCGCTCGGGCGGCATCGGTGGATCCGAGCAACGATCGGGCCCGCGATGTTGTTGAGCACCTGTTGGGCGACGCGATTGTCACCGTCGATCGTTCCGGCGGGATCGGTGATCCCGTGACGGCATGGGTCACGTTCACGTCCCGAACCGAGGTGCCGATCATCGGTGCGCTGCTACCCGACGTGACGATCGACGATTCGATCACGATCCGAGCGGAGCAGGAGTGAAGCGACAAGACGGTGCGGTCGCAGTCTTCGCGATGGTGCTCGTCATCGTGACCGTCGTGTTGGCCTACGGGGTCGCTCGGGTTGGCCTTGCCGCGGTGTTGCGTACTCGGGCCGAGGGCGCTGCAGACGCGGCCGCGCTGGCGGCGGCCGACCGGTTGGCGCTCGGTGGCGGCGAAGCCGAAGCGCGTGCGGACGCATCCGCCGTCGCCAGCGCCAATGGAGCCCGCCTGGTCGTGTGCGACTGTCGGGGGAACTCGGCTGAAGTGGTTGTCGAACTGACGGCCCGGGTTCCGGTGGTCGGGTTTCCTGCCATCCGCGCTCGCTCGCGGGCCGAGATCGGTCAGCTGAGGAGTCGCAACAGCCGGATCGCCCCAGCCTTGTCGAGGTACTCGTTGAAGTTGCCGCACTTGGGCGATTGCACGCACGACGGGCAACCGTCGGCGCACGAACATCGTTCGATCAGGTCGAGCGTGGCGCGGACGTGGTCGGTGGCCGCGTCGAAGGCCAGCTCGGCGATTCCCGCGCCGCCTGGATAGCCGTCGTACACGAAGATCGACGGCTCACCGGTCTGGGGATGCGTCGCCATCGACACACCGCCGACATCCCAGCGGTCGCAGATCGTGAACAGCGGAAGGAGGCCGATCAGTCCGTGTTCGGCTGCGTGGACCGTGCCGAGGAGCTGTACGGGTTCGACACCCGCGCGCACGAGCGCGGCAAGCGGCACGGTGTACCAGCATGCACGCGTTTGCAACACCCGTTCGGGGAGGTCGAGTTCGACGGTCTCGATCACGCGCCCGTTGCTCAGGTGTCGACGTTGGTATCCGGTGACTTGCGAGGCCACGGCCACCGACCCGACGTGCACGGTTGCGGGTCCGATCGAGCCCGATCGGTCGATGTCGACGATCGAGATGTCGGTGATCGAGCGAGCTTGGGTGAACTCGTCGAGATCGTCGGCGGGAGTCGCGAGCGCAACATGGTTCGGTTCGTCGAGGCGTTCGACTCGATACTGACGACCGAGGTGGAGATAGATCGCCCCAGGGTGCACCACTGCATGCGACCGGCCGCCGTCGACGGTGCCGACGATTTCGCCGTCGTCGACGTCGACGATGCGAATCTCGTCGTTGCTGCCACTGCGAAGCGACACGCGCGGTGCCGGAGGTTCGCGGCCGGCCCAGTACAACTTGCCGCCGCGAGGTTTGGCGAGGTCCGCCTGCACCAGTTCGGTAACAACATCATCGAGTCCCGCTCCGAACCATTCGTCGTCATCGCGAGTCAACGGGAGCTCGTGGGTCGCGCACGCGATCTGTGCGTGGGTGACGAACGGATTGTCGGGGTTCACCACGACGCGCTCAGGTGGGCGGCTGACGAGTTCGCTCGGATGGCGCAGGTACCACTGATCGAGTTGGTCGTCGCCGACGACCAACACCGCAGCCGACCGAGCACCCGAGCGTCCCGAGCGGCCGATCTGCTGCCAGAACGACGCCATCGTGCCGGGGAACCCGTTGACGATCACCGCGTCGAGTCCGCCGATGTCGATTCCGAGTTCGAGCGCGTTGGTTGCCGCGATACCCAGGAGCTCGCGTTCGACGAGTCGTTGTTCGATCGCGCGTCGTTCCTTGGGGAGGTACCCCGCACGGTACGACGTGACGGTTTCGGCCTGGGCTGGGTCTGCGCCGTCGGTGAGCTGGCGGCGAGCGTGTTGCGCGACGAGTTCGGCTCCCTTGCGGCTACGCGTGAATGCCAGCGTCTGCTGGCCGGCCGCCACGAACTCGGCGAGCAGCCGCCCGCACTCCGCGTTGGCCGACAGGCGCGGTTCCCCTGGGGTGTCCTCGAGCGGGCGGTCCCAGATTGCGAGACGGCGGGCCGCTCGGGGAGCGCCGTCGTCGACGATCGGCTCGACATCGAGACCGCACAGCGCCGACGCGAGTTCCGCGGGATTGCCGATGGTCGCGCTCGAAAAGCAGAACACCGGATCGGAGCCGTAGTGGCGACTGATGCGTCGCAGTCGGCGAAGCAGCAGCGCGACATGACTCCCGAAGATGCCGCGCAGCGCGTGCAGTTCGTCGATGACGACGTACTCCAAGCGCATGAAGAACGTGGCCCATCGCTGGTGTGCGGGGAGAATCCCGACATGCAGCATGTCGGGATTGGTCAGAACGATGTTTGCGTGCTTGCGGGCCCACGCTCGGTCCGCATCGGGCGTGTCGCCGTCGTAGGTGACCGCCTTCAACCCGGGGACGAGCCAGGAACGCAGCGAACGAAGCTGATCTTGGGCCAGCGCTTTGGTGGGGAACAGGGCGAGCGCCGTCGCCGGGCGGCCCGATGCGATCGCTTCGACGATCGGGATTTGGTAGCAGAGCGATTTTCCCGAGGCGGTTCCGGTTGCGACAACAACCGACTGCCCAGCACGGATGTGGTCGATGGCCGCGGCCTGGTGCGCGTAGAGATCGGTGATGCCGAACGATCTGAGCCTCGCCAGCACGTCGTCGGACAACGGTTCCTTCGTCGATGCGTGGCGGGCCGGACGGTTCGGCAGCGACTCGAGGTGGCGGACCCGTTCGAGCCCGAGCGGTGAACCCGCAAGGGCGTCGAGTGCTTCGAACGCGTCCATGCGGCGACCGTAGGCGACGCCTCGGCTCGATTCAGCGCCCGGTCGGATTCTCGGGCGTGCCCCCGGCGTGCGACTGGAGCACGCCGTCGTCGACGAAATCGGCGAACAGTGCGTCGGCGGCGCTCGACACGGAAAGGCATTCGCCGCCCGATGTCGGAATGGCGACGCCCTTGATACGGGCCGGATCGACGTCGTATGCGGCCTGAGCGATCTGGAAGAGGTCGCGCAACCCTGCACCGTGGATCTTGGCGTGACGGTGCAACAGGGAGAGCACCGTGAACCGTTGCGATGGCGAGGCGTAGGCGGTACGGAGTTTCTGCATGCCCGCGATGATCAGATGCCCCTGGTTCCAGGTGCGTTGGATGTCTCCGGGTCCGAAGTCGTGGCGGTTGCGTGCGAACGCCAGTGCTTCGCCACCGTTGAGTTGGCGCGGTCCGGGCGAGAAGTACGCACCCGAGTATCGGTCGCTCATTTCGAACGGTATGTCGACCTCGAAGCCGCCGACACCGTCGACGATACCGATGAACCCGGCGAAGTCGACCGACACGGCATATTGGATGGGCGCGCCGGTGAGTTCGGCGAGTACTTCGCCGGCGAGTTGCGGTCCGCCCTCGCTGTGCGCGTTGTTGATCTTGCTCGTGCCGCGGCCGGGGACGTTCGCACAGGTGTCGCGAGGCACGTTCAGGATCGTGCCCTCACCGAGCGCGGGGTTCAGCGCGACCACGTGCATTCCGTCACCGCGTTCGCCTCCGAGTCCGGGGCGATAGTCGCTGCCCACGAGCGCGATGAAGACGACGCCATCGGCTTGGCCCGAGTATCCGGCTCGATCGAGCTTGACGATGTCGATCGTCGTCCGACCGCTGACGAGCGGGACATCGACGCCGTTGATCCAGGCAGTCAGCAACGCTCCGATGCCGAACACGAAACCCAACGCGACTGCGGTGAGGTGTCGGAACGCGATGCGAGCGCTCACGGGGTTGTTCCTGTCGTGCTCGCGGTCAGCGTGGTCGGCGTCCCCGCGTGGTCGTCGCGGACGACGATCATCTCGTAGCCGTGCAACTTCCATCCGTCGATATTGGTCAGCACGACCTCACCGAAGTGACGGACCGTCAGCGGGCCGTCGGCAGTAGTCATGTCGGCGGTGAAATCGATCGACGCGGTGACCAAGGGGAGCGAACCGAAGCCTTCGGTGAGGCCGGTCAGCGTCACCGGCGCAAGGGTTGCGTCGACCGAATCAGCGTTCGGTTGTCCTTCGGTCGTGATGACGCCGCGGTCGTGGGAGCCGACCGCGAGCCGGCCCGCAACTGCCATCGTGACGAGATCGGTCCAGTCGGCCTCTGCGCCGGTCAAGGGACCGGTGAGCGCAGCTTCGACGTAGCGATCGATGGTCGAACGGAGCTCGCCGACCACGGTCGGATCGATGGGCGGCGAGGCGTCGGGAGCGACGCCGACCCCGACGATCGTTGACGTCGCGATCTCCACATCGACCGATACCTCGACCGCGGTCGTCGAGGTGGTGGTTCCGTCGGCTCGCGTGCTGGACGTCGACTCCGAGGACTTCTGTCCACCGCTGCACGCACCGACCAGTAGCGATGCGCCGACCGCCGCTGCGACGTGCGCGAAGCGATGAGGTCGCGGCATCGGGTCAGTGTGCCATCTCGTCGGAGCGATACGGTGTCATTCCCGGTCACCTACGACGAGTCGAGGTCCGATGGCGCTACGTCGTTTCGTGCACAAGATCACCAAGTCAACCGAAGCGGTCGACCGCGAGAAGCTGGAAGCCTTCTGCGCGAGTTGCGGCACCGCGCCGATTACCGAACTCGTGCCCCGTCGCGTTGGTCGCGTCGCCGGCGAGATCCGTAGCGTACGGATCGTGCCGCGCGCTGGAGCCGCGGCGGTCGAAGCAACCGTGTCGGATGGCGGCGGGTCGGTGGTCGCGGTGTTCCTCGGGCGTCGGCGGGTCGGCGGGATCAACACCGGACGCCGCATCGTGATCGAAGGCATGGTGGCGCGTGACGGCGCGCGCTGTTTGATTTTCAACCCGATCTACGAACTGCGCTGACGACCCTCGCGGATTCGCTCAGCTACCGGTGAGGATTCGGCGCACGTCGTCTTCGGAATCGGGAGTGACCATCGCGAGCACCTCGTCGCCGGGTTCGAACACCGTGTCGCCACGCGGCATCACGACGTGTTCGTCGCGCACGACGGCGACGAACGTGGCGTCGCGGGGGATGTCGAGGTCTTTGATGGCGTGATCGATGACGGGCGAGTCGGGCGCGAGGGTGACCTCGACCAGCCGAGCGTTGCCGCCCTCGAACGACAACAGCCGCACGAGACGACCAACCGACACGGCCTCTTCGACGAGCGCAGTGACGAGATGTGGCGTCGACACCGCCACGTCGACTCCCCAGTTCTCGTTGAACAGCCATTCGTTCTTCGGATGATTGACTCGAGCGATGACCCGCGGTACCGCGAACTCTTGTTTCGCCAACAACGCAAAGACCAAGTTGTCTTCGTCGTCGCCGGTCGCGGCGACCGCCACCTCACAGCCCTCCAGCCTTGCCGCTCGCAGCGAGTTGACCTCGCACGCGTCGGCGACGTACCAGTCGACTGCGGAGTTGGTCTCGGCTCGCTCGGCGATCGACGGGTTCTGTTCGATGAGGAGGACGTCGTGGCCCCCGGCCGCGAGGTCGTCGGCGATGAACAGGCCGACATTGCCCGCTCCGGCGATGGCGATGCGCATTAGTGGTGACCTCCCGGTTGGTCGAGCCGTTCTTGGAGGCCCGTGAGCGCGTCGATCGCGCACATGAAGTAGAGCAAGTCGCCGTCCTGGCCGACGACGTCCTCACTCGGGATCGTGCCCTCGCCGAACCGACCGACTGCGGTGAGCCAGAACCGACCGGGCTGTTCGAGGTCGGAGAGGCGTCGGCCGACTGCTGCCGCGGGGATCGTGCGTTCGACCAAGCAGACCTTGCCGGACGGATCGATCCACTCGTGGGGGGTTTCGGCCGGGAGCATGCGGCGCAGCACCTGATCGGTGGTCCAGGCGACCGTTGCGACCGTGGGGATGCCGAGGCGTTGATAGATGAGGGCCCGACGCGGGTCGTAAATGCGAGCGACGACGCGCTCGACGCCGAAGGTCTCTCGGGCGATGCGAGCGCACAAGATGTTCGAGTTGTCGCCGTTGGTCACCGCCGCAAAGGCGCCCGCCTCGTCGATCCCGGCCTCGCCAAGGTGGTCACGGTCGAAGCCGAACCCGACGACCTTGCGGCCCGCGTAGCCGTCGTGAAGGCGCCGGAACGATCGAGCGTCCTTGTCGATTACCGCGACCGAATGCCCCTGCTGCTCGAGCGTGAGGGCGAGTTCGCTGCCCACCCGCCCGCAACCCACCACGACGACGTGCACGTTGACTCCCTCGGTCGGAACCGCTTCGCGCGGCCGATCGGATGCTAGGACGGAAGCACCGGACAAACCGATCGATCCGAGGTCCGCGGGCAAGTACCTGGCAGGCTGTGCCGGATCTCGCTGGACCATTCCTAAAGCAGGGAATCTGTGCTCGACACCGTCAAACGCCTTGTGGTCGGTCGGCCGCTGTCGAGCGCCGACCTCGACCACCAACGAATTGGGATCCTCGTCGGTCTCGCGGTGTTCTCGTCCGACGCAATCTCGTCGACGGCGTACGCGACGGAGGAGATCCTCTTCGTCACGGCGGCGAACCCGTCGAGCCTCGATGTCGGCCTCTCGAAGTTGGTGCCGATCGCGATTGCCGTCGCGATCTTGTTGGTCGTCGTGGTCTCGTCGTACGTGCGGACGATCTACGCCTACCCCAACGGTGGCGGCAGTTACATAGTGAGCCGCGACAACTTGGGTCGTGGTCCGTCGCTGGTGGCGGGCGCATCAATTCTCATCGACTACGTCTTGACCGTCGCCGTATCGATCGCCGCCGGCGTCGCGGCGGTGATTTCGATACCCGCGTTCGCGGACCTGAAGCAATACCGAGTGCCGATGTGTCTCGGTGCGATCGCGTTGATCACGCTCGTCAATCTTCGTGGCGTGAAGGAATCAGGAAAGATCTTTGCGCTTCCGACCTACATCTACATCCTGTTCTTTTCCGGGCTGCTTGCCTTCGGATTGACCAAGAGCTTCTTCGGCTGGTTCGGCGGCATCGATCCGATCGAGTTCGATCCGGATCTCGCGGATCACGTGCAAGAGACAGGCGGCGCGTTGGGCATCCTCGCCTTGTTGCGCGGATTCTCGTCGGGCGCAGTCGCGCTCACCGGTACCGAAGCGATTGCCGACGGTGTGCCCGCATTTCGCCGACCAGCTCCGCGCAACGCAGCCATCACCCTCATCAGTATGGCGGTCATCCTCGGGACACTGTTCTTCGGTTCCGCAGTCTTGGCGAGCCGACTCCATCCGATTCCGAGTCATGACCGAACCGTGATCGCCCAACTCGGACTCCACGTGTTTGGCGACAACGCCGTGTTCTTCCTGCTCCAGATCGCGACCGCCGTGATCCTGCTCCTTGCGGCGAATACGGCCTACGCCGACTTCCCTCGTCTCTCGTCGATCATCGCTCGGGACGGATTCTTGCCGCGTCAGTTCGCCAACCGAGGCGACCGACTCGTGTTTTCCAACGGCGTGATTCTGCTCGCCGTGTTGAGCGCGATCCTCATCGTCGTATTCGGCGGCATTACGACGGCGCTGATCCCGCTCTACGCGACGGGCGTGTTCACGTCGTTCACGCTCAGCCAGTTCGGCATGGTGGTGCATCAACGCCGGGAGGCCGGCGGGCGATGGACCTTTGGTGGCGCCACGAGCATGTTCGGCGCCTCCGTGACGTTCATCGTGCTCTGCATCGTCGTCGTCTCGAAGTTCACGAAGGGTGCTTGGGTCCCGGCGATCGTCGTGCCGCTGATCGTGCTGTTGTTCCGTCTCGTGAAGAGCCACTACGAATCGCTGCGCGAACAGCTTGCGGTTCCCGACGACTACCGCGCGCCGCGCATGAACCACACCGTCGTCGTATTGGTCAGCAGCGTGCACCGGGGAACGCTCCAAGCGTTGGCCTACGCGCGGTCGCTCGCACCGAACCGTCTGCTCGCGGTGTGTGTGGTCTCGGACGCCGAAGAAGAAGAACGGATTGGAGAGCAGTGGGCGCGCTTCCGTCTCGACATCCCACTCGAGGTTGTGCACTCGCCGTACCGAGAACTGACGCGACCGGTACTGACATTCGTCGACGAACTCGACTCGAACTACGACAACGACATCATCACCGTGGTGTTGCCTGAATTCGTCGTGTCTCGCTGGTGGGAGCACCTGTTGCACAACCAGACCGCCCTGCTGCTCAAAGGTCGTTTGCTGTTCCGCAAGAACACCGTCGTAACGTCGGTGCCGTATCACTTCCGAAACGACTGAGAGGCGGCTCGAATTGCTCGAAACTGCGAAACGCATGCTCGTCGGTCGACCAATCGCAAGTTCTGAAGCCGATCATCAGCGGCTCGACAAGAAGACGGCACTCGCCGTGTTCTCATCCGATGCGATCTCGTCCACGGCGTATGCGACCGAGGAGATCCTCTTCGTCACCGCAGTCGGTGCGTCGAGTCTCGCGCTCGGACTCGACGTCTTGGTACCGGTTTCGATCGCGGTTGCGGTGTTGCTCACCGTCGTCATCATTTCGTATCGCCAAACGATTCACGCCTACCCCGACGGCGGCGGCAGTTACGTCGTCAGTCGCGAGAACCTCGGACCGCGAGCCGCGATGGTCGCGGGCGCCTCCTTGCTGGTTGACTACATCCTCACGGTTGCTGTTTCGATCTCGGCTGGCGTCGCTGCGATCGTGTCGATACCTCAGTTTCGTGACCTCGAAGAGCATCGAGTCCTCGTGTGTCTGGTGCTGATCGCCTTCATCACTGTGATGAACTTGCGCGGCGTCAAGGAGTCCGGTCGCATCTTCGCGGTGCCGACCTACGTGTACATCGGCGTGCTGGGGCTCCTCGTCGGTTACGGACTGTTCCGGGTCTTTTTCGGCGACATCGATCCGGTCGTCGAGTTGTCGGCGGCGGTTCCCGAGCGGGCCGAGGGCATCGAGCGCCTGCTGGGTGGCGACCTTGGATTGTTTCTGATTCTCAAGGGTTTTTCGTCGGGTGCCGTCGCCTTGACCGGTGTTGAGGCCATCTCGAACGGCGTTCCGGCTTTCCGGCGGCCGGAAGCCAAGAACGCGTCGACGACCCTTGCGGCGATGGGTCTGATCCTCGGAACCCTGTTCTTCGGAGTGTCAGTGCTCGCGTCGCGGCTGCACCCCTTTCCGAGTCACGAGATCACAGTCAACGCGCAGCTCGGCGCACAGGTATTCGGTGAGGGCTCGTTGCTGTTCTGGGTATTGCAGTTGGCGACCGCCGCGATCTTGGTGTTGGCGGCCAACACCGCCTATGCCGACTTTCCGCGTTTGAGTTCACTCATCTCCAAGGACGGATATCTGCCTCGTCAGTTGAGCAACCGCGGTGACCGGTTGGTGTTCTCGAACGGCGTGTTGGTGCTCGCCGTTGCAGCCGGTGTGCTCATCGTCATGTTCGGTGGCATCACTACTGCCCTCATCCCGCTCTATGCAGTGGGGGTGTTCACTTCGTTCACGCTCAGTCAGACCGGCATGGTGCGTCATCACCTTCGCCTTCGTCTGCCCGGCTGGAAGCGAAACGTGGCGATCAACGCCGCGGGCGGGTCGGCGACGTTTGTCGTTCTGCTCGTGGTCGCCATCACGAAGTTCAAGTCGCCGGATTCATGGTCCGGGGCATGGATCTCGATTGTCGTCGTTCTCGCCGTGATCGCATTCTTCCGAGCGGTCAAAGGTCATTACACCAAGGTCGCCGAGGGTCTTCGGATCGATGCTGACTACAAGCCGCGCCGCATGAACCACACGGTCGTGGTGCTTGTCGGCAACCTGCATCGAGGCACGCTCGAGGCGTTGTCCTACGCCAAGTCGCTTGCTCCGAATCACCTGGTCGCCGTCACGGTGGTGTCCGACTCCGACGAAGAACGCCGGATCCAGGAGCAGTGGGAGGCCCGTGGCCTCGACGTTGCGCTCGACATCGTGCACTCGCCGTATCGCGAGCTCGCCGGCCCGATTCTGCGTTACATCGACGAACTCGACACGATCTGGGACAACGACATCGTGACGGTGGTGCTCCCCGAGTTCGTCGTCCAAAGCTGGTTCGGACAGCTTCTCCACAACCAGACTGCGTTGTTGTTGAAGGCGCGGCTGTTGTTCCGTCGCCACACCGTCGTCACGTCGGTGCCGTACCACCTCGACGCGTAATCCGAGCCTGCTCGTGGCCGATCATGACGGTATGAGTCAGCTCGAATCGGTCCGGGTGATGTTCGTGTGCACCGGCAACATCTGTCGATCCCCGATGGCCGAGGCGATCTTGCGGGACCGCCTCGCCACCGGCGGAGTCGACGCCGAGGTGTCGTCGGTCGGATTGCTCTATACCGGTCGGCCGGCTTCGGACGGTGCGCGCCACGCGATGGCGGCGCTGGGGCTGGACCTCGAATCGCACTCCAGCGCGACGTTCGGTCGGGCCGAGATCGCGGCGGCCAACCTCGTGATCGGAATGGAACCTCGCCACGTGCGTGAGGTCGTGGCACTCGACGATGCTGCCTGGCCGAAGACGTTCACCCTGCGCGAACTCGACGCCCGGGCCCAACGTCACGGTCCGCGCCGGCTCGACGAGACCCTCGCCGCATGGCTGGGGCGCGTCGGTCTCGATCGGCGGCGGGTGGATTTGTTGGGCGATGATCCCGCCTTGTCGGTGCTCGACCCGTATCACCAGAGTCAGGCGATCTACGACGCCACTGCGGCGGACCTGCGTGCGACCCTCGACCACCTCGCCAGTCACATTTGGCCCCGCGCAGGCGATCGTGGCCCACTTGCGGGAGTCGGCGACCCGAATGGGGCGCAGGTCTGATCCACTCCGGATGGTTCTTGGGGACCGAACTTGAGATTTCGGGGGCGTGAAATCTAGATTCACGCCATCGAAGGCGTACTCGACTCCCTGACGAAAACCGAGCGCGAGGCGTTGAAGGCCATTTACCGGCTTTCCGACACCGAAGCCGGCGCCCACACGGGCGCGGTCGCCGATCGCATGGGTGTCGCGCCGGCGACCGTCACCGCGACGGTGAAGCGCCTCGCCGATCGGGCCTTGGTCGATCACACGCCGTACAAAGAAATCGCACTCACCGAAACCGGTCGAGTGGCGGCGGTCGGCGCGATTCGTCGGCATCGCATCGTCGAGCGATTCCTCGCCGACATGCTGGGCTACGCCTGGAACGAAGCCGACCGACTCGCGACGGCGTTCGAGCACGAACTTCCACAAGAAGTCGAAGATCGCTTGTTCCTCGCATTGCATCGGCCCGACAGCTGCCCGCACGGTTTTCCGATTCCGGCGCGCGCGACTGGCGACATGCCAGCGATGCCCCCGCTCTACCAACTCGAGGTCGGCGAGGTTGCCGTCGTCGCCGTGCCCGGCAGCACCGATCCCGAAATCGTCGAGTTCCTCGACACGCTCGGCTTGCGTCCGGGCGTCACCGTCGAGGTCAAAGAAAAGCACCCGTTCGACGGCCCGCTCGTCTTGCGGGTCGATGGCAAGGAACGAACCCTGGGGAGCACTGTCGCGAACCAGGTTTTCGTGAGAAAGACCGCGTGAGATCCATGCGGCCACCGTGTGCGGGTGAGGGCGATCCCCTCGCCGACATCGAAAGGACAACACCGTCATGACCAACCTGCTGGCCGCCGAGGGCGGGTACCAGGAGTTCACCCTCCGAGGAGGTGAGTGGGTCGTTCTCATCGGGTCTGCCGTCACTGCGTTGCTCGCCATCGCGGTCGGATTCATCCTGATGAAGGGCGTGCTCGCCGCCGACGCGGGCACTCCGAAGATGAAGGAGATCGCAGCTGCGATTCAAGAAGGCGCGATGGCCTACTTGAAGCGACAGTTCAAGACGATCGGCTTCATCTTGATCCCGCTCACCGTTATCGTGTTCGTGACGAGTACCGAAGTTCTGAAGCCCAACGGCGACAGTGCGCTCTCGTTCTTCGAGTCGGGCTTGTTCCGGACGCTGGCGTTCGTCGCCGGGTGCGTGATGTCGGGCCTGACGGGCTACATCGGCATGGGCCTCGCCGTGCGTGGCAACGTGCGCACGGCTGCAGCGGCCAAGACCGGCTCGATGCCCGCGGCGCTCCAAGTCGCGTTCCGCACCGGTGGTGTGGCTGGCATGTTCACGGTGGGGCTCGGCCTCATCGGTGCGACCATCATCATCATGATTTTCCAGAACACGAGCTCGGCGATCCTCGTCGGCTTCGGGTTCGGTGGATCGCTGCTCGCGCTGTTCCTGCGGGTCGGTGGCGGCATTTTCACCAAGGCCGCTGACGTCGGTGCCGACCTCGTCGGCACGGTCGAGGCCGGGATCCCCGAAGACGACCCCCGCAAATGGCGTGGTCGTCGGCATGACGGGCTCGGGCAAGACGGGCCTGGTGACGGTGCTCGTCGAGGAGGCGCTGCGCGCGGAGAGCCCCGTGCTGCTCCTCGACATCAACGGGGACCTCGCGAACCTCAAGCTCGCGTTCC
>SXGT01707439.1_pt1 | contig 16746 bp, 1 predicted proteins | sample 3176221 | NCBI WGS metagenome assembly SXGT01 (sample SAMN11356862, study PRJNA531348) | freshwater metagenome | isolation source: freshwater sample F1-120 | place: China: Fuxian Lake, Yuxi | collected 2017-12-25 | reverse complement strand
TCACAGCGGCGCGAGGACATCCCGCTACTGGCTCAGCACTTTCTCGCCCGCTCCGCACCGCCGATGGGTAAGACCCTCCACACTTTTTCAGAAGAGGCCATGGCCCTGCTGAAAACCTCCAGGGTCAGGCCTATTTGTCAAGTGGAACATACACCGCGACCCTCACGAATGCAGCGGGTTGTGACAGTGTCATCACGTTAAACCTAACGGTAAACCCAAGTTTGGGTGACAGTGTTGCCTCCATCAGTATTGGCGTTGTACAGGGCACACCTGGCAGCACGGTATCGGTACCGGTTGTTTCTGGGTCACTTTCGGGTGTAACGTCCTTCCAGTTTGGTGTGTATTTCGATTCATCTGTTTTGACTTATCAGAACATTCGGTTGGGATCTGCACTGATGGGTCAGACAGTAATACCATCTTCGACGGCTAATCGTGTTGATGTAGCGTTTGTTGATTTTTCGGGCACAGGTCTAACGGTATGTTCGGACACGTTGTATTGGATTGATTTTACTTATTCGTTGCAAGGTGGGTTGTCTCCATTGGTATGGGACTACACGAGCACATTGGTGAGTGGACCGGGCGGCATGTTGTTGAGTGATGTTCGATTGAGTAATGGATTGGTGTATGGTGCGGCAACAAGTACAGCTGTTCCAACGAGCAACGGCAACCAGCAGGTTTGCGAATTTGCGGATGCGGTATTTACGGTGACTGGCTCAGGAATCAGCGCTTATCAATGGAAGGTGAGCACAGATGGAGGAAGTAGTTTTGTAGATGTGACAAACGGCATTGGAATAGGAGGAGCGCAGAGTGATCGTTTGATTTTAGAGTCTGTGTTATCTTCTATGAATGGCAACTTGTATATGTGTGTGGTACAGGGAGCGGGTGGTAGTGTGGCCAGCCTTGTTCAGCGTCTACAGGTACAGACTTCTACGAGTGCGGCACTTGTTATTGGCGTTACACCTTCGGGCAGGCAGTGCTTTGGCACGCCGATAACGTATAGTGCGATGTGGTCGGGTTCAATTGCGGGGATTTCATACACGTGGACGGTGAATGGGCAGCCTGCGGGCACGGATTCGGTGTTGGTTCGTTCTGATCTTGGGGATGGTGATGTGGTTGGATTGGAAGTGATTGCAACGGGAAGTTGTGAAGTGGGCAGTGCTTCAATTGTGGCTCAGGTAGATGCACTTCCGCAGGGGTATGTAGTAGGGGGCGGTGGTTCTATTTGTCTGGGCGCCTTGGGTCAAGCAGTAGTTTTGTCGGGTTCTGAGGTGGGGGTTAGGTATATTCTACAGCTGAACGGCGTGTCAACGGGTGATACGATAACGGGTACGGGTACGTCATTGAATTTTGGTTTACGAACGATTGCGGGCACATATACGGTTGAGGCGCGCAATACGGCTGGGTGCAGTTTACCGATGTTTGGATTTGCACAGATTGTAGCCTTGCCGGGAGTGGTGGGCACGGTGACGGCGAACACGACGATATTCTTGGGTCAGTCTGTACAGCTATTAGCGACGGGAGGGGTAAGCTATCGTTGGAGTCCATCTACGGGACTGAGCAGCGATGTGTTGCCCAATCCGGTGGCGACACCCCAGGCGACGACGACCTACAGCGTGGTGATCACGAACCTACAAGGGTGTACGGATACGCTGGAGGTTGAGATTACGGTATTGCCCATTCAGCCTGTGTTTGCAGGAGCGGACACGGTGGTGTGCATTAATGCGGATACGGTTCGACTGACGGGAACGCCTTTGGGGGGAAGTTGGAGTGGTCTAGGTATTGTAAATGGAGCGCAAGGATTATTTATGCCGTCGGTAGCTGGTGTGGGTACACACGAGGTGGTTTATACGGTAGTGACAGCGGGAATATCGACGTCGGACACCTTGCGCATCACGGTTCGCAATGTATCGATTCCGGGTATCATCAACCAGACGATCTGCTCGCCGAACAGCTACAGCTTCAACGGACAGAGCTACAGCACAACAGGCACCTACACCGCGACGCTTACGAACGCAGCAGGCTGTGATAGTGTCATCACGTTAAACCTAACGGTGAACCAGCCAAGCGCAACGACCCTGAACGAGACGATCTGTTCTCCGAACAGCTACAGCTTCAACGGACAGAGCTACAGCACCTCAGGCAGCTACACCGCGACGCTTACGAACGCAGCGGGTTGCGACAGTGTCATCACGTTGAATCTGACGGTTAACCAGCCGAGCGCAACGACGATCAACCAAACGATCTGCTCGCCGAACAGCTACAGCTTCAACGGGCAGAGCTACGGCACATCAGGCACCTACACCGCGACCCTCACGAACGCAGCGGGTTGCGACAGTGTCATCACGCTGAACCTGACGGTGAACCAGCCAAGCGCATCGACGATCACCCAAACGATCTGCTCGCCGAACACATACAGCTTCAACGGGCAGAGCTCCAGCACTTCAGGCACCTACACCGCGACGCTCACGAACGCAGCAGGTTGCGACAGCATTGTCACCTTGAATTTAACGGTGAAGCAGCCATCGGCTTCTTCAATTACTGATACGATTTGTTCGGGTAACACATATACATTTAATGGTCAATCCTACACGGCAAGCGGAATCTACACTGTAACCTTAACTAATGCTGTCGGATGTGATAGTGTAGTGACTTTGAATTTGTTAGTGGCTCCTAGCCTTTCTAGTTCGATCAGTGCAACAATCTGTGCTCCAGGTGTATATGCCTTTGGTGGTAATAATTTGTCGAGCGCAGGTGTTTATACCCACACATTTGTTTCTAGCCGTGGATGTGATAGTATTGTTACTTTGAGTCTGTTTGTGAACCAACCGAGTTTCACCACAATCAATGATACCATTTGTTTCCCAGGCAGTATAACTGTTGGTGGACAATCATTCGATTCAACCGGCTCCTATACGATTCGTTTGACCAATCAGGTGAATTGCGACAGTATCATCACGTTGAACTTGTTGATTAGCCTACCAGGTGTGATCACACAGCAGCCTGTCCCCGTATTTGCCAGAGTTGATTCTTTCACAACCATGAGTGTTGGTCAACAAAACTATTTGCAATTCCAATGGCAGCTACTATCGGCTACAAACATTTGGCAGAATTTGAACAATAACAGTATTTACTCTGGAGTTAACACGTCAACGCTGCGTATCAATACAGTTTCAGCAGTCAATGGAACGCGCTATCGGGTGATCCTAACTGATTGTTCTCAACAGGATACATCTAGCGATGCCACTTTGTTGCTGTTCCCGAACTTGCCGATTGTACAAATCGGACTGAGTGATACATTGATTTGTCCAGGACAAATAGTTCGTGTTCCGATCACTGTTGGGGACTTTAATAATGTTGGAAGAATTGATGTGAAATTGGTATTCAACTCATCGATTCTTGAGGTAGTGAATTTCACACCCAATCCTCTTTTGATCGGTTTGTTTATCACTACATCTGGGGATACCCTCTCAATCCGCCGGAATATCACGATTCCGATTGCATTGAATAGTGACACCCTGATGACGCTGAGTTTCCGGGCTATATCTAATGGTGTATCTCCTTTGAATTGGATCTTTCCGCAGATAGGAAGTTCTGGATTATTTACATCCAATCCGGTAAACCTCGTGCACCGATTAACCTTGGCTAACGGCTCGGTATCGGTAATAGGCGTGGCCCCATCGATCACTGCGCAGCCCATGAGTCAGACCGTACTGTCAGGTTCTCCAGCCCTATTCACTATTGTTGGTGCCAATACCAGTCATTATCAATGGCAAAGAAGAGTCGGTACAAATTGGATCAACTTAACCAATGGTGGTTTATATCAGGGAGTAGACAACGATAGTTTGTATGTTTTAGCCGCTATCGATAGCTTACACAACAGTGAATTTAGGGTAATACTCAGTGGTGGTTGTCCGCCACCGGCAACTTCGCAGACAGCAATACTTACTGTAACCCCGAACGTTCCGGCCATAACGCTTCGATTGGGACGTGCTTCCCTGTGTAATGCAGGTATAGCGCGCGTTCCATTGATTGTCGAGGAGTTTAATGCTGTGGCTGCTTTTAATCTGAATTTCAATTACTCAGGCACAGCGGCTACATTCACGGGTCTATCCAGGGTGAATTCCCAGATTTCATCGATAGCCAGTAGTGTGCCATCGGCAAATAGCCTAACCCTCAATTGGTCCGGTCAGCCTGCCAATTTAAGTTCTGGAGACACATTATTGCAGTTGGAGTTTGTCGCTAATGCATCGAGTCCTGTGAGCTGGAGTTCAACCTTAAGTCAGATTGTGCGTACACGCTTCGCACAAGACCTTCCACGTACTTTGGTGAATGGAGAAATTGTGATTCCTCAGAATATTGCGAGGATTGATCCAATTGCAGATCTCTGTGCTGATGCACCGCCAATACTCTTGTCAGGCTTCCCCGTTGGGGGACGTTTTTCTGGCACTGGAGTCAGTCAGGTTGGTACTCAATACTTCTTTAATCCGAGTGTTTCATTTGGATCGATCGGTGTAGGTACATTTGCGGTAACCTATAGTGTAGATAGTGCTGGTTGCACATTTAACGCCTATGTCTTTATCAACGTATTGCCATTACCTACCCCTACGGTTAGCCCAACAACAACCATTTGTAGTGGGTCTACTGCAACCTTAAATGCACTTGGTGGAAGTGGAACTCAACCCTATGAATGGAGAATTGGCTCTCAAAGTGGTAATGTGGTTGGAAACACATCCTCAATCACTATTGCTCCGTCCATGAATACGATCTATTACGTTCAGGTTCGAAATTCATTTGGTTGTTCACGTTGGGATTCAGTTCGTGTTGTAGTGCTTCCTGTTCCGGTTGTTCAGGCGAGTGCGGATGTTTCGGCTTGTCAGGGAAATTCAGTCTCTCTGAGTGCAATGGGTGCTTCAACGTATTTCTGGTCACCCTCCGCGGGATTGAATTCGCCAACTTTGGCCAACCCAATTGCCACACCATCGGTAACCACCCAGTATGTTGTAGTGGGTATATCAGCTGCCGGTTGTGTATCGAGAGATACTGTGATTGTTACAGTCATTCCAAGGCCTGTTGTTGCGTTGGCCAATTCAACAGCCACTTTCTGTAGTGGAAGCGCTACAGGTGCGCAGTTACAAGTAACCGCACCAACTTCAGGAGTAAGTTATCTATGGAGTCCTTCAGCAGGATTGGATAACACCACTTCGGGTAGTCCAATAGCTCGACCAACTGTTACTACAACATATGTGGTAACAGTGACTGATTTGATAACAGGTTGCGTCAGTTCGGGTTCAGTCCTTGTTTATGTGCCAAGAGTAAGTGCGGGTGCCAATCGCGTAGTTTGTAATGGCAGCTCGGTTCAGTTGAACGCCAATTACACGGGAGACCCAACAGGGGGAGTAACGTATTTATGGTCACCCTCAACCGGCTTGTCGGCTACCAATATTCAGAATCCGGTCGCAAGCCCAACCGTAACCACTGTTTATACGGTTACCGCCATTGGTGCAGCGGGATGTCCTGTAACCTCTAATGTAGCCGTGATTGTGAATCCAACACCGAATGTAGATGCTGGTATCAACGTCACGATCGGGCCAAATCGTTCGACTCAGTTGAATGCATCAATTACAGGTGGTGTTTCACCTTTATCGTTTGTTTGGAGTCCATCGACTGGCTTACCGGCCACTAATATTTTAAATCCGATTGCAAATCCTTCGGTGACAACGATGTATTATCTGACGGTTACGGGTGGAAATGGATGTTCGAGAACTGATTCTGTATTGGTTACAGTGGATCCTAATCTTATCGGGTTCAACGTTACCGGTAGATTGCTATACGGTCGATCTTCAAATGCACTTTCAATTAATAATGCTGACATCGATCTGAATCAGAATTTAAGTGTATTGAGTTCGACAACAGTCGGAGGCAATGGTGATTATTTGTTCCAAAACTTGAACAATGGTGTTTATGATCTTTCTGTCAATACCATTCGCACGGCAGCTGGTGGCATAACCTCCGCTGATGCTTACCGGGTATTTAGCTCATTGGTCATCCCTGGTCTGCTTCAAGGACAGTTAGACTCTTTGGCCGCTGATGTCGATGGCAATAATGCAATCAATGTATCAGATGCCCTACTGATCTTACAGCGATCCATTTTCGTGCCGGGAGCGAATTTTGCCAGAAGCTGGGTAGCGGAGCGTAAATTGGTTCAAGTGAATAATGGAGACATCAATCAAAACATTCGCGCACTGAGTGCAGGTGACGTGGATGGCGATTATTTAGTGCCTAGACGCTTGTCTAATCCTTTGAATGTAGAGCCACTTAACGACCCAAGTTTAACATCTGCTTCGAGGACGCTTAAATTATCGACATCAACTGGGGTTGAGTTAGGCTCAATGCAAGTTTTGTTGAAACTCTCTTCTAATGTGCGTGTCATGAAAGTGAGATTGGCTAAGACAGGTGAAGAATTGTTGTTCCGTCAATATGGCGACCAATTGTCTATTGCTTGGTTCACTCAATCAATACCTGTTCAATTGCAAGCAGGCGATATGTTCCTGGAAATCATTACCGCTGATGCATTATTAGCGGATGACTATCGGGTTGACGTAATGGCAGGAACGCAATTCACGGATGGCGCCATTGACTATATAGATCAGATTGGGGTGCGCCTGCACAAGCCTGTTGCTGCCCAGTCAATAGCGCTGAATCTGAACAATTATCCGAATCCTTTTAATGGCACCACTACAATTTCTTACACGCTGGCTGATGATGCTGTTGTGACATTAACCTTGTCGGATCAGATGGGTAGATTAGTCGGAAAATTGGTAGACAGCAGACAACAGTCGGGTAAACAGGAGGTCTATTGGGATGCTTCTGGATTCTCATCGGGTATTTACACAATAGAATTAAAGGTTCATCAAGCCGAAAATGTAGTTACGGAATACAGGAAACTGATCGTTCGCTGATAGGTATCTGAAAAGGATGATGATCATGAAAATGCTTTCTGGATTTTACCGGGTACTTATTTTGTTTGCTCTGCTAGGGAGCACTACTTTGTCGGCACAGTCTGTTCGCTTGGAGTTGCCCGCTTTAAGGGGCAATCCGGGCGATACGATTTCTGTCCCCATTAATGTTTTACCTGGGGGATACGACAACAATGGCGTTACAGGTTTTCGTATTTCGTTGCGCTATGACTCTTCGGTATTGACATTTTTGGACACGATTCTGTCAGATACGCGTTTGCAGGGGCGCTCGTCCTCACTGTATTTTAACAGTACGATTCCGGGTTTGCTTTATCTTAGCTTTTCCGATTCAAACAGGATTTCAAGAACAGATACTTCATTGGTCGGCTTGCGTTTCTTGGTTTCAGGTTCTTCGGGTGCGGGCGCTAGTCCAATTACATGGAACTTTCTGCAGACCGAGTTTACGAATGCAACCTTTAGTTTCATTGACGATGTAGTGCTTGGTAATGGATGTTATTATCCGCAATCGTCGCCCTATCCGATTCCGGTAATCAACTCGTTTGGAAGTTCAATTTGTGCTTTAGCCAATACCACTTTCAGTGTTGCTATGCCGAATGCCGCTCAATATCGGTATAGGTGGTGGGTGAGTGTCGACTCAGGCATTACCTACGCTCCTGTTCCTCAATCGTCCGGTTGGATTCCGGGGGTTGACATTTCGGGTGTATTGTCTTCAAGTTTGAATATTCAGGGTGCTGTAGAGCAGATGAACGGGTATTTATTCTATTGTTTTGTAGACTCAATTGGTGGGGGGTCAACCGGAACAATTAGTCGTCCACAGTACCTGCGGGTAAATCCGACGACAGGTGTTGAATTGTTGATGCAGACGACCCCTTCTGGTTCTTCGTTTTGCCCGGGTATCTTATTAGCATTCAAAGGAGTCGTAAATGGTAGTAATCGTGCAATTCCTGACACATTCCCGAACCCCATATATGAGTGGAGGAAAAACGGATCGGTTGTAGCATCTGGCGTACATGATTCTATTTATCGTGATGCCAATTTGGTAAATGGCGATGAAATTCGTTTGTCTATCAGATCAAGCAGCGCATGCTTTGATGCACAGATGGATTATATTGTTCAAATTGATGATTTACCAAGTAACCAGACAATCGCGCCAATAAGTGCGTATTGCTCAGAGGGTACACCGCCTTCAGTTGTCCTGCAGGGTTCTCAAAACGGCGTACGCTATGTTTTACTGAGGAACGGATTTTCAACAGGTGATACGTTATTGGGGAGTGGTGCTGCCATTAGTTTTGGTCCTCAACCGCAGCCAGGTACCTATCGAATTAGAGCTATCTCGGGTACTGGATGCACAACGGAATTTGGTGGTTCGGTAGATGTGGATACCCTACCTGCGATTCGGGCTACTATATCTCCAGATGACACCTTGGTTGTAGGTCAAAGCATCGCTTTGGTAGCTTCAGGAGGTTCATCATACAATTGGAGTCCTTCCGCTGGCTTGTCTGCAACAAATGTTTCAAACCCAGTTGCCAATCCGGTTACCACAACAACCTATTCAGTTATTATTTCTAATCCTTTTGGATGCACAGATACCCTTCAAGTGACCATTACGGTACTCCCGGTTCCTGATGTACAAGCGGGTAATGACACCAGCGTTTGTGTGAATAGTGCAGATTTCTTACTGGGTGGTTCGCCAGCAGGGGGAATATGGAGTGGATTTGGCGTGGTGAATGGTAACCTTGGAGAATTCAGCCCATCGCTGGCTGGACCGGGCACATACACCTTGACCTATACCTATTTGGGCTTATTTTTGGATTCGAGGGTGGTTTATGTTCGCCCAACAGCTGACACAACGCTATTCAAAACCCTATGTGCGCCTCAGACAATGGTCGTAGGATCGAATGTTTACAGCACTACGGGCACCTATAATATTCGACTATCCAATCAGTTTGGTTGTGACAGCAATATAGTTTTAAATTTAACGGTGAACCGAAGCGAGCGTGATACGCAGGTGGTGTCTATTTGTGCTCCGGATAGCTTTGTAGTCGGTTCGGGGGTTCAACGTAAGGTATATCGCGCTGCAGGCATCTATGTCGACACGCTCAGAAATGCGCTGAACTGTGACTCAATTGTTGTTACGCAGCTAAGCGTTGGCCGCAGAGATACTGTTTTTCTGGATGCTGGAATATGTGTGGGCGGTAGTTTTTATATCGGCACACAGTTTTTCAATGTAGATGGTAATTTTTCGGTTACTCTGCTCAACCAGACCGGTTGCGATAGTACTGTCAATTTAAAGTTAAAGGTGAATGAAACGAATCTGCCTTTAGGCACAGCTAGCGTTTCATTACCAGTGATACGCGCCGCTCATTCGGACACGATTAGAGTTCCTGTTACAGCGGTTCAATTTAACCGGATTGGTTCTTTCAATTTCGGGATTTTTTACGACACGACCGTTCTCCGTTATGCAGGTTTAGACATAAAAGGAACCCACCTCGATGGTTATCAGGGTGCTCTATTCAGTAATGTAAATGGAAATCGGTTAGATGTTTCTTTATTGGCGTTGGGAGGGGGCGCACAGTTAAACCCAATCAGTGTATGTGGTGATACCATTATCAATTTGTTGTTTGTTTATACGGATACCTTGGGCGGATATACCCGTTTGATCTGGGATGAAGCGGTTACTCGGTTTATTCCTGGAGATACCATCATCCCAGTGGAGCAGGTCTTACTTGGAAACGGCTCAGTTTATTCGAATCTTGTTACCTCTGTTTTCCCTTCCAATAATGGCAATTTGAATCTTTGTGAACTAGAGGAAGGTAATCTATTTATTTCAGGCACAGGATATAGTTCCTATCAATGGATGCAAAGTAAAGATGGGGGCAGAACATTTAGAAATTTACAGGATACGATTCGCCTATCGGGAAGCAATACCGCTGCGCTTCGGTTTTCTGATGCAGATAGTATATTAACTGCTGGTATATACCAGTGTTTAGTGACTGGTGCTGGAGGGTCATTCTTGAGCATTGCACAAAAAGTGAATGTCAGCAGTATCGAAGGGGTTCTGATGACCTTAACTGCAGATCCAACCGGTTTCCAATGTCCCGGAACATCCATAACCTTTCGTGGTCAACCGCAAAGACAGATCCCACGAGCTCATTATTTATGGACCATCAATGGGGATACCATCAGTACGGATTCGATTTTAACCCGATCTAATTTGAGTAATGGAGATCGGGTTGCACTTCAGATCACCTCTGATTCAATTTGTGTTCAAGCATCCAATGAAACCTTGGCTCAGATTTACGCGCTACCTGCTTTTCAGGGCTTGACGGGTGGTGGAAGCTACTGTCTAAGAGATGCACCCGGCTTGCCCATTGGTTTGTCTAATACTGAGGCTGGCATACGTTATGTTTTGTATCGAGGGGGCCAACCAGTAGGGGACACCCTCAATGGTAATGGTTTGGGTAGAGATTTTGGAATTTTCAATCAGCCAGGTTTTTACAGAGTTAAGTCATTAAGCCCCCAGGGTTGTGAATTTTTGTTTCCCGATTCTGTCAGGATCGATACCCTTGCATCTGTGAATGGTGCGATTTCACGAGATACTTTTGTGTATATCGGTGAGCAAATTCAATTGGTGGCAACAGGTGCAGGTGTGGGTGGTACATACCGCTGGTATCCATCTTCAGGATTGTCTGACAGCACAGTTTCAGCCCCTATCGCAACGCCAGATACCACCACAACGTACCGAGTTGTGATTTCCAATGCGGTTAATTGCACGGATACGCTGTATGTGCGTGTTGAGGTAAGACCCATACCGCTTGTTTTTGCGGGAAGTGACTTTACCATTTGTCTAAATACCTTAATCCCAGACACACTTTACCTGACGGGAACGCCATATGATAGTGCCCGAGGAATCTGGAGTGGGGTTGGTATTGTGGACGGCAGAATCGGCATGTTCGTGCCTGCCTTAGCGGGTCCAGGTACTTGGCGTCTGGTGTACACTTTTGCCAACCTGGTTAGTGACACCCTTGAAATATCGATCCGTCCACCCACGAATTCTGTTATTAGCCAATCCATCTGTGCACCGGATAGCTTTGTTGTCGGAACGCAGGTATTTCGCAATACAGGAGTTTACAACATCACTTTGTCTAATGCTTCGGGTTGCGATAGTTTGGTTATCCTAAATTTAAACGTTGGTTCTTCTGCGCTCACGATCATTACTGATACTGTTTGTACTCCGTCTTCATACGATTTTAGAGGGAGGATCTTGACGACTACAGGGGTCTATCGCGACACCATCAGGTTTTTTACGGGTTGCGATAGCATTGTTGAACTACGACTGACAGTGGCGTCACCAAGCAGCGCCCTCATCAGTGCCAATATATGTATTGGAGGGTCATTCTCGTTGGGATCCAACCTATACAATGTGGGTGGAACTTATGTAGACACCATCATAAACCACATGGGATGCGATAGTGTGGTGACTCTTGTACTTTCCGTGGTTGATCCTGGGATCGGTCTAAATGTATCTCAGTTATCACTTCCCGTTATTCAGGCAACACAAGATTCGGTGGTTCGGGTTCCTATTAAAGCCGTTCAGTTCAATGGAATTGGAGCTTTTACAATGGGTATTTATTTTGATTCGACAATCCTTGAATACCTTGGTGCTGACCTTATTGGCTCTCAGCTTGCAGGCCAGCCCAACTTTTTCACGAATGTTGACCCGGTATTGGGCAATCGGTTGAATATCGTACTTCTCTCGCAGCAAGCCTCAGCGGTAAGTGTCTGCGATGGCGATTTATTCAGTCTGAACTTCCGTTATCGTGCCCCCGGTGGAATTGGAATTAGTCCACTTGTTTGGGATCGATCATTTACGCAGGCCACCATAATTAGTTCAACTGGGGGTACCACCAACCGCGATTTAAATCTTTTTAATGGTTTGGTCTATAATTCAACCACTTCAACTGTTGTGCCGATCAATAATGGCCATGAGTTGTTGGGATGTGAATTGGAGTCTAAGGAATTTGCTGTGCGCGATACCAGTTCATCGGCACCCGCTTACTCGACGTACAGGTGGCTGGTCAGTACAAATGGAGGAAGATCGTTTCAACCTGTAGACACTTCTGCTGCAACGGGAACTGAAACGGACACCTTGGTTTTACGGAATTTGGTTGGCTCCATGAATGGGCACTACTATTACTGTAAGATTAGTGCACCAGGCGGGCATGTTTATAGCATAGCTCAGTATTTGAAAGTAGATCCCATCAGTACAGTTGCACCGATCGTCACTGCACTCCCATCAGGTCCACAATGTTTTGGTACGCTTGTTACATACAGTGCGTCTTTGGTAAGTGGTGCGTCCATCTCCAATGTTGTGCCAAGTCCACAGTATCGTTGGTTTGTCGATGGCGTTTTAGCGGGAACTGATTCAGTTTTAGCTGCTTCGAATTTGACAAATGGTCAGGAAGTTCGTCTGAACATACGATCGGGCACATCTTGTTTAATCGGAGATGGTGCAACGATTTCTGAGGTATTGTCAGCACCAACTTATCAAAATTTTAGCGGAGGTGGTTTTTATTGTTCGGGTGAACAATCCAATGAACTTCGTTTATTGTCGTCTGAGCCTGGTGTCCGTTACACTTTGTATCGCGGACCTGATTCGGTCATGGAAAGGGTCGGAACGGGTTCTGCTATCAATTTTGGAAGAATTGGTGTTCCGGGCAACTATCGTGTTCAGGCAATCGGAGGAAATGGTTGCAGTACGCCAATGGGTCAGAGCATAGTTGTTGATACATTCCCTGGAATTTATGCGACCATTACGCCAGACACGTTTATTTATCAGGGTGGAAGTATTGTTTTAGAAATTTCTGGCGCTCCTTTGGGTGCTTCCTATAACTGGTCTCCTGCCTTGGGATTGAGTAGCACAAACAATTCATCTGTGTTGGCAGCTCCCGACTCTACCACATCATATCAAGTTATTGTTACCAACCCATTGGGTAGTTGTAGGGACACATTTTATGTGTTGATTAGGGTTGAACCTACACCACAGGTATCAGCGGGCAATGACACCAGTGTTTGCAGCAATTCTGATACTTTGCATTTGATCGGATTACCCTTGGGGGGAATTTGGAGCGGATTGGGAATAGCGGATGGCAGGAGTGGAACCTTCGTGCCATCAACCGTTGGTGCGGGTACTTGGATGGTGGTCTACACCTTTGCCGGTTTTATCAGAGATACTGCCTTCATTCAGGTAAGGGATGCTAATGTTTTGACTTTAAATCAATCGATCTGCGCTCCGAATTCTTTTATCGTTGGGGGGCAATCTTTTAACAGTACAGGGGTATATACGATTAATTTGTTCAATACGGGTGGGTGTGACAGTACCATTATATTGAATCTTAATGTTTCCAGTCCTTCGTTTTATGCTTATTCCGATACGCTTTGTAGTCCTCAAACCTTGGTATTTAATGGAAATATCTTAAGTGCTTCGGGCGTTTATCATGACACCCTAATTTCGACCTCTGGATGCGATAGTCTCATTCAGCTTACCTTGTTGGTGGGGGATACTTCATCACAGTTCATCAATGCTTCCATCTGTGTGGATGGGGCATTTTTATTGGGTGGTAGAACGTACAACGTGGGGGGCACCTACCTCGATACAATCCCCACCGTATTGGGTTGCGATAGTTTTGTGACCCTAAATCTTACAGTAGATTCAATTTTGAGTGAACGCATCGAGATCGATTTATGTCTTGGTACTCCCTATGATTTTGGTGGAATAGTCATTACGCAGCCTGGGGTTTACTACCGTTTAGCTACCGGCGCCTCGGGAAGGTGCGATACAGCATTCACATTGGTTGTGAATCGTACGTTGCCCACTTCCTACACTTTTAATGCCCGAATTTGCTCTGGGGATACATATCTGTTCAATGGAAGTCCTCAGGTTGCGACAGGCATATATCAAGATACGCTTGTGAATGCGGCAGGTTGCGATAGCTTTATTACGCTTAATTTGTTGGTGGATACGCTTGCCGGTATTTACATCGTAAAATCCATTTGCGCCCCATCTACCTACAATTTCGGTGGGATTGCACTTTCCCAAAGTGGGGTGTACTACGATACCATTCGCGCTGTTTCAGGGGGAGCTTGCGATACGGTGGTAGAATTGCGTTTGAATGTAAAACAGCCAAGTTCAAGGACTCTAACTCAATTCATTTGTTTGGGTGATACGTTTAATCTGAATGGCACAGTTTACAGTTCTACGGGTATCTATCGCGACACCCTCACGAATGCTGTAGGTTGTGACAGCATCATTGTATTGAATCTGAATGTTGGATTACCCACGCAGCGCTACGACACTGTTTCAATTTGTGCCCCTGCATCGTACAATTTCTACGGACAAATCCTTACCGCAAGTGGAAACTATCTGGACACGGTTCCGGGGCAAACAGCTGGAATTTGTGATACAGCAGTTTATTTGACTCTTTATTTTAATGGGCCTTCATACAGCACGCTCAATGAATTTGTTTGTATTGGAGGGCGCTACTTTTTTGACGGCACATTCCGGACAACATCTGGCACATATGTCGATACCATTCAAGGGGGCAGTTCTGTGGGCTGTGACAGTATAGTAACCTTAAACCTAACTGTAGCCGATCCCCATCGTAGGTTCGACACGGTTCAGGTTTGTTCCCCATCAAGTTATAATTTTTATGGTGATATCCTGACTGCTTCAGGCATTTACATCGACACCGTACCAGGTCTTCCGCTAAATACCGGTGTTTGTGACACGATTGTGACTTTGTTGTTTCGTGTAAACCAACCAAGTTCTACGGCCATTCCTGCTCGGATTTGCTTTGGGGGTACATATTTGTTTAATGGACAGATCTTGCGCACGGCTGGAACTTATACCGCTACACTATCCAATTCGGTAGGTTGCGATAGTGTTGTAACACTTCAATTGCAAATTGACACCTTAGCGGGTCAATTCATATCGGCTTCGATTTGTGCTCCTTCGACTTATTCCTTTGGAGGTAATGCACTTTCCCAAAGTGGCGTATATATAGATACCATTCGCGCCGTTTCAATTGGATCCGCGTGTGACACTGTAGTGACCTTGAACCTTACGGTGAACCATCCAAGCGCAACGACCCTGAACCAGACGATCTGCTCGCCGAACAGCTACAGCTTCAACGGACAATCGCTTTCGACTTCGGGTACCTACACCGCGACGCTCATGAACGCAGTGGGTTGCGATAGCGTAGTGACCTTGAACCTCTTGGTTCATCCTGCGGTTCAAATTTCGCTTCAGCCTTCCGCTGCGCTGACTGTTTCAGAAGGAAGTATAGGTTCATTGTCGGTGGTTGCTTCCCATGCGACCGCTTTTCAATGGCAGGCAAACTTGGGTGGAGTTTGGATTAATCTGAACAATGGTGCTACTTATAGTGGAGTGACGACTTCCACACTTTCTTTGGTAGCTAATTTGTCGCTGAATGGTTTGAGCTTTCGTGTCATTGTATCGGGCAACACGGGATGTATAGCGGACACATCTGCATCTTCTGTTTTGACCGTGACCCCAGTGGCAGCCATTCGTTTAGCATTGAACAATCCTTCCGATGTGGTTGCAGGTGGTACAAGGGCATCCTACAGGGTTACGCGCATGAACTCATTGGGCAATCCTACTGGGGGATCCTCACTTATTGTATCCATCACGAGTATCCCGTTTTCCATCACGAGTATTCCCTCTCAGGGCTTATTTTATGATGCCTTGAGTGGCGGACAGCTGATATCTCAGGTGGTTATCCCCCAAGATAGCCTAGGTGCTGATTTCTGGTTTACCTCTTTAGTGGCAGATGAATTCAGGATACAGGCATCATCAACCGGACTCACGCCAGCTGAGGATACAATCGTGGTGAATGCCGGCGTAGCTAAGGGCATTCGCATTGTGGCGCAGGACACTGCAGTGGTGGGAGATTCGGTGTTGCTCACAGGAATCATCATCGATTCATTAGGCAACCAGACTGTTTTGACCAACAATATTCGTGTTCGCTTAACTTCAACGGAACCTACGGGTATTTTCATTCCCGATACGATCATTTCTGTATCGGCAGGTTCATCGACCTACTCGTATCTATATCGATCGTTGATCAGTGGTCTACAGACAATCACGGCAACTTGGTTGATTGGGGGCACGAATAATCCGAATCCGGACCGCACAGCGGGCTCTAAGGCGGTTTATTTCCTCCCGGGCGCTGCTGTTTCACTCGATGTGTTAACAGAGCCCTCAGACTCCATTCTCTCGGGTGTGGTCTTTGCGCAACAGCCCGTAGTGGTACTTCGTGACGCCTATGGAAATCGTGTAGAGGCCTCTGGTATTGCAGTGGCTGCTCGTGTCATTCCATCTGCTGCTGTCCTCTCTGGAGAAACGATCAAACCAACCGATGCATTGGGAGCCGCGGGTTACTCAGGCCTTGCATTGAGTGGCAGCACGGGCACTTATCGTTTGGTGTTTACCTCGTCGGGATTGGCCAATGACACTTCTTCTGAAATTTATCTTTTATGTCCGCCGACTGATTCGGTGGTTAATGCTGCGATCTGCTCACCGAACAGCTACAGCTTCAACGGACAGAGTTACAGCACCTCGGGCACCTATACAGCGACCCTCACGAACGCAGCGGGTTGCGACAGTGTAGTGACCTTGAATCTAACGGTTAACCAGCCAAGCGCAACGACGATCATCCGCAGTATATGTGCCCCAGCTTCGTTTGCATTT
>SXGT01277897.1_pt1 | contig 16746 bp, 12 predicted proteins | sample 3176221 | NCBI WGS metagenome assembly SXGT01 (sample SAMN11356862, study PRJNA531348) | freshwater metagenome | isolation source: freshwater sample F1-120 | place: China: Fuxian Lake, Yuxi | collected 2017-12-25 | reverse complement strand
TGACCGGCGCCGCGTCGGTCCTGAACAAGGGCGCCACCCCCCTCACCCGCCACACCGCGCGCCAGCAAGGTCTTGCCCGTCCCCGGCGACCCCATCAACAACACCCCCTTCGGGATGCGCCCGCCCAGCCGCGTAAAGCGCTTCGGATCCTTGAGGAACTCGATGATCTCGCCAAGCTCATCCTTGGCCTCCGTGATCCCCGCCACGTCCGCGAAGGTCACCTTGTTCTGCGACTCGTTGAGCAACCGCGCCTTGCTCTTGCCAAAGCTCATCGCCTTGCCGCCGCCCGACTGGATCTGGCGCATGAAGATGAAGAAGATGAACAAGATCAAGAACATCGGTATCCAGGAGATCAGGAAGGCCTGCCAGAAGGACCCCTCGTCCTCATTCTTGAACTCGTACTTGACCTTGTTGGCCATCATCATGTCCCGCAGATCGGGATCGACCACGCCCACGGTCGTAAAGGCCCTCTTGTTCTCCTTGCCGTGTGTCTTGGCGCCCTCCTCGGTGAAGACCCCCTCGACCTCCATGCCGGTGATCGTGACCTCCTCGATCAAGTTCGCCTCGGCCGCAGCCTGGAACTCCGAGAAGATGATCTTCTTGCCGTCCTCATGGTCGCTGGAGACCTGCTGGTAGATGAGGACGAAGACGAGGATCGCGACGGCCCACAGCAAGATCGTCTTGCTCGATTGCTTGTTGAACAACTCTTCACCTCTTCGACCTCGCCCGGATCTGACCCGGGGAGGCGATCAACGCCCGTCTGAATGGAGCGAGCTCCTGGGGCACTATAGGAAAAGCCCCCGACCAATTCAATCGTCGCGCGGCGACCGCGCCTCAAATGCCTCAACCACCACCAGACGCCTCGTGGCTTCGTTGACCGGCGCCGCGTCGGTCCTGAACAAGGGCGCCACCCACATCACCCGCCCCTCGGCGTCCTCCACCACCGGCACCCACGGGCGGCCCGGCGTCGACACCTTCGCGTCCGTCAACAACCTGCCCAGGCGCTTCGTTCCTCCCCTCCATCGCTTGAGCCGCTCGCCGGGAGCGCCCGATCGGATTTGCAAGGGCAAGGCCAGCGCGTCGGCGTCAAACATCTCCACCCCCAGACGATCTTCAAGGCCGGTCCTTGCAAGGATCTCCTTCATGGCCTCGCGGCCCCCCTCGACCACCCTGCACCGAAGGGTCAATCCACCCCAGGCGCGCTCACCAGGGACCTCCCAGCGGACCCCCTCCGGCGTCGCCGCCAGCCGCGCGCCGATGACGACGAGCGACGCCTCGACGGCGACGCTCACCCCCTGCCCGGCATCGAAGGTCTTCGGCTTCGGGTCGGGAGACCGAAGCGCGTCGACCATCTCCTCAATAGATGCGGCGTCCGGCGCAAAGAGTCGCCCCTGTCCTCGGAGCGCGAGTCGGATCGCGTGGATCGCAAGACCCCGACGCATCCGCCGAAGCGCCTCCCTGCTCAGGCACAGCCCCGCCTCGTACCACGGTGGCCTCGCCGCGCCCGCGTCCACCAGCGCCTCCAGGGACAAGGACTCCAGCAGATCGCGCTCCCCGGCGAGTATCCCCGGCGCCCGCTGCATCGGCGCGGGTGAGTCTGCCAGCGCCGCGAGCGCGGGGATGATCTGGTGACGCAGGACATTGCGCCTGCGGTCGACCAGCGCGTTGGTCGGATCCTCTCGCCAGGCCAGCCCTCGGGCCTCGAGCCAGCCGCGCAGCTGCGCCCGCGTCAACCCAAGCAAGGGGCGCACCGCGCGAAGCGACGCGTCCTCGGCCACACCGGTGATCCGATCCAGCCCGATCTCGGCCCGGGCGCCAGCCAGCCCAGTCAGGCCAGCCCCCCGGATCAGCGCCAGCAGCAACCCCTCGACGTTGTCATCGGCGTGGTGGGCCGTCAGCACCACCCCGAGGCCATGCCCCCGCAGCGCCTCCCCCATCAGCCGATAGCGGCCCAGCCTCGCCGGGCCCTCCACGCCCCCTTCAGCCCGAGCGAGCGAGGGCCCCTCGGGCAAGGTCAAGGTCAGGAGCTCAACCCTGTCGCCGCCGAGCGCTGCGGCGACCCGAGCGCAGTGGGCGGCGTCCTGGGCGCTGTCCGGGCGCAAGCCGTGATCGACGTGGATCGCGACCAGCCGGCGAGGCAGCGCGCCGCCGTGGCGCGCCTCCAGGAGCTCCAGCAGCGCCAGGAGGAGCGCCGTCGAGTCGGCGCCGCCGCTCCACGCCACCGCCGCGAAGGGCGGGGCCAGCGCCTCCGGACAGAGGTCCTTCAGGGCGCGCTCAAGCTCGGCGGCGATCATGGCGGGCTCAGCGCAAGGGCCGCAAGGACGGGCCGCGATCTTCAAGCTGGAGGACCTCCTCCCGGATCCTGGGCGGCGGCGGGGCCAGGAACTGCGCGACGCGCTCGCCGACGAGCGCAAGGCCGATCTCCTTCTTGACCGGCCTGAAGGTGTACAAGCCGTGGAAGCGCCCGTCGTGGGTGATCAGCGGGTAGCCGGATTGCAAGGCCGGGCTGGCCAGCGTGTAGTAGGCCAGCGCCCCCTGGCCCGGCCCCCCAAGCGTGGCCCTGAAGATGACCAGCTCGCCCTTGGCCTCGTGGACCACGGCGACGAGCCTGTCGGTCGGCGACAGCGCGCCTCCGGCGACGGGCAGCGCCACGAAGCCCTCCGCGAGCACCTCGGGGATCGAGATCAGCGCCATGCCCTTGTCGAGGTCGGCCCGCAGGACCTCGGCCGGGTGGCCGACGCCGTCGACGACGACCTCGACCTTCGCGGCGTCGCGCACGAAGATCTCGGCCGTGATCAGCGCAGGCCCCTCGTCGGTCTGGATGAGGGTGGCCGCGCCCAGACGCGCCGGATCGCCGATGGGGCGCATGTGAGGGCCCAGCGAGGGGGTGACGCGCAGGCGGAAGACGGATCGACCGAGCGCCTTCACCTGGCGCTTGAGCGCGTCGTGGCTCTCGGGGCCGATCGTCATGTCGTCGATCGTCACGACGTCGCGGCGCGGCAGCTCCTGGGCGCCGGCCGCGCCGGACGACAGAACCAGGGTGAGCGCAAGGAGGATCGGGGCGCGGCGCATGGCGGCTCCAGGTCGCAGGTCAGGGCTCCATCATTAAGGGAGGGCGAGCCTGGGCGCGCAAGAAAATCCAGCCCTCAAATTTTTTCGGAACCTTTGCCAAAGGCCCGTGTCGAAGCTCGGGGAAGGTTGATGGGCCGCCCGCGCAAAGGGGGGCTCCCTCAAATTGCTTGACCGGATCGAGGCCACCCCTGTAGGGTGTGGCACCTTTTTATGAAGGTGTGTCCGACGACAGGAGCGTCGCTCCGTGTCGCCACTGGACAGCATCAAGAGGGTTTAAAAAGTGAAGAGCAATCAAGACTTGAGGGTCGCCCTCGTTTGGAACGGGACCGTCTTCCAGGAGAAGACGTTCACGCGGGTGAGCGGCGACACGATCACGGTTGGCGACAACCGGAGCAACGACTTCTTCACCCCGGCCGAGGGGCTCCCTGAGCAATTCGAGATGTTCCGGCGCACAGGCGAGGGGTACCTGCTGCGGTTGACGGATGGCCTCAAGGGCAAGATCCACTTCGGCGGGCAGGACTACACCATCGAGGAGATCGGGGGCGCCAAGGGCGTCACGAAGACCGGCATGGTGGGCTCTGTGGGCGGCGCGAGCGTGACCACCTACGAGCTCTCCATCACCGAGGGCGACTGGGGCGTGCTCCAGCTCGGCGACGTGTCGATCTTCTTCCAGTTCGTCGAAGGCGCCATCGCGCTGCCCCACCGAGGGCTCTCCGGCTTCGACTGGCCTTTGTTCGGCACCGTGATGCTGGGGCTGGTCCTGCACGGGGTCTTCCTGTTGATCGCGGCTCTGAGCTACGATCCCAACGTCGACCGCGCCAACCTCGAAATCCCCGATCGCTTCGTGAAGTTCATCGCCGATGAGCCCCCCGAGCCCATCGAGGAGGAGGAGGAGCTTGAGGAGCCCGAGGAGGACACCACCGGCAAGAAGGCCGGCGGCGAGGAGGGCAAGTTCGGCGATCCCGACAAGGACATCCCCGAGTCGAAGATCCCGAAGGTCGACGGCGAGATGGTCGACAAGATCGACGTCAAGAACCTGGGCATCAACAAGGCCCTGGGCTCGAACCTGCTCGGCCAGGGTCCCCTCAAGAACATCTTCGGCAACGTCGACGGCTTTGACGCCAAGATGAACGTGGCCATGAGCGGCGAGGGCAACTCGCTGGTGATCGGCCGCGGGGCCGGCGGCATGGGTATGCGCGGCACGGGCCGAGGGGGGGGCGGCGACGGCTTCGGCCGCGTCCACGGCCTCGGCAACGTCGACACGGGCGGCGGCAAGGGCGTCAACGCCAAGATCGGCGGTAAGGGCAAGGCCACCGTCAAGGCTCAGGTCAGCCGAGGCGCGGCCGCCGTGGGCGCCTTCTGCGCCAAGGGCAACATCAGCGCGGTCGTCGGTCGGGGGTCAGGCGCCATCAAGTACTGCTACGAGCAGGAGCTCCAGCTCAACCCCTCGCTGAGCGGCAAGGTCACCATCAACTGGACCGTCGGGCTCAACGGCGCCGTCATGAAGGCCTTCGTCTCCTCCTCGACGATGAGCAACCCGAAGGTGGAGGGGTGCATGGTGCGCGTCGTCCAGCGCTGGCGCTTCGACCCTCCCCAGGGCGGCCACTGCGCCATCTCCTACCCCTTCATCTTCAAGGGCGCCCAGTGATCGTGGGCCCCTCCGGGCTCGCCCCTCCGCTCGCCTGATCCCTCTCCCTGCCGCTCGTCATCTTCCTTTCCTGTCCCTTGTATTTTTATCCTGTCGGGCGTGCCCCTATCAGATTGTCTCTTCAGGGAAGGGGAGGGAGCGCGTCAATCTCCTGGCGACGCATCCCCTCCAGGCTCGCGCCTCTTTGGGCGAGGATCCCGGCCACGACGGCCTCCGTGGCGTACATCCCAGGGCTTGAGGTGTCGGCCGGGGCCTCGTCGCGGTGCACGGGTTGAGGTGGCATGAACTCTGCAAGAGAGCAGGCAGGCAGTGTCATGAAATTGTCGCCTGGAATCCGGGCGGGGTGTGGGGGAGGACGCGATGAGGAGCGTCACAGGTTTCACGGACGAGCGGATCTACGTCACTCTGTTTGACGGCGCCTTCGACGTCGAGGCGATGGACGCGCTCGATCGGGAGGTCGTCGGGCTGATGGTCAATCTGTACCGCCAGGGCCTGGGGCTGGTCGGGTTCGAGGCGCAGGCTGAGGTGGGGGGTGTCGCGTTGCGTTTACAGCGCAGCGACGCTCTGGCGACTGTTTTTGCGGACCTTTGCCGACGTATTGCGCTTGAGGAGAGCGGCTACAGCGCGCGGATCGAGGAGCTTGAGCCCTGGCACCCCGAGGAGTCCAGGCGGCTCTTCGAGGCGTGGACGGGTTACCGCCCGGCGCTGGGTGCAGGACGGCTGGCGGCCTGAGGCTGGCCGCGACCGAGCGCGTGGATCCTTGAGGTGACGCGAGGCAAGAAAAAGAAAAGTCCAACTCGGGAAAGTTGGACCATCAGTATCTCAGCCAGTCATTTTCAATTCTGAACAAATCATCAACAAAAAAGAGTGGTCAGAGACGGAATCGAACCGCCGACACGTGGATTTTCAGTCCACTGCTCTACCTGCTGAGCTATCTGACCGCTCCCCGGATGATGACACCCGGCGTAGGGGAGGCTTATACGTCCGGACAGGAGGCGTGTCAATAAGAAAGCCCTCTGAGCGGGTGACTTTGGTGTTCATGAGGGCTAGAGTGCGTGACCTGGCGCCGTCGAGGCGCCGCGCGGGGCCATGGGGCCTCGTCGGGGTTCAGGGCGCAGAGGGCGCGCAAGAGGAGGTTGGATGTCTCAAGAGGTGCTGAAGATCGCGAGCCTGCCCGGTGACGGGATCGGCCAGGAGGTTGTGCCGGCGGCGCTGCGGGTGATGGAGGCGGCCGCGTCGCGCTTCGGGTTCGAGCTTGAGGTCGAGACTCTGCCCTACGGCGCAGATCATTACCTGGCGACGGGCGTGACGATGCCCGAGCTGGAGTTCGAGCGGCTGCCGGCGCAGTTCGACGCGATCTTCCTGGGGGGGCTCGGCGACCCGAGGGTGCGAGGCAATGTGCACGCGCGGGACATCCTGCTGGGGCTGCGCTTCCGGCTGGACCTGTACATCAACTACCGCCCGATCCGCCTTTGGAGGGAGTCTCTCTGCCCGCTCAAGGGCAAGGGGAGGCAGGACGTGAACTTCGTGGTCTTCCGGGAGAACACCGAGGGGCTGTACACGAACTCGGGGGGGCGGCTGAGGCCGGGGACGGCCGAGGAGGTGGCGACCCAGGAGATGATCTGCACGCGCATGGGCGTGGAGCGCATCATCCGGGCGGCCTTCGAGCACGCGCGCGACAGGGGGTTGAGGCGGGTGTGCCTGTCGGACAAGGCCAACGCCTTGACGCACGTCGGGGGGCTGTGGCGAGAGACCTTCGCGCACGTGTCGCGGGAGTACCCGGAGGTGGAGACGCGGGCGGAGTACATCGACGCGCTGTGCATGCACCTGATCCGATCGCCGGAGCAGTTCGACGTGATCGTGACGGGCAACATGTTCGGAGACATCCTGACGGATCTGGGCGCCGCGCTCCAGGGTGGGCTGGGCCTGGCGGTCAGCGCCAACCGCCACCCGGGTCGGATCGGCCTCTACGAGCCGGTCCACGGCACGGCGCCAGACATTGCCGGCAAGGGGATCGCCAACCCGCTGGCGGCGATCCTGACCGGCGCGCTGCTTTTTGAGCACCAGGGGCAGCGCCCGGCGGCCGAGGCGATCGAGGTGGCGGTGGAGGCGGCGCTCGAGGCCAACGAGACGACCCCGGATCTGGGCGGGGTCCTCGATATGGAGGGGGTCACGCGCGCCGTCCTTGCGCACCTGCGGTGACCGGCGTTCAGGGCTCCGGAGCCGGTTGTGGCGCCTGAGCCACAGGGGCAAGTGGGGACACAAGACCCCACTTGTCGAGGAAAAATCGCCATTTGGGTCTGGCGTGGGGCTTGACGACGCCAGACATACTGGTATCTTTTGACATGAGCCATGTTAGGGTTAGAGGGCTCTGAAGAGACGGTGATGCTGGCACACACGACAGAGCGCGTAAACGTACGGGGGTAGAGAAGTGTTCACAACGGCAAGCGGGCTGCGGCCCATCACGGTGGTTTGCCTCGCCGCGCTGCTCAGCTTGACCTGGGCGTGCGGGGGGGACGATGTCATCATCCAACCTGACCCTGGGGAGAATGAGCCGGAGGGTGCGCCTGAGCCGAACCCGACTCCGGACGGCGGTATGCCGGACATCTTCGATCCGCCCGATGAGCCGCCGCCTGCGGACGCGTTCGGCGAGGATGTCGAGTGCTCCAACTACGAGTACCGCGGCCAGATCTACAACTGCGACACGCTCTTTGAGGCTGGCCCCGGCGGTACGCCGGAGATCTGCAGCCCCGAGGCGGACATTCAGAAGCGCGTGGCGTGCTGCGAGTGCGACCCCGGGCTGTGCAACCCGCCCCCTGGCCTGTGCGTGGCGTGCGACAACGACGGCATCTGCGACGTCGGCGAGACGCAGGCGACCTGCGGCGGCGACTGCAACGGCGGTCGGATCGAGAGCTGCATGAGCTGCCACAACGGCGCCACCGACGGCAACAACTACAGCGGCGCGGGCCTCGCGAACCCGCACCCCTTCCCGGGGGCCGACAACGTGACCTGCTCGGGGTGCCACGGCGGCAATCCGGCCGGCGCGGGCCGCCTCGGCAGCCACGTCCCGGCGCCTCCTGGGATCGGCGACAAGCAGAACCAGGTCTTTGATCCGAAGGCCTACTTCAACCGCCTGACCATGGCCGGCCTGGACAAGCTGACGCCCGAGACCTACACGGCGCCGAACAGGGCTGGCGAGACCTTCACGAACCTCGATTACATCCAGTTCATCAACCCCGGCGACCTGCGCGTCGTCAGCGACGGCCGCGGTTGCGGCGCCCAGGGCTGCCACTTTGACGAGCACGCCCAGTGGGTGCCGCGCAGCCTGCTCGCCACCGAGGCGGGCTTCTTCTCCGGCTCGCGCATCCTGGCCGGCGTCGACAACCGCATCCAGGAGTACCGAGGCCGCAACAACGCCGGCGACAGCCTCGCCGACACGGGCTTCCGCTCGGTCTCGAACCCCTCCTTCAACCAGGCCAACTCCGAGGTCGGTGAGGTCGGCCGCCTGCTGGAGCAGCCCGAGGTCGCCGGCTTCTTCGGCCCGATGCGGGACAACGCCGTCTACGACGCCAACAACCTGGCCAACTTCCTCGTCAACGCCAACCAGGATCCCGCTCGCCCCAACCGCATCCGGACCGGCAGCCCCCTGGAGCAGCTCTACGACGAGCAGATCTCGATCACCTGCGGCGACTGCCACCTGGGCAGCGCGGGCGCCAACAACCGCTATGCGGACTTCCGCTCCTCGGGCTGCACGGCCTGCCACATGGAGTACAGTTACGACGGCCGCTCGCGCTCGGGCGATCCGAACGTCAACCGCCTCGAGCCCGTCAACCCCGACGCGATCGCCGCCCCCGAGCGCGCCCACGTCGAGGCTCACCAGATCCGCAACGTGGCCAAGTTCCTCGGCAATGGCGCCTTCGTGCGCGGCATCTCCGACCGGGCCTGCGTCGGCTGCCACCAGGGTTCGAACCGCACCGTGCTCCAGTACTGGGGCATCCGGATGGATCAGAACCAGGACGTCGTCAACAACTTCCAGTACCCGGCCAACCCGGCCAACTTCACCAACACGGCCCAGGACGAGCGGCTCTATGATCCGGCGGTCAACAACGCCACCTTCAACGGCCGCAACGCCAACCAGCACATCCTCTTTGAGGACTACGACGACGACGGCCGCGACGACACCCCGCCGGACATCCACTACGAGATGGGGCTGGGCTGCATCGACTGCCACGGCAGCAACGACATGCACGGCGGCACGAAGGGCCAGCAGAGCAGCGGCAAGCTCCGCTCGGCGATGGATCAGGCCGTCGCCATCCAGTGCGAGAACTGCCACGGGACGGTCTCCGGCTACGCGGCCGTCCAGCCCTGCACGACCTACACGGGCCAGCAGGCCGACTGTGCGGTCGACATCAAGAACAACCCCATCCGGCACGTCAACCGCGATCCCAACGGGCACTACTTCTTGACGAGCCGCCTCAACGGCCAGCGGCACTTCATCCCGCAGACCCTTGACACGATCGTCAACAACAACCGCCAGAACCCGCTGACCCAGCGCCTCGTCTACAACCCCAAGGCCTCCTACGCCATGGGTCGCGCCGACGGCAACCCTCAGACCGGCACGGGCCCCCTGCAGACCAACCCCAACTTGCTCCAGCCGGGCTTCTCCCACATGGACACGATGGACTGCGCCTCCTGCCACGCCTCGTGGACGAACAACTGCATTGGCTGCCACCTGGCCAACCAGTACGACGTCAACCCCAACAACTACTTCTTCTCGAACATCACCGGCGAGCGGATCCTGCTCTTCCAGAAGGCGGCGGACTTCGTCTACCAGACCCCCGTGCCCTTCTACCTGGGCGTCAACAGCCGCGGGAAGATCACCCAGATCTCCCCGGCTGAGAAGGTCTTCTACCGGTACGTCGATCTGAACGGCAACGAGTCGGCGGTCCTGGCCTTCTCCGATCGCCTCGGCGAGGGCAACAACCCCGTCGGCGCGGGCAAGAACGCCTTCCCGGCCTTGAGCCAGAACCAGATGTCTGCCCACTCCATCCGGGGCAAGGTCACCCAGGACAAGGAGGGCACGCGCTACTGCGTGGCCTGCCACCTCAACACCGACGCCATCAACAACTTCGGCGCCGATTACGACGCCTTCCTGGCGGCCTACGCCAACAACGACTTCGCCAACCTCGACTTCGCCCTGCTCCAGCAGGTCATCGGGCAGAACTCGGGCAACCAACTCAACCACCCCATCTGGGTGCACATGGTCGCCGGCCTCGGCTCCGGCCTCTTCCTGATGGATGAGACCGGCTGTCCCGTCAACCCGCTGGACGCCAACGCCAACCGCCAGTACTGCCCCGACGGCGCGCCCGCCGACAACTTCGACGCCAACAACGTCGTCTACGATCTCGACCGTCTGGTGGAGGCCACCGGCGTGCCCAACGCCTCCTCGCGCCACCCGCGCCTGAAGCTCCAGGGCGCGCAGCGCATCGGCGCGTCCAACGGCGAGATGGGAGGTCCCCTCGGCGCGGCGACGCTCCAGAAGCTCGCCAACCCCAACGTCGGTCGCGTGCTTGATTCCTGGATTGACGCCAACAGCGACGCCCAGGGCGACGCCGCCAACTTCATCCAGTAGCGCTTGATCGTCGACACGGAGGGGGCCCACCGCGGCCCTCTCCGTGTCGATTTTTCGCTCCTGGTCGACGATGGATCATCTCAACGGGGGCACAGAGGCCTCGGCGCTCGCCCTCTTCAATAGCGGGACAAGTCATGCGCCACCTCACAGCAGCGTTGTCTCTCCTTGGCTTGATGGCGCCCCTTGCGGCTTGCAACGAGCCTGTCGTCTTCGATCCAAACGCCAACAACGAGCCTGGCCCGGACCCTGGCCCCGACAACGAGCCGGAGGGAAACCCTGATCCCGGTGACGCCGGCGACCCTCCTGACACGAGCCCCCCGAGGGACGTCGGTGAGGGCATGATCGTCATCGAGCCCGACAGGGACTTCTTCGTCGAGGTCATCCGCCCCATCTCCATCCAGGGCTGCGCTCAGAACACGATTTGCCACCCCGACAACGGCGCCAACAGCCGCCGCTTCCTCATCTCCACGACCTCGTCGCCCGACGACGCCACGATCGACAAAGATCTGCGCAACATGGTCAACTTCATCGACTACGACGATCCGGCCCAGAGCTCTCTGCTGCTCAAGGGCAGCGCAGACTTCACCTGCTGCGGCACCCACCCCTTGATCTGGAGCCCTACGGGCGAGGACTATCGGATGGTGAGCCGGTGGATCTCGGAATCGGTCAAGGTGGTCTTCCCTGGCGACGATCAGGACGTGGGGACCCCGGACGGTGGTGGCGATGACGACCCCGTGGCGCAGCTTGTTCCTTGTGAGGCGCTGCCCAACCCGAACGCCTTGCCTGGCATCTACAGCTTTGACGCCTACCAGAGTCAGGTCAACAACATGCTCGTGGACCGGTGCACCCGCGCTGGTGGCTGCCACGCGGTCCCCGGCAATGGCGGCGGCCTCTGGTTGCTTCGCCAGGACGATCTGTGCAGCGTCACCCAGAACTTCCTCGTCGTGCGGTGGTTCGTCGAGCCCTCTCAGGCCAACATCCTGTCCTCCCCCATCCTCACTCAGCCTCTGGGCCAGCAGGAGCAGAATCAGCTCCACGGCGGCTCGGTGGTCTTCCAGGGCCAGGATGACTGCGGCTACGTCCTGCTCAAGCTTTGGTTGGAAGACTCGCTGGAGCAGCTCCCGCAGGAATGTCGCTGACAGCGCTCCGCTCAAGGTGAGACACTCGCGGCGGTCCGCTCAGGAGCGGTCCTGGGTCAAGCGCGGGCGAGCGCCGCGCGAAGGCGCCGGGGCAACTCCGAGGTGCGCCGCCGGGTCGGGTCGTTGGCTTCAGAAGGCGATGGTGTGGAACCCCTGATCGCAGCTCAAGGTCAGCGAGGTGGGCTTCAGCGTCGCGGAGGCCTTGGGCTGGGGGGGTTCCTCGGAGGTGTCCTCCAGGGTGCCGAAGTGTCGCGCTCTGGGGACATAGAGCAGGTAGTCGAAGTCTTTGACGAAGACCCTGGCGGACTCTCCGGCGGTCACGCTCTCGGGCCCGATGAAGAGATAGCGATCGTTGAGCAAGAGCCTCACGTCGCTCCAGTTGTCGCTGGAGTTGTTGCGCAGGAGGATCCATTGCTCCCCGGTGGATGGGATGACCTGAGCCTCGATGCTGGCGCCGATGGCGTTGGCCAGAGGCTGGCTTGAAGAAAAGGCCCAGCCCACCGTCAAGAGGCTGGCGAGGACGTAGCCGCCGATGACCGTCAGTTTCTGGCGGGCGTAGCGACCCGTCAGGGAGAAGTTGATCCCCAGATCGCCCAGATGTTTTTGAACCTGTTGAAGAACAGAGCCTGACATCGTCGTGTTGATCTCCTGTTCGGTGGAGCCTCGGCGTCATTATTCTGGATCGTCGAGGGGGTGTCCAGACCGCCGCTCGCAACACGCCCGATATCGCGCAGGCTCGGCGCGGTCGGGCTCGAACAGGGGGGTTCTTGTCGGGGTGGGGGGCGGCGTGGTAGAGTTGGAGAGGGATTCCGGGACGGCAGGGGGACCTCACCGTCCAACGCCGGAAGGTCGGCCGCCGCGACCCCGAGGGTCTATCTGTGGCCTTCCTTGTGGGGCAGTTCTTTGTCGAGGCTGTGAATGAAGTTCTATTGTGAGAAATGCGAGGCCAAGTATCTCATCGACGATGAGAAGGTCCGGGGCAAGATCCTCAGGATACGCTGCAAGAACTGCGAGCACATCATCGTCGTCAAGGAGCCGACCAGCCCGGTCTCCGGGGCTCAAACCTCGCTCGCGGAGCTCAAGCAGAAGCTCCGCTCGACAGGGACTCACAAGGTCATCAAGCGGCCTGAGTCGCAACCTTCGGTGGCTTCGCGTCCTGTGGTGATGACCGGGGGTTCTGCCGTGCTGGCTGTGCCGCCGCCGGTGGCCGCCTCCTCACCAACTCCCTGGTATTATTCGATTTCTGGGCAGAGCTTTGGCCCGCTGCCGCTGGAAGAGCTCCAAGGCAAGTTCGAGCGCGGGCTCCTCGGCGATGAGGCCTACGTCTGGAACAAGAACATGGTGGACTGGATCCCCGCCAGAGACTGTTCCGACTTCGACGCCGCCTTCAAGAGAGGGCTGACGCGCAAACCCAAGAGCCCGACCGTCGCTCTGTCAACCGTCGACATCCAGCAGGCCAGTCGAGCGCGCGAGGGCGTCGAGCAGCCGGCAGAGCTTGCACAGACGCCTCAGGCTTCCTCGCGCATCCTCCAGCGGGCCTCTCGCACGCGCGGGATGACGACCGAGACGCCCATTCTGTCCCGCGTTGAGCCGGTGGCCCAGGCGGTCCAGGCGGTCCAGGCGGTCCAGGCGGCCAGCCCCGCGGGCGAGGAGGGGGCGGACGGGGAGGCCGTCGATCGCCTCCAGGCGCTCCGCGATCGCCTCAGGCCCTCGTCGGGGCTGGCTGCGGCGCAAAAAAGCTCCTTGAGGGAGCGCCTCAAGGCCGTCGCTCGCAAGGCCGAGGAGGTCCGCTCCGGTGACTCCCTGGAGGCCGTTGTCGCCGTGGGAGGCGCCGTCGGCCAGATCGACGCTGTCGGCCAGATCGACGCTGTCGGCCAGATCGACGCCGTCGGCCAGATCGACGCCGTCGGCCAGAGAGACGCCGTCGGCCAGATCGACGCCGTCGGCCAGATCAACGCTGTCGGAGACGGCGTCGGTGAGGTCGACGGCCAGGTGGACGCCCTGGTCGGAGAGGTCGGAGGCGCCGTCGGCGTGTTTGACCTCGAGAGGCGCGAGGAGAGCAGGGGCCAGCACGGCGAGGTGGCCTCTCAGGACGACGCGGCCTCTCGGGACGTCCTTGCTTCGATCGATGAGGACGCCGCGCCGTCCTTGCCGGTGGCCGAGGGCCGGGTCGGGGCTTGGGAGGCGAGGGCGTCCAATAGCGACGCTGACGCGCTGGAAGACTCCGACCCTGTCCTGAGTGCGGTCCTCGTCGCCTCGATGGATGTCGAGGAGATGGAGGTCGCCTCTCTGGATGATCTCGACGCGACGAGCACCGATCTGTTCTCGTCCGCTTCAGCCGACGAGGTCGAGGCGCTGATGGCCGAAGCGGCCAGGGGCTCCTCGGACCAGGGGGACGAGGCGGCCGGGAACGTCGAAGCCCTTGAACTGGATGCGGATTTCGAGGCCGGAGGGCCTCTTCAGGTGGCCGAGGCCGTCGTCCCCTCCGTCGATCTCGACTTTATCAGCGTCGATAGGGGTTCTTCGAGTCGCGATGGCTTCGAGTCGAGCCCTTCGGGGGCAGGCTCGTTGGATCTGGCGCCGGGAGAGGCGGGCTTCTTCGACAAGAACTCGCTCAGGTCCAGCGAGGATCACAGCGGCCTCTTTGCGATGTTTGACCTCGCGCCCGGCGCGGCGCCCGAGGCCGCTCCGTGGGTGGCGCCCGAGCCTGTCGCGCCGAGGGCCCCCCTCTTCCCGAAGGGGCCCTCGTCCAGCGGCCTGAGGCCGATGTCTCAGGAGGCCAAGGACAGCTTCTCCGGCAGCGACGAGATGTCGCATTCGCTCCTGATCCAGCTCTCGGACTTGAAGAAGTCCGATCGGAAGCGCCGCGCGATGACCGGCGCCGCCCTGGTCGTGCTGGTCCTCTCCATGGGCGTGACGGCCTTCATCGTCTACACCTTGACCAAGGATCAGAAGTCGCTCTCTGCCGATCTGGGCGAGCAGGCCGAGCAGCAGCGGGCCATCAACAAGGCCCAGCACGCGCGCTCGGAGAAGGTCGACAACCTCAAGGGCTACGATCAGGACAAGCTCGGGAAGGTCACCGAGGTTGACCTGGGAGAAGACCTCACGCCCTTGGGGGCCGAGGACGCGGAGGCCCTGAAGGGGGATCAGCCGACAGAAGGGGAGGCTGGGGTGATCGACGGCCAGCCCATCGGAGAGGCGGGGGCCCTTCCGTCCGATCAGGGCGCAGGGCGAGAGAAGGATGAAGGGTTCGCGGCGCTCAGCGGCGTGAGGAACCTGAGCCGAGGTCAGGGCGACAAGCTCGACCAGGCCCTCGGTCAGTCCAACGGCGAGCAGGGTGACAAGGGCGGCCTGAAGCGGGCGGACTTCGACGAGAGCGGCAGGGTCCAGAAGGCCGATCCCATCAAGGGTGTCGGCGATCTCTCTCTGGAAGGCGACGACAAGGGATCCTCTCTGGAGGCCCTTGGGGCCGTCCGCCCTTCGAGCATCGAGGGTCCCAGCCGTCGCAAGGACGCCCCGGAGGATGGCGCGCAGACGGCGCTGAGCCTGAGCCGGGAGCAGCTCAACGAGGGCTTCGTCAGCATCCGGAAGTCCGTCTTCCAGTGCGTCGAGAAGCACACGAAGCGCTCGGGCATGGACTTTGACAGCGGCAAGGTCAAGCTCACCGTGACGATAGAGTCCGGCGGCTTCGTCAGCGGCGTCGGCGTCGACGCGGGGCTGGACGACTCCGTCTTTGGCGCTTGCCTGCAGTCCCACAAGACGCGCTGGAACTTTCCTCCTTTTCAGGGGAACTCGATGAAGGTCAAGAGGTCCTTTGTGATTCAGTAGCTTGAGGCAATTGGAGGTGGATGATGAGCAGGCAATCATGGTCAAGGAGAGCGTTTCTGGGAGCCGCAGTCGCCTCGACCTGTTTCGCGCTGGCGCTCTCGTTGGTGGCCGGGCCAGCCCAGGCGGGCCGTCAGCGGGTGAACGAGATTCAGTTCATGGCGTGGTCCGGGGTCAACCCCGACACCTTCTGCATCCGAGTCGTGGATCCGTCCAAGGGCAACAGGCTCGAAGTCCGGCAGATCGGCAACCCCATTCCGCTGCTCAAGCTGGACGTCAAGCCCGAGCAGGAGCGAGAGGTCTTCGGCTCGCAGCAATTCGCCCAGTGGTCCTTCATCACCCCTGGCGTTCAGGGCTTGACCGCCCCCAACGGCTGGGCCGTCTTTGGTCAGCGCGAGGGGCAGCTCTTCCGGATAGGCTTGAGCAATGGCCGCGATACGATGGAGCTTGGCAGGGTCCAGGCGAGGCCTGATTCGGCCACCAACACCTTCGCCAAGACCAACCTGCGCACCGCCTACTGGTCTCCGGACTCGTTGCGGGTTGTCGTCATCGTCACCCAGAGCAACGACGACGGCGGCTGGAGCATGAGCATCGATGAGGCCCACGGCTTCAAGCTGGCCAAGTGATGGGGCGGCCGGCGCGCTGACCCCGCAGGCCGTCAACCTTGTCGAGCGACCCTCCTGGGGTTCGTGACCCCGCGGCCTCCCCCCCAATCCTTGATCCTTGGGTGCATTTCAGGGGCTTGGCGCCCTCAGATGGTTGCGTCTTGTCCCCATGGTTTGCTATAGGCACTGTCCAAATGGACGGACCCGGCTGAGTTTTTCAATCTCGGTCCATGGTGTAAGGTGATGATATGAGTCGGTTTTTTCTGTCTGGTTTGCTCGCCGCGGCCGTCTGCGTCGGTCTGACGGCCTGTTCGGACACGATCGAGGAGGCCGCGCCCTCGGTTGATGAGGGCAACAACGGCAACAACGGCGACGACGGCCCCGTGTGTCCCCAGCAATGCCCGGCCAGCACGACCCGCGTGTTGGATTCGGCGGCGGCCTGCGGCTTTCGCTGCGACGTGGCGATCGCGGAGGACAAGGACGCCACCGCGATCTGCGACGATGAGTGCCCCGAGGGTTTTGAGCGCGTCGTCGCGCCGCAGACCGAGTGCGAGTTCACCTGCCTGCCGATCCCCGTGGAGGACGGCAGCTCCTTCATCGACGCCGAGCCGCTCGACGTGGCCGAGGACGTCGAGGGGGATGAGGACGCCGTAGAGGGGGATGTCCCCGAGAGCGATGCCGACTAGAACGCTGACCGGTTTGACTCCCGTCGGCCAACGGGCCGACAACGACGCCGTCGGCAAGATCGACGCCGTCGGCAAGATCGATGCCGGCGTCGTCGATGCGAGCACAGCTTGTGCCGGCGGGCCAACGGGCCCGTCTGTG
>SXGT01227906.1_pt1 | contig 16757 bp, 11 predicted proteins | sample 3176221 | NCBI WGS metagenome assembly SXGT01 (sample SAMN11356862, study PRJNA531348) | freshwater metagenome | isolation source: freshwater sample F1-120 | place: China: Fuxian Lake, Yuxi | collected 2017-12-25 | reverse complement strand
GAACGCCGCGAGCGCCTCGTCTGACTGGCCGCAATGGCGCGGGCCGAGCCGGGATGGGCAAACTGGAGGCGCGGCGTGGCCTGAGAAACTCGACACGAACCACCTTCGTCAGGTTTGGAGCGTTAAACTAGGCCCCAGTTATTCCGGCCCGATTGTCTCGGAGTCGCTCGTGTTAACTACGGAGACAAAAGACGAGAAACGTGAGATCGTTCGAGCGCTGGATAGCAAAACCGGCGAGCAACGTTGGGAGGTGTCGTGGGACGGCGCGTTGTCCGTCCCGTTCTTCGCGAAGTCCAAAGGCGATTGGATACGCTCCACGCCGGCGTTCGACGGCGAAAGTCTGTTTGTGGCGGGGATGCGCGATGTGCTTGTCTGCGTCGATGCACGCTCCGGCAAATTGCGATGGCAGGTAGATTTCGTGAAAGAACTCGGCTCGCCTCTTCCAGCGTTTGGATTTGTGAGTTCGCCGTTGGTCGACGGCTCACACGTGTATGTGCAGGCCGGTGCGGCGCTGTGCAAGCTCGATAAGCGGACCGGCACGATCCTGTGGCGCTCGCTCAAAAACGAAGGCGGGATGATGGGAAGCGCCTTCTCGTCACCTCTGCTGGCGGAAGTAGCTGGCAGGCGGCATTTGCTGGTGCAGACTCGCGAACGGCTCGTCGGCGTCGATCCGGAATCCGGCGACGAACTGTGGTCGCAGACCATTCCGGCGTTTCGCGGCATGAACATCCTCACGCCAACGGCCGTCGGAGATGCGATCTTCACCAGTTCCTACGGCGGCAAGTCGTTGTTGTTCCAAATCAAGAACGGTGCGGGATCGGTGGCGGCGACGGAAGGCTGGACAAACAAAGTCAGCGGCTACATGTCGTCGCCAGTTGTCATCGGCGGCCACATCTATTTGCACCTGCAAAACCAGCGATTCACTTGCATCGAATGGGCGACCGGCAAGTCCTGCTGGACGACGACTCCGTTCGGTAAGTATTGGAGCCTCGTAGCGAACGGCGACCGAATCCTGGCCCTCGACGAACGGGGCGAACTGCTGCTGATCCGAGCCAATCCTGAAAAGTTCGAGCAGCTCGACTTGCGCCAAGTCAGCGATGAACCGACCTGGGCGCACTTGGCCGTCTGCGGCGACGAGATCTTTATCCGCGAGTTGAACGCAATGGCGGCCTACCGCTGGCAAGATGTTGCCTCACCCCAACCGATCGCGCGTTGACAGCGACGCAAAGGAAAAAGTGAAGCATGATTTGGGCGTGGCTGAGTTTTGTCTGCTTTGTATTATTGATGCTGGGGCTCGACCTGGGCGTATTCCATCGCAAGGCACACGTAGTCCGAGCGAAAGAGGTGATTGTACGCGACGAATTGTTCCGTCCAGCTGATGCGTCGTCGCGCCGCCTTTCCCGAACAAGAGTCAGCAGATGAATCTCCAAGCGATACATACGCTTCCCGAGAAACAAGACTCGATCAGAATCTTCAGTTCACCGAGCGGGCGCAGCTTTCGGCTGGAAGGCTCGCAGTTCCTGCCGTATTTGCGGGATCAGGTGTTCGAGTTCTTTTCCGATGCATCGAAACTGCAATCCCTGACTCCGGCATGGTTGCACTTTTCCGTGATCACACCGTCGCCCATACACATCACGGCTGGAACGCTCATTGGGAGGCCGATTGCTGCGCCTTTTATCCGAGCGCTCGATTCCCGTGCGTTGCCTGGCTCGGCATCCCGAGTTTCTGTCAGCTCGCGTTACGGACACCGTCGAGGTTGTACGGGGCGATGTCCTGGACCGCGAGTCGCTCTCGGCCGCCATGGCTGGCGTCGAGACGGCGTACTACTTTGTTCATTCGATGGGTTCGGCCGACGACTTTGAGGAGGCGGATCGGCGAGCCGCACAGCACTTTGCCGAGGCCGCGCGTGAGGGCGGCGTCAATCGCATCATCTATCTCGGTGGGTTGGGCGACGAGGAGAACCAGCTTTCGCCGCATCTCCGCAGCCGCCACGAAGTTGGTCAGCTCCTCCGCTCAACGGGCGTGCAAGTTTTCGAGTTCCGAGCTTCGATCGTGCTGGGTTCGGGCAGCCTGTCGTTCGAGATGATTCGTGCCCTCGTCGAGAAGCTGCCCATCATGATCACACAAAGCTGGGTTGCAGTTCCGGCGCAGCCGATCGCAATCGAGGACCTACTCAAATACCTTGTTGCCGCGCTTCAACTGAGCGGGAGCGACTCACGCGTCTACGAAATCGGCGGGGCGGACCAGGTGTCGTATGGCGAACTGATGCGCGAGTACGCACGACAACGAGGCCTGCGTCGACTACTCATTAGGGTACCGGTGCTAACACCTCGGCTGTCGAGTTTGTGGCTTGGGCTGGTGACCCCGCTTTACGCCCGGATTGGCCGAAAACTGATCGACAGTATCCGGCACCCGACTCTCGTTCGAGACCCGTCATCGCTCGCCGATTTCGACATTCGTCCTGTTGGCTATCGGGAAGCGATTGCTTTGGCATTGCGAAGCGAGGACCGGCAACTTGCGGAAACCCGCTGGTCGGACGCAGTTTCCTCCAGCGGTGCGGCGCGCTCGTGGGCAGGTGTACGATTCGGCAATCGCTTGATCGACTCACGCGTTGAGTCGAGTCCCGTGTCACCGGAGCACGCTTTTGTCCCGATCCGGCGAATCGGGGGCGAAAGTGGTTGGTACTACGCCGATGGTTTGTGGAAGCTGCGCGGACTGCTCGACCTGTTGGTTGGGGGCGTCGGGCTTCGCCGCGGTCGCCGCGATCGGGATCAGGTCCGCGTGGGAGACACCATCGATTGCTGGCGAGTTGAAGCCTATGAGCCAAATCGTCTTTTACGATTGTTTGCGGAAATGCGTCCGCCCGGCCGAGCGTGGCTCGAATTCGAAGTTCAGCCAACGACGAATGGATCGCACATTCGGCAGACAGCGATCTTCGATCCGGTCGGTTTGGCGGGACTTGCGTATTGGTATCTTGTTTATCCAATGCACCAATTCGTATTCGCGGGCATGTTGCGCGGCATCGTCCGAGCCGGTCGCGAATTCGTAGACGCTCACGTTGAGCCCTGGCGACCTTCGCGTGCAAGGCAAACCGCTTGGCTGTTGGGCCTTGTCGCAATCTGTTTTGCCGCGGCGGCCGCTGGCGGGGTTGTAACTTTCACCTCAGTCGGCGACTGGTATCAAACGCTCAAGAAACCGAGTTGGACACCACCGGACTGGCTTTTCGGTCCCGTCTGGTCAGCCCTGTATGTCCTGATGGCTGTCTCGGCGTGGCTTGCCTGGCGGCGGGGCGGCTGGCCTGTTTCACGAGTTTCGCTCGGGCTGTTTGGCCTGCAACTGGCACTCAATCTGGTATGGTCGGCCATTTTTTTCGGAATGCGCAGCCCTGGCTTCGCTTTCGGCGAGATTCTGGTCCTTTGTCTGGCAATTGCCGCGACAGCCGTGAGCTTTTGGGGCCGATCGACGACCGCTGCCCTACTGTTCACGCCGTATCTCGCCTGGACGACTTTCGCAGCTTTGTTGAATTTCGCGATATGGAGAATGAACTCATGACAGGTGCAACTTCAATCGTCGTAGTACGAGTGCCAAGACGCGCGTTGGACCGTCCTCGATCATTGCCCGAATCGTTCACCGTGGGAAGAAAAAGGGGGGGAAGAAAAGCACTGTCATGGGTGAATTTGCTATTTGAAGTGTGCGCGCACGTTGAACGCAGCTACCGAAAGGTAGTTTTTTCGCGTTCGCTGCCCTAGTGACTGGCGTGGCTGCCGGGCACTTCTCGGTCAGCACGGGTGGTTCCGCCAGCGCCACCCTGGTAGACATCCGAAGCTCGAAAGCTCCACACTGTCTTATCCGGCGTTGGAACCGCTGACAGATCCACCCACAATCGGGTAGGCAACTGGGGGCAAGACGTTACGCCCGGCGATGCCCTCATGGGCGACATCAATGGCGATGGTTTCGTCGGCCAAAGCGACCTGAGTTTTATTTTGAGCGATTGGGGCGAAGGCACGCCATTCTCAGCCTTGGCGTCAATCGCCAGCGTGCCCGAACCGCCCTCCGTGCTGTTTTTGGCGACGGCCGGTCTCGGCTGGCTCGTCCAGCGATGGCTCCGACGCCAATCGCGTTGAGGACGATGGCCCCACTCGTCCCGGAGAGTGGGGCAGGCACAACTACCGGTCATCGGCGAGGCCGCCCGGCGTTTTCTGCGTTGCTGCGACCTGCACTTCGGCTTTGCCCGCGTCCGCTGCACCGGCTGCCGCCACGAGATGTTCGTCCCCTTCTCCTGCCAGCAGCGTTGCCTCTGCCCGAGCTGCCATCAGAAGCGGACCCTGCTGGCCGCCGAGACCATCGCCCACACCGTCTATGCCACGGTCCCCCATCGCCAACTCGTCTTCACCAATCCCCAAACGCAACTTCCAGGTCTTCAGCGCCCTGGACTTCCTCGCCGAAGTCACCCAGCACATCCCCGACAAGGGCGAGCGCCTGGTTCGCTACTTTGGCTGGTATTCCCACCGGCAACGCGGCATCCGGGCGAAGGGGTCTGGCTCGTTTTCTTGCCGCCACCAAACCGATGATTCGCCAGAGAACGACAACGGCAAGAAAATGTGCCTGACCCCCTCAGGCGACGCGGCGCGCGACGTTCGGATCGACCGTTCGGCGCTCGACGCGGAAGCATCAGCCGGCCCCGGTCCCCGACCCGGATCGGTTTCCACCTGGGCGATGCTCATCAAGCGGATGTATGAAGTCGACCCGCTCGAATGCCCGCATTGCGGCGGCCAGATGAAGATCATCAGCTTCATCGAGCGTTGTCAGGCCGATGTGATCGAGCGGATTCTACGGCATGTGGGCCTTTGGGAAGGGGCGCTGCGAACGTTGGCCACGGCCCGGGCTCCGCCGGCGACGCACACCGCCCGGGCGGGCGAGCTGACGTTGGTCCTCGACGGCGACTTCTTGGACGAGTCCCTACAAGCCGAACCCAGTCCGCCGGGCGAACTGCAACTGGTTCTCGATCCCGAGTTCTTGTAAGCCGCGGCTGGGATTTTTTCCGATCCAGCCTCCGCCGGCGGCACCGGTCCGCGCCCATACGGCGGCAAGATCGCCGATTCGGGCGTTTTCATGGGCGGGAAGCCGCCGCCGGCCGTCGAAATCGTTGGCCACGGCCCGGGCCGTCGAAATAGGCGATGACGACCGAATCAGCACTGTCGGCGCCGAGAAGATTGCGGAAACAGGGAGGAGAAACCGGAAAGCAGGAGTTAGACACACCAAATTCACCAGCTACAATGCGAGCTCGGCGGGATTAAAATCCCTATCAGCTATCAGCCCCTCATGCTGCTGCGCGGCGCCCTGAATGATGTAAACTCGTCATTTTGACGATTTACGGAGCAGTAACTTGTTGCTGTGAGACCATTTTCGATGTGTGCTGCGCTTCCAACTCTGGGGTACCGACGGCCCCCTCGAATGGGACGTGCGAACTCCAGCATTGACTGCTCCGCGACTAGGCGTATAAGGTATAATCGGGCGGCGCCTGGGAAGTCTCCGGAATCGATTTGGGACGAAAACCGTGTCCCGCGGGTGTTCCAACTGAATTGATTTGGAATCGCGGCAGCGCCAATAATCGCCCCGATCTGTGTGCCGTACGAAGCGATGCCGATGCCGTGTGTAGCGTTCAATTAACTTTCCGACTGATCATCGCCTCAAGCTTGGTGCTCAACTTGAGCATGACGGGCATGAATGTGGGCCCGATGACGGGCGCTGGTCAGGATACGGACGTCGTTTCGGCGAGTCAGGGTCTAAACCTCTGCTTATCTCGAATGGAAGTGGAGCACTCTTGCGGGATGGTCTGCCGCGCAATGCCAGATCCGGAAGAGGAAAGGTCTCGGGCGTTGACCAAGCCATCGGTTGACTGTGGTCAGCCACTCGGCTTAGCGTTGGCCGCTGAATTGAAGTGTGGTTGTCTGATCGCAGGGACATTTCGCGATCACCTTCTCAGCGACGCTGCCAGCATCGGCAGTTCTACTCTCAACGCACTGAACGTCCGTCTCAATACTTAACCGGCTCCGGGCACTCATGCTGAGTGCCTATTTTGGAGCGGTCGGTTTTTTCTTTCCTTAGCTTTGCCCCTTGCGCATGTGCACCACTGCGGTCAATGCACCGCAACGGGTATCACATATCGGGCGGAGCTAGACCATGAAAGCTCAAGAGCGTCGGATGTCCCCATGAATCCAACCTTAGCAAAGCATTCTCGGAGCGCGACGACAGCCGGGAGGCGTGCCGAGCCATTACGCCATTTGATCGAGCATGTGGCGCACCAACTTCCTGCGCAAGGGCCCATCACGGCCTTCATTCATCATAACACGCTGCACGCTTTTCAGGCCCTCCCTTTCGAGCAAGCAGTGGTGAAAGGGGCAGCGACGTTTGGCTGTCATCCCTATTTGCCAGAAGCTCGCTATCGGACCATGCTCGAGCAAGGCCGGATTCGGGCCGCAGACATTGAAGCGACATTGATTGACGACCTGGGAGACCGCGCCGATGCGCTATTGGGGCTTTTGGGTACAAGATTCCATTTGTATATGGCAATGCTCGAACATCCGCTCCGCACCGGGCCGACCGAGGAATTACGATGGGTCATGGCCGAAACCGATGCCTTGCGGAAGTTTTTCAAAACGGTTGCGCCGGGCGTGCGCGATCGCGTCGTCCAAGACACTCGACGCTGGATCATGCGCGACTTGACCGATGGCGCGGTTGCTCGCGAAGAAGACCAGCGTGCGAAGATATTGGTTGACGCGGTGTTCGATACGTTTGACAAGCCTCATATCGAACAATGGGACACTGACACCTGGGAGGCATTCAGCTTGCATTTGTTGTGGCTTGTCTGCCGTGATGGTGTGCGCGGCGCTGACATTTCCTGGAAGCCGCCATCGATGCCGATACGTCATCGAGACGTCCTGCTTGACGCGACCGGCGAGGACAGCGATCAGCCGGTTCACGATCTGCTGATCCGCTTTTGCGCGGCGTTTCTCGATCAAGGTTTCGCCCAATGTTCATTGCCGGACCGCGATGACGGATTTTATCGGTCGTTTGTCAACCTCTATCGACAATCTGCCGGCCCACCGGACCGATGGCGGCGTGGCCTGCGCGACGAGCTGCGCAGGATTGAGAACCGCGCGCTCAGCCCGCTTGAGTCGATCGCGGAATCGCTGAGCCTGCTGGGGGTTGGCTACGATGAAGACGAGGAATTCATCGCGCACACGTTGCTGGCGCTGCGTGGCTATGCCGGGATGATCTGGCAACTGGAAACCCGCGGTGATCGTGCAGCGCGTCCAGTTCCGCCAGGGAGCCTGATCGAGTTTCTGGCCGTGCGGTTGATTCTCGATCGGCTGGCGTTGGCGGCCGTGGCCTACGAGGTGCTCGGCTACCGAGGCCCGCTGGATGGATTGCGCGGGTTTGCTCGCGAGCGGGCTGGGCTGCGGGAGACGAGCGGTGTCGAGCAGCGGACGTTTCTGGTCTTTCAACTCGCACAGGTGGTGGGTTGGAAACCCGAATCGCTGTACCGATTATCGCCCGTCGCCTGGTCAATGCTGCTTGCCGAGCTGGAGTCGTTTTCCGGTTTGGAGCGGCGGCGTATCTATCACCTGGCGTTTGAGCGCCGGTATCGAATCCAGACGCTCGACGCGGTGGCCGCACATTGCCGGCAGATCAACAGCGGTGGTTCAGCGGCCGGCGAGAGGTGTACCGGCAACGCTGTAGGTGACGATGGCCCATCGAACGACGACCACGATCGCACGGACGCCACAGAGACGTGTGCGGCTCCCTGCATTCCCTTATTTCAAGTGATATGCTGCCTCGACGAGCGAGAGGAATCCTTTCGGCGCCATTTGGAAGAAGTTGCGCCCGATTGCGAGACGCTATCGACCGCGGGTTTTTTCGCGGTGGCGATGTACTATCGAGGGGCCGCGGACGCGTACTATACGCCCCTTTGTCCGGTCATCATCAAGCCGCGACACTACGTTTGCGAAGACGTGGTGTATACGTTCAAGGAAGCCGACAAGCTGCGACGCAAGCGGAGGCGCACGATCGGTACGGTTACGCACCGGGTCCACGTCGGCAGCCGCACCTTCGCGGGTGGGTGGTTGGCCGCGGTGCTCGGATCGATGGCTTCCATTCCGTTGGTAATGCGAATCCTGTTTCCGCGAGCCACGGCCCAGCTTCGCCGTCGCTTCGGCGGATTCGTCCGCACGCCGTCCGTGACACAGCTTCAATTGGAGCGAACAGAATCCGCACCTGGCCCCGACAAGGGTCACGTCGGTTACCGCGTCGAGGAAATGGCAGCCATCGTCCAGCGAGTGCTCTGCGACGTCGGAGTGACACGAACAATTTCTCGACTAGTGATCGTTTGCGGCCACGGCTCGTCCAGCTTGAACAATCCGCACGAATCGGCTCACGACTGTGGGGCGTGTGGCGGCGGTCGGGGCGGGCCGAACGCGCGGGCATTCGCGCACATGGCGAACGATCCAAGAGTTCGTCATATCCTGTTGATGGGCGGATTGTCCATTCCCGACGAAACAGTTTTCGTCGGTGGATATCACAATACGTGTGACGACAACATGACCTACTATGACCTGGATCGGTTGCCGTCGACGCACAAGGACGATTTCGCTCGGGCGAGCGCGGCGCTGGACGAGGCCCGCCAGCGGAGCGCGCACGAGCGCTGTCGACGGTTCGAATCCGCCGAACTGCGACTCAGCACCGAAGCCGCGCTGCGCCATGTGGAAGGACGCGCGGAAGACCTATCCCAAGTCCGCCCCGAATACGGACACGCAACCAATGCCCTCTGTTTCGTGGGGCGGCGCGAGTGGTCACGTGGGCTCTTTCTCGATCGACGCGCATTCTTGCAGTCCTACGATCCGGCCCAGGACGATGAGAATCTTACGATCCTGACGCGAATCTTACAGGCGGTTTTTCCGGTGTGCGCGGGAATTAACCTCGAATACTACTTCTCGTATGTCGATCCGACCGGTTACGGCTGCGGGACGAAGCTGCCGCACAACATCGTGTCGCTGCTGGGTGTGATGAATGGCGCGGCGAGCGACTTAAGGCCGGGTCTGCCGTGGCAGATGGTCGAGATTCACGAGCCGGTGCGGCTACTGTTCGTCATCGAAACGACGGTGGCTGCGATGCTGTGGATCATGGAACGCAATGAAGGAATCGCGGAACTAGTCCGCGGCAACTGGGTACAGTTGGCTACGCTCGACCCGGCGACTTCCGAGATTCAATGGTTTCGTAATGGAAGGTTTGAGTGCTACTACCCCGAAACCGGCGACTTGCCCCAAGTAACATCGTCGATCGATTGGTATCGCGGCTGGCGCGAGCATCTGGGGTTTGCCAGCTTGAAGCGAAACACTGCCATGGCCGAAAGCATGGGTTCGGGATGAACCTGTTTGAGCGACTACGAGTTTAACCAGAAGATCATCGATGGACACTGACACCATTTTCCATGTTCTCGGAATCTGCGTCGTGGTATGCCCGGCGGCTCTGCTGGGGGCATTGGGATTGAGGGCGATTGTAGGGCGGCCCCTCGGCGAGGAATCAATCAACCGCTGCACGTACGCCTCGATCATGGTGGGCCTGACCGCAGCGGTCGCGATCCTGGGAATGATGCTCGTTTTTGGCACGCGGCACGTGGCGATCGAATTGGGAGATTGGGTCGTCATCCCCCAGCAGCATTTTCACTTCCATCTGAAGTTCGTCTTCGACCGTCTCAGCGTTCCGTTCGTGATCTTGTCGTATCTGCTTTGCGGAACCGTGGGAGCCTTTACCAGCCGCTACCTGCACCGCGAGCCGGGATACGGCCGGTTCTATGTCAGCTACGCGTTCTTCACGCTGGGCATGGTCATCACCTCGCTGGCCGGCACGATCGAGGTCCTGTTTTTTGGCTGGGAGCTAGTCGGGTTGTCCTCGGCGTTGCTGGTGGCGTTTTTTCAGGAACGCACGGCGCCGGTCCGCAATGGCCTGCGAGTGTGGAGCGTGTACCGCCTGGCCGACGCGGCCTTCCTGATCGCGGCTGTCGCGCTGCATCACATGACCGGCGCGGGCGACTTCGACCGGCTGATGGGGAGCGGTTCGTGGCCGGAGCGCGTCGCCTCTTTAACGCCGCGCCAAGCGCTTTTTGTCGGCTTGCTGCTCCTCGTCGCCGCGGCCGGCAAATCGGCGCTCGTGCCGTTGTCCGGCTGGCTTCCGCGCGCGATGGAAGGCCCCACTCCTTCGAGCGCGATCTTCTATGGTGCACTGTCGGTGCACCTGGGCGCGTTTCTGCTGCTCCGGGTCAGTCCGATCTTGGAACTCTCCATCTGGCTTTCGGCGGCGGTTGTCGGGGTGGGACTCGTCACCGCCCTATTCGCAGCGATCACCGCCCGCGTCCAGACCGACATCAAGAGCGCCCTGGCCTATGCGTCGCTCACGCAGGTCGGCCTCATCGTGGCGGAGATCGGACTCGGCCTGCGGTACATCGCGCTGATCCACATTCTGGGCCACGCTTGCCTGCGAACATTGCAATTGCTTCGCGCCCCGACGTTGCTGCATGACTACCATACGCTCGAAAACGCCATCGGCGGCCACTTGCACCATCAGCAAGGAATCTGGGCGCGCGTGATCCCCGCACCAGCGCGCCTGTGGTGCTACCGCTTTGCCATGGAGCGCGGATACCTCGATGGCTTACTTGATGAATGCGTCGCCCATCCATTCCTGCGCGTCTTTCGATGGTGCGACGCGGCGGAACGCCGTTGGACCGATTTTCTTTCCGGCGGCCGATCGCGCGAGTCGGACGCCGTGGAAGTACATGCCGAGGTCGTGGAAGAACTGAGACTTTAGCATTCAATACTCATGCTTCAACTTCACCTACCTTGGCTCGAATTGGCGATTGTCACACCGCTTGTTGGAGCGCTGTTGGTTGGCCGTGAGCGCGATCCCGAGCGGGCCCGCACGCGAACCCTGATTTTCATGGGCTTGGCGCTTTTCGTCGCCTGCGGTGCTTGGGAGGATTTCAGCACCCTAGACACCTTCGAAGCACATGACCCATGGGATGCTGTATCCTCATTTCTCGGAGAGGATGCCCTGGTGGTCGATGAATTGAGCGCACCGCTGCTGCCGTTGGGAGCCCTTCTATACTTCGTTACGACCCTGGCGACGTTGCGGACGAAGGTTCGGCGGTTTCCTTTCGTCTCGAAACTCGTTTCGCTGGGGCTGCTCCTGGCGCTCCTAAGTTGCCGCACGCCGTGGGGCATTATCGGTCTACTGGCAGCACAGACGATTCCACCCGCCCTGGAGCTGCGAAGCCGGCGACGTTCCCTGTGGCCGTTCCTGTTGCACATGGTGCTGTTCCTAGGGCTGTTGGCCGGCGGCTGGGCCATCATTGAAGCGGAGGGGAACCGGTCGACGCATTCGATCTATGCCGTCTGGATGATGATCGCGGCGGTCTTGATTCGCAGCGGCAGCGTACCCGTTCACTGTTGGATGACCGACTTGTTCGAAAAGGCGACCTTCGCTACCGCGTTGCTCTACGTCACGCCGATGGCGGGAGCGTATGCGGCGGTGCGGCTCGTGCTGCCCATCGCGCCGGATTGGGCATTACGCACCATCGCTCTGGTTTCACTAGTGACGGCCGTTTATGCCGCGGGCATGGCGCTGGTGCAGCACGAGGCACGTCGGTTTTTCTGCTACCTGTTCCTTAGCCACTCTTCGCTGGTTTTGGTCGGTCTGGAAGTCGCCACGCCCCTTGGTTTGACCGGTGGCCTGTGCGTGTGGCTGAGCGTCGGCATGTCGCTGGCTGGATTCGGACTCACGCTGCGGGCCTTGGAATCTCGCACCGGCCGTCTGTCGTTGGCCGACTATCACGGTTTATACGAGCACATGCCGAGTCTGGCGGTATTCTTCTTGCTGACGGGATTGGCCAGCATCGGTTTTCCCGGCACCGTGGGTTTCGTGGGAGCCGAGCTATTGGTGGAGGGAACCGTGAGCGTTTATCCCTACGTCGGCATGCTGCTCGTTTTCACCGCGGCGCTTAACGGCATTGCAGTGTTGCACGCCTATTTCCGCTTGTTTACCGGGACCGAGCACACGGCGTCGATTTCGCTGAGGGCTCGCCGTCCGGAAAAGGTCGCCGTCCTTGCGTTGAGCAGCTTGATCATTGGAGGTGGTTTGATTCCGCAACCGGGCGTCACTTCACGCTACCATGCAGCCACCGAGATTATCTCGCGCCGCGAAGTCCAGCCGTCCATTCCCGGCGCTCCACACGAAACAAAGACCGCTGACAGAAACATGCGATCCGTCCGCACGACTCACCGCCGATTCACCGCCAACCGCTAACACGTCGCCGAACTCGATACAGTTCGGTCTTCCCGACAACCATTTTTCGAGACTCGAACCATGCCGGAACAAACCCACGCAATCGCCGCCGCTTTCGGCCAGAAGCCGATAGGCAACCTCGCCGGTTTTGGCAAATACTGGCGGTACGACATCCTTTCCGGATTCCTCGTCTTTCTCATCGCCTTGCCGCTGTGCCTGGGCATTTCGCTGGCCTGCGGGTATCCGGCGATCGCCGGCATCTTTACCGCCATCATCGGGGCGATCGTGACCACCTTCATCAGCAACTCGGAATTAACGATCAAGGGCCCCGCCGCGGGTTTGATCGTGATCGCGATTGGCTGTGTCGAGGCGTTTGGCGGCGACGGTGTGATCGGCGGGTTTAGCGACGCGGATATGTCGGCTTACCGGATGGCGCTAGCAGTGGGCGTCGTTGCCGCGGTGTTACAGATCGTCTTCGGTCTCGCGCGGGCAGGCATCCTGGGCGAGTTCTTTCCACTGGCAGCCGTACATGGCATGCTGGCGGCGATCGGCGTGATCATCATGGTCAAACAAGTACCTGTGGCCCTCGGTGTCGCCAGCAAAGGCGAGCCGTTGGAGATGATTAGGAAGATTCCGAAATATTTTCGTGAGATGAATCCCGAGATCGCATTGATCGGCGGCGTGGGCGTACTGATCATGTTCCTGTGGCCGTGGGTGCAAAAACACCATCCCAGGCTGAAAGCGGCTCCGGCGGCTCTCATCGTGTTACTGGTCACCGTCCCCATGGGAATGTACTTCGACTTGCTCCACACCCATATCTACAGATTTCACGGCCATACGTATGAAATCGGCAAAGCGTATCTGGTCAACATGCCCGACCGTGTGTTCGGCATGTTCGACTACATCGCGACGCCGGATTTTTCTGTATTTAGCGGCGAGCACCTCCCCGAAGCGCTCAAGTGGGTCTTTATGTTCTTCGTGATCGGCAGCCTGGAATCGATTCTATCGGCCAAGGCGATCGATATCATCGATCCCTGGAAGCGAAAGACGAACCTCGATCGCGACATCGTGGCCGTTGGCACGGCCAACATGTGCAGCGCACTTGTCGGCGGCCTCCCGATGATCTCCGAAATCGTGCGTAGCAAGGCCAATATCGACAACGGAGCGCGGACCCGTTTTGCGAACATGTGGCATGGAATCTTCTTGTTGGCAAGCGTGGCCTTGATTCCGACCGTCTTGCACCGCATTCCATTGGCGGCCCTGGCGTCGATGCTCATCTACACCGGCTTCCGACTCACCCATCCTTCGGAGTTCCTGCACGTCTACAAGATCGGCAAAGAGCAACTACTGATCTTTGTAGCCACGCTCGTCGGCGTCCTGGCGACCGATCTGTTGTGGGGAATCCTAATAGGCATCGGCGTCGAATTGGTGACACATCTGGTCCATGGAGTTCCCGTCCGATCGCTGTTCAAGTCGTACTTGGATTTAGAAATGCGCGATGACCGCACGGCCATTGTCCGCGCCCGTTATTCGGCCGTCTTTACCAACTGGATCCTCTTTCGACGGCAGTTGGTGCGGCTCGGACTCGTCGAAGGCAAGAACGTCGTCGTCGACTTGGCGCAGTGCAAGCTCGTGGATCATAGCGTGATGGAAAAACTGCACGAGCTGGAAGCCGACTTTGAAAATGCCGGAGTAAACCTGAAGATCTGTGGGCTGGAAGGACATCGTCGATTGTCGGACCATGCTCGAGCGGCTCGGAAGCGAGCGATGACACGCTTGCGGCGCGTGACAGTCGTAGCCGAGGAATCGCTCGAGCAAAAGCTGAGTCGCAAATTCGTCGAGCTGGGAGCGTCCGGCTACACGGCGATCCATTGCCACGGTGCGGGCCGTACCGCGTTGACCGAAGGGAACGGGGAGCACAACGCCCAGATTCGGTTGGAAGCGGTTGTGCCCCTCGTGGTTGCCGACCGTATCTTGGATTATCTCCGTGCTGACGTTTCCCCACACCATCGCGTCACCGCATGCGCGGAGACCGTTGAGGTGCTGCGCCAGGACGATTTTTAATTCCACCTGAATCCGGACGCGCCCTTAGGGACCAAACAGCGACGCGAAAGCGAACAGTTAATCATCCAATATTTCCACATCCTTTCACATCGAATTCACGGGGCGTACCTTGATGGACTTGATGTGAGCATCACCGCCGCTCGTGGAGAGTGCGAGGGGAGAGTCGGACTGGCCGGGAAGGACGCACTTGCTGAGACTTTTCTCCCCGTGATTTCCAAAGACTTCGATTGAAGTGCGGTCAACGAGTATCCGGCGGAAGAAAAGCGGAAGAAAAGGTGTCAGGGTGCGTCGGCGATAAGCCGGAGGAAGGTAGCGAATGCAAGAGTCGTACAAGGTAAGACCTAGCCAGTCGCCTTGGCCTCGAGTGATGCGTCGTGTCAGGCAACTGACAGGGCGAAGCCGACCATGCTGCGCACGGTGCCCGCAGAGGTACAACCGGGCTGTGTCACCCAGAGGGTACCCGACTCCGAAAACATCCTTTTGTGGCGGCCGACCCTGTTCTGATCTATCACAGCGAGATGGACCAGGTGCTCGAGGAACGGGTCGATTCGGCCACCGCCGCCGACCGTCAGTACGTGTGGGGCGAGCGTTACGTCGATGAATTGATCGTCCGGGATCGCAATGCGGATGCCAGCGGCGCCACGGGCAACTACGGCGTGAGCGGTTCCGGTTTGGAGGAACGGCTGTACGCGACCAACGACGCTCTCTACAGCGTCACGGCGCTGACCAACGCCAGCAGCACGGTGCAAGAGCGGTTCCAATACGATCCTTATGGGCAGGCGAAAGTCTTGGACGCCAACTTCGCAGACGACGGTGATGGCGTGTCAGACGTCGATTGGGAATATCGGTTCACTGGTCGAAGTCTTGATGTCGACACCGGCCTGGATTATTACCGGGCTCGGTATTATCATCCCACGCTTGGGAGGTTTGTCGGGCGGGATCCGATGCAAGCGGACATCAATCTCTACCGCTACGTCGGCGACAATCCAGTCGTTTACGTCGATCCAACGGGCTTGATCTACTTCGTTATTGGACCGTTCACGAATACTATCTCATGGATCGAGGAGACCAAAGGCGCTCCCGTGCTACTGAACCCGAGCGCTAACCCCCAGCCGCCGGAGAACTTCCTCGGTTCCCCGGCAGAACGCAACCCTGGCGAGGATCGACGAAGCCTCGGAAGTTTCAAGTCCACAAAGGAATACCGCAACGTACATGAACTTCAACTGACATTGTGTTGTGAGGATGGCAAGATCGTCACGGCAGGCAAGGTACTCCACCAACATGTAGGCTATACTCCGATCCGCATTCCGGTTGTCGGGACGATATACAGCAAAGGCATCGCTGGCCCCCAAACAATCGAGGAGACTCCGGCACCGAAGGGAAAGACCTGTTACAAGGTCACGTCTATTCAACGTTTTCGTCTTGGTTGGGTCGAAAATGTGGCTGGTAAAATTACCACAAGGTACTGGGCACCATTTGCGTGGAGCAGAATCGAGTACGAACTGTGCTGCGACGAAACGGCAAAGATAAAGTTCGGCGGCAGCTTTGTTCCGTCCCACAGCTTCTACATTGATTTTCAGCGCGTGGGTCAGCATAGCATGGCAAATCAACCCAACGCCCTAAAGCGTCTCGACAACTTTATTAAGGCGGGCGACGGAAAAGATGCCCCCGGTGACGAGAAGCTCTAAGGTGCCGAAATCCATTTCACGGAGATTGGCACGTGTTACGCCTGTTTCGATACCCTGACAGTCTTACGCGTATTTTCGAGGTGAAGCGTGGATGAGGTACAGCTTTTCTTCCTAGTCATGCTTGTCCCGCCAGCCATCGTACTGCTGACCGCCGCGCTGCCTACTACAGCTCGGCGGCAGCAGGCTCGGTTAGACTTGGAAGGTGTTCTGATTTTGGCAACCGCCCCTCACAGTGTCGGTCAGATCTTGGAGCTGCAAGGCCTGTTCCACGGAATGGACTTTCGGTGGTGGCCTTGGTTCTGGTTCGGCTATTTCAGCATCGCGCTCGCGCTATCTTTCAGAATTGCGTTTCTCCGGTGGAACGCGCGCGGGTGGAGAAAACAGTGCGAATTGGCCTTTTCCCTTCTGTACTTTGGCGCTCATTGGCTCCTGTACGGCATTGGCGCCTTCGTCGGCTTCCCTCCTTTGTGAGGCATTGGCTGTCCCTATCAAAAACCTTATCCGCGTGGATTTGCCATGCGATTTGCCGGTAGCAGTTTAGTTCCCCCACCGGGGTTTGGCGGACTGATAGCGGCGGCTTGGCCGGGACGACGGGGACGAGCAGGTGCGAATATTGGGCTAGCGCTATTTGGGTGAAATCGCTTATGTTCGGCATTGCAAGGAAGCAAT
>SXGT01509101.1_pt1 | contig 16758 bp, 6 predicted proteins | sample 3176221 | NCBI WGS metagenome assembly SXGT01 (sample SAMN11356862, study PRJNA531348) | freshwater metagenome | isolation source: freshwater sample F1-120 | place: China: Fuxian Lake, Yuxi | collected 2017-12-25 | reverse complement strand
TACGGTCCTGGCACTCGTCGGCTTCCGCATGGGCACGCGCTGATCGTGCGAAGCTGCAAGCGGCTTGATGGGAAATCGTCAACTACCATCCTTGCTCTCGCCCCACGTCTCGATTACAACCTTCCTCACTTCTGAAACAGGCGAGGGAGTTGTTTAGCTCGTCGCTTTGCGACAGGGCGATGTTGCGTCGCCCGAGCGTTTGCCTAGCCACACAGCGCGAGGAAGGCTGTTCCAGCACCGCTTTCGACCCCGACGGGGTCGGCGTATACAGTGTCTGGGCCAACCCCGCGAGTCGTGGTTCACTGTATACGCCGACCCCGTCGGGGTCGGCGGTGCCGTGAGCCTTCCGCGCACCAGGTCAGGAAGTAGACGCTCCCTCGTCTGTTTCGGAAGCACCAGTCGCAGCCAAGTAGGAATCTCCCAATGGCGGCAGTCTTGACGCTGAACGACGTTCGCGCGGCGTGGGACGCGCGCGACCCGCGACTCATCGCACTCATCGAACAGCTCTGCAACCAGCCCGTGCCGACACCGGACGCGCCCGTCCGCGACGGCGCGCTCACGTTCGACAAGTTCCTCGCGCAACTGCGCGACTGGCGCTACAAGCAGAAGTCGCGCGAGGAGCAGGCGCACTATCGCGTCGAAACGCTCAAGGCGCTCGAGGCCGCGGATGCCGAAGTCCCGCTCGCGGACAAGCTCAAGGTTCACGAAGTCATCTACACGCTGTGGCAGTCGAACGACGCGCTGGCCCGCGACTACCTGCTGCGGATCATCGCCAGCGTGCCGCTGGTGTACGGGCCGTGGAAGGCCGTGAAGCGCATCTTCAAGGAAGCCGAAGCGAAGAACGACACGGAAATCTTCGGCGCGATCGCGGCCCGGCTCGACATGGCCCACGCGGGCGCGGCTCACGGCAAGCAGGTCGGCGGCGCGACCGTCGCCTACTGCGTCCGCCGGGCGTGGCGCTACCTGCGCCGCGTCGGGTTGCACCTGCCGGCGACCTACCCCGACGCCGCGTGCGAGTTCCTCGTCAACTACACCGACAACGTGCGCCTCAACGGGACGTGGGTGTTCAACCACATCCTGTTCCACAACTCGAAGCGCTACGGTCGCTCCAACTTCCGCTTCGGGTGGGACGAAAAGATCAACGAGCCTACCAAGCTCAAGAACCGCGCCTACGGCGACACGTGGACGCGCTCGCACCGCCCGCTGTTTTCGCTGCTCGAACGGGCGAAGTGCGACGCGGTGCGCGACTTCGCCACCACCGCGCTGAAGACCGACTTCCGTCAAGTGTTGCGCGACACCGAACCGGCGTGGGTCGTGCGCCTCGTCGCGGTGCCGAGCCGCGCGATTCACGACTTCGTCGTGTGGCTGTTGCAGAACGTGCCGAAGTTCGAGCAGGGCGCGTTCCGCACACTCGGCCTGCACGACGCGGTGCTGAAGCTGTTCGACTCGCCCTCGACCGACGCGCGGAAGTACGCCGCGAACTACGCCCGCACGCACGCCCGCGACCTGCCCGTACCTGAATTGATCCGCCTCGCGAACAACGACAACGACGAGGTGCGCAAGCTCGCCACCGACCTGCTGGGCGAGAAAGACCCGCGCACCGGCGTCGGTCTTGAGGCGTGGGGCCAGTTGCTCGAAACGCAGCACGGCCACAAATTCGCCGCCGACACGATCACCAAGAGCTTCGGCCCGACTGAACTCACGCCCGACTGGTTCGCGGGACGGTTGCTCTCCGACAGCGACCTCGCGTTCGGGTTCGCGCAGAAGCTGCTGCCGAAGGTTCACGCCCCCAAAGACCTCGGCCCGGCGTTCTTCACGCGCCTGCTCCAGAAGCTCGACCCAGAAGAGAGCAAGACCGGGCGCGTCGTCCAGTACGCGACCACCGAACTCGCCAAGTTCGACCTCGACGCGCTTGGCAGCGACCTGTTGCGCTGGCTGCTGCTGTTCCCCCCCACGACCAACAACGCCGTGCAGTGGGTGAACCAGAACAAGATCAAGAAACCGCAAGCGTTCGGCACGGACTTCCTGAAGGCGGTCGCGTTCCAACCGGATTGGGACGCGCTGCCGTGGCTCGTTGATTTCCGCGCGAAACACGGCCAGTGGGCGAAGGAATTGACGTTCAACGACGGGGTCGCGCAGTCCGTGCTCGGCTGGTTCGCGGACGTGCGCAAGTTCACGAACGCCGAACTCGGACTCGACTGGTTGCTGAAGCTCGTCGCCCGCGGCGAACCGATGTACTTCAACTTCGCCAGCGACCGGCTGATCCGCACCTTCCTGCCCGCTGACTTCGCGCCGGTCGCAGCGCCTCCTGTCGCAGCAAGCGCGAGCGCACCTCCCTCCGCCAGCGCCGACCTCAAGGGCGCGTCGTTCCTGTTCACCGGCAAGCTGTCGTCCATGACGCGCGATCAAGCCGAGGAGCGCGTGAAGACCGCGAACGGCGTCGTGGCCGGGTCCGTGTCGCCCAAGCTCCACTACCTCGTGATCGGCGACGACGGTTCGCCGTTGTACGGGCAGGGCGCGAAGGGGAGCAAACAGACGAAGGCCGAAGACCTGAACGAGAAGGGCGCGAACATCAGCATCATCTCGGAGACGGCGTTCCTCCAGATGGTCAGCGGCGAACGCGCCGCCGCGCCGGTCAGCACCGACAAGGTGAGCGCCGGTTGCGCGCGACTGTGGGAACTGGTGATCGCGCCCGGCCCCGCGGACGCGCCCGTGGGCCGGTTCGCGCGCGACTACGTTCGTCGGCACCATGTCGAGATCGGCAAGAAGCTGGCCGACAAGCCGGTCGATCCCGGGGCGGAGATTCCGCCCGGCTTCCTCACGCTCGAGCGCGTGCTGCCGCTGTTCAGCGAGACCCGCAAGCCGCTGCGCGAGTTCGCCCTCGAACTGGCCGCGTGGGAGTTCGCCCGCTGGAACCCCGGCGTCGATCACCTCGTCGCGATGGCCGACATCCCGTTCATGGACGTGCGCCGGTTCGTCGCCAAGTCGCTGCTGGCCGACGACACGCCGCCGAACCGCCCGTTCCGCCTGGACCCGGCGAAGCTCGAAGCGAGCGCCGTCTACCGCTTCTGCGAATCGAACGACGAGGAAACTCGCGCGCTCGGCATGGAACTCATCAACCGGCTGCCGAAACTGCGCGTGCCGGAAGAGTTGTTCCGCCTGTCGGAAAGCCCGGATCGCAAGGTCCGCGCGTTCGTGATTCGCGCGCTCTGGACGGTCTACCGCGACCGCGGCCTGACGCCCGATTGGAAGCCGCCGCTGCCGCCCAAGCCGACCGTGGGCGCGAAGGCCAAGAAGGACGCGGAGAAGGCGGCGCAGAACCGCGGCGACGGCATCCCGCACAAGCCGGAGACGTGGCCCGCGCCGCAACCGACCCTGAGCGAGTTTCTGCGCCGCATCCTGTTCGAGATTCCCCCCGGCCGCCCGGAGAAATCGCGCGACGCGGTCGAGGACACCGACCCCAACGACACCGACGCGGCCAAGCCCGAAAAGGTGGTCAGCGTGAAGCCGCTGCCCGCGCGCCGCGCGAAACTCGACCTGGTCGAGACGATGCGTGACATGGGCCTCGAAGACAAGACCTTCGGCGGCGGCATCCTCCCGCTGCTGGACGAGTTCATGCTGTCGCGCGGGCCGAGCGAGCGGGCCGCGTGCCTGGTCGCGGTCACGCGCATCCGCCACAAGTTCCCCGAGTTCAAGAAGGGGGGTGACCAATGACCCCGAAGCAGTGGCAACCGCTCGTCGCCCGGTTCCGCGCGCTCCTGCCGGAGGTTCGCGCGTTCGCCAACGCGCGCGACAACCTGCCGGACGACTACGACATCTTCGTTCTCGCGGAAGAACTGCTGGCGCACTTCCCGGAAGGCGATCAGGATTATCTGAGCAAAGAGCTGGTCAACGCCATCAACGGCGACGGCGGCCCCGTTGCGCCGCTGCCAGCCGACAAGTCGCTCGAAGACGCGAGTTGGGCCTTCTACGAGCGCCTCGAAGAGTTCGCGGGCGAGGCCGAAGACCTGTCATATTCAGGCGATGACGACGAGGACGAAGACGAAGAGGGTGACGAGGACGAAGAGAGCGATGAGGGGTCGGACGAGAGCGAGGACGAAGAAGGCGACGGTGGCGAGGAAGACGAGGAGGTCGAAGAAGAAGTGGCCGCGCCGGTCAGTGCCGGCGAGACCAGCGAGGGGAAGGGGCAGACGTACCGCGGCGACATCCGCGCGATCGTCGGCGTCGGCGACACGCTCGCGTTCACCACGGTCCACCCCGAAGGCGCGCCGACCGCGCTCTACTGGCTCGACGCCGACAAACTGAGCCTGAAGCACGACGCGCTGCCGTGCGGCGGGGTCGCGCTCGCGGCCGATGGCAACACGGTCTACGTCGGCGGCACCGACAACAAGCTCTACGAGTGCGGACGGAAAGCGCCGAAGCCGCTGGCCGGGCCGTTCGCCGGCCGCATCGCCGGCATCGCGGTGCTCGCCAAGAAGCGGCTTGCGGTGCTGCACGGCAAGCAGATCGACATCATCTCGGACAAGGACGGCGAGCTGAAGCAGACGCTCGAACTGCCCGAAGACGGAACGTGCCTCAGCACCGACAAGACGGAAAGCTGGCTCGTCGCCGGTACGACGAAGGGCAACGTCGCGGTGTTCGACGGGCAAGACACCGACGAGTTCGTGCCGGGCGAAACGGCCAAGCTCCACGACGGCGCGGTCACGCTCGTCAAGTTCGAACCGGAAGAGCTGCGGTTCTTCTCTGCGGGTGCGGACAACAAGCTGTACACGACGTTCGCTCGCGGCACCCTCGAACCGGAGGACAAGGGCCGCGGCAACATGCACGAGGACGTGCTGACCGCGCTCGCACTCGTGCCGGGCGACCGCATGGTGACGGGGTCGCGCGACGCGACGTTGAAGAACTGGCCGCGCGGCGGCGCGATCAAGCCCGGCACGCTCAAGGACATCGTCGGCAAGGTGGTCGGGCTGGCCGTCGTTACGGTCTATAACCAGCCGCACCTCGCGTGCGTGTGCGACGACAACACGATCCGCTTCCTGCGCCTCGAAGAGGACGGCAAGTTCCCCGATGAAGAGGTCGTTCATGAGAAGGTGACGGGCGCGGCCGAGTGGGTTCGCAATGAGTTGGGCCAGAAGCACGACCCGAAACGGCGCGAGAAGGCGCTCAAGGTGCTAGCCGAGTGGAAGGACTCCGCGAGCATCGAGATTCTGGGCGAGCAACTGACCCGCGACACCGATCCGAAGTTGCGCGAGTTCGTCGCGGACCTGCTCGTGAAGAGCGACAACCCGCGCGTCGTGAAGATTCTGGAACGGGCCATCGGCCACGGCGACGGCAAGGTGCGGCTGATCGCGTTCAACGGGCTGCACGCGCGGGCGAAGGACGACCTCGGCCCCATCGATCTGGCGCTCAAGATCGGCCACGCGGATGTCGGCATTGCGGCCGTGAAAGCGCTCGAACCGCTGGCGAAGGCCGATGATCAGGCGCTCACACGCCTCGTGGACGCGCTCGACGCCTCGACGTGGGACGTGCGCAAGACCGCGCTCGGAGCGCTCGAAACCGTGTACGACGCGAAGGCCCCGACCGCGAGCCTGACCGCCCTCGGCTCGAAGCACGGCGACGTACGCGCCGCCGGGCTGATCCGAGCTTACGAGCGCTGGCTGCTCGAACACCCCGCGGTTCAGTCCGCGATCCGCCGCCGGCTCGAAGACGGCGACGCCGCGGTGCGCAAGGTCGCGTTCCTGCTGTCCGTGCTCTCGAAGGAACAGCTCGCGGGCGTGCTGCGCGCCAGCGACAGCGAGCTGAACCGGCAACTCAACGAGTTGGAGAAAGCCGAGAAAGCGGACAAGGCCGCGCCGCCGGTCGCGGCCGACGCGAAGAGCAAACTGACGCCGACCGACTACGACACGCTGCTGCAAGCGACCGCGAGCCGCGCGCTCGACACCTGCTTGCGCGGGGCGCGCGGGCTCGCGGTTCTGGGCGACCCGCGCGCGTTCGGTCTGTTGCTGCAACTGAGTCGCGAAGAGGACGTGAGCGCCCGTGTGGACGTGTGCCGCGCGCTCGCGGCCCTCGACGACGAGCGTGCCGTGAATCGACTCCGTTCGATGCTGTTCGACACGCAGGCATCTGTGCGCGACGCGGCGTACACAGCGCTGGTGAAAATCTTCGACAAGACGCCGCTGGCGGTGGCCGAGTCCGGCCTGACAGCGGCCGACGAGGACGTGCGGCGGCGCGGCCTCGAAACGCTCGTCAAGGTGGTCAAGCGGAAGCCGCCCGAAGCCGCGGGCGAACCCGGCTGGGACTTGCTCGTTCGCGCGCTCAACGACGGCGCGCGTGGCGTCCGCAGTGAAGCGTTCAAAGCCGCACTCAACCTGAAGATCGCCGGCGGCGGGCCGGACACGCTCCGGTTCGCGCTGCAATCGATCCACCCCGACGTACGGCGCGAAGCCCTCACCGAAGTGACCGCGCAGGAGAAAGAGGAGTGGGCCGCCCCGCTCCTGTACGAGTTCTTCAACGACCCCGACGCCGGGCTGCGCCGCGAGGCGTTCGAGTTCGCGACCAAAAAGAACAAGGACATCGCGGTTCTCGAAACGGCCCTCGGCTCGAAGCACGCGGACGCCCGCAAGCTCGCGGTCGAGGCGCTCATCAAGAAGCACTCGAAGGCCGCGCAGCAGGTGTTGTTGAAGGCGCTTGGCGACGCCGACCGCGACGTGCGGTTGCTCGCGGTCAACGCGCTGGTGGACGACGACGCCAAGGGGCCGCTGGCGCAGGCCACGCAGAGCGACCGGGGCGACATCCGAGTGCGGGCCGCGGCGGCGCTGGCGAAGCACGGCGACGCGGCCGTGTACCCGGCGCTGACCGAACTCGCGACCGTGCCGGAACCGCAACTGAAGGAGCGCGCTTCGGACTGGCTCGACGTGACCGCACTCGCCCTCGGCGGCCTCGGCGAACTCGGCGACCCGCGGGCGCTGCCCCATGTGGTCGAGCTGACCAACAGCCCGCACAACCTGCTGCGCACGGCCGCGGCCCGCGCCCTCGTGTGGGTGGCGAAGCTCGACACGACCGCGGCCCTGCGCACCGCGCTGCAGCACTCCGATCCGCAGGTGAAGTACCGGGCCGCACTCGGCCTCGCGTACCTGGGTGACGCGACCGTCGGGCCGCTCGTGCGCGGCGACACCGGCGGCGTCGTCACGCCCGCGGAGCAGTTCACCGCGACCGTCGCGCTCGGGGCCGCGGCCGGCGTGCAGGGCACCGTGTACCTCGACAACGCCGACGAGAAACTGCGCGACCGCGCGCTGCTCGCCACGCTGCTGCTGGAACTGAAGGACACGGACGGCCAGCCGGACAAGTGCATCGAGTGCGTGTCCGCGAAGGGCGCGCGGTTCCGCCTGACCGGGGCGCGGGCGCTCGAGGCGTTCGCCGACCGTGCCGCGTTCCGCGAGTTCGTTATCAAAGAGGTGAACGACCGCGGTGACGACACACCGTGGAAGGTGTCGCCCGAAGTGATTGATGACCTCGCGAACCTGCTGGCGTTCGCCCCGCCGCAACTGAAGGCCAAAACCGCGCTCTTGCTGCGCCTGTTCGACAACAAGGAACAGGCCGAGTGGAACGCGGAGTGGGGCGTTCACGCGGCTCGATACGCGAAGGAGATCAAGGAAGCCGCGGCCGTCGCGAAGTCGGCCGGCGTGCCGGTTCCCGCGAAGCTGACGCCGGAGCAACTGCGCGAACTGGCCTTCGGCGGGTACGTAGGCCTCGTGCGTGAACAGGGCGCGAGCGGCAACAGCGCGGCCGTTGCGAAAGTGCGCCAGACGGCGCTCGCGCGCATCTTTGCCATCGCCTCGAAGGACGCGACCCACGCCCGCTCCGCGCAGCCGGTGCTCGCACAGGCGATGGGCGACCCCAACCAGCCGGTTCGCACGCAGGCCTTTGAGCACTTGCAGGCGCTCGGCATGGACCGGGCCGCGCTCGGCGCGGAAGCGCTCGAAGCCGGGTACACCGATCTCGGTGTGAAGGGGCTGGAACTGCTGACCGGCGGGGCGAGCGCGAAGAAGGGCGAAGCCGTTCTTGAGCGCGTGATGCTGTCGCGCTCCGACGATCTGGCCGTCGAAGCGGCGAAGTTGCTGCGCGACCGGCAGGGCAAGGTGCCGGTCGCGCAGAAGGCGCTCGATTCGGTTCACGAGCCGATGCGCCTCGCGGCGGTCGAGTGGCTGGCGTCCGAGTACGAGGCCAGCGACGACGCGAAGCAGCACCTGCGCGCCGCGGTCGAGTCGCGCTACCGCAAGGTGCGCGAGAAGACCGCGTTCGAGCTGGCCGGCAAGAAGGACGGGGCCGCGTTCGACGCGCTCGCGCGGTTCCTGCGCGAGGCGAGCGACGCGCAGCGCCAGGGCGCGCTGATGGAGGCCCTCACCACACTCGGCGACCCGCGTGCCGCCGGCGCGATGCTCGACCGCATCCAGAACGATCCGGGCGGAACGGCGATGACCGGCGAGCTGCTCAGCTACGCCGCCGACTTCCGCATTCCCGCCATCGCGGACCGCATGTTCCTCATGCTCGACAGAATGAAGGATTGGCAAGAGTGGATCTTCTCGTCGATTCTCACCGTCAGCGGGCACGACCAGCACATCGGCGATTCGGACGACGAGCGCCCGCAGGACCGGCCATCGTGGATGAAGGACCAGCACCCGCGACACGACGCACTTCTCGCGCGGCTCCTCGAGCGCGCGTTCGCGGACGGTGAAACGGACTACGTCGTCACCGCGCTGCTCGCACCAGCACGGTGGTCGCTGCGTAGCGACGTGAACGCGGCGTTCGCAACACTCTGTACCAGTCCGAACGTTGATCTACGCGACGCGGCGGTTCAGGCGTACGGTTGGCGGTTCCGCAAGCGCGCTGCGCCGGCCGATCCGCTGCTGAAGGCCGTGAAACACAAGAACCCGGTCACGCAGTTCTACGCGGCCGAAGGACTGGCCCGCGGCGGGCGCGCCGACGGGATGCAGGTGCTGCTCTCCGGCATCGAGTACCTCGAAGACCCCGGCCACCGCGTTCGCGCGGTCCAGGCGCTCGGCGAACTCGGCGACCCGCGCTCGGTCGACAAGCTGCTCGCGCTCGCCACCGAGGACGGCAGCCCGCTACAAGAAGCCGCGACGGAGGCCGTCGGTCACTTGAAGAAGTCGCCGCAGGCCGACGCGGTGTTCCGCCTGTTGGAGAAGCACGCAAAGGGGCAGAGCCGCGTCGCGGAGCGCGCGCTCGTCGGCCTGCGCTGGTTCGACACCCCGACCGGATGGGACATCGTTCGCGCGAAGCTCGCGGCGAAGGGCTATGGCGGCTGGATTGATCGGCTCAAGACCGTGGCCGCGGACCAACTCGGCTACAACGACGACCCCGCGGCGCGCGATCTGCTGCTGAAGACCGTGCGCACGGTCACGAACTACGACGTCGTGATGACGGCCTACGCGAGCGCCCGCCGGTTGTGGGGCAAGGACGGACTGGAACCGAACTACAACCTGGTTCAGAACCCGAACGCCGCGAATCTTATCAACTACCACAACACCGAACCCGGCGGGGAGCTGGGGCCGGTGGTCGCGCGCGGCGACGCGCTCCGCATCATGGAGCTGTTCCCCAACTGCCAGCCGGAGATTCAGCAGCAGTTGGAATCGGCTCTCCTCACGCGGCCGAACCTCCCGGTGAAGGAAGCTGTCGCGTCGCTAACCCATGCCGACGAGGGGACCGTGCGGCTCGCGTCTCGCTTGCTCGGTCGCGTCTCGACCCCGGACACGGGCGTGAAGACCGCCATCGGCGGCGCGCTCACGAAGTGGTGGGCGACGTGGCAGGAGCGGCGCGCGAAGGTCGGAAAGAGCGATGCGCTCGCGAAGGCCGGTGAAGTGGTCGAGAGCCTGTTGTTCACTGCGGGCCGCGTCGGGGTGCCGACAGAGTCGCTCGCGGGCGTCGCGACCTCGCGCCCGGATGATCCGCTCGCGCGCGGTATCCGGCTCGAAGCTGTCCGGTGCCTCGCCCTCGGCGCGCGCACTCCCGCGGTGCTGCATACACTTGAAACGCTTGCGGTCGGCCCGGACGCGGACGTGCGCGTGCTCGCGTCCGAGATGCTGGCGCGGTTCGACGCGCCACGGGCCTCGAAGCTCGCAACGCCCGACAAGAATCTCTCGGATCGGCCCAGCTTCAACCGGCTCGTGATCGCGGGCGCGGTTCGCGCGAAAGACGTGGCTGGGGCCGCGGCGAACCCGCACGTTCAGCCGGTCGCGCTACCCGTGTTCGTCGCCGAGAAGGACGTGCCCACGCTCGCGGCGGTGGCGAAGGATCGCAAGGCGAACGAGGCCGCACGCTTCGGCGCTGTCGAAGGGCTGGGCGTGATGGCGACCGAACCGGCCGAGGCGGTGCTGGTCGAGATCGGCACCGCGAAGGACGACGAGAAAGAGCTACGGAAGGCCGCGTGGCGCGCGCTGCGCGGGTCGAAGCGCGCCCGCAAGCGCGGCGCGGTCAACACGCTCGCGACGATGCCGAAAGTACCGAAGGCCGCGAAACCGGCGAATGAGGCGAAGGGGGGCGACGAGGGCGACGAGGGTGACGAGGAGTGATTCTTGGCGAGCCGGAAGCGTGAGCGACGGATCAGTTCGTCCGTTGCTCGCGCTTCCGGCTCGTGGGAACGTACCGATTCCTGTTGGGTGAACGATGGCAACAACGGACCTTCCGATCGCCGAAGAGATCAGCGACGCGCCGCCGCCGGCCCCGGCGAGCGGGGCGCACCTCGCCTACGCCGGCGCGAGTCGCGTTGTCACTGCCGGCAAAGCCGCGACCGTCGAGATGTTCGGCAACCTCGACCGCCCGCCGGTGCGGTTCGACGCGACCGTGAAGAATCCGCTGCGCTTTCGCGAGGCGCTCTCCGCGCTGTACGGCGTGATCGGCAGCGACTACCGCTACGCGCCGAAGGACCGCACGCAGTACATCGCGTACCTGCGGCTCAAGCGCGACGCGGCCCCGCTCGGCGTGTGGCACGCGCAGCAGGCGTATTTCGCCTGGATGCTTCGCAACGACCCCAACGCGCTCGCGATCCTCGACCCCGTCGTGAGCGTTCACCCGGACCAAATCACGTTCGAGGTGTTCGGCAAGGACGAGAGCACCTACGCCTGCCTCGCGTTCAAGAAGGACGGGTTCACCGACGCCGGCGCGAGCGCGACCGGCACCACGAACATCGACTTCAGCGACGCGCTGTACGCGAGCGTGCAACAGATCCGTGGCTACCGCGAGACGCGGCTCGCGCTCGGGCACGACGGCGCGAAACCGACGCCCGAAGGCCGCGGCCCGGTGCTCGAAAAGAAGCTCCAGGTGCCGGACTCGTGGCTCCGCGGGTTCCTGCAGGTGCAGTCGGCCGCGACGCTGCCGTTCGACCACGTCCAGCTTTCGCCGATGGACCTGTACAACGTGCTGCGCCACCTGCGGATGAACGGCGACCGCAAGGGGAAGAAGCGCGGGCTGCGGTTCGAGCTGGTGCCGGCGCAGCAACCGCGGATCGTCGCGGAGCCGTGGGAGACGGTGTTCACCACAACGGCCGACGTGTTCCGCGGCAAGGCGGCGCGACTGGTGCGCGTGTGGGGCCGTCGCCGGCTGATGACCGTGAAGCGGTTGCTCCCGTTCGTGCAATCGGTGGATGTGTACTTGCTCGGCAGCGGGCTTCCCAGTTTCTGGGTGTTCCGCTGCGACGACATCACGCTGACGCTCGGCATGACCGGGTTCACCTCGGCGAACTGGTCGAGCGCGCTCGGCTTCGACCTGCTGTTGCCGCGCAACACGCAGGACGGCGAGCCGACGAAGAAGGTGGTTGCGTACCTCGCGGAGAAGCACTCCGCGACTCCGAAGGAACTGAGCCAGCAGACCGGCATCCGGGGCGCGGCGCTGGTCGAGGCGGTGCAGGTCGGGTGTCAGAACGGCGAACTGATGTACGACATCGCCAACGGCGTGTACCGGCACCGGCCGCTGACGGCGAAGCCGCTCGACCTCGCCCGGTTGCAGTTCCGTAACGCGCGCGAGAAGGTCGCGCACGACCTGCTGACGCGCTCGCGCGCGGTGCGCATCACGGGCGAGAACCGCATCGCCGGTGTCGGATTGGAGCTGACCGGCACCGTGGCCGTGGCCGAGGACAAGCGCGACTACCGCCCACAGATGGTGCTCGCGGACGAGGGCCAAGTGCGCAAAGTGACCTGCACCTGCGCGCCGTTCCGCAAGCACGGCATCAAGGCCGGGCCGTGCGTTCACCTGATCGCCCTGCGGTTGGCGTTTGCCGAAAAGGAATCGAAGAAGGCCAAGAGCGACGACGCGGTGAAGTTCGAGACGCGGGCGTTCGCCAAGCGCGACGGCGAGGTCGAGCGCGTCGTTCAGATTTCGCTGGAGCGCGACAAGGTGAAGTATCGCTGGGGGCTGAGCGGGCAGCCCATGCGGCTCCAGACGATGCGGTTCAACACCGAAGACGCGGCGCGCCGGGCGTACTTCGCCAAGCTCGCGGACCTCGACACAAAGGGCTACCTCGACGCCATCGCCGAATAAGGCGCGCCGCGCCCGCGCCCGCGCGGGCGCTAGGCGAACCCCGCCCGCAAGGGCGGGAGTGATCGACCGAACACCACGACCACACCATGAGCACTACGACGACCCCGACGGACACCGCGACCCTGTGGCGCTTGATCGTTCAAGCGGGCGGGATGAAGGCGTACATCGACGGGCAGCTCCGCGAGCGCGGGTTCCTCGTCACCCGCCGCGACGCCGACGCCATGTCGGACCGCGAGAAGGACACGTACAAGAAGGCGCTCAAGCAGGAAGCCGAAGAGCGCCGCAAGTTGCGCCGCGAGACATGGGGCGCGTACACGGCGAATCACATCGTTCACCTGGGCGAAGGCGTCTTCTGGAATGACGAGCACAAAGAAGACAAGTGGGACACTCCGAACAGCGAGGAGCGCGCGGCCGAAAACGAACTGCCGGCGCTGGACACGCCGGAGCAACTGGCCGGAGCGCTCGGCGTGACGATCCCGCAGCTCAAGGGCATGGCGTACCATCGCGACGCCGCGATCAGCCTGCACTACGTCCGGTTCACGATTCCGAAGCGCGACGGCACCGAGCGGCCGATCTGGGCACCGAAGAAGCGGCTCAAGGCGGCGCAGCGGTGGATTCTGCAACACATCGTCGAGCGGCTGCCCGTTCACGGGGCGGCGCAAGGGTTCCTCGTCGGGCGCTCGATCCTCAGCAACGCGCAGGTTCACGAGAACCCAAAAGTGCTGCTGAAAATGGACATCAAGGAGTTCTTCCCGACGGTGACGTGGAAGCGCGTGAAGGGCGTGTTCCGCCGGGCCGGATACCGCGACGGCATCTGCACGCTGCTCGCGCTCCTCTGCACAGAAGCGCCGCGCGAGATCGTGGAAGTGGAAGGGAAGACGTACTACGTTTCGCTTGGGCCGCGGTGCCTGCCGCAAGGTGCCCCGACCTCGCCCGCGCTGACGAATGCGCTGTGCCTGCGGCTCGACCGGCGGCTCGCGGGCCTCGCGGCCAAGTACGGCTGGCGGTACACGCGCTACGCCGACGACCTGACGTTCAGCTTGTCGCAAGAGCACAAGGGGCCGCCGAAGCTGGGCGCGATGATGGGCTGCGTGACGCGCATCGTCGCGGAGGAAGGGTTCGCGGTGAAGGAGGAGAAGACCCGCGTCCACCGCACCGGCGGGCGACAGAGCGTGACCGGCCTCGTGGTGAACGGCGACACCGCCCCGCGCACGCCGCGCAAGTTGCGCCGCCAACTGCGCTCCGCGATCCACAAACTGAAGACCGGCAAGCCGTTGAAGGAAGGCGAATCGCTCGCGCGGCTGACCGGCTACGCGGCGTTTGTCCACATGACGAACCCGGAGCTGGGGCGGAAGATGCTCGCGGACATTCAGGGCCACGAGGACAAGCCCCAAGAATAATAGAGCAAAGCGTGCGGCCGGGTTCATCCCGGCCGTTCTTCTACGAGCGCCGCGCGCAGGTGTCGCGCGGCGCTGTCGTTCTCGGCGAGCGCGCGGTTCACCAATTCGATCAGTTCAGCCGAGTATGGCACGCCCTCACCGGGCGCGGGCGCGTGGGGCACAAGTCGATACGCGATCCACTCCGCGAGCCGCGGGATGTTCTCGCCTGTTGTGGCCGAAAGATGAATCGCGCCGAGCGGGTAATTCGGCGGCCACTCCAACGAGCGGTCGCACTTGTTCATCACAAGCACCCATCGCGGCATTGGTAGATGCACCGCAACTTCTGCCTCGCGGTCGGGGTAAACTTCTTCGCGGCGGGAAGCATCCATCACCCACACGACCAACTCCGCTTCGCTGAGTGCCTTCCGCGTACGTGCGATTCCCTCTGCCTCCAACTCTTCCGCGTCGCGCAGCCCCGCGGTGTCGATCAATTCGACCGGCCAGCCGTCGAACGCGGTCCGCACGCTGACCGCGTCGCGCGTCGTGCCCGCGACCTCGGACACGACCGCGCGCTGATAGCCCGCGAGCGCGTTGACGAGCGAGCTTTTCCCGACGTTCGGCAGCCCCGCGACGACCACCTTCCACGGCTCGACGAGGTACCGGCCGACGGTGTTTCCGAGTTCGCTGAGTCGCTGAAGTGGCGCACGCGCGGAGAGCGGATCGGTTTCGAGTAGTGCGAGAATATGACACACTTCGTTGGCGAACGCACCGTTGAGCTGGTCGAGAATAATGCTCGCGGTGCGGAGCGTTGGGGCGAACTGCAACAGGCGAGCGGGGGGCGTCAGCCCCCTGTTCTCTGTGTTTGAAGAGAGAACAGGGGGCTGACGCCCCCCGCTCGCCTCGAACGCGGCCATCACCATCCGCACGACGCGCGGCCCGCCGTGGCAGTGGACTTCGACCGCGTCGGGGGCGGTGGCCGCGAGCACGACCTCATCGCCGGCGAGCGTGCCGAACCAGAAGCGGGTCAGTTCGGGCGATTCCGGCAGCGGCTTCCCGACGGGCGCGAATAGCGTGCGAGCGAGTTCCCACGCGCGCGGCCCGCGCACCTGTACCGTAGCAATCGCCCCGGTGCCCGACGCGGTCAGCAGTGACACCGCGGTGTCACTCACGGCAGCGCCTCCGCCGCGATGCGGATGCCTTCGAGGGTGAGTTCGGGGCGCACAATCGTTCGCTGAGAAAGCGAACCAAAATCGCTTCGCCCCAAATCCCCAACTGCACCACCCGTGATGACGACCCACGGCGCGTGTTCGCGCTTCGCATACTGAGTCGCGAGATGGACCACGCCGCCAACGATTGCTGCGCGAATGCCGGCCAGAATCGCGTCGTTCGTGTTCTTCGCGGGTGCGGCCATGATCGGTAACGTGTGCGCATCGACTAGCGGCAATTTCGCTGTGTGCGCGTGCAGCGACTCGGCCATCAAACGTGGGCCGGGGAAGATGACGCCGCCCTGAAACCCCTCCTCGTCGTCGAGGAGATCGACCGTAACGGCGGTCCCGATTGAGATCAGACTTGCTGAGTATGGGTGTACGAGATTTCGAGCCGCGAGCGCGTTCAACAGCCGGTCGATCCCCACGCGATGTGGCTCGTCCACGTTCATTGCGAGCATGACGTGAGCGTGTTCGATGACCTGACACCGCTCGCCGCGGGCGTGTACCCACGCCGCGAATCGCGCCGCACGGTCGGGGTGAACGCTCGCGATTGCCCAACTGTACGAGTCACGATTTGGTAGCCGAGTCAGTTGCTCATCCCAAGCGTCTTCGTCGTCCGGCGGGAGTGAAACCATTCCCGGTGTGGGCGCATAGGCGTCGCCCCAGCCCCACTTGATGCGCGTGTTGCCGATGTCCACCACCACGTCGGGCGTCACGGCTGGCCCTCCGGCGTTGGAGCGGTCTGGAAGTCGTCCGTGCGGATCGCGGCTTCGGTGGGGAAGTTCGTCGGCTTCTTGCGCGCGGCTTCCTCGGCTTCCGTACGCTTCAGGTCGGCGATCATCTGCGCCACGCGGCCGATCACCAGTTGCAACCCCTCGCCGGTCACGGCGCTGAACAGCAGCACTTCGCGTCCGAGGTCCGCGGCGAGGCGGTCGCGCACCTCGTTCGCCCCGGTCAGTTCGGCTTTGCTGACGCACACGACTTCGGGCTTGTTGTCCAGCGGGATGGTGTAGTCACGCAACTCCTTGCGGATCGCGTGGTAATTGTGAACGGGGTCACTCTCGTCCGACGGGAACGGCTCGACGAGGTGAATCAGCACGCGGGTGCGCTCGACGTGGCGCAGGAACTCGTGACCCAGGCCGACGCCCTGCGCCGCGCCTTCGATCAAGCCGGGCAGGTCGGCGATCACGAACCCGGCGTCGCCGCCCAACGAGACGATCCCCAGGTTCGGCGACTTCGTGGTGAACGGGTACGACGCGATCTCGGGTGTCGCGCGGCTGACGCGCGAGAGCAGCGTGGACTTGCCCGCGTTTGGGAAGCCGACCAGCCCGGCGTCGGCGATCACCTTCAATTCGAGCGATATCCACCGCTCTTCGCCGTCCTCGCCCGGCTCGTACTCGCGCGGCGCGCGGTTGGTCGAACTCTTGAAGTGGACGTTCCCGCGCCCGCCCCGGCCGCCCTTCGCGACGACCACCTCGTCGCCCGTCGCGACGAGGTCTTTGAGCACGTTACCGCGCTCGCGGTCGCGGACGATGGTGCCTGGCGGGACGAGCAAGACGATGTCCTGCGCCATCTTGCCCGCGCACCGCGCGCCCATACCGGCCTCGCCGCTCTTGGCG
>SXGT01882314.1_pt1 | contig 16762 bp, 10 predicted proteins | sample 3176221 | NCBI WGS metagenome assembly SXGT01 (sample SAMN11356862, study PRJNA531348) | freshwater metagenome | isolation source: freshwater sample F1-120 | place: China: Fuxian Lake, Yuxi | collected 2017-12-25 | reverse complement strand
CGATGCTGGCGATCTTGTCGTACGTTCCCGTTAGCTCGCGATAATCTTTCAACTCAACCGTCACGCGGCCTTCCAGATTCAGTCGGGCAATCTTCGCTTGGGCAAAATCATACTGCTCCTGCGACAAGGTCACACCATGCGCCTGGACCCCGTAATGTTGTGCGGCATAACAGACCAGTCCGGCCCATCCACAGCCGATGTCCAGAAACTTCTCCCCCGGCGCCAGACGCAGTTTCCGGCAGATCATCTCCAGCTTGTCCTGCTGCGCCTGATCCAGAGACTGGTCCGCATCGGTAAAGTAACCGCACGAGTACACCATCTCACGGTCGAGCAGCAGTTTGTAAAAGTCATTTCCCAGGTCGTAATGGAACTGAATGTAATCCTTGTCCTGACGGTTCGCAGCCCGCCCTTCCGCGTCGCCTGTGTACTCATGCGTCATGTCCCCCCGGTCAGCTGGCGCGAACAAGAAAGGAAGAAGCGATCGAAGCACCTTGCTCTTGCTGAGATGTTTCAGTTTCGGACGATTTCCTCGCGCCCGCAAAGTTTCCCCGACAGTGATCAGATCAGCTCCGCAAAAGTCGATCCCGCCAGTGGCATATTGTCGAATAAAATGGTCCAGCGTCGGCCGTCGCAGCAGAGCCCCGATCACGCCCGGACCTCGAATATCGATCGTGATCCCGGTTTCCCTCGCCCGCTGTCCGAGCGGAGTGCAGGACCCATCCCACAGACGCACCGAGGTCGGGATGTCGCACTTTTCTGCCAGATGGGCCAGCAGGCCTTTGGCTGCCTTCAGTTGCTTCGCCGGGGGAGAAAGAAACTTCAGCATGACCTGCTCCACAAATGGTCGCTAACAGAATTTGGAAGAGCGGAAGTCTACGAAGATGCCATCGCGCTCGCCCGGGTGGTAGCGGAATACTACGGATCAGCAATTTCCGTCAAGAGGAACTTTACTGGGCTAACGAATGACATCGCACTCTATTCCCGGTCCCATCACTTGTGAAACCCGCAAATAGTTTGACATGAACTGCTACCGCCTTAGCGTGGACGAATTGAGATTTCCCACGTCGTTCTTTATGCTCTCGTACTGAACACTGATGTCACCCTTTCTTCTCTGAGGACCATGCGCGATGGACGAAATGAAATTCAGCACGGCGTGTCTGCACGCCGGTCAAACACCAGACCCGACCACCAACTCTCGAGCCGTCCCCATCTACCAGACAACGTCTTACGTCTTCAATGACACGGACCACGCCGCCAACCTGTTCGGCCTGAAAGAATTCGGGAACATCTACACCCGGATCATGAACCCGACGCAGGACGTCCTCGAAAAACGCATGGCCGCCCTCGAAGGGGGTTCCGGTGCGCTGGCAGTCGCTTCAGGCTCAGCGGCTGTCACCTACGCTGTCCTGACCATCGCCTCCGCGGGTGACAACATCGTCTCGGCGAGCAGTCTCTACGGCGGAACCTACAACCTCTTCCACTACACGCTCCCCAAACTCGGCGTAAATGTGAAGTTCGTCGATCAGGCTGATCCCGAGAACTTCAAGAAGGCAATCGACAGCAAGACCAAGGCCATCTTCCTGGAAACAATCGGCAACCCTCGCGCCGATATTCCCGACTTCGAGCCCATCTGCCAGATCGCTCACGAGGCTGGCGTCCCGGTCATTGTCGACAACACGACCGCCTCTCCCTATCTCTGCCAGCCCTTCAAGTGGGGCGCAGATGTCGTCGTCCACTCGCTGACAAAATTCTGCGGCGGTCACGGCACCAGCATCGGCGGCATCGCCATCGAGAAAGGTGGCTTCAAGTGGGACAACGGCCGCTTCCCCGAACTGACCGATGCAGACCCGAGTTATCACGGCCTGAAGTTTTATGACACCTTCGGCCCGATGAATCTCGCATATATCCTCAAGATGAGAACTCAACTGCTGCGAGACACCGGAGCAGCAATCAGCCCGTTCAACGCCTTCATGATCATGCAGGGACTGGAAACCCTCCACCTCCGCATGCCTCGTCACAGCGAGAATGCCCTGGCCGTCGCCGAGTTCCTCAAGTCACATAGCAAGGTCAGCTGGGTCAATCACACCGGCCTGGAGTCACACCCATCTTACAAGCTCGGCAAGAAGTACCTGCCGAAGGGCTGTGGCTCGGTGTTCGGCTTCGGGATCAAAGGAGCCAATCCAGCCGAACAGAAAGAGAAAGGTGTCAAGCTGATCAACAGCGTCAAGCTCTTCTCTCACCTGGCCAACATCGGCGACAGCAAGTCTCTGATCATCTTCCCACCCGCCACGACTCACGCACAACTCAGCGAGAAAGAACAGCTTTCCGCTGGTGTCACTCCTGACTTTGTTCGCGTCTCGATCGGGACCGAAGATATCGACGACATCATCGGCGACCTCAAACAGGCTCTCGACAAGATCTAAGTCCTCTGGAAGGCGAGCGGGGGGTGTCAACCCCCTGTCTTCCTTCTCTGATAACGCTTCATTTCTTATTGCCCAGGCTAAGCCAACCCACCATAATCACCGAGCGTTCCTGGTATCCCCAACATCGTAATCAGTACAAGACCTCGCGAGAGAAAATCCCAGGGTCTTGGGAGAGTACCGATGCTCCTATGGCTTCTCATTGTTTGCATGACAGTTTCCCCCGCCTTCTGCCGGGCCGATGAATTTGACGTCATCGACTCTCGTGGCGTGAAAGCAACTCTGTCAGGACGCATTCACGGCACCGCGGACAACGTCCTGGCGATCATGCAAGAAGACGGAGCGCTCATGCTCGTCCCCTCCGCTGCGATCCTCAAACGACGTCAGAAAGAAGAATTCCAGCCCGTCTCCTGCACCGAGATGAAATCGCGCCTGGAAAAGAAATACACCCCCGAGCTCTCCCGCTGGTCCGTTCAAGACCCCTACGTCGTCGGTCTTGTGCTCATGGGACCACTCGATAAGAAAGGCGAAACCCAGGCCAATCTGTTCCTCACGAAGGCCGTCCGCTTCATGCAGAGCGTCGACGAAGTCTTCATGCGATTTGCCAAAGACATGGGAATCGCCGCTCAGAACAGCGAGTTCCCGCTCGTCATGCTGATCTTCGAATCGGATGCCGAATTCGAAGCTCATGCCAACGAAGTCACCGGCGGACGCGGTTTAAGCGCGGGTAATGTCTCTGGTTTCTATAGTCTCATCGATAACACGCTCTCCATTCGCATGACCGAATGCGATACCTTCGAAGTCCCACTTCACGAAGCCATCCACCAGCAGGTCTACAACCGTGGGGTGATGAAACGCTTCACACCCATCCCCGCCTGGTTCAATGAAGGCTTGGCAACCGGCTTCGAAGGCTCGGGCGACAAGGTCAGTACGGGCCCTAATGCCCTTCACACCCGCTACGCCCTCGCTGCCGCCCGCACTCAGCAGGTCAGCTGGAGAAACCTGATCGAGTCTGACGAAGCCATTACAGGAGACATCCTCGCGGGCGAAGCTTATGCCCTCGCCTGGGGACTTCACTGGCTCGTTGTCACGCGCCATAAAGACGGCTACGTCAAATACCTCGCGAAACTCCGCACCCGCGATCCCCTCTCGACTGTCACCCCGGAACAACGGGTCGCCGATTTCCAGGAAGCCTTCGGCGTCCCGGTGCAATCACTCGAGCAGGAGTTCGTCAAACTCCTAAGAGCCAACGAACGTAAGATCATGCAACAAGGTGAAAACCGCTTCCCGGTCGGCATTCTGATGACCAGCCAAAGCCTCGGCTATGTGAAACTCCAAGCTGCCACACGCGCCGACATGGGAGGCCTGGTTCACGCCAAAGGCGAACTCCGAAATGTCTCTCCCTTACGCGAGATGAACTTCCGCGTCCGCGTCGTCACCGATGCGGGGACTTACGCCGAATGGATCCTCCCCAACGTCGGCAGTCGCAAAACCGTTCCGCTCCCCGGCAAACTGACCGACCAACTCCTCCCCAACGCCCGCGGCGGCGCCGGTCGCACCTTCACCGTAAAAATCGATTCAACGGCAGCAGAAGTCCCCGCAGCCGGCATACGCCGCTGAACCCTGCGGTGCTTCATCCTGGCTTCACTTTCATTCGCTTCCCTGCGCCCCGGCCAAGCTCACCACCTGATACTCACCCATCCGATAAACGACCTCACCCTCGAAGCTGACCGCCTGATCCGAAATCAAATACTCCGCCTGGGTCTGCTTCTCCAACTCCGCAAGTTCTTCCCTCGTCACCACCTTGTCCGCAAACGCCTTCTCCCGCCACTGGGTCGCCAGTGTTAACCGTCGATTCCACTCAATCAACCGCCCTGCATCCTGTGGCATGTTCTTGTAGGAAACATATTGAGAACGCGATGCATGCCAGTGAAACGCCCAGTCCACAAACGGCATGATAAACACATCCTCCGCTGGTAGATTCTCGCTTATCCAGTGACACGTCTTGACCCAGTTCTGAGACTTCTCGGGTTTCAAAAAGCTCGGGTTCTTACTGTCCATAGGAATCAGCGAGGCCGCGATCAACAGCCCTGCAATTCCCAGCGGCAAAACTCGATTGAACATCCTCTGGCTCATCGGCCTCGATGCAAGATCCATCACCAGCAGCGCCAGCGTCATCGGCACAGCGAGATCAAACACGCGAAACGGATAGACCTTCAAGCACGTCATCGCCAGCTTCATCAACGTCGGATGCTCTGCAAACATCGCCGCATACGCGTTGTAATCCTTCGGATGGACCGCATACCCGATGGCAAGACCCGCCACCGCAATCACCATCGTCCAGAGAAAGAACCGCATGACCGGCGACACGGCTGCTTTCGACATCGGCCACGTGATGGCGATCAGCCCCAGCATTGTTCCATACGTCACCCACCCCGGCATCAACAGCGAGACTGGATCCAGGTGATGTCGCAATCGATGAAAGACCTGGATGTAATCCGCAATCATATTTGACTCAGGCGACAACCCACCGGCCGACAAGACTGCGAACGCTGGCATCAACCCGGGCAGAGCGACCAGCATTGTCAGTGCAAAGCAAGGGGCTGCAACCCAGATCGAAGTCGTCCGTTGTCGTGTGAGAAAAGAGGTTGCCCCAATCGCAATTGCGCCCCACAGCCCGACGACTGGATGCATCAAGATCGCCGACCCCAGGAGGATCGCCCCGAGATAAACTCGACCCGAAAGAAACGAGGCTCCGCAGTGCAGCAGACACCCATAACTGAACAGCTTCGACTCCGCCCCACCGATCAGCCACTCTCCCGCAAAGGTCGGAGCCAACTGCAACATCAAAAACAGGCTCGCCCACATCAGCGATTGAGAAATGCTGTACCCCAGCGATCTCCCCAAACGCATCCACCCACTGGCCAGTAACAGCATCGCTGCAAACCGCAGCACCAGCGAGACGACTGTCAGCGAAGCAAACCGCGTCAGCCACCCAAAGAGCACATAAAAGACCAGGTGCGTGTTCGCACTCTCGAAGAACAAATCATGCGGACACCACGTCGGATCCCAGTAGTTCTTCGCCTTCCCCAGATAATAGGGCTCGCCCACACTCGGCGGGGGATAGCAGATCAGTCCATAGACAAAGAAGATGACAGCCAGCAGCGCCGCAGCCTTCCAGACAGAACCCCGCTCGCTGCGATCAGTCGTCGGAGTCGGGAACACAACTTCGTTCACGACCCCAACCTTTCTCGAGTTCGACAATGTCCCTTCTCCCTCGAGGGGAGCGGTTTTCAGTTCCTTCGCCCTTGAGGGGAGAAGGTGCCCGAAGGGCGGATGCGGGTGAGCGCCAGGCAAGATAACGTGTCCAGCGGTTTGTCACACGTCAGGCAAACGTCCGTCTCACACGCCTCGCTCAAGCTTGCCAGACTACTTCTTCGACTTGCCTTTGGCAGCCGTCTTCGCAGTTGCCTTCCCGGCTTTAGCTTTGGCAGCAGGTGCTGTGGCCTTGCTTGCTTCAGCAGCGGCAGCCTTTCCTGCTTTGGCAGGTTTATCAGCGGTCTTCGTCTTGCTCTTGGTCGATGGAGCAGAGAAGATCCGATCCCAGTTCTGGGAAAACTTGGCTGACGCGCCGGTACGCACAATTGGTCCGCTCATGGGGGGAGTCCTTATAGGGTCGATCCATCGAAATGTTGTCGTCTTGAACAATTCCCAATGCAGGGCTCAACAACGCTTTGCATCTTCTCACAGGCCCTGTGTTTGTCAAGTCCATCCCGACCCCTGAATAGCAGATGCAAACCGGTTGATTCTCCGCTAAGATGCCCCGAACAATTGAATGCTGATCTCGTTGACATCGCAGATGTGACCGCCGGTCACGAAACGAAGGCCCCATGGATTTTGACCCGTTCCACTCTCAACAACAGTTTCGCCAACTCTGGGATGATGTCCGCATCGAACGCGCCAGCCATTACTCCCTCTTCACGTTCGGCGACTCCGACCTCCCGTATTACCTGCTCAGCGAACCTGCTAAACCCGGTGATCTCGTCGGCATCCACGAAGGCGCCATCAAAATCTCGCGCCCCCTGATCTTCCGCCCCGATGCTGATCGCCCGGACTTCGAAAACTTCTTCCAGGAAGAAGAGGAAGGGGACGACTCACAGGATTACATTTCCTTCCTGCTCGCCCGCACCGCCGCCTTCTCGAACCTCCGCTTCAGCAACACGCCCCGCGCCAGTAAGTTCGTCAGCGATAGTGTCGAAGAGACCGTCGATCGTTTATCACGCCAGCTCGACGACGAGGAAGAAGACCGCATGGCGATCATTATCAGCAAGCCACGTCAGCAAGGCTTCGCCCTCATGAAATATGCGATCCAACAGGTGATTCAAAGCACCCCCGGCAACATCAGCGAACTCCGCGAACGCGGCTTCTTAAATTGAGCCGCCTATCGTCCCTTCTCCCTTGAGGGGAGCGGTTTTTAGTTCCTTCTCCCTTGAGGGGAGAAGGTGCCCGAAGGGGGGATGAGGGTGAGCCCCAGGCAACAGTCGGCCTCCATCACGCTCAACGGACGTCAGGCTCTCTCTCTCTCTCTCCAAAACAAAAAACGCTCCCGAACCGAAGTTCCAGGAGCGTTTCATGACGAAGATGTGATCACCCACCTACCCCTCGACCACCGCTTCCTGCTCTTCCGTGTTCTTCTTTGCCCGCTTGGTCAGTTCCATCAGTCGGTAGACCTGGCCAGCTGAAACCAGACCAATGATTCCCGACAGGGCTCCGTACGTCAGAAACGACTGCTCTGCCCAGAAGTAGGTCGAACCCAGGAACAGCGACAACACCAGGCAGACACTGGAAAGCGTGGCATTGACCACGATTCCCAGGCGGACTTGCTTCCACGTATGAGTCGCGACCGCCACGCGAGCGGATTGATTGGCGAGGGCACGCAGTTTATGGATGTCCTGACGAGCCGCATCTTTGTTGACCTGGGGACGCTCGCGAATTACCGGCGTCTCTTCCACTTCGACAGGTTCAGGAGCCATGATTGGCTCTCTTGCCTTGCCTTGATTGGATAGGTACGACCTGGCAGGTTCGGTCCCGCTTCGAGACTTCGCAGCGGATGACGTCCCTTTCTTGTCGTTCGATTTCTCTGGCGTCTGGTGACCGCGTGTGCGACTCAGCAGCTTCTCCATATAGCTGGCGATCGAGTCTTCCACGTTCTCCTCGGGCTGTTGGTCGACAGGCGTTTCTTCCAGTGTTGTATCCACTGGCTCGACGAAGGAGTCAGCCATATCCGCAAAGGGATTGTCTTCGATCGCTTCCTGTGCTGTTGGTTCAGGCGTTTGTCGTTGCTCGACCTTGTCATGAGAGTCAACCGCCGCCCTCGGTAGTGACGGATTGCCTGAAGACATCCCGAACATTTCCGCCAGTAGCGAACGAACGTGATTATCATTCGCGACCGCCTGTTCACTGACAGCAATGGGCTCGATCACGCTATCGGATAACGGGGTCGCCATGAGCTCTCGCATGTCGACATTCTCTTCGACGACCGGCCGCTCATAGTCTGGAGCGTTTTCCTGGAATGTCGACTGCAGGTTCTGCCAGATGTGCTCGCCGAGCTCATGACTGGATTCCGATTCAGGTCTCTTCTCTGCAAAGTACGATGACTCGATGGTCCCGACGTTCGACTGTTGAATTCGTTGAAACGCCTCGTCGAGCAACGTTCGTTGGTCGTTGAGTTCAGCAGTGTGTGTTTCCAGTTCGCGACGCAGTTCGTCGAGCATTTCCTGTTGATAAGCCAGATCCTGTTCGGCTGTGCTGACTTCGACGACTCGCTCGTCAAGCTTTTCGGCTTGCGTTCGTTGCTCGAACAGCCAGCGACGTTCTTCGTCTGCCAGTTGCTCTTCACGAAGATTCAGCTCTGCACTGCGTCGGTCCAGAATCTCCGCCTGATGGTCCAGATCGGACTGTTGACGTCCAATCAGATCCAGTTCTCGCTGAATAGCCTCTTCATCAAGTCGCAATGATTCGTCATCCCGTTTCAAGGACAATTCATTTCGAACTGTCGCCAGTTCCGCTTCCAGGCCACTGCGGACGGTGTTCAGTTCGGCCAGTTGAGCCGCCAGCTGTTCCAGCTGGGAATGAAACGCCTGCTGTTCGTTGACCGACAGATCCTGATAGGCAGCGAACTCTGCTTTGTGAGAGTCAATCAGCGACTGGGCATCTGCCAGCTGCGCTTGGAGAGCTGCGATCGTCTGCTGAGCTTCGTCGTCGGTTTGGACTTTTTGTTGTGCAAACTCATCTTGTTGAGATAGAAAGGCAGCTCGTTGCTGGGCGAGTCCGGCTTGAACCTCGTCCATCGAAGACTGACGAGATTCGAGTTGACGAACCAGTTCCTCCAACTCGTTGCGCTGGCTGGCAAGTGACTCTGCTTGTGTTTCAATTTCGTTCCTGGCCGCTTCAAGGGCAGCCCGTTCCTCAGCCAGTTGTGATTCCAGCGACGTCAAACGATCCCGGTCTGAAACAAGGCTGACAGCCTGTGTTTCATGTTCTGATCGTGCTGCATCGAGCTCGGCATGGGAGAGGTCGATCTGTGACTTTCGAGATTCGATTTCATGAGTCAGTTGTTCGATCTCATCTCGTTGTGCATTCAATGCCTTCGATTGTTCTTCGATTTCAGTGCGAGCAGCCTCCAGTGCAAGTCGCTCCTGAGCCAGTTGTGATTCGAGAGACGCCAGGCGATCCTGTTCCGAAGTCAAACGGACAGCCTGCGATTCATTGGCTGACTTCTCGACATCAAACTCGGCCTGCAACCCTGCCAGTGACTGCTGCTCGACATCAAGTCGTTCACGCAGTGCGGTTAGTTCTGCTTTCTCGGCCGTCAGCGAAACCCTGAGCAAATCCAGTTCGCCAGACGTCTGTGCAAATTGTTCATCGCGGGCAAGAGCTGATTCTTCGAAGCGAGTCTTCTGCTCTTCGAAGAGCTGTTTGTCAGAAGCGAGCGCAGCCTGCTCGCGTTGCAATGTCTCACGATCATCGACAACTGCGTTGCGTTCAGTGGATAACTGAGCCTTTTCTTCGAGCAATTCTGCCCGTTGACGCTCAAGATCGACTCGCTGGTCATTCAACTCACTGGCAGCGCGGTCCAGCTCTTCTGTACGAGCCTTCACGTTGATTGATTGCTCATGTAGCCGTTGAGTCTCAGCAGCGAGCTCTTCTTCACGTGACTTCAACGCTTCTTCAAAGGTGGTCTTCTCTGTTTCCCAGGCAGTCTGCTTCGACTGGAGTTCCGAATGCAACTGAGTTAGTTCTTCACGAGTCGTATCAACAGCCTGACGATCCGCCATGAGTGCTGCACGCTCGGCTTCGAGCTCAGCTTGACGCTCTGCGACTGCTTGCTCGCGAAGATCAAGATCGCTGTTCTTGGATTCCAAGGCTGCCGTCAGCGATGTCTTGTCCGACGTCAGCGCGACGATCTGCTGACGCTGCTCGTCCGCCTCTGCGGACAGCGCGGCCAACTTTTCGTTCAACGCTTCTTCGGTCTGAGTGAGCGTTGTGCTGGTCAAAGACAGCGTCTCGTTTAGGCGCGATAACTCTTCTTTCAGCCGGCCATTTTCACTACCCAAGAGGTGTGCAGACTCGTCCCGTGCCTGGTGCGCACTGACTAGCTCTGCTTGTAGTCTCTCGAACTGCGACTGCAATTCATGCAACTCTGTTTCTTTCGCAGTCAGAGCGGTTAAGCTTTCATCGCGCCCGGATGTCAGCTCGGTTTCTGCTCGTGCCAACTGGCTTGTCAGGACCGCCAGTTCACTTTCCAGCCCTGTCGTCGTCTGCTCCCACTGGATCTGCTGTTCGTGCAGGGACTTCTCCGTCTCAGCCAGGTAACGCTCTTTGTTGGCGAGCTCATCCTGAAGACGTAGGACCATCTGCGTCGCGTCGTTGGACTGCTGCGAAAGTCGCGCAGCTGTTTCTCGAAGCTCCTCGCGCAGAGCTGTTCGTTCTGCATCAGCTTGTGTTTTCTGTGCCGAGAGCTCAGCCAGTTGAGCTTCCAGTGTCGACCTGTTGTTGCGCAGTTCTTCGACTGCTGCTTCTGACTGTCGCAGTTGTTCGCGGACTGCGAGCACATCCCCCTTCTGTTCATCCAGTTCATCAACCAGCCGGGCGATCTCTTTTTTCAACGGCCCTGACAGGTCAACGGGAGTGCTGAGCGGGATCGAGGGTATAGTCGACGTCACAGGCGGTGTCAACGCGGCCAATTGTTGGACAGTCTTCGTAAGATCTCTCTGGACTGTCTCTCGAACCGCTGCTGGTGTTTTGAGTTCTTCTGTCACAGGCAGAGGAAGAGGTTCGATGACCGTTACTGCTTGTTTGGCAACTGGCGCATGCTCGGCCGGCTTACTGGCCGGGACTTCTTTCAAACGCTCATGAACGAGAAACTCCACTGGCCCAAATGTTATCCGGTCCCCTGCTCGAACGCTGCTGGACTTCACCGCTCCATCATTCAGCCAGGTCCGGTGATCTACGGACTTCAACGACAGTCGGTCGTTGTGATAATCCAGAACCGCATGGAGTGCAGCTATCCCTGTGTTGGTGAGTCGAATCTGGCAGTCTTCTCCGGAGCCAATGGTTGATTGACCTGCGGGAATCGGGATGTTGGACGAACCGTCCTTGCTTCGACTCGGGACGAGCAGAAACTCGCGAGTCAACGTCACAGCGCGAGTCGCGCTCGCGACAGCGGACGAATTGGCTCCGGCGACCACCGGAGATGTCGGGCTGAAGAGATCAGTCGGCATAACGAAACCTGTTTCCAGACGTTGGGGAGCAACGTTGAGCAGTTCGATCACTGCATGAAGGACTGGCTGGTCGATCAACGTCTACGCCCAGATGTCACAATCCGGGCGCAAGCCATGTTGATAAAACGCAACCTACCTAGGTTACATACCTCACCGTTTGGCGTGGTCAAAAAGTCCTCTTAGGAAATCTGGACTTCCTGTACCGTCTGAGCCGCGAACTCCGATTATGCCGAATGTCCAAGAGACGCGGACTTGTGTTGTGTAGGGGATTACCCCTTCGTCAGTCCTTCATTTGACCACTGATCGTTGTGCAAAGTCTCGACATGCACGTTGGTCACATCGATGCAGGCACTCTCGATGTAGACCCCTACCCTGCCATGACGGTAGTTCTGATCGGCCAGCGAAATGAGCACTCCGCCATTGATCGAGAACTCGATGTAATCCCCATAAACGAGCAGCGTGATCTCACTGGGCTTTGTGAAATCGCTTTTCCAGTACCCCGCCTGCAGCGACTGGAACTTCATCATCTGATCCCCGGTTGCTTCAAAGTTCGTTCCCCAGGAACGCAGCTGCGCGACTCCCTTGATCAAGTCCAGAGACAGGTAATACCCATCATGCGTCTTGGCGTTGACGCGAAAAAACAGCCCGCATTTCCCTGTTCCCGAAAGCTGGATCGTCGCGTTCATGCGGAAACAGTGCAGCGCTGGCTCGAGCATGAACCCTTGAAACCCGACCTCGCTGTTCAGTCTCCAGCCTCGATGTTCCTGATCCGTTTCGATTTTCCCGTCTGCTTCTTCGATCAGCCGACTCAACGTCCCGAGTTCCGCAAAGGTCAGTCGCTTCTCCACTCGACTGTCAAATCCTTCGAACTGTTCAACGCGAATCTTTCCTTCTTGATCTCTCACCAGTCTTTTGGGCGGGGGCAGTAAATTCTTTACCTGACGATTGTTGACGTCATGCGAGAAGAAGTTCCAGATGAGCGCCCCCTTGTCGTCGTAGCAGATCCGCCCTGCGTAATTCCCTTTTGGCAGCAGCACATTGTCCGAGTAGTTCAACCATGCCTTCCCGATATCTGTGGTGTACCAGTACCGAATCTTGACGTCTTCACGCAGGCTTCCGATCAGGTAATACTGGCCGTCGAGCTTGAGGACATTGGGCACTTCGATGTCATCATAAAGGGTCGGATAATACAGCGGCGGCTGATGCTCGAAGCAATTCGGACTCACTTCCTTCATGACGGCGACACATCCTCGACGCGTGATCGGGCCTGTCGGGACTCGTCCTGCAATGAGCAGCCATCCGTCATCTCCGTCTTGCACATAAAATGGATCCCGCCAGCTGATCCAGTTTCGCCCTTGTCCGAGTTCATGCTCGTAATGCGGTGCCTGAGCTTCCAGCGGGAACCGACTCGATTCATCGTAGAGCGCCGTCTGATTCGACGCCGGTAGATTCTTCAGCTGACAACGCTCACACCGACTGACCCAATTGACCGGCGATTTCGTCCAGGCATACAGATCCGGACTCGTTGCTAATCCGATCCTCTGCACCAGCCCGTTATCGTGCTGAGCAATCCCTGTGTAAAACATCCGAAACTGTCCGGGTTGATGCGGATCCTTCGAGACATGCATTGTCCACAACATCGAGTCATCCCAGGCCCCCGGATGACCGATGAACAGCGCATTCTCCACCCTGCTCCAGGTCAGCCCGTCATCACTGACCGCATGGGCGATAAAGTCGTGATTTGGCAAAACGAGATGGAACAGGTGATAGACCCCTTCGTGGTAGAAGACATCTACATCGCCCATCGTTTTGCGGGTTCCCTCGGCTTCTGAATACATGCTGCTTCCTCACTGTTGCGACAGAATCCTGTTGCGATACGATCGAGTCCGTTTTCTCGGAAGAATTGGGCTCAAAACGTGCCTTGTCTCAAGCATGGGTGCTTATTCACGGGATCATGCCAAATCGCTATTATAAAGCATTCCCGACCTCAGGCGAGTTTGGTAAGATTCAAAGACGCATCTGACATCCTTTATCGCGCATGAGGTCGCAATGGCTACGCTCCAATCACTCCAAGGCAAATTCGCACTCGTTACAGGTAGCTCTCGCGGCATAGGATACGGCTGTGCACTCGAAATGGCCCGCGCAGGAGCAGACGTCGCGATTAACTACCTCGACGATGAAAGCGAAGCCATCGGCGTGGTCAAGGAAATCGAAGCTCTCGGCCGACGTTCTCTTGCGATTCAGGGCGACGTCTCGAAAGAAGAAGACATCCAGCGACTAGTCAACCGCACGGTGGAAGTTCTGGGTGGACTGGACCTGTTCGTCGCGAACGCTGCTTTTAGCGACCGCGAGCCGATGTTGACTGCCAACATGACGGGCTTTCGTCGAACAATCGACGTCTGCATGTGGGGTGCTTTTTATGGCGTTCGCTATGCTTCTCTGCAAATGGTCAAGCAGGGCACAGGGGGCTCGATCGTTGTCATCAGCTCACCTCACGCGACCATCCCCTTCAAGAACGCCATGGCTTACAACATGGCGAAAGCTGCCGTCGACCAGATGGCTCGCACGGCGGCTTTGGAACTCGTCGAGCACCGTATCCGCGTGAATATCATTCACCCGGGCTGGATCGATACTCCCGGTGAACGCAAATTTTACAGCGAAGAAGACCTCAAAAACGGGGCCAAGCACATCCCGGCCAAGCGGATGGGCAACGTGAACGAAATCGGTCGCGCGGCTGTCTTCCTGCATTCTGAAGATTACATGAACGGCAGCACGACCCTGATGGACGGCGGTAACACCCTCCCCTGGTGGGCTGGCAAACGCACCGAAGCATAGTGTCTTCCTCCAAGCAACACGCCATGGGGGCATCTCGTTAATTGATCTGCATCCCTGATTTCTCCTCACCACTGACATCTCATCACTAGACGTCTTCTGGCCCCTCCAGTATGTTCATCATGCACCCCGAATCCTCCCGGATTCCTGGCAGTCGGAACGCGCCCTTCTGACTGTCATGCGCATGACATAGAACATCACTGCTCGACATAATGAAGAATCAAACGGCTGGGGAAACGCCCCATCTGCAGAAGACCCTCGGTCCATGGATGCTGTGGGGACTCGGCGTCGGCTATGTGATCTCCGGCGAATACTTTGGCTGGAACCTTGGGCTTCCCGTTGGTGGCACTGGCGGACTCATGGTCGCCTTTGCTCTCGTCACAGTCATGTACATTGCGTTTGTCCTCAGTTACACCGAGCTCGCCTGTGCGATTCCGCGAGCCGGTGGCGGTTTCGTCTATGCACTCCGAGGTCTCGGACGCTTTGGCGGGTTCCTGACCGGAGTTGCACAGCTCCTGGAATTTGTCTTCGCTCCTCCTGCGATCGCGATGGCCCTTGGCGCTTACGCTGCAACCAACTGGCCCCAACTTGATGCCCGCATGGTCGCCGTCCTGTCGATGACCATGTTCACAGCCCTTAACCTCTGGGGTGTCAAACAGACCGCCGTTTTTGAACTTATCATTACCGTCCTCGCTGTGGGTGAGCTTCTTCTTTTTCTTGGCATCACTGCACCGCACGTCCGATTGGAAAATCTGACTCACAACGCCTGGCCCGCCGGATGGTGGGGCATCATCCCCGCGCTCCCCTTCGCCGTCTGGTTCTACTTGGCGATCGAAGGTGTTGCCAACGCTGCCGAAGAAGCAAGACGCCCCCAACGGGATGTGCTCCTCGGCTTCGGCTCTGCACTCGCGACTCTCGTGATCCTGGCGGGCGGCGTTCTCATCTGCGCCGTCGGTGTGGGCGGGTGGGAAAAGGTCGTTTGGTCACCTGATGATCTTCACATGGTCAATAACCAACTCATTCCGATCACAGGCGCGTCCCCAGTCGATAAACCTCTTCCGCTGGCACTCGGTCAGGTGTTATCTCAAAATCACCCCCTCTTCCAACTCCTCATCGGCGTCGGCGGACTGGGCCTGATTTGCAGCCTCAACGGCATCCTCTTTGCCGCCGGACGTGCTGTCTTCGAAATGGGACGTGCGGGTTACCTGCCCGGATTCCTTGGACGCATTCATTCCCAAAGCTCCGCCCCATGGGGCGCCCTCATGACCAACTGGGCTATCGGCTGCCTGTCGATTTATCTCCTCGATACGGGGGCACTCATTACGATCTCCGCCATGGCGGCGGTCCTGCTTTATGTTCTATCGATGGAATCCCTCGTCCGTCTCCGTAGGCTCGAACCAACTCTCGAACGCCCCTACAAGGTCCCGTTTTATCCCCTACTGCCGCGAGTTGCACAGTTCCTCTCCAGCTTTGTCCTCATTGCGATGCTCTGGGAAAACTCTGGTCGCGGTGACAACTGGCTCTCCATCACCGAGAAGTTTCTTCTCTGCTTGGGCATTGCTATCGCGTACTATTTGCTCTTCGTCGCAGGACGCAGTTCTGCGACCCACGAAACCCAACCTGCTTCTGCTCTCTAATTCACACAGGTAACGACATGTCCCAGCGTCGCTCCTGCATTCTCGGCAGCCGCACATGGAGTTTTGACTCCCTTGGCGAACTGCTCGCCAAAGCCTCCCCTCGACGCTCCGGTGACGAACTGGCCGGTGTCGCGGCATCGACCGAGGAAGAACGAGTCGCCGCGCGCATCGTGCTCGCAGATGTCAGACTTTCCGACTTCCTCAACCAGCCACTTATCGACCCCGATATTGACGAAGTCTCAAAGCTCATCCACGATACCCACAACACCTCGGCCTTCGCTCCCCTTGCGACTCAAACCGTTGGCGAATTCCGCGAATGGCTTCTCAGTTATGAGACGACTTCAGACGTCCTCTCTCAAGTCGCACCAGGGATTACTCCCGAGATGGCCGCTGCCGTTTCGAAAATCATGCGCAATCAGGACCTGATCCTCGTCGCAAAAAAATGCTCTATCATCACCCGCTTCCGCAATACTCTTGGTCTTCCTGGTCGCCTATCAGTCCGACTCCAACCCAATCACCCAACCGATGATCCCCGAGGGATCGCTGCTTCCATCCTTGATGGCCTGTGTTACGCCTGTGGCGATGCCGTCATCGGCATTAACCCCGCTTCCGACAATGTTCCCAGGACTGTTCAACTCTTGAAGCTCTTAGGCGACCTCATCGAACGCTACGAGATTCCGACCCAGTCCTGCATTCTCGCTCACGTGACGACCTCCATCGACGCCATGAAGCAAGGCGCGCCGATCGATCTTGTTTTCCAGTCCATCGCCGGCACTGAAAAAGCCAACACGAGCTTTGGCGTCAATCTCGCAGTGCTCGACGAAGCCTACGAGATGGCTCTCGAACAAAGACGGGGCACGATCGGCAATAATGTGATGTACTTCGAAACTGGCCAAGGCTCTTGCCTTTCTGCCAACGCTCACCACGGCCTCGATCAGCAAACCCTGGAAGCCCGTGCCTACGCCGTCGCCCGTCGCTACCGCCTCCTTCTCGTCAATACCGTCGTCGGCTTCATTGGTCCTGAATATCTTTATAACGGCAAACAGATTCTCCGTGCCGGGCTCGAAGATCATTTCTGCGGTAAGCTGCT
>SXGT01718927.1_pt1 | contig 16762 bp, 14 predicted proteins | sample 3176221 | NCBI WGS metagenome assembly SXGT01 (sample SAMN11356862, study PRJNA531348) | freshwater metagenome | isolation source: freshwater sample F1-120 | place: China: Fuxian Lake, Yuxi | collected 2017-12-25 | reverse complement strand
CGTCCTCGCGAATCGCTCAACCCCCGGGCCAGCAGACCATCGCGGTCGTCTCCGCGGCGTTCATGCGCGGCGCTTCGACGCAGCTCGAGCCGGCGGCGCAGCCATCGTTCTTCGAGAACAGGCTCTCATCGCACCGCGCGAGGCAGTAGCCCTGCGGAGCGCTCCCGATCGCGGTCCCCAGATCGGTGCAGAACGTGCCGGACGTGTACGCAGCGGTCGAGTCGGGGCAATACAAGCTACAGGTGCGCGTGCACTGGCCGCGACCGCCAATGGTGAGGCACTGCGCCTCCGCAAAGGCGCAATCGCTCGCCGTGACGCACGGACCGCCGACCCAGCGGTGGTTGGGCTTGCTCGCCAGCAGATGCCGTTGGTACTTCTTCGCGACGTTCCAGAACAGCCAGTTGCCGCCCTCTCCGGTGAGCACCCACGGCGTGTACGTATAGAGCGCCGCCGTCGCGCGGTTCTTGGGCGTGACCGACAGCGGATCCAGCGTCTTCTTGGCCTCACCGACGCGCCAGCCCGCGATCGTGTCGCGACCTGCCGCAAGATCCTCCAAGTAGCCCTGAAACACATCACCGGCGCACTCGAGCTGCGCGCCAAGTCCCTTCTCCGACGCCGCACACGGCTTGTTGTCTGGGCAGCCGCAGCCGAGCGCGCGATCAATCAGCTTCTGCTTGGGCGCAGTCTCCAGCGACACGAGGCCGGTCTCGACCTGCAGCTTGACCAGCAGCACGAGCGGATTGATGCCGTGACGTTTGGCCGCATCGACCAGCGCCTTGGACAACGGCACACCGGCGACCTTCTGGTCGGCGAGGAAGCTCCGGCGCTTGTACGGCGACTGCTCAAAGAAGGCCTGCACGTCGGCGACAGACATGAACGCCGTATCAGTGAACGTCGCGTCGTCCATGAGGTTGTGGCGGTCGAACGTAGCCGAGTCACCCTTGATCGGATCGACTGCGACGCGGTCCTCATCGGGCACCGGCGCGACCGGCGGGCCCTCGCTGCCAACGACGATGGTCTCCGGCTCAGTGACGGCGCAGGCGAGCACCCCGGAAAAGGCCAGCAGCATTACGAGGCGATTCATGAGGCCTCACGTAGCGCAATTGGCCTGAAATCGCAATGCCGCGCGCACCAAAAGGATGTGCCCCCTTCGGCGAAGCGAGGACGGTTCGCTCGCCGAAAGGGGCACGGAGGCTGTGGATTGGGAGCGGTGTCTAGAAGAAGTAGCGTGCCGTGATGGCAACTCGGAAGTTCTTGGGGCTGATGAAGTCCTTCACCGACAGGTTGCTCGCCGTCGGCTCGGGCTCCGATGCCGAGAGCGCACCGGCGACGCGCGCCATTCGCTGGCGCTCCTGGTAGCGGGCGATTTCGCCCGTCACCTGCGTCGAGAGCGTCTGCGTGATGGACTTCACGCCCGGGATGAGCAGCAGGAACTCGGCGCCGAGGACGAAGTGGTCGCCGATGTGCCAGTCGAGGCCCGCGCCGGCGTGGTAGCTCGTCGTCTCGCCCTTGGCCTTGAACGTGTCGGTGAACTTGCCGCCGCCGAGGCCGCCCTTCAGGTACACGTTCACCGGGTAGGTCGGGATGATGTAGAGCGCGGCGCTGATGCGGAAGCGGCTGTCGAACGTGAGCGCGTCGCCGGTCTGGAGCTTGTCGACCGGGCTGTAGGCGAACTCGACCGCGAGGCAGTGGAGCATCTTGAGCTTGAGGTTCAGCTCGCCGGAGAATGCCGACTTCGTGTCCTGACCCATCGGCGTGTGGCGGCTCACACCGACCGAGGTGCCCAGACCGAACGTGATGAGCGACTTGCTGCCCGCGCTCGCGACCGAGGCGACCAGGACCGCACAGAACGTCGCGGCGATGGTACCCGACCAGAGGGCGCGCTCGAACTTGGGGAAGGGGCTCGGCTGAGTGTGGTGACGCATGATTCGCTCCGTTCGTGGACCGCCCGCCAGCGGGTCGCGCCGAAGCTCAGTGCGAGGAACGTGCCGCGCCGGTCCTCTCCGCGATGGGTCAAAAAGCCTTCTTCTTTCAACGACATTGACCTGGGTCGCTCGGAGAGGTGTGCTGGGTCACGTCGCGACCCCTGGGTCACTCGGCACCCAGGCCGTGAGCCAGTTGACGCTCCGCCGCGAGTCGACCACGCTACGGTGAATGCGCTGGTTCCTCCTGCTGCTGGCCGTCCTCGAAGTCGTCGCCTTCGCCTGGATCGCGCGGCGCCTCGGCGTCATCCTCACGCTGGGCGCGCTGGTGCTCGACGTGATTGTGGGCGCGTGGCTCGTCGCGCATCAGGGCCTGGCGACGTGGCAGAAGGTCACCACGCGACTCCAGCAGGGCGAGGTGCCCGCCAAGGCGCTGTTCGACGCGGTGCTCATCCTCGCGGCGGGGGCGTTCCTCATCTTCCCGGGCTTTGTCTCGGACGCCATTGCGCTGCTCTTGCTACTGCCGCCAACGCGCGCGCTGCTGCGCCCCATCGCGCTGCTCATCCTTGCGGCCATTGCCGGCTGGCCGCGTGGGCGCTCCGGGCCGAACGTGCCTGCCTCGCGCATCGAGATCGTCGATGATTCTGGCCGGCTGCCGCCCCCGAGCGCATCCTCCGACGACGACGATGGACCCCGGGGACCGCCGCACTAAGCTCCATGACGCCCCTGCCTCGCGCCTTCTTCGAAGATGACCCCGTGCCCGTGGCGCGCGCGCTGCTCGGAGCCACCCTCGTGGTGTCGCAGCCAGCCGGCATCCTGCGCGCCCGCATCGTCGAGACCGAGGCCTATCGCGGCAAAGAGGATCTCGCCTGTCACGCCGCCAAGGGGCGCACGGCCCGCACCGACCCGATGTTCGGTCCGCCGGGTCACGCCTACGTTTACCTCATCTACGGGATGTACGAGCTGCTCAACGTCGTGACCTGGCCCGAGGGTCGCCCGGCCGCTGTCCTGATTCGCGCGGTCGAGCCGCCGAGCACGCTCGCGCTCAGGACCGATGGCCCGGGCAAGCTCACGCGAGCGCTCGGCATCGGTCGCGCGCTGAACCGCCAGGACCTCTGCGCGGTCGACTCGCCGCTCTCGCTCTGGCCCGGCGAGTCCGTACCTGACGCGCACCTCGGGGTGGGCCCTCGCATCGGCGTCGACTACGCCGGCGAGTGGGCCACGCGACCGTGGCGCTTCTGGGACGCTCGCAGCAAATGGGTCTCGCGACGATAGCAGAGCAGGGAATTCGTGACGTGCGCGGGGCTCTGTTATGGTCGGCCCGATCGCGAGCCGCCTCGGACCTGCCGAGCGGCTGTGAGGGTTTTTTCGCAACCAGAATGGCAAGCCGCGTCTTGCCGAGAAGGAGAGAAGTCCATGCTTCGTAAGCTCGTGTTATCAGCTGTCGCGCTGTGCGCGGTCACCTTCGCCTCGGCAGCCTCGGCGCTGGTCTCCGACACCCCGTTCCCCGCAGGCTCCAAGGTCTCCGTCCAGTGGAAGGGCAAGTGGTACGACGCGGCCGTCAAGTCGGTCGACACGGCCAAGTCCTGCTGGAACATCCACTACGACGGCTACGAGGCCAGCTGGGACGAGTGCGTCGGCAAGGATCGCATCAAGGCGCGCGGCGGGGCCGCTGCGGCGGCGGAGAATCCGCACCCGAACGGCGCCAAGGTCCAGGTCCTCTGGAAGGGCAAGTGGTACCCCGCGGCCGTCAAGACGTACAACGAGAAGAAGAAGTGCTGGAACATCCACTACGACGGCTACGCCGATAGCTGGGACGAGTGCGTCGGCAAGGGCCGCATCAAGGCTCGCTAGCGGTAGGCTGTCGTGATCGCCGACCTCGCCATCTGGTTTCGCTCGCTTCAGCAGCGGATTACCGACGCTCTCGAGCGGACCGATGGTGAGGGCCGCTTCCGAGAGGATCCCTGGGAGCGGCCCGGCGGTGGTGGCGGCCGGACGCGCGTCCTCGAGGGCGGCGCCGTCTTCGAGAAGGCCGGCGTGAACTGGTCGGACGTGCACGGTGACGTGGCGCCGCTCATGCGCGACGCCATGCCGGGCACCAGGCCCACGTTTCGGGCGACGGGCACCTCGCTCGTCCTGCATCCACGGTCGCCGCGCATTCCCACCGTGCACATGAACGTGCGGGCCATCTCCCGTGGAGACGCGACCTGGGTCGGCGGTGGAATGGACCTGACGCCGTATTACCCCACAGAGGACGACGCGCGGCACTTCCATCGCGTCTGCAAGGCGGCTTGCGATCGCGTCGACCGGTCGCTGCATTCTGGCTTCAAGCGGTGGTGCGACGCGTATTTCCACCTCCCGCATCGCGGCGAAGCGCGCGGCATCGGTGGCGTGTTCTTCGACTGGGTCGGCCTGTCGCGCGCGGAGCTGCCGTCGCGCGTGCAGGCCACCTCGTCGTTCGCGCTCGAGTCCGCGCTCCCTCGGGAGCAGGCCGTCGCACTCGTGCAGTCGGTCGGGGACGCGTTCCTGGACGCGTATCTACCCATCGTGGAGCGGCATCGGGACGCGCCGTGGGGCGAGCGCGAGCGCGACTTTCAGAGTCACCGTCGCGGGCGCTATGTGGAGTTCAATCTGGTCTATGACCGGGGAACGCACTTCGGGCTGCACACGGGCGGTCGCACGGAGTCCATCCTCATGAGCCTCCCCCCCCTCGTGCGCTGGACGTACGACTATCAGCCCGAGCCGGGGTCCGAAGAGGCTCGCCTCCTGGACTTTCTGCAGCCACGCGACTGGGTCTGAGCCCCTACGTCACTGCGGGCCGGGCTCCCCAAAGATGACGAGCCGGGTGATACGCTCGAGAAACGAGCGGCGCGAGGTCCCACGCCCCAGGTTCAGGTCCGAGACCACGACGCGATTGGGTCGCAGGACGCGCTCGCTCTTGTCCGCGCACGGAACGACGTACTCCGACAGCGCCGAGAGCGCATAGGGCTCGCCCGCGTCGTCGCCGAGGTAGAGCATGATGTGTCCCGGCATGTAGAGCAGGACCACGCCGCGTTGGCCGGCCTCGGTCAGCTGGGACCGCTTCTCGGCGTCGTCAAGGCCCTCGACGTCGATGACCGCGCTGCCCGCCTTGGCCTGGCTGGCGGAATTGCGCCCCAGCCGCACGTCGAAGGTCCCCAGGACGTCCAACGTGAGCCGTGAGCAGTCCCGCCGACCGTCTACGTCGCCCCAGCCGTAGGGCGCGCCGAGCTGCGAGAATGCGGCGCGCAAGACCCCTGCGCGCGTGAGCGGCGGATACCCGCGAGCCATCGGGGTCGTTCGCGGGAGCGTGGCGCGGCCGAGCCCATGGGCGAGCGGGACCTCGATGACCACCTCGGTCGCCCGGTCGGCGACGATCGGGAAGCTCGTTCCGAGGCGCCACGGCGCGACGTCGGCCAGCAGGACGAGCCGGTCTGTGGCGCCGAGAAAGCGCTGTACAGCGGCTTCCTCGAGCGGTGGCGTCAGCGTGGTCGGCCGGAGCCAACCCGAGCCGAAGCCGACATCGACGTACAGCCAACCGTCGAGGGAGGCGCCCAGCACGCGCACGACCTCGCCGGGGTGCACGCCACTGCACCGATTGCGATCGAAGTCGGGATCCACCGGGGGACGCAGAAAGGCCGCGTCCGTCGGGATGCAGCGCAGGTCCGTCTCCCGAAACACGACGCGCGCCTGATCCCGCCGGCGCATGCCGTCGATGCGAGCTCGTGACTCCTCGAGGGCGCCGGCGCCAACGACCAACGTGCCGGCCTCCACCTCGGCGCGGTAGATGCGCAGCCGCTCGCGTGCGTCGGTGCGGCGCGTGGAGAGCGACGACGTCGGCGCCTGGCGGAGCTCCGAGTAGCGTGACGTGGCCGCCACCAGATGACGATTGAGTTCCCTGAGCTTGTCAGCGCTGAGCAGCACGCGGTCGGCTTCTCCGCGGGGCAGCCGCGCCAGCCAATAGGCCGCGGTCTGCTGTGCGTCGCTCACGCCCGGAATGGGCAGCGCTTCTCCGGACACGCAGCGATCGGCGAAGGTCCTGTTCGGCGGGAGGCTCACGACGACGAGCGCCATGCCGATGGTCCAGGCCCAGCTCCGGTGAGGTTGCGTCACGGCGGGACCGTAGCGGGCGAGGTCGCGACGGTCAACGGAACACGCGAGCGAGGCCCCAATCGGTCAAACGTTTGGAATGAACGACCCTAACCCATCGAGAACATTACTGAATCAACCTTGACACGCGGACCCATCGCCGCTTTCATGCATGAGTGCCCGTCCGTCGGGATGGGCAAAATCGACGGCGTACGGAGGTGCGAATGACGGGTGGCCAGCGGGATCGGGTCTTTACGGGGCGCATCCTCTTTCTTACGTCTGACGCCACCTTGCTCCGGCGTCAGCTCGACGGCGAAGACCTGCCGTGGGACCCCGCGCTCGCGCTGATGGACAATATCTCGACCGACGAGATCACGCCCGCGTGGGTCTGCTACTACTACGACGAGACGCTCGGCAAGTACGTCAACATCGGTTTCCGTCAAGGCAACGTGAAACACGGCGACTTCGCCGACGCCGGCGCCGCGGTCGTGGTCTCGGGCCTGTCAAAGGGCTGTGGGAGCTCGCGCGAGACGGCGCCGTACGCCGAGAAGTGGGCTGGGGTTCAGCTCGTCATCGCCAAGACGATCGAGAAGATCTACGGCCAGAACTGCCAGAACATCGGGCTGCTCACCTCCACGGACTTCGGGCTCATCGATCGGATCCGCCGCGGCGAGTCCATCCCCCTCGACGAGTTCACGCGTGGGCTGGATCCCATCTCCGCCGACGTCGTTCGCTATGGCGGGCTCTTCCCCTACAACCGCGCACGCTTGCGCGGCGAGGTCGCTCCGCCGCCCATCACGACCACGCCGCGTCCGATGAACGTCACCGAGAAGATCATCGCCTCGCGCGCCGTGGCCGACGCCAAGACCGGTCGCTTGGGTCTCCCTGCGGTCGCTCCGGGTGATGCCCTCTTTTGTCGCACCGATGTGCGCTTCACCCACGAGTACGTCACGCCCATGGCCGAGGCGCTCTTCCTCCACTCGCTCGGCCCCGAGGCCCGGGTCAGCGATCCGGCCAGCGTATATGCGTTCCGCGATCACCTGACCTATCTCGGTCAGGCCATGAGCCCCGAGCACAAGAAGATGGGCCTCCTCGCACTCGCCGACGGCATGGCGGTGACCCAGGAGCGCTTCACGACCCGGCAGGGCATCCGGCTTTTCGGTGAGGTCGAGGGCGGCGGCTCGGAGGCCATCTGTCACAACGCGGTGCTGGAGGAGATTGGCCTCCCTGGCCAGGTCATCATCGGCTCCGACAGCCACACGTGCACCGCGGGTGCGCTCGGCGCGTTCGCGTTCGGCGTCGGCGCGACCGACATCGCCAACGCCTGGTACACGCAGGACGTGCGCGTCGTCGTCCCTGAGACGGTGCGGGTGGACCTGCAGGGTCAGCTCTCGGGCAGCCTCACGGCCAAAGACGTCATGCTCAAGATCCTGGCCGACCCCTACATCAAGAGCGGCAAGGCCATCGCGCAGGTGTTGGAGTTCGGCGGCGAGGGCGTGCGCTTTTTGAACATGGACGAGCGCGCCACGCTGACCAACATGGCGGTCGAGGCCGGCGCCACGACGGGGATCATCGAGCCGGACGACATCACAGTCGACTACCTCATGGCCATGGGCCGCTGGAGCTCGGAGCGCGATCAGCCGCACCTGTTCGCGTCGGACCCGGAGGCGCAGTACGCGCATCGGTTTGCCGTGGACCTCACCACGCTCAGGCCCATGGTGGCGCGACCGGGCGACCCCAGGAACGGCGTCGAGCTCTCCAGCCTCGAGGGGCTCGAGAACGGGCCCGTTCGCATCGACATCGCCTATGGCGGCTCCTGCACGGGCGGCAAGATGACCGACATGGACCTGTACGCGCGCGTCCTGGGCGCGGCCGTGGCGCAGGGACGGCGCGTCAAGGAGGGCGTGGAGCTCTACATCCAGTTCGGGTCGCAGCGCATCAAGCGCTACGCGGAGGAGCGCGGCTACATCACGCTGTTCGAGGCGGCGGGCGCCACGCTCATCAACCCGTCGTGTGGTGCCTGCATTCGGGCGGGCCCGGGCGTCTCGGAGAGCAAGGACGACGTAACCGTGAGCGCCATCAACCGCAACTTCCCCGGGCGGAGCGGCCCAGGCAAGGTCTACCTCGCGAGCCCACTGGTCGTTGCTGCCAGCGCCATCGCCGGCCAGATCGTGGGCCCGGCCGAGATCGGCCTCTAGGGGCGCCTCGACGGCACCGCCACGGCTGCGCGGCTAGGCGTCCGACTTCTTCTTGATGACGACCTTCTTCTTGGGCGCCTCGGTCGCCTCGGGCGCGGCGGACTCGCTATTGCTCGACGCGGCGGGAGCCTGAGCCACCGCGGCGGCGGCCTTCTTGGCCTCGGTCTCGACCTGGCGCTGCAGCCGCTGGAGCTGGCCTTCGAGGTCGCGAATGGTGCGCCGCAGGGTCTGCACGTCCTCGCGCGTGACGAGGGCCAGGTTCTTGGCAACGATCGCCGCGTTCTTCTCCAGCACCTCCCGGACGGTGCCCGGGAGCTGAATGGCCTTCATCATGGCCTTCTGGACGTTCGGGTTCTCGAGGACCGCCTTCGCGCCGTTGGACGTCGCGACGCGCATGCCGATCTCTTTGAGTTGATTGATGAGCATGGTGATTACCGTGGGTGTTCTGGGCACGTTGATCTGCACTCCATCACGCGACTGTCCGCGACGCAGCGCGCGGAAGTTGCCCCACCGATCCGGGAACGTCAAGGGTTCGTCAAGCAGGTTCGCCGCGGCACGCGCGATCTGCGCTATGGTCGGGCCATGGGACGCTTCGATGCCTTGGCCACGCAGCCCGCTCGCGGGCTTCAGCACATCCTCAAGTGGAAGCTCGAGCAGCTCTTCCGCAGCCGAGCCCGCGCGCGAGCGGCCGACGTACCGGCCCCGGTCCGCGACAACGATGGCGCGGCCCTGCACGCACCCGAGCCCCACCTGACCTGGATCGGCCACGCGAGCTTCGTCGTTCGCCTCGGCGGCCTGCTCGTGGCGACCGATCCCATCTGGTCCAAGCGCGCCGGTGGCTTCGTGCGCCGCCTCATCGCGCCGGGCGTTCCCATCGAGCGGCTCCCGCCCGTCGACCTCGTCACGGTCAGCCACGACCACTTCGACCACTTGGATGTGCCGACCTTGCGGCGCTTCGGTCCGCGTGCCCGCTTCGTCGTGCCGCTCGGCGTCGGCAAGGTCCTCCGTCGCGCCGGTCTCCCGGCGGAGCGCGTCGTCGAGCTCGACTGGTGGCAGGCGCACACCGAGGGCGCCGTGTCGGTCACCCTCGTCCCGTCCCGGCACTGGTCGATGCGCTCGCTGTGGGGTCGCAACGCCAGCCTCTGGGGTGGCTTCGTCGTACGCGGCCCCGAGGGCGCCTTCTATCACTCGGGCGATACCGCCTACTTCGACGGTTTCGCCGAGATCGGCGCGCGCGCCGGTCCCATCGACTGGGCCCTGCTCCCCATCGGCGCCTATGACCCGCGGTGGTTCATGCAGCCGCAGCACATGTGCCCCGAGGAGGCTGGCGAGGCGTTCCTCGCCCTGCGGGCGCGCACGCTGGTCGCCATGCACTGGGGCACGTTCAAGCTGACCGACGAGCCGCTGCGGGAGCCGCCGGAGCGCATTCGCCGCTTCTTCGACGGCCGCGACCTTCCCCGCGAGCGACTGTGGGTCCTCGACGTCGGCGAGACGCGCGCTCTCGTCCCCTGACCCGCTGGAATTTTGTCCCCGCGACCCGTGTAATGGGAGCATGTCGCCTCGGCCCATCCCCGCGGCTCTCCCAATCGGTGTCCTCGTTGCCTGCCTCGCCGGCTGCGCTACCGCTCCGCTGCGCCTCCCGACCTCGCCTCGGCCGACGGTGTCTCTGCGCGCGCAGGTCCCCGCGCAACCCGAGCTGCTCGTGGCGGTGCCTCACGCGCGGCTCGTCGAGCTCGCGACCGATCACGGCGCGACCTGGGCCGCGCTCGATCCCAGCGCGCTCCACGTCACCGTGCGGCTCGAGAACGAGGCCGTCCCGTGCCAGCTGACCCGCGGCAAGTCGCCCGCGGTGCTCTTCCGTGTCCATCGCGGCACCCGGCACGCGCCGTACTTGGTCTATACGCTCGAGCTGCGGCCCGGCTGGCTCGAGCCCGAGAGCAGCCTGACGTGCACCGCCGGACGTCGCCCGAAGGGCGCCGCGGTCTACGTGGCCACGCCAGTCGCCACCGAGACGGCTCCCCTCGCGCTCGAGCCCACCGCCGACTGGATCGCCATTGGTCCCCGCGCCGTGCTACCTGCGCTGGAGACCCTCGTCGAGCACCGCCGCTCGCAGGGCCACGTCCCGGCGCGGGTGGCGGTCGAGGACCTGTTCGATCGCTACGGAGAGGGCAACCCCTCCCCCGAGGTGCTGGCGCGGGCCGTTGCGGCCCTGCGTGACGCGACCCGCGGTCGCCTGCGGCACGTGCTGCTCATCGGGACGACCCGCGCGAGCTACGTCCCGAACGCCTCGGGTCCCACGCCGGTCCCCGCCGCGTACCTGCCGAAGGTGCCGTACGCCGAGATGTACTCGTCCTACAAGGACTTTCCGTCGGACGCACCGCTGGCGGCCCCCGACCTCGCCGTGGGACGGCTCCCGACCGACGAGCCCAGCGTGGTCCGTGCCTTCGCCGCAAAGGTCGTGCGGTACGAGACCGATCGCCGAGACGGCCCATGGCGCCGTCGTATCGTGCTCTACGGCGGGCCGGCCAACTACGGTCCGGTCGCCGACGCCATCATCGAGTCCGTCGCGACGACCTTGCTCGATCGCGTAGTCCCCTACGACTACGACCTGTCATTCGTCTTCGCCAACGCCAAGTCGCCGTATGCCTATCGCCTGGATCGGCTCGGCCAGCGGCTCGTCGAGGACCTGAATCACGGCGCCCTCTTTGCCGCCTATGTCGGTCACGGGCTGCCATCGCACTTCGATGACGCCACCTGGCGCGGCGAGAGCTGGCCCATCGGCTCTGCGGCGGAGCTGCGGAAGGTCGACATCGAGCGCGGCGCGCCCTTCTTCCTGTCGCTCACCTGTCTGACCGGTGCCTTCGACCAGCCCAACGGCGAGGTGTCGGTCGCCGAGAGCCTTGCGCTCAACCCGCGCGGCCCGGTGGCGGTCATCGCGTCGAGCCGCGAGAGCCACCCGTACCCCAACGCGCTGCTTGCGGAGGGCTTCATCGACACGTTCTTGTCCCGCCGGCCGCGCACCATCGGCGAGGGCGTCACGACCTGGAAGCGCGAGCTGCTTGGCCGCAGCAACGTACTCGCCGAGGCGATGTTCTCGACGGACGCGGTGCTCTTGAAGCGCGAGCATCAGAGCCTTTACAACCTGTTTGGCGACCCGGCGACGCGCATTCGCTATCCGGCTCCCGCGGCCGTCGAGGTCGTCACCGCGCCGCTCCGGCAGGACGCGCCGGTCGAGGTGAGCCTGCGGGTCGCTGGGGTCGACCGCGGGCAGGCGACCGTGACGCTCGAGACCCTGCGCTCCAAGATCCGCGGCACGCTGGTGGGCCCGGGCGCGCTCGCCGAGCTGCCGTTGGACGAGGCGCTCTCCGCGATGGCCAAGAACCACGCGACCGCCATCGACAAGGTCGTCGCACGCGAGGTCGTGCCGCTGTTTGGGGGTACTGCGATGCACCGCTTCGAGGCACCCACCACGCCCGGCCACTACGTCATCAAGGTGTTCGTGCGCGGCGACGACGGCTTCGAGGCCATGGGCTCGACCCGCTTCGAGGTCCTGCCGCGGCGTTCCTAGCCCGCATTATTCACCACTGTCACGCACCGGCATCCGTGATCGCACGCCCGAGGTCGCGCTCGCCTCCCTCCGCGTAGCACCACTACGCGTCGGTCGGCGAGCCGCTCGCTGCGCGAGCTCGCACCCTCAGTCACGCGCTCACGGCGCCGGCATCGCGCCATTGATGAATAATGCCGGCGAGCGCCGCAGTCGATACAGCGACAGCATCGCCAGTATCTTGCCGTCGACGATTCGGCCCTCTGCGACCGCCTGCTCGAGCTCACGCAGCGGCCACACCACGACACGAATCTGCTCGTCCGGCTCCGGTCGCGGCGGAATGGGCTCGAGGTTTGTGGCCAGAAACGCCCACATCAGCTCGCTGCTCACGCCGGGTGCTGGGTAGAAGGCGCCGAGCGGCGTGAGCACGCCAGCTCGATAGCCGGCCTCTTCCTCGAGTTCACGCAGCGCGGTGGCCTCGATGGACTCCGCCTTGTCGCGCGTTCCTGCGACGACCTCGACGAGCGTGCCGCCCAAGGCCAGACGGTGCTGCTCGATGAGCACGACCGTCTCCTGACCGGGCGTCGCGTCCAGCAGCGGCAGCACCACCACGGAGCCCGGATGGACGATGACATCGCGCTCGCCAACGGCGGTCGCCACGACGCGAACCTCCATCCGGCGTCCGTGATGGACGGTCCGGCCGGAGGGCGGGCTTGGAGGCACGGGGAGGGGCGGCGTCTTCATGATCATGATCTCCGCGTCGCGCCCCCGACGGTGAGACCCGCGTCGGAAGCCGCTTGCAAGAGCCCCAAGACGAGCTGTGTCCGCGTGCGCTGCTCGGTCGCGTAGTCCGGGACGACGAACTGGCACTCGACGAGGACCTCTACCGCATCCAGTGTGACATTCGTCGCCTCGACCAGCGCTGAGTCCGGACGGAGGACCGGCAGCTCTTGCAGGAGCGTCCGCGAGCGCGAGAGGAGCCGTTCGATCGCGGCACCGGTCGCGCCGTGCGCAATCGGGACGATGAGGCGAAACCGGCGAAATTGCCGCGCGCCAAGGTTGTCGACCACCGCGTCGGCGATCTTGGCGTTCGGGATGGTCAAGACCGAGGTCGCCGCCGTGCGGACGCGCGTGGTGCGAAAGCCGACCTCCTCCACGGTGCCCTCGATGTCGGTGCCTATCTTGATGAGGTCGCCAATCTGAAACGGCTTGCCCGAGAAGATGAGGAACGAGCCAAAGAGGTTGGCTATCGTGTCCTTGGCCGCCAGCGCGATGGCGATGCCGCCGATGCCGAGGCCGGCGATGAGCGAGCCGACGTTGACTCCGAGGCTCTGCAACAGGAGCACGACGCCAAACACGATGACCGTGGCGCGCAGCACCCGCCGTAGCATCGGGACGAGCTGGTCGTCGAGCCGGGTCGCGGTGCGCTCGGCTTGCCGGGCGAGGCCGTCGCACAGCACGTCCACCAGACGGATCGCGAGCCACAGCATCGCGAGCGAGAGCAGGACATGTGAGGCATGAATGGCGAACGCCGTCGTGCGTTCGGAGCCTCCGAGAACGATCGGCAGGACGGCGATGAGGCCCGCGGTAATCGCCAGGGCCACCGGCGCGCGGCAGCGGCGGACCGCGCCGTCGATCCAGTCGACGCGCAGCTTGGCGAAGGCGCCGCGGAGGTAGCTCCCGAACGACCACAGCACCAGCTTGCGTACGATGGCGGCCACCACGAGCAACGCCAGCGTCGCCGCGATCTGCCAGATGGGGATGCCCAGCACGCGATCGTGCAAGGCGGGCGGTAGGCTGGACTCCCACGAGACGAGCATCGCGGCACGCTAGCGGGTCACGCCGCGTTGGACAAGCGATGGCGGGCTAGCCCGCATTGTTCATCAATGGCGCGATGCCGGCGCCGTGAGCGCGTAACTGAGGGTGCGAGCTCGCGCAGCGAGCGCGGCCTCGGGCGTGCGATCACGGATGCCGGCGCGTGACTGTGGTGAATAATGCGGGCTAGGGCACCAGGCTGACCGAAATGCCGCACTGACGAGCCGCGGCGCCGAGCAGAACGTCAGCCGTCATGAGCGCAAGCCCCTCACGCTCGGCGATCGTGAGGTGCAAGGCGTCCAGCGTGCTCGGCAACAACTGCCATCAATCGCGTTTTCGTCACGCGCTCTGGTTGACTCCGTCGTTGCGTCGCCCTAGGTTCGCAGCATGCAGGGGATGCGACATCGTGCTGCGCGCATCGCGAACTTTGCTCCGCTGGTCGCGCTGGAGCTGGTCTTGGCGGTTGGTCCGAGCGGCTGCCACGTGGACCTGTTGAATCACTACGAGTTCACCTGCACGGATTCGACCGACTGCATGACAGGCTACATGTGCGTCCCGAGTCGTCGTGCGTGTGTCAAGGCTGCAACGACCGAGCCGGGCGACGTGCTCAGTCCGTCATCGGATCCGGGCGCCGGCGGTCCGAGTGATGTCCACGCGTCGTCCTCCAATATACCCGATGGTGGAATCCTTACACGTACCAAGAGCGACACGCAACCGCCGCTGGACGCGGCCGGCACGGACTCCGGTTCAATGCCGGTGGGATTGGTCGTCACGCCGAGCGCCGTCAAGTTCGGGGCAAAGCTGGTCGGGCAGCTGAATTCACTGTCGGTCGAGCTGGCCAACACGAGCGGAGCCGAGCTGCGGATCCACCGAATCGAACTCGAAGCAGGGTCTTCTCCAACGTTCTCGCTCGACTTCAAGTCTCTCCCCGGTCACGGCGACGGCTCGGCACCGTCGTTGGGCAGTCCCGTGATCTTCAAGTCCGGCGACAAGGCGACGGTGACCGTTCGCTTCGTACCGGCCAAGCTCACGCCACTCGACGCCAAAGGCGTTCCCGTTCCCGAGGTTGGTAGCGTTCGCATCGAGAGCAGCGGTCCCGAGCCGGTCATCACCGTGCCGGTGTCGGGCATTGGCGCGGAAAAGGAGTGCCCGACTGCGGTCGTGGTCATCAAAGAGGGTGAGAAGGTGATTCCGCAGACGAACCTTCATCTGTTTGGCGATCAGAGCTTCGCTCCGACCGGCGCCGTCGTGAAGTGGCAGTGGGCGGCAAAACAACCGCCCGGCTCCGCGTCCGTCTTCGTCCCATCGAGTGCGTTTCCCAATCCGACGTTCGAGTGCAACGTCGCTGGCAACTATCAGTTCCAGCTCGACGTCTGGTCCGCCGAGGGCATCAAGAGCTGTGTACGCGCAGAGGTGAGCGTCGTGGTGATTCCTGACGAGGCGATTCATGTCGAGTTGGTTTGGAACACCCCGAATGACCCCGACCAGACGGACCAGGGGCCGGAGGCCGGGTCGGACTTCGACCTCCACTTCGTGCACGAGCAAAAGGCTGTAGGCGACTTCGACGTGGACAAGGATGGTGTGCCCGATCCCTGGTTTGACCAACCCTATGACGCGTTCTGGTTCAATGCGCACCCGAATTGGGGCGGGTTGGATCCATCGGCGGACGACGACCCAAGCCTAGACCGCGACGACACTGACGGCGCCGGCCCAGAGAACCTGAACCTCAATGTTCCCGAGAACGGTGCAGTCTACCGAATCGGCGTACATTACTGGCATTCCCACAGTTACGGAAAGTCGTTTGCTACGCTTAGGGTCTACATCTACTCCAATCTCGTCTGGGAGGTTGGCGATGTGTCACTTGAAGAGAAGTGCCTCTGGGACGCAGTCCGGATCGACTGGCCCACCGCAAAAGTCACCGCGGTTCCAAACCCGAAGGGGGCCGGCCCACGGATTACGTGTCCCTATGTCAATCCCTATTTCAATCAGCAGTGATAGACGAGACAGGAAGGAGATGGTCCCACGGTTGACCCGATCTCTGGACGGGGGTAGGCTCGCTTGGTGACTGCCATAGCAGACCGGTTGCGTTCCTCGGCCCGTTGCTTGACCAATCGGGGCAGCTTCGCAGTAGCACTGCTCGTCGCAGCAAGCGCGATGGCCTGCCACAAGAGCCTCGTGGATGCCTATGTCTTCGGCTGCCGCCAAACCGCCGACTGCATTGACGGCTTTCAGTGCGACCTCGCCAAGGGCGTGTGCGTCGATGGCCACGCCAAGCTGGTCTCGCCGTCGACCGACGCCGTTGATGTCGCGACCTCTGTCGTTGACGTCGGAAAGACGCCCGCGCCCGATGCCGGCCGCGTAGATGCGACGCCTGACGCGCCCTCGCCGGGAGACGGCGGCTCGGACATCCCAGTTGCCCCCGACGTCCCGGAAGTGTCCTGCATCCCCGACTGCCTCGGCAAGTCGTGCGGCAGCGACGGCTGCGGCGGCTCGTGTGGCTCCTGCGTCGTTGCCGGCACGACGTGCAGCGCCGGCTCCTGCACCTGCGAGGACACCGACGTCGGCTCCTGCACCTCGCAGAACCCTGGGTGCTTCCGGCTTCACAAGCGCTGGACCGGACACTTTGGTTATCACATGGTGGCGGCGACCCTAACGACCAACGAAGGCAACATCGCGACCAAGTTGCTCGAGTCAGGCACGGCCAACATAGCTCCAGGTTCAATCCCGGCCGGAAGCAAAGTGGTTGCGGCAGTCCTGCTGTGGTCTGGTGCGCGACAAAGCCCAGACGCTGCGGTCACCCTGCAAGTTCCAAGCGGAGCAGCGCAGGACGTCGCGGCTGACGACTGTTTCTACGACTCCGACAGCAGAGTGGGATCAGCGTCGCGCTATTTCTATTTGTGCCGTGCTGACATAACGGGGATGGTCGGGGATACGCCCATTGGAGCGTATGCCCTGCACGGCGTTGACTCAGTGATTCTTCCCGGCGGGGCCGTCTGCGCGACCAAGTCGGACTGCGTTTCGGCCCTCACCACTGCCACGAGTGGCGCGGTAGCCAGCTGCGACGTGCAGGCTGGCGCCAGCTTGTGTTCCTGCTCCGGCAGCCAGTGCGCCTACGGCCAGTCGACCATCGGACACGCGTCATTTGCAGTCCTTGTCGTCTACGAGAAGGCCACTCT